>Ga0194132_10000084_pt1 | contig 169747 bp, 156 predicted proteins | sample TA2KigOf80mmetaG_FD_148612 | JGI IMG/M metagenome (GOLD analysis project Ga0194132, IMG submission 148612) | Freshwater microbial communities from Lake Tanganyika, Tanzania - TA2015054 Kigoma Offshore 80m | ecosystem: Environmental > Aquatic > Freshwater > Lake | place: Tanzania: Lake...
CGACAGCAACCACGACGGAGCCGGCGAAAACCCGCTGCCGTGGCACATGGCGCTGCATTTGGCGCATCCACTGAAGCGGGTCCTTTCGGTCCCGAGTTCAGGATCCGCCCTATCGCGAGACGGCGGCAATTGGCGGCGCATCTGTACCCGCGGGAGATCGAGTTCGTGACCGACCTGCCCAAGACGCCAGGCGGGAAGGTGCAGCGGTTCTTGCTGCGCGGGCGTGGATAGCGCAGCCTGTGCTCATAGGGCGACGCGGGGTGTTTGAACTGACCATTCTCGACACGACGGCATCCCAGCCCCGCGCGCGGGTGGCGTCATCGTTTTTGAGGCTGCACGCACGATGGGACCTCTGCAGGGACTGCGCGTAGTCGAGCTGGCCGGCATCGGCCCCGGGCCGATGTGCTGCATGCTGCTGGCCGACCTCGGCGCGGATGTCGTTCGCGTCGATCGGCTCGAGCCCAGTGGCTTGGGCGTGGAGATCGACAAGCGCTTCGAGATCAACGGCCGCGGCCGGCGCTCGGTAGCCATTGACACCCGCAAGGCCGCCGGGCGCGATGCGGTGCTGGCATTGGTCGAACGTGCCGACGTTTTGATCGAGGGCTTTCGCCCCGGCGTGGCCGAGAAGATGGGTCTCGGGCCCGCCGACTGCCGGCAGCGCAACCCGCGCTTGGTCTACGGCCGCATGACCGGCTTCGGCCAGCAAGGGCCGCTCGCGCAAGCCGCCGGGCACGACCTGAACTACATCGCGCTGACCGGCGTGCTGCATGCGATCGGCCCGGGCAGCAAGCCGGCGCCGCCGTTGAATCTGGTGGGCGACTACGGCGGCGGTGCGCTGTACTTGGCCTTCGGCGTGATGGCGGCGCTCTTCGAACGCCAGCACTCCGGCCGTGGGCAGGTGGTGGATGCGGCGATGGTCGACGGTGCGGCGTCGCTGGCGTCGATCTTCTACGGCTTGAAGGCGGCCGGCCGCTGGGACGCCGGTGCGCGCCAAGCCAACTTGCTCGATGGCGGCACGCCGTTCTACGACGTCTACGAAACGGCCGATGGCCGCTACGTCAGCATCGCCGCGCTGGAGCCCAAGTTTTTCGCGACTCTGGCCGCGGCGATAGGGTTGGACGAGAGCTTCGTCGAACGCCAGTACGACCGCGCGCGGTGGCCTGAGATGCGTGAGGCGATCGCCGCCCGTGTGCGCGGGCACACACGCGACGAGTGGAGTGCGCGTCTGGAGGGCACGGATGCCTGTTTTGCGCCGGTGTTGAACTTCGACGAAGCGTCGTCGCACCCGCATGCACGCGCGCGCGCTGCGTTCGTCGAAGTCGCCGGTGTGACGCAACCGGCGGCGGCACCGCGATTCGATCGCACGCCCGCCGCTGTGCCGCGGCCGGCGGTGGCCGTCGGCGCCCACACCGACGAGGTGCTCGCAGAAGCCGGCTTCGACGCCGCGGCAATCGCGGCGCTGCGCTCGGAAGGGGTCGTGCGGTGAGTGCGCCCGCGGCCGGCCTCGAAGTGAGGCTCTACTGACTCCACTTCGGCGGTCGTTTGGCGTGGAAGGCCGCCATGGCTTCCTGCCAGTCCTTGGAACCCACCAAAAGCGCCAGCGACTCGAGCCCGAAGCGCCGAGTTCCTCTCTTGGTGATGACCATCCCAAATCCTGTGGCCGAAAAACGTGGTGATTCTTGCCCCACGCCGCGCCGCTCGGCTTCGTGAAAACCAAGGCGGCCCCCGTCTTGCCGGTCAGCAAGCGCCGTCGGTTCAAGTCCTTTCACGGCGGTAACCGGGGTTCGAATCCCTGTGGGGGCGCCAATAAAAATAATACCTTCGCTGTCATGGCAAGGATTCTTCGGTAACTGGCGGAGCGGGAAGCGGTGCGATGGACACCGGCTGCCGACACGACCGCGTCCGCCGGTCTTGGCGTTACAAAACGTTACACGCCACCGAAACCGCAGTCATGGCCGCTGCGAACAATATGACTACGGAAGGAGCAATCTCCATGTCACGACGAAACATCATCGCCCGGGCAGCGCTGTTTGCAGGGCTCATAGGCGTCGGAGGGCAAGCCATGGCCATCGAGGAACCCAGCTACAGTGTCGTCAGTCGCAATGACTCCATAGAAATCCGCGAGTACCAGCCCTACGTGGTGGTCGAGACCTACGTCGAAGCCGGCTTTGAGTCGGCGGGCAATGAAGGTTTCCGTCGCTTGTTCCGCTACATCACCGGCGCCAACGCGGGTGGCGAGGAGATCAGCATGACCGCCCCGGTTGCTCAGCAGGCCGGCACTGAAATCGCGATGACCGCGCCGGTGGGCCAGTTGCGCGACAGCGGCGGGCACTGGGTCTCCTTCATGGTGCCGTCGCAATACAGCTTCGCCACGGCTCCGCGCCCGACCGAACCGCGCGTGCGCCTTCGGCAGGTTCCGGCCCAGCTGGTGGCGGCGGTCCGCTATTCGGGCTTCTGGAGCGAACGGCGCTTCGCGCAGGAAAAGGGGCGACTCGAGGCATTCATGAGTGAGGCGGGTCTCGAAGCCGCTGGCGAGCCACAGATCGCCCGGTACGACGCGCCGTACGTGCCCCCGTTCATGCGGCGCAATGAAATCCTGATCCCGCTGGCGGCAGGTAGCGATACGGAATAACGTCACGAGTCACCTGGCGAACCGAACCGGGTCCGCCGGATGGCTGGATGACAAATCGGATAACTCAAAAGATGTCGGCGAGAACCACAAAACGGATGATTCCGGCCAGACAGATTACTCCGAGGACGATGAAAATGACCAACTCCGCGGTATCAGAAATATTCTTGAAGACCTTCGGCATAGTCGCCGCTCCTTGATGCGGGGAAATTTCTCAAGACAACTATTGTGGCGAATCTTGCCAGAAGGACGGCGCAGTTGCTCATCTTATATTGCAACGGACATGCATGATGTGGCCGGAGCACGCGGGATGATCAACCTCGGATATTCACGATGCACCAACCTGCTCGAGTCACCGTCGCAATACTCTGGCTCGCCATGATAGCAGCCTGTGCCGGTTCGACGAATCTCGTTGCCCTTCGCGGCCGTGCCGAGCCCGTCGATCTCGACCGCTTCATGGGGCCTTGGCACGTGATTGCGTACATTCCGATCCACCTCCCCCCGCTGTTCTCGGAGAAGGATGCGTACAACGGAGTCGAGACCTACCGTCTCGACAGCGACGGCAGCATCGCGACGACCTATAAGTTCCGTCGCGGCGGCTTCGACGGGCCTGAGAAGCGCTTTACACCTCGGGCGCAGGTGGTTAACGGGCCGGTCAACAGCGAGTGGAAGATGAAGTTCTTCTGGTACCTGCCGGCGGGCGACTTTCTGATACTCGACGTCGATCCCGCCTACGAGACGACCATTATCGGCGTGCCAGATCGCAAATTCGTCTGGGTAATGGCCCGCTCACCGTCCATCACGGATGACGCATACAGATCGCTCGTCGCACGGACGGCAGGGTTCGGCTACGACGTGCAGAAGCTGTCGCGGGTGCCGCAAAGCTGGTGAAGAAATTGCGCGACGTTTGCCCGCAGCCGTGAAGCCTGTCGGGTGGCGGACGCGCGGTAACCGGATTTCGAATCCCCGTGGGGACGCCAGTGATCACCCGGTCTTGCGCAGGTACCACCCGAGCGCGCCTGCCCACACGATCGTCAGCTGCAGGTACGAAAAGCCGATCGGCGGAAAGACGAAGCTGGCGAGCCCCGGGAACAGCATCAGCCAGCCATACCAGCCAAACCAGGGCGGAAACGCGCGAGTCTTGCGCGTCAGCCAGGCCAGCTGGCCCGCAGTCCAGCTCAGGCCGACGATGGCGAGCACGTTCACGACGCTGCGGATCATCGTGTTGATGAGCAGCACTTCTTCCCAGCGATCCGGGTTCACGTCGCGGAGTATCTTGGCGTAGACGGCGCCCGGGATGTCGCTCATGCCGGTCAGCAGGAAGCCGAGGCCAGAAAGGCCCGCAGCCAGCATCAGAAGTTGCGCCCCGACCGGGTGCGCACCGAGAAACCGCTCTTTCAGCCCGAGGCCCAGAACCAGCATCGAGAATCCGCAGACGATGTGAGCCGTGCCACTGGTCAAGAACGAAAACGAGAATTGCGCGTTCAGTATCTTCGCCATGTCCCCGTAGTCGCGCGCCTTGTCCACGAACCCGAGGTAGGTGGGTTCGAGCCACAGCGCGTTCATGTTGTGGACGAGCATGCAGGCGACGATGAACCAGGCGGCATTTGCTGCGGCTTTGTCGAGCGATTTCATCTGAGCTCCTGTCACACAGTGGCTTGCGGGAGTGCCTGTCCGCAAAGCGTACAACGGGTAGCTGGCGACAGCTGCGGATCGTGGAGGCGAACCGGCTCGCCACGGCGCCGGAGCCGGATGTTAAGCGCCTCGACGATGACCGAGAAAGCCATCGCGCTGTAGATGTAGCCCTTCGGGATGTGGAAGTCGAGGCCGTCGGCCATCAGCGCGATGCCGATCACCAGCAGGAAGGCGAGCGCCAGCATCTTGATGGTGGGGTGCCGGTTCACGAAGCCGCTGATGGTACCAGCGAAAACGAGCATGAAAATGACGGCGACGACGACCGCAGCAACCATGATCTCGATGCGATCCACCATGCCCACGGCCGTGATGATCGAGTCCAGCGAGAAAATAATGTCGATCACCATTATCTGGCCGACTATCGCACCCATCGTGACGCCGGCTGCCGCCGACGTTCCGCCGTGATCGTGTTCGACACCTTCGAGTTTCTGGTGGATTTCCATCGTGGCCTTGTAGATCAGGAAGAGACCACCGATCAGCAAGACCAGGTCCTTGCCGGAAATCTCGTTCGCCATGACTGTGAAGAGCGGAACGGTGAGCTGCATGATCCACGTCAGGGTCGCCAGCAGGAGCAGGCGCGAGACCAACGCCGCGGCGATGCCCAGCTGCCGCGCCCTGGCTTGCTGGGCGGGCGGGAGTTTGCCCGCCAGGATGGAAATGAAGATCAGGTTGTCGATGCCGAGGACGATTTCCAGTGCCGCGAGCGTCGCGAAAGCGATCCACGCATCCGGGGCAAGCAGCAGTTCCATCTTGTTCCTGTCTGGGGTGGAGGCCGGAGGGTGCACAAAAGACTAGCGTTTTCCGCCGACTGGCGCGACTGCCGGTGGACGGGGTACCGCGACTGCGACCTGCAGCTTGGACGGGCCTTGCCGCTTCCACTACCATGGGCAAGGTTGTTGTCGATTGACAGGGCCCGGCGGGTCATCCGGGCTGGGGCGCGATGCGGTGTCGTCCTCGCTCTTGAATCCTTCATCGGCGTATCTCGCCGCTGCCGTGGCGCATGCGGGGCTCGCCGTCTGGGCTCTGCTTGCCGGAGGTCGCGGTCTGCTGCGCTGGCATATCGCGGGCCTGGCGCTTGTCGGCGTCGCATGGGCGTCGTTCCTGGGCGTGACGGCAGGGCCGAGCGGATTTTCGGATGCCGGTCCCGTGGGCTTTGTCGTCGAGGCCGCATACGCAGCCGCGTGGTTTCTGCTCCTGCAGCGACTCCTGAGGGGTCCGTACCTGCAGTCGATGCCGTCCACGGTCCGGCTCGGTCTCGCGACACTATGGGCGGGCGTCATCGCCGTGGGTGCTGCCGCTTCCTGGTCCTGGTACCGCGGCGGCTGGGATGACTGGCTCGCCGGGCTGTTCAGCGCCCTTGTGCTGATGGCTGCACTTTGCGGAGTGGCGTTGACGGCCCAGTTGTGCAGGGATGCGCCTGTCGAAGGCCGGGACGCACTGCGTTTCCTGGTCGCCTCCGGTGCGCTCGCGACGGGCGGTCAGGCCCTGTTCGCAGGCGCCGGCCTGTTGGCCTCGGTAGTAACGCCCGCACTGCAGGTGGCCCGCGCTGCTCTGGTTGTACTCGCTGTGGCCTGTCTCGCGATGGCCGTGCGCCAGCGTCCGCAGTGGTCACTTGCGATCTTCGTGTCGCCGCAGGCGCGTACTTATCTGCCACGACTCCTGGTTACAGCAGGGTTTTTCTGCGCGGTGGTCGCTGCGGTTCCGCTGTTCCGCGCCTTTGATCCGGAGCAGGCCCAGGCCTTGTCGACCTGGCTGTTGCCACTGATCGGGCTGCCGCTCGGTGCGCTGGTTTTCTCGCAGTCGCTCAGTGCACGGCTACGCGTCTTCCTCAGCAAGCATTTTCTGCCGTTTCGTTACGACTATCGGGAGGAATGGCTGCGACTGATTGACACGCTGGCCTCACCTGAGCAGCGCCTGCCGCTGCCCGAACGCGCGATCAAGTCGGTCGCGCAGATCGTCAGCAGCCCGGCGGGCCTCCTGTGGCTGAGGCGCCAGGCCGACGGGGGGTTTACCTGTGCGGCCGGCTGGAATACGAAAATGTGGTCTGACGCGGTCGTCGAAGCCGGGGACGCGGCCGTTACCTTCATGCTGGAGCGCGAGTGGATTCTGGATACCGCCGAACTCGAACGCAATCCGGCTATGTACCGGGGTCTCGTGCGACCAGGCTGGCTGGAGCAGTTTCCGGAAGCGTTGTTGCTCGTGCCGCTGATCAGCAACCGTTCGTTGATCGGTTTCATGGTTCTGCGGCAGTCGAGTTCCGCTTTTCGGCTGACCTACGAGGAAATCGACCTGCTGCGCACTTCGGGCCGCCAGGTCGCCGCCCACCTCGCCCAGTACGAAGCCGACCAGAGGCTTGCCGAAGCCAAGCAATTCGAGGCGTTCAACCGGCTGACAGCGTTCCTGATGCACGACCTGAAGAATCTGATCGCCCAGCAGTCACTCGTTGTAAAAAACGCTGTGCGCCACAAGGGAAATCCGAATTTCTTCGAAGACACGATAGCTACCATCGACAACTCGGTTGCCCGCATGAGCAGGATCCTGCAGCAACTGCAGAGCGGGGAGACGGGTGGACGGCGCAGCCGGGTGCGGCTCGCATCAAGCCTGCAGGATGCAGTGGAGCGCTGTCGCGGCCGCGCGCCGGAGCCACGATTGATCCAGGTTGACGATCGTCTCCACGCGCAGATCGATCGCGACCGGTTCGCGATGATCGCGGCCCACCTCATCCGCAATGCGCAGGAAGCGACCGCAACTGAAGGCAAAGTCGAGATCCGTGCGACGCGCGAAGGCAACCATGCTGTAATTACCATCGAGGATGACGGCTGCGGAATGGAGCCCGACTTCATTCGTACTCGTCTGTTCCGCCCGTTCGATACAACCAAGGGCAGCAAGGGCATGGGCATCGGCGCTTACCAGGCCCGGACCCTGGTGGTCGATTCGGGTGGTTCGCTGGATGTGGCGTCCGAGCCGGGTCGCGGCACCTGCATTACCATTCGTCTGCCGCTGACGGATTCCGTCGAGGCGATTGGCCGGGAAGGGCAGGTCGAGTGAGCGAAACCAAACGGCGGCTACTTGTCGTCGAGGACGACAAAGGCTTGCAAAGCCAGCTGCGCTGGTGCTTCGCAGACTGTGAAGTCGTCGTAGCAGAAGACCGCAATTCGGCTCTCGCCCAGCTGCGGCGTCACGAGCCACCCGTCGTCCTGCAGGACCTGGGTTTGCCGCCGGATGCCGAGGGTGTAGCCGAAGGGTTTGCGACGTTGGAGCAGATTCTCGGTCTGGCGCCTTCGACGAAGGTGATCGTCGTGACCGGTCACGGCGACCAGCAGAACGCGGTCAAGGCAGTCGGCCTTGGCGCCTATGACTTCTACCAGAAGCCGGTCGACACGGACGTCCTGCAGCTCATCGTCAACCGCGCGTATCAGATACACGCGCTCGAGCTGGAAAACCAGCGCCTCGTCCGCGAGCAGAGGGCATCGCCGCTCGATGGTATCGTCGCGGCCAGTGAAAAAATGCTCCAGGTCTGTCGGATCATCGAGAAGGTCGCACCAACCAGTGCGACGACGCTACTGCTCGGCGAAAGCGGTACTGGCAAGGAGCTGCTTGCACATGCGCTGCACAACCTGAGTCCGCGCAAGGACAAGCCGTTCATCGCCATCAACTGCGCAGCAATCCCGGAGGCCCTGCTCGAGAGTGAGTTGTTCGGCTACGAGAAGGGCGCCTTTACCGGCGCAGTCAAGCAGACTCACGGCAAGATAGAGACCGCTGACGGTGGCACGTTGTTTCTGGACGAGATAGGCGACATGCCGCTGGCCTTGCAGGCCAAGTTGCTGCGCTTCCTGCAGGAGCGGGTCGTCGAGCGGGTTGGTGGCCGCGAGGAGATTCCCGTGGACGTGAGGGTGGTGTGCGCAACGAATCAGGACCTCGATGCCTGCATCCGCGACGGCCGGTTCCGCCAGGACCTTTTCTACCGGATCAGCGAAATCACGATCCGCATTCCGCCGCTCCGCGAACGCGATGGTGGCCGTCTGGTTCTCGCCCGATCTCTGCTTGAGAAAGCAACTGCCCTGCACGGCCGGCGAATCTCCGGCTTCACTCAGGATGCACAGAGCGCGATAGAGAATTACGCCTGGCCTGGCAACGTACGCGAAATGGAGAACAAGATTCGCGGGGCCGTGATCATGGCCGAGGGCAAGCAGGTGACGGCCGGCGATCTTGGCCTCGCCGGCACTGATGCCACTCCACCGAATCTCAACCTGCGTGAGGTACGGCGCGAGGTAGAGACGCGGGCGATCACTCGCGCCCTCGCGTTCGCCAACGACAACGTGTCCCAAGCGGCCAAGATCCTCGGGATCACACGGCCGACGCTCTACGATCTGATGGAAAAATACGGCATACAGCCGGTAGAGTCCGGGCCGCCGAGCGGCGGGTGAGTCAGAGTGCCGGCTCCTTGAGCAGCCGCCGTTCCCACGCAAGAGCCGTCCTGGCGATCAGGTCGAGGTCGTCGCAGACCGGTTCCCAGTCGAGGACGGCACGTATACGCTCAGCTCGCGCTATGAGAGTTGGTGGGTCGCCTGGCCGGCGCGGCGCATCGACGACCTGCAGTGCCGCACCCGCAGCCCGTTCGACTGCTTTGATTACTTCGCGAACGCTGTAGCCGTGGCCGTATCCGCAATTCAGCGTAACTGATGTGCCGCCACGGCGCAGGTAGCCGAGCGCCTGCACGTGGGCCGTCGCCAGGTCCTCGACGTGGATGTAGTCGCGCACACCGGTTCCGTCGCGCGTGTCGTAGTCGGTGCCGAACACCGAGACGTGGGACCGCTTTCCGACCGCTGCCTCGCAGGCCACCTTGGTGAGCAACGTGGCTTCGCGCGTCGACTGGCCTATTCGGCCATTGGGGTCGCAGCCCGCCACATTGAAGTAGCGCAATGTCACGTGCCGCAATGCGCAGGCTGCCGCCAGGTCACGCAGCATCCACTCCGTCATCAGCTTCGACGTGCCGTATGGATTGACTGGCTCGGTCGGCGAGTGTTCATCAGCCACACCACCCTGCGGGACGCCGTATACGGCCGCGGTCGAGGAAAACACGAAGTGAGAGATTCCTGCTTTCGCGGCGCAGTCGAGCAGGCTGCGGCTGGCGCAGGTGTTGTTGGCGTAGTAGCGAAGCGGATCCGCGACGGACTCCGGAACGATCGTGCGCGCCGCGAAGTGCATGATGGTGTCGACATCGTGGTCCCGCAGCAGGGACGACACGAGTGCGGCGTTGCCGGTATCGCCGATCACGAGGGGAGCGCCCAACACTGCTGAGCGGAATCCGGTGCTGAGGTCGTCGAGGACGACAACTCGTTCGCCGGCCTCGGTGAGCTGCCGCACGACGTGACTGCCGATGTAGCCGGCGCCGCCGGTCACGAGAATGGATTTGCGCTGCATGATCGCCGAGCGTCGTGTCTGACCGAGAAGCCGCGATTATAGGTAAGCGGGCCAGGACTTGTCCGCTCGTCGTTCGCACGCTTGACCCTGTGGGCGGCGATGGGCCAACATCACGCGCGCCCACGCGATAGGGCGCGCAAGGCACCTCGAACTCCCATGTCCGACAACAGCATGCCGGGTCCCATGGCCCTGCGCCCGGTCAGGCCGTGACCGTCGGGACCAGACATGCGGCAATCAGTGTCGCGCCGATGATGGACGTGACCGATCGGCATTGCCGGTATTTTCTGCGCCTGCTGTCGCCGTCAGCGTTGCTCTATACGGAGATGATCACGGCTCGAGCCATCGTCCGTGGCGACAGGGAAAGCCTGCTCGGGTTCGACGCAGCGGAGCACCCGGTCGCTTTGCAGCTCGGCGGCCACGATCCGGTGGAACTGGCCGAAGCAGCCCGCATTGGCGAGGGCTTCGGCTACGACGAAATCAACCTGAACGTCGGCTGCCCCAGCGACCGGGTCCGGGAGGGGCGTTTCGGCGCATGCCTGATGCTCGAGCCTGATGTGGTCGCCGCGGCTGTCGGCGCGATTCGCTCCGCCGTTCGTATTCCGGTCACGGTCAAGTCCCGCATCGGCGTAGACGACCGGGAGGGCTTCGACTTCCTGTCGAGCTTTGTCGAACGCGTATCCGCGGCTGGTTGCCGCGTATTCGTGGTGCACGCGAGGACGGCCATCCTGTCAGGGCTCTCGCCGCACGAGAACCGCACCGTGCCGCCGTTGCGCTACGCGGTCGTGACTGAGTTGAAGCGCAGCCGGCCGGACCTTACCGTCGTGCTGAACGGCGGCATCACCACGGAAGAGGCCGTCGAAGGGGCGCTGCGCAGCGTTGATGGCGTCATGGTCGGACGCAAGATCGTGGACGATCCATGCTTTCTTGCCACGCTGGAGCAGCGCTTCGTCAACCCGTCGGCTACGCTGCCCGATCGTACGGCGGTCGTGTACCGGATGTATGAATACGCCAGTCGTCTGGCGGCTCGTGGTGGGCGTGTCCACCACGTCACGCGTCCCATGTTGGGACTGTACCGAGGCCAGCGCGCTGCACGCAGCTGGCGGCGATTCCTGTCCGAGCGGGTCTGTCAGCCGGATGCCAGTCCCCGGCTGTTGCTCGAGTCGCTGCGGATTGTGGAGCAGGTGACGGAAACTGAGTGAACGGAATGAATGTGTCGGGTAAGGGCAAGGCACGGCGCGGTCCGACGATGGCCGAGCGGGCTGATCGACATGATCTGTATGAACAGGCTGTGCTTGATTCGAAAGCCGAGGTGGACTTTATGCGCGCCACGTACCGCAGCATCCGCGGTCGGGCCGCGAGCTTTTTCCGTGAGGACTTCGCGGGCTCGGCGAGTACCGCCTGCGAGTGGGTGCGTCGCAGTGCGAATTGTCACGCTATTGGCGTGGCCCTGGATCCGGCCGTGCTCGAATGGGGGCGCAAGCACCGCGTAGCGAGGCTGACGAAGAGCCAGCGTTCGCGCGTTCGCTTGGTGGAGGGGAATGTACTGAACGCTGCGCCAGTATTTTCGCGCCGTTAATGGCTCGCTGCGCCGCGAAGGGATCTTCTTTCTCGTTGCGTTCGGGGGCTACGAGGCATTGCGCGAGATGAAGAAGAGTACGCGGCAGCGACGCTTCACCTATGTCTGGGATCAGGCCCGTTACCGGCCGGTCACCGGCGAACTGCTGTGTCACATCCACTTTTGTTTTCCCGACGGATCACGACTACGCAGGGCGTTCTCCTACGACTGGCGCCTGTGGACGCTGCCGGAACTGCAGGAGCTGCTGGCGGAATCCGGCTTCGGTCGGGTAACGGTCTACTGGGAGGGCGACGACAGCAACGGCAAGGGCAGTGGTGAGTTCACTCCGCACGCCCATGGCGACGCCGACGCCGGCTGGGTCGCCTTCCTGGTTGCCGAAAAGTAGCGTCGGGCGGATCGGGGCGATTCGCACGCTGGGCCTTGCCGTATAATCTTCGCGGTCGCTTTACATATTCCGGGCCGGGGGCCAGCTGTGGGCGAAGGCAGGGAGGTTGCCATCCTATTCGCGGACGTCGTGGGCAGTACACACCTGTACGAGGCCCTGGGGGACGAGCGCGCGCGCGAAACGGTTCAGCAGTGTCTGCGCGTCATGCGCGAGGCGACCGAGCAGTTCGGCGGCACCGTGATAAAGACCATGGGCGACGAGGTGATGGCGACCTTTCCCTCGGCGGAAGACGCCATGAGTGCCGCCAGCCAGATGCAGAAGCGCATCACGCTCAGCTCGAAGTCCATGGAGGCAGACGGCGCCCAGATTGCCATCCGTATCGGCTGCCACTTCGGGCCGGTGGTTGCCGAAGACCGCGACATCTTTGGTGCCTCCGTGCACATCGCTAACCGCATGACCTCCCAGGCCAAAGCAGGTCAGATACTCACGACGGCCACGACCGTCGCGCAGTTGACCGGCGAGTGGCGCGCCCTGGCGCGGCAGATCGATGTGGCCGCAGTCAAAGGTTATTCGAGCGAAATGGCGCTATTCGAGGTGCTGTGGCAGCCGGAGGAGGCGACGAGCATGTTGTCGTCCATCAGCTGGTCCGTACCCGAAGCGGCACAGGGTGGGCGTCTTGTGCTGCGTTTCCGCGGCAGCGAGCTCGTGCTCGGTGGCGACAGCAAGACCGAAGCCAGCATGGGGCGGGCTGATGAAAACGACGTCGTGGTCAAGGGCAAACTGATTTCACGTGTCCACGCCCGCATCGACCTGCGCAAGAACCGCTTCGTGCTCATCGACGAGAGCACCAATGGCACCTATATCCAGCCGGACGGCGGTACCGAAGTCTACGTGCGGCGCGACAGCGCGGAACTTTCCGGCAGTGGCGTCATCGGCATGGGCAGGGTCGCGGCACGCGGCACTCCGCTCGCCATCGAGTACCGCTGCGAACACTGACGGGCTACCGGGCCAGTTCCCGCTCGACGCGCTGTCGCTCTTCGCTCAACTCGGAAGGAAGGGCGGCGCCGAATTCGGCGAAGTAACCGGCGATGTCGTTCATCTCTCGCTGCCAGCTCGCATGGTCCACGCTGAGAAGCGAATTCACGACTTCGGGCGCAATCTGCAGTCCCTTCAAATCGATGTCTCCGGCGAGCGGCAGGAACCCGATCGGCGTCTCACGTGCGCCAACCCTCCCGGCACAACGATCGACGATCCAGCGAAGCACGCGCAAATTTTCGCCGAACCCGGGCCAGAGGAATCGACCATCCTTGTCCTGACGGAACCAGTTGACGTGGAAGATCTGCGGCAGCTTTGACGAGCGTGTGCCAAAAGACAGCCAGTGGCGCCAGTAGTCACCGAAGTTGATGCCACAGAAGGGTTTCATGGCCATCGGGTCACGGCGCGTGACGCCGACCGCACCGATGGCGGCAGCAGTGGTTTCGGATGCCACTGAGGCGCCGACGAGCACGCCATGGCGCCAGTCGCGGGCCTGGTAGACAAGGGGGGCGAGTTCCCGGCGGCGACCACCGAAGATGATGGCGCTGATCGGCACGCCAGCCGGGTCGTCTGCCAGTGGTGAGTAGCTCGGATTCTGCCGTGCTGACACGGTAAAGCGCGAATTGGGATGGGCAGCCGCGCCGTTGCCTTTTTGCCAGGGCTTGCCGCGCCAGTCGATGACGGGCTCGAACTTGTCCTTGTCTTCCCACCAGGGCTCGTTGGCTGCGTTCAACGCCACGTTCGTGAATATGGCATCGCGTTGGATCATGTCGAAGGCGTTGCGATTGGTCTTGGGATTGGTGCCCGGGACGACACCGAAATATCCGGACTCCGGATTGATCGCACGAAGCCTTCCGTCACCGTCGAGATGCAGCCAGGCAATGTCGTCGCCGAGCGTGCGTATCTTCCATCCTGCCTGCGATTCGGGCGGGATCAGCATGGCGAGATTGGTCTTTCCGCAGGCGGAAGGAAACGCGGCGGCTATGTAGTGCTTTTCACCTTCCGGGCTTTCGATTTCAAGGATCAGCATGTGCTCTGCGAGCCAGCCTTCGCGACTGGCCTGCCAGCTGGCCAGCCGCAGCGCATGACACTTCTTGCCGAGCAAGGCGTTGCCACCGTAACCGGAGCCGTAGCTCTGGATCAGCATTTCATGCGGGAAGTGCATGATGAAGCGGCGATCCGGATCGAGTTCGCCGGTGGAGTGCAATCCGCGGGCAAAGTGGCCTTCGCGTTCTATTCGCCGCAGCGCCGGCGCTCCCATCCGTGTCATCAGTTTCATGTTCACCGTGACATAGGGGCTGTCGCTGATCTCGACGCCGCAGCGCGCGTACGGTGAGTCGATTGGCCCCATGCAGTACGGGATCACGTACATCGTCCGGCCGCGCATACAGCCGTCGAACAGGGCATCCATTTGCAGATGGGCTTCGCCGGGCGACATCCAGTTATTGTTCGGTCCGGCTTCGGCCTTCTCCGGCGCGCAGACGAAAGTAAGGTGCTCGACCCGCGCAACGTCGCTTGGGTCCGAGCGATGGAGGTAGCAATTCGGGTAGGTCGAACCGTTCAGCCGGATGAGATCGCCGCGGCCGAGCATCAGCTGGATCAGGGCCTCGTACTCCGCGTCGCCGCCGTCGCACCACTGGATACGGTCGGGTTTCGTGAGTGCCGCGGTATCCTGGACCCACTTGCGCAGGGCCACGTTCGTCGTGCTCATCAAGCGTCCTTGGCGGAGAGATTTCTGCAGGAAATACCCGGTCTTGCGCGGGTTCATTCAAAATTAAACGTCTATTATACAGACCTCATCAGATCGGTCAGCCGGCAGCAGCGCCCTGGCGGCGCGGGAATGCGACATATGTCTACGGCAAATGCCGGTCTCGATGCCTACTACGAGGCCGGCAGCCCGCTTGAATCGACGCTCGAGGGGTTCTCTCACCGCCCGGAGCAGCTCGACATGGCGCGCCGCGTGTCCGACGCGATTCTGACGGGCAAGCACCTGGCCATCGAGGCTGGTGCGGGAACCGGCAAGACGCTCGCCTATCTCGTTCCGGTTCTTCTGTCCGGCCGCCGGGCGATCGTCGCAACCGCAACCCGTACGCTCCAGGACCAGCTCTTTCACCGGGACCTGCCGGTGCTTTCGCGGGCTATCGGACGTCCCGTCCGCGTCGCACAGCTGAAGGGCCGAAGCAATTATCTCTGCCTGCACCGCATGGAGCGATTACGCAGCTTTCCCGAAGGGCTCGATCGCGAAAGCCGGCGTCACCTCGGCGTTGTGCAGGAGTGGTCTGTGCGCACCGTGGCCGGAGATATCGCCGAGGTCGCGGAAGTGGCCGAGGACGCCGGCCTATGGCCCATGGTCACTTCCACTGCTGACAACTGCCTTGGCAGTCGCTGTCCCAGCATCGAGCAATGCCATGTCGTTGCCGCGCGACGTCGTGCCATCGAGTGCGATCTCGTGATCGTCAACCATCATTTGCTGCTGGCCGACATGAACCTCAAGGACGATGGGTTCGGGCGGCTGCTGCCCGGCGCCGAGGTCGCGATAGTCGACGAGGCGCACAGGTTTCCGGAGACAGCGCAATCACTGTTCGACCTCACTCTGCATGCGCATCAGGTCGAGGAGGTCATGCGCGACCTTGCCGAGGAGGCACGGGTGGCCGGCGTGCTCGCGACGCCGCTCGAGGCGGCCATGCGATCAGTCTCGGTCGCGCTGGCGGCAGCGATGGAATGCGGGGTGCCGGAAGGCGATGCACTGCCGCTTGCTGCGACCGGCGAAGCGTTTGCCGCCTGCCTTTCCAGCATCGCTGAGGCGGTCGATGCGCTTTCCACCCTGGTCGCGCCCAGCGGCGATGCCAGCCCCGGTTTCGCCCGTGCGGTCGAGCGCGTGGCAGAAACCGCTGCGGTTGCCGGGCGCATCGCAGACTGGGAGTCGCTGTCGGACCTGGCCTGGGTCCAGCGGTCGCGGAACGGCTTCTCCGTCCATGTCACGCCACTCGATTCGTCGCAGCAGCTGCGCGCCCTGCTGGAAGCCCAGACCTGCACCTGGATATTCACGTCGGCGACGCTCGCGGTGGGCGAGGACTTCTCACATTTTTCGCGGCGACTGGGAGTCCGCGACATCGAGACCGGCCGTATCGACAGTCCGTTCGACTATGCGCGTTGTGCACGTCTGTACCTGCCGCAGGGACTGCCTCCCCCGAATTCGCCCGACTATACGGATCGTTTCGTTGCGGCGGCTCTGCCACTGCTGCGCAAGAGTCGCGGGAGAGCATTCCTGCTGTTCACCAGCCGCCGTGCCCTGCAGCGTGCCGCTGAGCTGCTGGCCGCTGGTGACCACGGCCACACGCTGCTCGTACAGGGGGCGGCGCCACGCTCGCGGCTGATCGAGCAGTTCCTGCGCGAAGACAGCGCTGTTCTGCTGGGGACCGCTACGTTCTGGGAGGGCGTCGACATTCGCGGCAGCGCCCTGGTCGTTGTGGCAATAGACAAGCTACCCTTCGCATCCCCTGGCGATCCACTCATGCAGGCGCGCCTGGAGCTGGTGCGCCGCAATGGTGGGGACGGCTTCCGCGATTACCAGTTGCCCCAGGCGGTACTGGCACTGCGCCAGGGAGTCGGGCGCCTGATACGCGGCTACGGGGACTACGGTGTGGTGATGATTGGGGATCCGCGCTTGACCGGCAGGGGCTATGGGAAAACTTTTCTCCACAGTCTTCCGCCCATGCCGGTCGTGCGTTCTGCAGAGGATGCCTGCGAATTCCTGGGCGTGTGCGAGGCGGCGGCGTGAAACAGCCTGCCGCACTGGCGTTCGACGCGGCGACCGATCGCCTGTGCATTGGCGCAGCGTACATGGGGCGCGTGGAGTTCGCCGATCTCGAGCCCTCACGCGATCACACGGACGCGGTATTCCTGCACGCCGCTGCAGTGCTGCAGAAGGTCGGCTGCAGTGTGGCGCAGCTTGACTTCGTGGCCTGCGGCCGCGGTCCAGGGAGCTTCACCGGCGTGCGTGTAGCAACGGCGGCTGCGCAGTCGCTCGGGTTTGGTCGTAGCCTGCCAGTCTGCCGCGTCTCCAGCCTTGCACTGCTTGCCGCGACGGCGATGCGCATCACCGGTGCCGAAGCCGTGGGTGTCTGCCTCGACGCCCGCATGGACCGCGTTTACACCGCTCTGTACCTTGCCAGCCCAACTGGCCCGATGGCATTTTCGCCTGATGCCTGGGTGGATCCGCGGGAGTGCCGGCTTCCGGGTGATTCCCGCTTCGCCGCCGTCGGGGACGGCTGGAGTGCATGGCCGGCGATGGCTGAACGACATGGTTCGCGCATCGCTGCGCTGGAGCCGGCGCTGTTGCCGTCCGGCCGCGAATTGATCAGCATGGCGATCAAGGAATATCAGGCTGGCAATACGGTCCGGCCGCAGGACGCACTGCCTGAATACCTCGGTCAGCAACCGGCGAGACCGCTTACTGCCCGCTGAAGCACACCAGGAGTCACGCATGTCGATAAACGCCCGTGCAGGCAACCTGATCGGCCTGCTCGCCTGCGCCGGTCTGATGGGCTACGCCTTGTACGCCCAGCACATACTCGGGTTCGAGCCCTGCCCGTTGTGTATTTTCCAGCGAGTTGCGGTCGTCGCGCTGGGTGCCGTATTTCTTCTGGCGGCGCTGCACAACCCCGGAGCCTTCGGTTCGCGAATCTACGCATGCCTGGTCGCGTTGGCCGCAGCTGCCGGCGCAGGGGTGGCGGGCCGCCACCTCTGGCTGCAGAGTCTGCCGCCCGAACGTGTGCCGGCCTGCGGGCCGGGGCTCGACTACATGCTGGAGACGTTTCCGTTCGCCGAAGTGGTCGACACGGTTCTTGCCGGCTCCGGCGAGTGTGCGAAAGTTGACTGGAGCCTGCTGGGGCTCGCGATGCCGGCCTGGGTCTTGATCGCAGTAGCGACCCTGGGGATTGCAGGCATCTGGGTGAACCTGCGCCGCTGAAGGCAGATCAGGCGGGCAGCAGCTTCTTGAGGATACGCAGGTAGACTGCCTTCATGCGGTCGATGTCGGCGATGGCGATGTGCTCGTTCAGCTTGTGTATCGACGCATTGACTGCGCCGAATTCCACCACATCAGTGCCGTAAGGGGCGATGAATCGCCCGTCGGATGTTCCGCCGCCAGTCGAGAGTTCCGGTTTGACGCCGGTGATCTCCGTCACGGCGGCTGTCGCAGCCTCGGTGAGCCGGCCTGGCGATGTGAGAAACGGTTCGCCGGACAGGTGCCAGCGCAGGTCGTAATCGAGCCCATGCCGGTTGAGCAGCGCTTCCACGTGCGCCTGCAGCCGTTGCCAGGTCCATACGGTCGAGTAACGGAAGTTGAAGCGCGCGGACAGCTTGCCGGGAATCACGTTGGGGGCGCCTTCGCCGGCCTCGATCTTCACGACCTGGAAACTCGAGGGCGGGAAAAACTCGTTACCGTTGTCGAGCGGTGTCGCGTAGAGCTCGGCTATTACCGGCGCAAACAGCTGGATCGGATTTCGCGCCAGCTGGGGATAGGCCACATGGCCCTCGATGCCATTGACCGTGATCATTCCGCTCAGTGAGCCACGTCGGCCGACCCGTATCGTGTCGCCGAGCGTCCTTGTGCAGGATGGCTCACCGATCACGCACCAGTCGATTTTTTCACCGCGTGCGGCAAGCGTCTCCATGACCTTCAGGGTTCCGTCGCGCGCGCGACCTTCCTCGTCGCTGGTGACGAGGAACGCGATGCGCCCCGGATGTTCCGGCCGGGCCCTGACGAACTCGACTGCGGCATCGACCATCGCGGCCAGTCCAGCCTTCATGTCGGCCGTGCCGCGGCCGTAAAGCATGCCGTCGCGCTCGGTTGGTACGAACGGGTTGCTGGCCCAGGCCGCCAACTCGCCAGGCGGAACGACGTCCGTGTGCCCGGCGAAACAGAACAGCGGGCCACTGCTGCCGTGGCAGGACCACAGATTGGTGACTTCGCCGTAACGCAACGTCTCGTTGCGGAATCCGGCGATCGATAACCTCGCCGCAAGCAGCTCCTGGCAGCCACGGTCATCCGGCGTGACCGAAGGGAGTGCGACCAGCGTCTTCGTGAATTCGATTGTGCTGGACATGGCGGCGGTCAGTCCGACCTCAGGATTTCATTGATGGCCACTTTCGCGCGCGTGCGGGCGTCCACCCGTTTCACGATGACTGCGCAGTAAAGGCTGCACTTGCCCTCGGACGAGGGCAGGCTGCCGGGAACCACGACGGAGCCCGCGGGCACCCGGCCGTAGATTACCTCGTCGCGTTCACGATCATAGATTCGCGTGCTGGCGCCGATGTAGACACCCATCGACACGACGGCGCCTTCCTCGACGATGACGCCCTCCACGATTTCGGAGCGCGCACCAATGAAGCAATTGTCTTCGATGATCGTCGGGTTCGCCTGCACTGGCTCCAGGACTCCGCCGATGCCGACTCCCCCGGAAAGATGCACGTTGCGGCCAATCTGTGCGCAGCTGCCGACAGTGGCCCAGGTGTCTACCATCGTGCCGGAGTCGACATAGGCACCGATGTTCACGTAGGACGGCATGAGCACGACGCCACGGGCAATGTAGGCACCGCGCCTCGCAATCGCCGGCGGCACGATGCGCACGCCCGCCTTTGCCATCGCGGCGTCGTCCAGTCCGGAGAACTTCAGCGGCACCTTGTCGAAGAACTTCGTGTACTGGGCCTCGATGGTCCGGTTCTGGGACATCCCGAAGTACAGGAGGACGGCTTTCTTCAGCCACTGGTGAACTATCCAGCCACCTGGCCCCTTCTCGGCAACCCTTGCCGTGCCGGAATCCAGCAGTGAGATCGCGGTTTCCACGGCCTCGCGCAGATCGGCTTCAGGCCTGCTCAAGTCGAGCTGGCTGCGCTCCTCCCAGGCTTTCGAAATGACTGGCTCGAGCTGTTGCATATGTGGTCGTTGCCGTCGGGTGAGGGCGGATATTGGAGTGAATCAGGCTGCCTGGTCCAGCGCCGATGTCAGGGCTTTCTTCAGCGCATCGCAGGAGGCGGGCTCGAGCGGCTGGCCCTGGCGGTCGGTAACGTAGAACACGTCTTCCGCGCGTTCACCGAGGGTGACGATCTTGGCCGTATGGATCGCCACCTGCTGCTCGCGCAGCACCTTGCCGACCTCTGACAGCAAGCCTGGGCGGTCGCCGGCGACGATCTCGATAACGGTGCGGTTGCTGCGCTCATCCCGGGCAAAGCTGACGAGCGTCGGGATCGGGAACATGCGAACCTGGCGCGGCGCGCGCCTGGTCACGCGTTTAGGTTGTCCGTCGGCGCGTGCCAGCGCCTGCTCCATGTGCCGGCGTATCTGTTCGTGGCGCGCTGCTTCGGTGATAGGGGCGCCGGTCTGCTCGAGCACGACGAACGACGAAAGGCTGCGCCCGTTCTCCAGTGGGATAACGCGTGCGTCGGCGATGGTGAAGCCGAGTTCGTCGAGGACGCCGGTCGCCAACGCAAACGTGAATTGCTCCTGTGGCGTGTAGAGAAAGACCTCTGTCCCGCCGCTTGTCGGGTCGTCGTGCACACCTATCATCACTGAGTGGCGCCCGGGGTCGAAGTCAGCGAGCTGGCGAGTGTGCCACGCTATGGCTTCCGGACGACACCGCAGGAAGTAGTCTTCCGTCAGCAGTGTCCATACGCGGGTGACGGTTGCGGCATCTAGGCCGCCGGCCTCGAGCAGTCCCAGGGCGGCGTCGCGGCGCTCAGCCAGCAGTTCGTCCTTGTCAATGGGCGTCTCGAGGCCCCGGCGCAAGGCGCGCTTCGTCGAGAAGTACAGCTCCTCGAAGAGCTGTGCCTTCCAGGAATTCCAGAGCTTGGGATTCGTCGCCCGCACATCGGCTACCGTGAGCAGGTACAGATAGTCGAGGTGCGCCTCATCGCCGACCTTGCGGGCGAAGTCGCGAATGACGTCGGGGTCCGCGATGTCGCTGCGCTGGGCGGTCATCGACAGAGCCAGGTGCTGGCGGACGAGCCATGCTACCAGGCGGGCCTCGTACCGCGTCATGCCATGTTCGAGGCAGAACGCCTCCGCTTCCACTGATCCGAGTTCCGAATGGTCCCCGCCGCGGCCCTTGGCAATGTCATGAAACATTCCCGCCAGGTAGGCGATTTCAGGCGTAGGCAGCGCCTGCATGATTTCCGAGCAGCGCGGAAACTCGTGGTTGTAGCGTTCGAGGGCGAAGCGGCGGAGGTTGCTCACGACGAAGAGCGTATGCGCATCGACTGTGTAGGCATGAAACAGGTCGTACTGCATGCGGCCGACGATCCGGCCGAACGATGGCACGTAGCGTCCCAGCACGCCGTACAGGTTCATGCGCCTCAGTTCGTGGGTCACACCGGCCGGTGCGCGCAGGATCTGCAGGAATAACCGTTGGTTCCGCGGGTCCTGCCGGAATTCGTCGTCTATGAGGTGCAGGTTTCTCTGCAACAGGTCGATGGTGGTCGCGCTCACGCCCTTGATTGCTGGGTTCTGTTGCAGCAACAGGAAGAGTTCGAGGATTGCCGAGCGTTGCTCGTCGAATACACCGTCGTGCGCTACCTGCAGGAAGCCGTTTTTCACCTGGAAGCGCTCGTTCAGCGGCTCGGCCTCCACGTCCGGATTCATCAGGATGGCTTCCTGGAAAAGCTGCAGCAGCATTTCGTTCAGGCGGCTCAGGTCCATGACCGTGCGGTAGTAGCGTTGCATCAGCTGTTCGACCGCAAGCATGTAGGTCGCGTCCTGGTATCCGAACAGCTTCGCGATGCGCGTCTGGTAGTCGAACAACAGGCGATCTTCCTTCCGGCCGGTGAGGACATGCAGGGCGAAACGGATGCGCCAAAGAAAGTCCCGGCCCTGGCGCAGCATGCGCAGTTGCCCGGGCGTGAGAAAGCGGTGGCCAACCAGGCCTTCGAGATCCGCAGTGCCGAAGTGGCGGCGGGCAACCCAGACGATCATATGGATGTCGCGCAGCCCGCCGGGACTGCCCTTGATGTTGGGTTCGAGGTTGTAGGCGGTGTCGTCGTAGCGGGCGTGACGAGTCTGTTGCTCCTTGAGTTTCGCCTCGAAGAATCCGCGCGCCGGCCAGACCGACGGTGGCGCACAGGCCGCTTCCATCTCCCGGTAAAGTTCCTCCGGCCCGAGGATCAGGCGGCACTCCATGAGGGTCGTTGCGGTAGTCAGGTCGCGACCGCACTCGTCGGCGCACTCGTCGACTGTCCGGGTGCTGTGGCCCACTTCGAGGCCGATGTCCCAGAGCAGCGTGAGGAAGCGCGAGACCGGCTCCTTGGCGTCCTTTTTCCGGCGCGCCGGGATGATCAGCAGCAGGTCGACGTCGGAATGCGGGTGCAACTCGCCGCGCCCGTAGCCGCCGACTGCCGCCAGCGCCACTTCCGGCAGATCCGGACCGCAGGTTCGCTCCCATGCAGAGCGAATGATTCGATCGATGAGAGTCGTCTGGTCCGCGACGAGCTGCGAGGCGGACTCGCCGGCAATGAACCGCCGGCATAGCGCGCCGCGCGCGCCCGCGAGCACTTTTTTCAGCTGTTCGACGCCGGTTCCGGTCGTCGCAAGATCTGCATCGATTCGTGCCCAGTCGAGCCCGTTGCCTGCAGTCAGATAGGGCTCGCCCGCTGCGGCCGCGGCCAGCAGCTGCGGCGGCACGACATCGGTTGCGGGATCGGCTGCCGCATTGTTCATGGCCGCTCCCCCGCGCCGAGCGTCAGAATCTCGCAGCCGTTGGCTGTGACCAGGATCGTGTGCTCCCACTGCGCCGACAGCGAGTGATCCTTGGTTACGACGGTCCACCCGTCCTGCAGCAGCTTCACGTAGCGTTGACCCGCGTTGACCATGGGCTCGATGGTGATGGTCATGCCTTCGCGCAGTTCCACGCCGGTTCCGGCACGACCGTAGTGCAGGACCTGCGGGTCTTCGTGGAATATGCGCCCAATCCCGTGTCCGCAGTATTCGCGCACGACTGAGCAGCCGTTCGATTCCACGTGGCTCTGGATCGCGTAACCGACATCTCCCAGCCGGGCGCCGTGGCGTACAGTGCGGATGCCCCGCCACATCGCCTCGTGGGCGATTTGTATCAGGCGCGCTCCCTGCACGGAAGGCTTGCCTACCGCAAACATACGGCTGCTGTCGCCGTGGAAGCCGTCCTTGATGATCGTGATGTCGACATTCAGGATGTCGCCGGTGCGCAGCTTGCGGTCCCCCGGAATGCCGTGACACACGACATGGTTGACCGAGGTGCAGATCGATCGCGGGAAGCCTCGATAGTTGAGGGGTGCCGGAATCGCCCCTTGCACGTCGACGATGTAGTCGTGGCAGACGCGGTTGAGGTCGTCCGTGGTGATGCCGGCCTCGATGTGCGGACCGATCATGTCCAGGACGTCAGCGGCGAGCCTGCCTGCGACGCGCATGCTCTGTTGTTCCTCAGGGGTCTTGATGCTTATGTTCATGCCGCTGCCCTGGGTCCTGCCCACCACCCGCCAGAATCCAACCCGAGCCGGTTGATGCAGGCCGGAGCAGGTGACAGGAGCACGGTGGCAGGCGGTGCCACGGCCCCGCCCCGGCCGTGCTGAACCGCTGATTTTGAACGCTTTGCGCGTTGTTGCTCGATGATCCTTATGGTATAAAGCGCGCGCCTTACAGGCAATTAAATCCACACCTGCTTCGACACGTGCGGCGGGGTGCCCGGTTCAGGTTCTGTCCGGGTTGCCGTCACGGGGAGCAGGGAGGCCCAAACCCGAAGGAGTCAATGTGGCAGACGTCAGCATGCGCCAGATGCTGGAGGCGGGTGTTCATTTCGGACACCAGACCAGGTACTGGAACCCCAAGATGGCGCCGTTCATTTTCGGTGCCCGTAACAACATTCACATCATCAATCTGGAGCAGACGGTCCCGCTGTTCCACAAGGCCTGCGGCTTCGTGAAGAACCTTGCAGCCGATGGCGGCACGCTGCTTTTCGTTGGAACCAAGCGATCCGCGCGCGATTCGGTCAAGGCCCAGGCCGAGCGCTGTGGCATGCCCTATGTTAGCCATCGCTGGCTCGGCGGCATGCTGACCAACTTCAAGACGATCCGTCAGTCGATACGTCGGCTGGAAGAGCTGCAGGGCATACAGGCCGATGGATCCATCGACCGGCTGACCAAGAAGGAAGTGCTGACGTTGCGTCGCGAGCAGGAGAAGCTCGAGCGCAGCCTCGGTGGCATCAAGACGCTTGGAGCGCTGCCAGACGCGATTTTCGTGATCGATGTCGGACACGAGAAAATTGCCGTTCACGAGGCACGTATTCTCGGTATACCGGTAGTCGGCATCGTCGACACGAATTGCTCCCCCGATGAAGTCGACTATGTGATTCCGGGGAACGACGATGCGATGCGGGCGGCGGAGCTTTACGCCTTCGGTATTGCTGATGCCGTTCTCGCTGGGCGCGCTTCGGTCCCGTCCATTCCGGCCGGAGAGGACGAGTTCGTGGAGCTCGACACCGAAGGCAGGCCTAAGGCCCAGCCGGGCGCCAGAAAGGTGCCGGCCGGCCGCAAGACTGCGCGCGGTCGCTCCTCGGGCGATTCGCCAAAGCCGGCTGTCCGGCGCGCCCGGACCAAGGCGACCCAGGATAAGCCCGCGGAAGCGGGCGGCAAGGACGAACTGGAATAAATGGCGCGCGGGGTGATGCCCCGTCGCGGGGAGTGCACCGATGAGCATTTCTGCAAGCGTGGTCAAGGAACTGCGTGAGCGCACAGGCGCCGGCATGATGGAGTGCAAGAGCGCACTCGTCGAAGCCGGTGGTGAAATCGATGCGGCGGCCGAGATTCTCCGCAAGCGCGGCCAGGCCAAAGCGGACAAGAAGGCCACTCGTATCGCGGCCGAGGGTCGGGTTGAATTGGCCGTATCGGCCGACGGCAAGTCCGGCGTGCTGCTCGAAGCAAACTGTGAAACCGATTTCGTCGCGCGTGACGAGAATTTTCTTTCGTTCGTGCGTGAGGCGGCTGCCCTGGCGCTTGTCAGTGGTCCGTCTGACATCGCCGCGCTTATGGCAATCTCCCGTCCTGCGGGCGGCACGCTCGAGGACCTCCGGAAAGAACTGGTCGCCAAAATCGGTGAGAACATCGCCATTCGTCGCTTCGATCTCCTGCGCACCGCAGGTCAGCTGGGAACCTATGTCCATGGCACCCGCATTGGCGTGATCATCGACGTTGCCGGGGGAGATGACGATCTGCGTCGTGATCTGGCGATGCACGTCGCCGCGGCCCGGCCCCAGTGCGTCTCCGCGGAGGACGTGCCAGCGGATGTGCTCGACCGCGAGCGTCGCATCCTCTCGGAACAGGCGTCCCAGGAAGGCAAGCCGGCCGAGATCGTCGCGAAGATGGTCGAGGGCCGACTGCGCAAGTTCCTCGGAGAGATCACCCTGCTCGGTCAACCGTTCGTCAAGGATCCTGATACGAGCGTCGGCAAGCTTGTGCAGGGCAGGAAGGCGACAGTGCAGCGCTTCGTGCGGCTGGAGGTCGGCGAAGGCATAGAGAAAAAGTCGGCGAATTTCGCCGAGGAAGTTCGCGCCCAGCTGGAGGCACATGCCTGATGCAGCCGGTAACTGCCCGGCACAAGCCCGCTGGCTTCCGGCTGGCGGCGGAAACGTATGACGCGATCTGACAGGCCATTCGGGCGGATGCTGCTCAAGCTGAGCGGTGAGGCCCTGCTCGGCGGCGAGGACTACGGCATCGATCCGGCGATGCTCGGTCGCGTGGCCGGCGAACTCACCGAGTTGAGCCGGATGGGTATACAGCTCGGCGTCGTGATCGGCGGCGGCAATATCTTCCGTGGTGCCGGCCTGGCACGTGCAGGCATGGACCGGGTCACCGGCGACCACATGGGAATGCTGGCAACGGTAATCAATGCCCTGGCGCTGCAGGATGCACTGGAGCGCGCCGGTGCCTTTGCCCGGGTGATGTCGGCTCTGCAGATTCACGAGGTCTGCGAGGACTACATCCGTCGCCGCGCGATACGTCACCTGGAGAAAGACCGGATCGTGATCCTGGCCGCCGGCACCGGCAACCCCTTTTTTACCACGGACACTGCCGCTGCTCTGCGCGCGATCGAGATCGGCGCCGATGTGCTGGTCAAGGCGACCAAGGTGGACGGCGTGTATACCGCCGATCCCAAGAAGGACAAGACCGCGTCCCGTTACGAGCAGCTGAGCTATGACCGGGTGCTTACCGACAAGCTCGGCGTCATGGACGCCACCGCTGTGGTCATGTGCCGCGACAACGGGCTGCCGATCCGGGTTTTCGATCTCAATGAACCCGGTGCGCTGGTGCGGGTGGCGAAAGGCGAGGCGGTCGGTACACTGGTTACCGACGGCAATTAGGCTGGCTTCGCTAAGGAGCTTCAGGGTGACGACATGATCGCCGATATCCGCAAGGACGCCGAACAGCGCATGGCGAAAGCCGTTGGAGCGTTCGGCCAGCTTCTGAAGAAGCTCAGGACCGGACGTGCCCATGTCGGTCTTCTCGAGCACATTCAGGTCGACTATTACGGCTCGAACGTGCCGCTCAACCAGACCGCGAACGTAGCGGTGGAAGACGGGCGTACGCTTTCGGTCACGCCCTGGGAACAGAAGATGGTCGCGGTGATCGAGAAAGCGATCCAGAATTCCGACCTGGGCCTGATGCCGGTCACTGCTGGCACGGTTATCCGCGTGCCCCTGCCGCCCCTTACCGAGGAACGGCGCCGCGATCTCGCGAAGCACATCAACAAGGAAGCCGAGCAGGCACGGGTGGTCGTTCGCGGGATACGCCGCGATGCTCTGGCGGACCTCAAGGAGCTGCTCAAGGAGCGTGAAATCACCGAGGACGACGACCGCAAGGGGCAGCAGCTGGTCCAGGAGCTTACGGACCGGCACGTTGCCCAGATCGAACAGTTGTCGACAGATAAGCAAAAGGAAATCATGCAGGTATGATCTCTTTTTTCAGTGAGACGTGACGTCGTGACCGCCGACACCAACTCGGCCGAGGCGCCGTATCCCGCTCCCAGGCACATCGCCATCATCATGGATGGCAACGGACGCTGGGCTTCGGCACATGGCAAGTCGCGGTACGCTGGGCACCAGGCTGGCGTGGGCGCAGCGCGGGCGATAGCCATGGCGGCAGTCGAGTCCGGCATAAAGGTCCTCACGCTGTTCGCGTTCAGCAGCGAGAACTGGAATCGGCCGGCTGATGAAGTGAACGGTCTCATGCACCTGTTCTTCGAAGTGCTGCAGCAGGAGTTAGACGAGCTGCAGTCGCACGGCATCCAGCTCCGATTCATCGGCGCTCGCGAACATCTGCCCGAGATTCTGCGCAAGCGCATCGCAGCAGCAGAGGCCAAGACCGCCGGCGAAGTCCGCATGGTTCTTGTCCTGGCTGTTGCCTATGGCGGCCGCTGGGACCTCGTGCAGGCAACGCAGCGAATTGCTGCGAAGGTTCGGGCGGGCGATCTTCAGCCGGACGACATCGACGAGGCGGTCGTCAGCCGCCATATGGCGCTGGCCGGTCTTCCGGCGCCAGATCTGCTCATCCGGACCGGCGGCGAGCAGCGGGTGAGCAACTTCCTCCTTTGGGATCTCGCCTATACGGAAATATTATTTTCCCCGGCATTTTGGCCGGATTTCCGCGCCGCGGAATTTGCGGCTGCGGTCGATTGCTTTCGCGCGCGTGAACGTCGTTACGGTCGCACGAGGGACCGGCTCGAGGCACTGGCCGACTGACGGCCGGCCCGCGGGCAGCAGCGGCGTCATCCCTACCGGCCGATGGCCATCAGCAGCCTGACTCAGCGCGTTTTCACGGCGGTGGTGCTCGTGGCGCTGCTGTTACCGGCATTACTGTTCCTGCCGAAGGGATTCGGCCTGGCGCTGGTCTCTGTGTTCGTGTTGGGCGCCGCGTGGGAGTGGTCGGCGTTCGTCGCCGCCGCCAGTCCGCGGCGCATCGCATACGTAGGCGCCGTCGCGTTTGTAATGGCCGCCGTTGCCTGGGTTGTGCCGGCGCGGCTTTCCGGCACGGTCGTGCTCGTCGCCGCGCTGCTGTGGTGGAGCGTTGCGTTCGCCATGGTCCTGCGTTTTCCGTTCAAGGTCGGCCGACCGCTGGCAGCCGTTGCGGGCGCCTGCGTGCTCGTTCCCGCCTGGTTTGCGCTGTTGACGCTGCTTGATACGCCCTCCGGCGGGCGGACACTGCTGCTGGTGGTCATTGCAATAACCTGTGCCGCCGACATCGGTGCCTATTTCGCCGGCAGACGATTCGGTCGCGTCAAGCTCGCTCCGCAGGTGAGTCCGGGCAAGACCTGGGAGGGCGTGATGGGTGGGTTGCTGCTGGCGGTCGCAGTGGCGCTTGCATCGGCGGCCTGGCTGCGAATGCCGCCAGGTCCGGCTGTCTTTCTGGGCCTGAGCGTCGCTTCGCTTTCAATCGTCGGCGACCTTACGGCGAGCTTGTTCAAGCGCGGCGCCGGTCTGAAGGACAGCGGCAGCATCTTCCCGGGCCACGGCGGCATCCTCGATCGCATCGACAGCTTGACCGCTGCGGCGCCGCTTTTTGTGCTGGTCGCGGGCTGGCTCGGTTGGCTTGGCGCACGGTGATGGTTGCCAGCCGCGCGGCACGCTTGCGATCATGGGCGCGTACGGCGTCGCTGCATGTGCGTTTGCCTTCCGCCGGGGTCCTATGAGCGTACTCGTGTCCGTGACCGCGTTCCTCGTTGCCATCGGCGTGCTCGTCGCCGTGCACGAGTACGGGCATTACATCGCGGCACGCTGGCTCGGCGTGAAGGTTCTGCGGTATTCGATCGGATTCGGGAAACCCCTGTGGACCCGCCGTTCGGGTCCGGACAGCACCGAGTACTGCGTCTCGGCCATTCCGTTTGGCGGCTACGTCAAATTGCTGGATGAGCGTGATTGTGCTGTTTCATTCTCCGAGCAGGATCGTGCTTTCAACCGCCAGCCGATCGCCTCGCGCGTGGTGATACTGGCGGCAGGGCCACTGCTGAATTTCCTGTTCGCGATCGCGGCTTACTGGGCCATGTTCGTTATCGGTGTGCCCGGGTTGCGCCCCCTAGTCGGCGAGGTTGAACCCGGATCGATTGCCGGGCGGGCCGGGCTCTTGGCCGGTGACCAGATCATCCGTGTCGGCGACACGGACACCACGACATTGCAGGCAGCCGTGGTCGCTATCCTCGACGAACTTCTCGCAGCAGAGCGGATCGGAATGACCGTGCGTGGGGAACGAGGCGACACGCGTGTGTTGTCACTGGATGTCGCGGGGCGCGCTGCGGAGCTGACCGAGCCCGGCGTCTTGTTCGAAGGACTGGGATTCGACACGTGGTCGCCGCAGATTCCTCCCGTGATAGGTAAGGTCTTGCCCGGCGGAACGGCGGAGCGTGCCGGGCTCCTCGCCGGAGACACTGTCATCAGTGCCGATGGCGAACCGGTAGCCACCTGGCCGCAGTGGGTGAGATTCGTCCGGGACCGGCCCGGGCGCATGATCGAGCTCGTGGTTGAACGTGACGGGAATCGCATCGAGGTGATGTTGCCCGTGGAGCGCAGCAGCGAGGATGGCGAAACGATCGGGCGCATTGGTGCCGGCCCGCAGGTTCCGGACGACCTCGCCCAGGCGCTGCAGGACGTAGAGCGTTACGGACCTCTTGATGGGCTCGGCCAGGCGCTTTTGCGGACCTGGGAGATGTCCAGCCTCACTTTGCGGATGATTTTCCGAATGATCACCGGCGACGTATCGGTGAAGAACATCAGTGGGCCGATCAACATTGCCCAATATGCCGGCTACAGTGCCAGTATCGGCCTGACATCGTTCCTCAGTTTCCTCGCGATCGTTTCGATAAGCCTTGGCGTGCTTAACCTGCTGCCGGTGCCAATGCTCGACGGTGGCCAGATCCTCTTCCAGCTGGTCGAGGCCGTGAAGGGAGAGCCGCTTTCGGAGCGGTCCCAGCTCCTCGGTCAACAGGTGGGCATCGTCCTGCTGCTGGCCCTGATGAGCTACGCTTTTTACAACGACATCGCCCGGCTACTCGGATAAACCGCTTGCGCCTGATCGTTCAACACCGGGAGTCTGGGTCTCGGCGCCTGCGGGCGGTAGCGCTGGCGCCCGTCCTTTTCTGCGCAACTGCTCTTGCGCAGGCACCAGCAGACCTCCTGATCCGGGATATACGCGTCGAGGGCCTGCAGCGCATCGCGGAAGGCACGGTTTTCAACTACCTGCCGCTGAATATCGGCGACAGGCTGACGGAGCAGCGAAGCCAGGAGGCCCTCCGCGCCGTTTACGCAACCGGATTCTTCCGCGACATCGAGTTTCGTTGGGATGCAGGCACCCTCGTGATCGCGGTGGCCGAGCGGCCGTCGATCGAGAGCTTCACCATCGACGGCAACAAGGACATCAAGACGGAGGACCTGAACGAGTCTCTCGCCAGGATCGGCATCAAGACCGGCCGGATATTCAACCGCTCCGTCCTCGATGACGTCGAGCAGTCGCTGACCGACCAGTATTTCAGCCAGGGCAAATATGGCGCTGAAGTCCGCACCGAGGTCGAGGACCTGCCGGATAATCGCGTCCGTATCGCGATCAAGATCACGGAGGGCGAGCGGGCCCGGATCCGCCAGATCAATCTGGTCGGCAACCGCAGCTTCGACGACGAGGAGATTCTCGAAGCGTTCCAGCTGAAGATGCCGAACTGGTTGTCCTTCATCCGCCAGGACGATCGTTACTCACGCGAGACCCTGCAGGGCGACCTCGAGACGTTGCGTTCCTTCTACATGGACCGGGGTTTCGCTGACTTCGGCATCGACTCGACCCAGGTGGCTCTGTCGCCGGACAAGAAGGACATTTTCATCACCGCTAATATCCGCGAGGGTGATCGCTACAAGATCTCGGAGATCAAGCTGGCCGGTGACCTGATCCTGGATGAGAGACTGCTCAACGCCTTCGTGCTCGTCAAGCCGGGCCAGACGTACTCCCAGAGGGTGATAACCCAGAGCGCGGATCTGATCCGCCTGCGCCTCGGAGAGGAGGGCTACGCCTTCGCGACGGTTGAGCCGGTTCCGGAACTCGACAAGGACAAGAAGACCGCGGCGGTCACCCTGTACATCGAACCCAAGAATCGCGTTTATGTCAGGCGGGTGAATTTCGCCGGCTCGTCCGCCGTCAATGACGAGGTGTTCCGTCGCGAGGTCCGCCAGTTCGAGGGCGCGTACCTGTCGAACAGCAAGCTCGAGCGTTCCAAGATCCGCCTGCAACGTTTGCCCTACGTCGAGAACGTCGAGGTCGAGACCACGCCGGTGCCGGGAACACCTGATCTCGTGGACCTCGACTTCAAGATCGAGGAGGGCCTGCCGGGCCAGTTCGGCGGTGGTGTCGGCTATTCGGAATCGCAGAAGTTCCTGTTGAACGGCAGCTTCGTCCACACGAATTTTCTCGGCACCGGAAATCGCGTGGCTGCCGACGTCAGCACGGGTCGCTTTCGTACGATTTACAGCCTGTCCTATACCGACCCTTATACCAATCTGGACGAAGTGAGCCGCACGGTCAGCCTCGCCTACCGCGACATCACCCAGTTCACCTCCGGCTCGTCCGACTTCTCGACCGAAACTTTCACTGCCTCGGTCGAGTACAGCTATCCGATCACCGAGTACCAGCGGCTGATCTACGGAGTCAGCTGGCAGGAGTCCAACCTGCTGTCGAATTCACTGCGCAGCCTGCAGGCCCAGGACTGGGTGCAGAACAATGGCGACAGTTTTACCGATATCGTCAGCGGCGGAGCGACGATCTATGGGACGAATTTCAGCAGCTTCGACCTGGTTGCCGGCTGGGTTTACGACAGCCGCAATCGCGCCCTTTTTGCCGACCGCGGTGCCAGGCACCGGGTGATACTCGCGAGTACCATTCCCGGCTCGGACGTCGAGTACTACACGCTTAATTATGGTGCCACTCAGTATCTCCCCCTCGGCCGGCTGTTCACGGCAGCGTTCAATCTCGATATCGGTTACGGCGGCAGTTACGGTGACACCACCTCGCTGCCTCCCTACAAGAACTATTTCGCCGGCGGCCCCGATACCGTCCGCGGGTTTCGCGAAAACTATCTCGGACCGCGGGATACGGAAGGCAATCCCTATGGCGGCAACCTGCTGGTTGCCGCACAGACCGAGCTTATCCTGCCGATACCGGAGGAGTGGCGGTCGCGATCGCGGGTGTCGCTGTTCTATGACATCGGCAACAGCTTCTCCACCGGTGACGTGGTGTTTTACTCGCCCGGGCAGAACAATCCCAACGTGATCGACTATGATTTCGACTTCAACGAACTGAGACAATCGATCGGCATCTCTGCACAGTGGCTCGCGCCGCTCGGCCTGTTCCGCTTCAGCTATGCCTTCCCGCTGAACGACAAGGCGGCGATCGAGGACGACGGCTCGCTGCTCACCTACGGAGACGAAACGGAGGAGTTCCAGTTTTCGATCGGTGGGGCTTTCTGACGAATGGACTCAACCAAGGACGACAGGATTATGACGAAACAAGTGACCGTGCTGGCCACTCTGGTGGCCTGCATACTGCTCGTGCCGGTGACTGCCGGAGCCCAGATGGCGCCGGGGCCGAAGATCGGCGTGGTGAATTTTCGCGCCCTGCTGAACGAAGCCCCGCAGACGCAACAGAAATTGAAGGCCGTACAGGATGAATTTGCGCAGGAGCAGCGCGCGATCGAGGCCAAGCAGAAGGAGCTCAAGGACCGCCAGGCCAAGCTGCAGAAGGATCTGCCGGTCATGGGTCTAGAGGAGCGCCGCAGCGCCGAGGCGAAGTTCCGCGAGGACGAGCGTGAACTGGGCAGGCGGATCAATGAGTTCAAGGAAGAAATCAGCGCACGGCAGAATGAAGTCCTCGGGCGGCTGCAGGACGATCTGCTCAAGAACGTACAGGCCTTCGCGACCGCGGGCGGATACGACATCGTGCTGAGCGAATCCGGCGATGTACTGCACGCGTCCGCTTCCGTGAATCTCACGGGCAAGGTGCTGGCGGCGATCCAGGCCAAGGCCAAACCCGCGGCGGCTCCCGCGGCCAAGCCCTGAAGCCGGGCGCCTCACGGCAGCATAAGGTGGCGTTATCGCTCGGACTGCTCGCGGTGCGTCACGGCTGCACGCTGCGCGGCGATCCGGATGCGGTGGTCGAGCGGGTGGCCACGCTGTCCGCTGCAGCGGCTGGCACGCTCAGCTTTCTTGCCAACCCTCAATATCGGTCGCAGCTCCAAGCCACGCGCGCGACGGCTGTAGTCCTGGCGGCAGGGGATGCCGAGGCTTGCCCGGCCGCGTGCCTCATCAGTTCGAATCCGTACCTGACCTACGCGCGGATCGCAGCGGAGTTACATCCGGAGCCACCGCTGGCGCCGGGGGTCAGTTCCCGCGCAGTGGTCGCGGCAACGGCCAGCATCGGCGCTGGTTCGCAGGTCGAGTCCGGCGCCGTTATCGGCGACGGAGCGGACATTGGTGAGCGCTGCTACGTCGGTGCCAACGCCGTCATCGGTCGCGATTGTCGGGTTGGCGCCGACACCCGCTTGATGCCCCTCGTCGTGCTCTACCCGGGGGTGCGGGTCGGGGCGCGCTGCCTGCTGCATGCAGGCGCCGTGATCGGGGCTGATGGCTTCGGCATAGCGCGCGGGGAAGGCGGTCGCTGGACCAAGGTGCCGCAGGTCGGGTCCGTGGTCGTCGGTGACGATGTCGAGATAGGCGCCAATACGACCATCGATCGCGGTGCCATCGGGGATACGATCATCGGTGACGGCGCCAAGCTCGATAACCAGATCCAGATCGGCCACAACGTGGTAATCGGCTGTCACACGGCGATCGCGGGGCTTGTCGGCATTGCCGGCAGTACAAAAGTGGGCGCGCGCTGCATCCTCGGCGGGGATGCGACGGTGTCAGGGCATCTGGAAATCGTCGATGATGTGGTAGTGAGCGGCGGTGCCACTGTGACCAACTCGATCACCAGGCCCGGGCTCTACGGCGGGCCTCTTCCGGCCAGCGAGATGCGCAGCTGGCGACGAAACGCCGTCCGCTTCGGTCAGCTGGACGAGCTGGCGCGCCGCCTGCAGCGGCTAGAGCAGATCGTGGGGCAGAAAGGAAAGGCGGACACTTGATTCATCCGACGGCCATCATCGATCCCGGCGCGCAACTCGACGTCGGTGTGACCGTCGGACCGTACTCGATCATCGGCGATCGGGTCAGCATCGGGCGCGGCACGACCATCGGTCCTCACGTCGTCATCAAGGGGCCAGCGAAGATCGGTGCCGACAACCGCATCCTGCAGTTTGCGTCCGTTGGCGAAGATCCCCAGGACAAGAAATACGCCGGGGAGGACACCCGGCTCGAAATCGGTGATCGCAACCTGATCCGCGAGTACTGCACGATCAACCGGGGGACGGCCCAGGACGAAGCGGTCACGCGGGTGGGCAGCGACAACTGGCTGATGTCCTATACGCACATTGCCCACGACTGCCGGGTCGGCAACCACGTCATCATGTCGAACAACGCGACGCTCGCCGGTCACGTACATGTCGGCGATCACGCGATACTGAGCGGCTTCGCCGCCATCCACCAGTTCTGCCGCATCGGAGCGCACAGCTTCGTCGGCGGTCTGGCGGGCATTACCCGCGACGTGCTGCCTTACATGCTGGTTGCGGGCCAACCGCCGGAACCGCATGGCATCAACCAGGAAGGCCTCAAGCGGCGCGGGTTCACGCCGGACCAGATTCGCAATCTCAAGGAAGCGTACCGGATCCTCTACCGTTCCAACCTGAAGCTCGCCGAGGCAAGGGAGCAACTTGCCGCGCTGGCTGCCAGCCAGCCTGAGGTCGGCGTTATCGTCTCCTTCATAGACGCCTCCGAACGCAGCATCCTGCGATAACCTGCGCCCCATGTCGGCGGCTCCCGTCATCGTGCTCGTGGCCGGAGAGGCATCAGGCGATCAGCTTGGTGCGGCGCTGATCCATGCCCTGCGCGCACTGTGTCCGGGTCTGCGGGTTGCCGGTGTGGCGGGTCCTGCCATGCGCGAGGCGGGCTGCGAAACCTGGTTCGACGCCAGCGAGCTGTCCGTCATGGGTCTTGCCGAGGTCGTTCGGCATCTGCCGCGGCTCGCCCGTCGCCGGGACGAGCTCGTTTCCCGTGTCCTGGCAGTGCGGCCTGCCGTCTATGTCGGGATCGACGCGCCCGATTTCAACCTGCGCATCGAGCGGGCGGTTCGCCGCGCCGGTATCAGGACGGTCCAATACGTTGCGCCCAGCGTGTGGGCGTGGCGTTCCGGGCGGGTCAGCACTCTGCGGGAGGCCTGCAATCACGTCCTTTGCCTGTTGCCGTTCGAGCAGCCCTTTCTTGCCGCTGCAAACGTCACGGCAACTTTCGTGGGGCATCCTTTCGCGGACGAGATATCGCCCGTGGCCGCAACTCGAGACGCCCGGGCGGCGCTGGGTATCGACGCCACGCGGGTCGTGGGAATACTGCCTGGTAGCCGCATGGGAGAGGTGACGCGTCTGGGGCCCGACTTTCTCGCTGCTGGCCGGCTGCTCAGGGAGCGCTTTCCGGATCTCGAGCTGGTGGCGCCGATGGCTGGCCCGCATCTGGAGCGCCAATTCAGGTCTGACGCGCAAGCCGCAGGCGTGCCCGTACGGCTGTTCGACGGCAGGGCCCGTGACGTGATGGCAGCGAGCGACCTGCTGCTGATCGCCTCCGGCACGGCAACCCTCGAGGCGATGCTGGTCGGGCGGCCGATGGTCGTTGCCTACCGTTTCGCCGCTCTGACGTACTGGCTGGCGCGCGGACTGCGGCTCGTGAAGGTTCGCCACTTCGCGCTGCCGAACCTGCTGGCCGATTCGCCGATCGTGCCCGAATTGCTTCAGCATGCCGTGACGCCGACCGCTTTGGCCGATTCGGCGGCAGAGTACCTCCGGGATCCGGTGCGCAGCGAAGCGCTTCGGCAACGATTCTCGAAAATGCATGAAGAGCTCAGGCGCGATGCCAGTGGTTGTGCCGCTCGCGTCGTTGCAGAAGTCGCCGGCTGGTGACCGGCGCCTGCGCGCCGGTTGACTGCCTCCTATAATTCCGCTCCATGGGCGAACGGCAGCTTTCAGGCGGTGCGCGGCAACTGGCGGGCGTGGATGAGGCGGGCCGCGGTCCTCTGGCCGGCCCCGTCTGTGCGGCCGTGGTGGTGCTCGCGTCCGATGATGCCATCGCTGGTGTCGCTGATTCGAAGCTGCTCAACGCTGCGCGGCGTGAAGAACTAGCCGCGGTCATTCGCCAGCGCGCTGTCGACTGGGCGGTCGGGTACGCCGAGGTCGAGGAGATCGACCGCGTGAATATCCTGCAAGCCACATGGCTTGCCATGCAGCGCGCCGTTGCGTCATTGCGGGTGGTGCCCGACAGGATTCTCGTGGATGGCAACCGGGCGCCGGTATTCGCCGGCCACGAGAGCCGCACGCAGTGCATCGTGGGCGGAGACCGCAGTGAGCCGGTCATCTCCGCGGCTTCCATCCTGGCGAAAGTCGCGCGGGATGCCGTCATGCTGTCGCTCGATGCCCGCTATCCCGGTTACGGCTTCGCGCGCCACAAGGGCTACCCGACAGCGGCGCACATCGAAGCGCTCGGGCAGTTGGGCCCGACGCCGGTGCACAGGTTGAGCTTCGCGCCGGTTCGTGCGGCACTCGCTGGAAGACAGGTCGCATGAGCTTCGTTCATCTGCATGTCCACAGCGAGTACTCGCTGGTCGACAGCGTGGTCCGTATCGCTGACCTGCTGGCAGTCGCAAGGACGGCAGGCATGCCAGCCGTTGCGCTTACCGACCAGGACAATCTTTTCACGATGGTACCGTTCTATACGGCGGCACTGGCCGCCGGCATCAAGCCCATCATCGGTGCAGACGTGGCCGTGCGGCTCATCGGCGGGAGTCAGGCTCCTTCGCGACTGGTACTCCTGTGCCGTAATCGACTGGGGTACGCCAATCTCGCGCGCCTCATTTCACGCTCCTACATCGAGGGCCAGGAAGCAGGTTCGCCGGTGATTCGGAGGGAATGGCTCGAGGGCGGCGGCTGCGAAGGACTCATCGCGCTGTCAGGCGGTCGCGAAGGCGTCCTGGGGCCCGCGCTTGCCAGCGGTCGCGAAGCAGAGGCGCTGTCGGTACTCGGCGACTGCCGGCGCCTGTTCGGTGGTGAGTTCTATCTGCAGATCTGCCGAACCGGGCGTCCGGGCGAGGAGGAGCACGTCGCGGCGGCGGTACGGCTGGCAGCTGCGACCGGTTGTCCACTGGTCGCCACCAATGACGTGCGCTTCCTCAAGAAGGGGGACTTCGAGGCACATGAGGCGCGCGTCTGCATCCAGCAGGGCAGGGTGCTCAACGATCCGTCCCGCGCACGTATCTACAGCGAACAACAGTTCCTGCGCAGTCCGCAGGATATGGCCGGCTTGTTCGCGGACCTGCCGGAAGCCCTGGATAACGCCATGGCCATCGCGCGCCGGTGCAATCTCACCCTGGCTTTGGGCGAATCGCATCTGCCCGAGCTTGAGGTTCCCGGCGGCCTCAGCGTCAGCGAGTTTCTGCTGCGCGAGTCGCGCCGCGGACTCGATGCCCGGCTCGCCGCTGACCCCGCATCCGACCCGGCTGCCTATCGCGCCCGCCTCGAGCAGGAGCTGGACGTCATCTGCCGCATGGGCTTCGCCGGCTATTTCCTGATCGTTGCGGATTTCATCCGCTGGGCCAAGGAAAACGGGGTCCCGGTGGGGCCGGGGCGCGGCTCCGGCGCAGGCTCCCTTTGCGCATGGGCTCTTGGTATCACGGAGCTCGATCCAATCCTTCACAGCCTGCTGTTCGAGCGGTTCCTGAATCCCGAGCGGGTCTCGATGCCGGACTTCGACATCGACTTCTGTATGGAGGGGCGCGACCGTGTCATCGACTACGTGGGCGAGCGCTACGGGAGGGAGCGCGTGTCGCAGATCATCACCTACGGCACCATGGCCGCCCGGGCAGTTGTCCGTGACGTCGCGAGAGTGCTCGGACATCCCTATGGTTTCGGCGACCGGATCGCGAAGCTCATTCCTCCCGAACCCAAGATCAAGCTCGCCGATGCACTCGCGAGCGAGGCCGAGCTGCGCGCGTTGTGCGAGTCCGACGAAGATGTGCGTTCGGTGATGGAGCTGGCGACGCAGCTCGAGGGGCTCGTGCGAAACGCCGGCAAGCACGCCGGCGGCGTGGTGATCGCCCCGACCCGCATCACCGACTTCGCGCCGCTCTACCGCGTCGAGGGTGAAAGCGCCACGGTCACGCAGTTCGACAAGGACGGTCTCGAGGCGGTGGGCCTCGTGAAGTTCGACTTTCTTGGCCTGCGAACCCTGACGATCATCGACCTGGCAGTCAGGACCATCAATGCGCGTCGCGAGGCGGGATCGCCGGAGATCGATATCGCGAGGATTCCACTGGTGGATCCGAAGACATACGAATTGCTGCGATCCGGACGCACGACTGCAGTTTTCCAGCTCGAGTCGCGTGGCATGCGCGACCTGGTCAAGAAGCTCAAGCCCGACAGTTTTGACGACCTCGTGGCGCTGGTCGCCCTGTTCCGGCCGGGACCGTTGCAATCCGGCATGGTCGATGACTTCATCGCCCGGAAGCACGGCGTGGCCGGAGCGGGCATCAGCTACCTGCATCCCGATCTAGAGCCCGTATTACGCAGCACCTACGGCGTCATCGTTTACCAGGAGCAGGTGATGCAGATCGCGCAGATCCTGGCGGGTTACACGCTGGGCGGAGCCGATCTGCTGCGTCGCGCGATGGGCAAGAAGAAGCCAGAGGAAATGGCCAAGCAGCGCTCGGTATTTCTCGAAGGGGCGGCGAAGCGGGGCGTGGCAGCGCCGCTTGCCACGCAGATCTTCGACCTCATGGAGAAATTCGCCGAGTATGGATTCAATCGCTCGCATTCTGCGGCCTACGCGTTGCTTGCGTTGCAGACAGCTTGGCTGAAACGGCACCACCCGGAGGCCTTCATGGCCGCCGTCCTCACGTCGGAAATCGACGACACCGACAAGCTGCTGTTGCTGAAGCGGGAAGTCGAGGCCATGGGACTCAAGCTGCTACCGCCGCACGTCGATCATTCCGGCGCCCTGTTTGAGGTGGAGGGAGATAGCGAGATCCGCTACGGGCTGGCGGCGATCAAGGGTCTCGGCCGCGCTGCGGCGGAGCAGATCACAGCGGAGCGCTCGCGCGCCGGCGGCTTTGCCGGACTGCACGACTTCTGCCGGCGTATCGGCGGACAGCGCTTCAACCGCCGTGCGATCGAGGCACTCATCAAAGCGGGTGCGCTCGATGGCTACGGGTCGAGCCGGGCAGCCCTCATGGCCGCCCTTTCCGGAGCGATGAGCGGCGCCGAGCAACATGCGCGCTCGCGCGATTCTGGCCAGAACGACATGTTCGGGTCCGTCGCGCCCGCCATCGAAGTCGCGGCAGCGATGCCTGTTGTCACCGACTGGGGCATCAACCGGCGACTGGAGGCCGAGTACGAGAGCCTGGGGCTCTACCTCAGCGCACATCCGTTCGACCAATACCGCAGTGATGCCGCCTACATTGCCTCCGGCAGCCTGGTTGTACTGGCCGGTGCTCCTCCGCCACCTCCGGGTACCGAGTACCAGTCGGGGCGCGATGCATCGATCGCCGGGCTCGTCACGAATGTCCGCCGCCGAACCGGGCGAATCACCGCGGAGATCGATGATGGAACCGCCGTGATGGAGGTCAGCATCTTCCCGGAGACCTACGAGCGTTGCCGGAACGCACTCGGATCCCAATCGATCGTCGTCGTCAACGGGCAGCTTCGTTGGGATGCATTCATCGACGGCTGGCGCATGGCGGCGCGCGACGTTGTCGATATCGACCGCGTTATCGAGAAGAGGGCGACGCGTCTCGTGATCCACTGGATCGGTGGCTCGGGATCGCGGGTCGATGCCGGAAAACTTCGCAGTGCGCTCGAGCCATTCCGGCCGGGCAACTGCGGCATTCTCGTTTCCTACTCGCGCGGCGATGCGCAGGCCCGGCTTTCCCTCGGGGAGGACTGGGCTGTGCGGCCGAGCCGCGAGCTGCGTGAGCGCCTGTCGGAGCTGGTCGGGCATGATGGCTATCGCTTCGTTTACGACGCGGGCCAGTCGTTGCACTGAGTGTCCGGCTTGTCGCGGCCTGTCATGCAGCTATACAGTGACCCCGGGTGACGGCGCGATGAATGGACGATGGATCTGAAGTTTCTCGATTTCGAACAGCCAATCGCCGAGCTGGAGGCGAAGATCGACGAATTGCGATTCGTCGGCGATGACTCCGAGATCAACATCAGCGATGAAATCAAGCGCTTGAAGGCGAAAAGCGAGGAGCTCACCCGTAGTATCTTCTCGAGCCTGACGGCCTGGCAGGTTGCGCAGCTCGCGCGCCATCCCCTGCGTCCCTACACGCTGGACTATCTGGAGGCCATCAGTCCTGACTTCCAGGAACTGCACGGCGATCGGATGTACGCTGACGATCCCGCCATCGTCGGCGGTATCGGCCGGATCGATGGCCGCCCGGTCATGTTCGTCGGCCAGCAGAAGGGTCGGGACACGAAGTCAAGGGTCCGACGCAACTACGGCATGCCCCGGCCCGAGGGCTACCGAAAGGCACTGCGACTCATGCAGATGGCGGAGCGGTTTCGCATACCGATCGTCACGTTGATCGATACACCCGGCGCCTATCCGGGGCTGGACGCCGAGGAGCGCGGTCAAAGCGAGGCAATAGCGCGCAACCTGTTCGAAATGGCGCGCCTGCGAACGCCGATCGTGAGTGTGGTGATCGGTGAGGGCGGTTCCGGTGGCGCACTGGCCATCGGGGTGGCCGATCGTCTCCTAATGCTCGAATACAGCGTCTATTCGGTCATTTCGCCCGAAGGCTGCGCCAGCATCCTGTGGAAGAGCGTTGAAAAGGCAGAACTTGCGGCGGAGGCGATGGGCATCACGGCCGGACGCCTGCAGGAGCTCGGGCTGGTGGACGAGTTGCTGAAGGAGCCTCTCGGCGGCGCCCACCGCGACCCGCGCGCGGCTGCCGAGACATTGCAGTCCGCGCTTCAGCTTTCGTTGCGCGACTTCGAAGTGCTCGATGTCGCCGAGCTGCTCAGGCGGCGGCAGGCACGGCTGCTGTCGTTCGGGCGATTTCGCGAGTCCTGATGTCACCCGGGCGGTCGCCGGCACGCAACAGGTCTGCCGTTGCCGAGTTGACCGGCTTTGTGCGCCAGGCGCTTGGGGCTGCGGCGGGTGGCGTTGCCGTTGCCTACAGCGGCGGGGTCGACTCCACCGTCTTGCTCGACGTTCTTTATCGGCTGCGCATTCGGCCGTTGCGTGCCATCCATGTCCATCATGGGTTGCAGCCGGCGGCCGACGAGTGGGTCGGGCATTGCCGGCGCTTCTGCGCAAGGCGGCGCATCGAATTCGTGCTCCTGCGTGTCACGGTGCCCAGTCGATCGTCGTCAGGTCTCGAGGCAGCGGCACGCGAATCGCGTTACAGAGTGCTCGCAGGAGTACTGCGAGCCGGCGAGACGTTGCTTACTGCGCATCATGGCGACGACCAGGCCGAGACACTGCTCCTGAACCTGTTCCGGGGCAGCGGTGTATCCGGCCTCGCCGGGGCCAGGGCTGATGGCGCTTTCGGAGCCGGGCGGCTCTGCCGACCGCTTCTCGGCCTGACACGCGCCAGCATCGAGTCGTATGCGCGGGCGCGGCGGCTCCGCTGGATCGAAGATCCCATGAACGCCGATGAAGCCTTGTCGCGCAGCTTCGTACGCCGCAGCGTCCTGCCATTGATCGAGAGCCGCTGGCCCGGCGTGCAGGCGACCATCGCCAGGAACTCGCGCCTGGCCGCAGAGTCCGCGGTCCTGCTGGATCAGCTGGGCGCTGCCGATGCGGCACGGGCGTGGCGACGGCAACGGCTGAGTCTTGCTGCCTTCCTCCGTCTCGACGGCGCCCGCCAGCGCAACCTGTTGCGCTTTCTGTGCCGCCGGGAGCTGGGCAGTGCGCCGGGCGCGGCCCGGCTGGAGGAGGGTCTCAACCAGTTGTTGACGGCTCGCCGTGATCGCCAGCCGCTGCTGGCGTGGCCGGGCGGGGAGATCCGTCGCTACCGCGACTGCCTGTACCTGCTGCGGCCGTTGCCCGATGCCGGGGCCAGGTCCGGGTGGTTGCTCGACGCGGCCAGGGGCGCATCGATCGACCTTGGCCCGGTCGGATCGCTGCGGCTGGCGCTCAGTCGTCGGGGCGGCCTGCGGGTCGCGGCTTTGCCTGCCAGTTTGACCGTCCGCTACCGCGGCGGCGGGGAAGGGCTGCGTCCGGTCGGCCGGGGTCGGCGCAGGGAGTTGCGGAAACTGCTGCAGGAGGCGGGCGTCCTTCCCTGGATGCGCGACAGGATTCCCCTGCTGTATGCGGGCGATTCTCTTGCTGCTGTCGGCGATCTGTGGATCGCTGCAGAATTCGCGGCCGACAAGGGCAAGCCAGGCCTGCGCGTCATCTGGAGCGGGCACCCGCCGCTCGGCTGAAGCCCGCCAGCCGTTCGATTGTCGCTGCCGGGTCGATCTGATACCTTTTCACTCCCATCTGCATTCTTCGCTGGAGTGCTTCGGGCCGTGAGGGTTGCCGGTCCGGGGGGTGCCATAGGAAGGGCCCGGCGCACTACCGACTATTGATCGAGGACCGAGTTGCCGCAGGGCGGCCGGGCTCGGCGTTTTGTGGCCATCAGGGACCGGAAGATCAGATGCCGCGTTTTGTGTTCATAACGGGTGGGGTGGTTTCGTCGCTCGGCAAGGGCATCACCTCGGCGTCGCTTGGCGCCATCCTCGAGGCCCGCGGCCTCAAGGTCAGCATGGTCAAGCTCGATCCCTACCTGAACGTCGATCCGGGCACGATGAGCCCGTTCCAGCACGGCGAGGTTTTCGTTACCGACGACGGCACCGAGACAGATCTCGACCTGGGGCACTACGAGCGTTTCGTCCGGACGACCACGGGCCGCCACAGCAATTTCACCACCGGCCGCATCTACGGCAGTGTCATCGCGAAGGAACGGCGCGGCGATTACCTGGGCGCGACCGTGCAGGTGATCCCGCACATCACCGACGAAATCAAGCGCAGCATCGCTCTCGGTGCCGGGGATGCGGATATCTGCCTCGTTGAAATCGGCGGGACGGTCGGTGACATCGAGTCCCTGCCATTCCTCGAGGCCATTCGCCAGCTCGGTATCGAGCTCGGTCCGACGCGGGTCGCTTACGTGCATCTCACGCTCGTGCCGTACATCGCGACATCCGCCGAGATCAAGACCAAGCCGACGCAGCACTCCGTGAAGGAGCTGCGTTCCATCGGTATCCAGCCCGACATTCTCGTCTGCCGTTCCGAGCACGCCCTGCCGCCGGAACAACGGCGCAAGATCGCCCTATTTACCAACGTGCAGGAGCGGGCGGTCATTTCCGCGGTGGATGTCGACGATATCTACCGGCTGCCGATGCTGCTGCGTGATCAGGGATTCGATCAGATCATTGTCGAGCGCTTCGGGCTGTCGATTCCGGAGGCCGATCTGCGCGAATGGGAGTCGGTCGTTGCGGCGCGCCGCGAACCGGGGGCTCGAGTCACGATCGCGATGGTCGGAAAGTACGTCGACTTCCGTGATTCCTATATTTCGCTTACCGAAGCACTGAAGCATGCCGGTGTGCGTACGCGGACGCGGGTCGAAATCCGCTACGTCGAGGCTCAGGATATCGAGACACAAGGCACCGCCTGCATTGAGGACGTCGACGCGATTCTCGTACCCGGCGGTTTCGGAGATCGTGGCATTCTGGGCAAGGTTCTGGCTGCGCGCTTCGCCCGCGAGCGTGCTGTGCCTTACCTCGGAATCTGCCTCGGCATGCAGGTGGCCATCATCGAGTTCGCCCGCGATGTGCTCGGCATGCCGAAGGCCTACAGCACGGAATTCGATCCGTCAACGCCTGATCCGGTGATAGCGCTCATCAGCGAATGGCGCGATCGCGATGGCAGCACCCAGGCCCGCAGTGTTCAATCGGAGCTGGGCGGCACCATGCGGTTGGGTGCCCAGGATTGTCATCTCGGGGCCGGTACGCTGGCCCGCCAGCTCTATGGGCAGGACGTGATTCGCGAACGTCACCGGCATCGCTTCGAATTCAATAACCACTATCTCGATCGGTTCCGCGCCGCGGGCCTGGTTTTCTCGGGATTCTCCCTGGATGGGTTGGTCGAGCTCATCGAATTGCCGAAGCATCCCTGGTTCGTTGCCTGCCAGTTCCACCCGGAATTCCGTTCGAATCCACGCGACGGTCACCCGCTGTTCATCGGATTCGTCGAGGCTGCCCGCAGCGGTCTGCGCCACCAGGCGCTGCCGGCTGCGGCACGGGCATGAGGTTGGTGGATTTCGAGGTCGGCGCTGACCGGCCATTCTTCCTGATCGCCGGCCCCTGCGTCATCGAGAGCGAGGCCCTGGTGCTCGATGTTGCTGCGAGACTCCGCGATATCACCAAGCGTCTCGAGATACCTTTCGTATTCAAGGCATCTTTCGACAAGGCCAACCGCTCTTCTGGTTCGAGCTACCGTGGACCCGGCCTGGCGCAGGGCTTGCGGGCGCTCGAGGCAGTGCGCAGCAAGGTCGGTGTACCGGTGCTGACCGACGTACACGAAGACACGCCGCTTGAGGATGTCGCGGCGGTGGTCGATGTCCTGCAGACCCCGGCTTTCCTTTGCAGGCAGACCAATTTCATCCGCCGCGTCGCCGCCTGCGGCAAGCCGGTGAACATCAAGAAGGGCCAGTTCCTGTCGCCATGGGAAATGGGCAACGTCGTGGAAAAGGCCCGCGCGACCGGCAATGACAGCATCCTGGTCTGCGAGCGTGGTTTCAGCTTCGGCTACAACAACCTCGTCGCCGATATGCGTTCGCTGGCGATTCTGCGCAGTACCGGCTGCCCGGTGGTTTTCGACGCAACTCACTCGGTGCAGTTGCCCGGAGGCAAAGGCACGGCTTCAGGCGGGCAGCGGGAGTTCGTTCCGCCGTTGGCGCGCGCGGCGGTCGGGGCCGGAGTGGCGGGTGTTTTCATGGAGACGCACCCGGATCCTGCGGCGGCACTGAGCGATGGCCCGAACGCATGGCCTCTCGATCGCATGGAGCCCCTGCTGCGGACGCTGGCTGGCATCGATCGGGTCGTCAAGGGTGCAGGCTACGGGGAAGACGGGTTGACCGGTAACGGGGCGACATGAGTACGATTCGCCATATCCAGGGACGGGAGATCATCGATTCCCGTGGCAATCCCACTGTCGAGGCTGACGTAGAACTGGCGAGCGGCGCGAGCGGCCGGGCGGCCGTGCCATCGGGCGCGTCCACGGGCAGCCGCGAGGCCGTGGAACTGCGTGACGGCGACCAGTCCCGCTATCTCGGCAAGGGCGTGCTGAAGGCTGTCGCCAACGTGAACGGCGAACTGCGCAAAGCCGTGGTCGGCATGGATGCGGCGGACCAGGCTGGCATCGATGCCCGCATGCGTGCCCTCGATGGCACCGAGAACAAGTCCCGCCTGGGCGCCAACGCGATCCTGGCGATTTCGCTCGCAACCGCGCAGGCAGCCGCCAGGGAGCAGGCCAAAGCGCTGTACCGGACGCTCGGGGACGGACCGTACACGATGCCGGTCCCGATGATGAACATCATCAACGGCGGCGCGCACGCGGACAACAACGTCGATATCCAGGAATTCATGATCCTGCCGGTCGGCGCACCGCGATTCAGCGAGGCCTTGCGCTATGGCGCCGAAGTGTTCCACGCGCTGCGGTCGGTTCTGAAGTCGCGCAAGCTCAACACCGCTGTCGGCGACGAAGGCGGCTTCGCGCCTGACCTGCCCTCGAACGCCGCAGCGCTGGATACGATCCTGCTCGCGATCGAGAAAGCCGGACTTCGCGCCGGGCGGGACATCTACCTGGGGCTAGACGTGGCGAGTTCGGAATTTCATCGTGATGGTCGCTACCACCTCGAGGGCGAGGGTCGCAGCTTCTCACCGCCGGAGTTCGCGCAATACCTGGGCGGACTGGCTGCCAGTTACCCGGTGATCACTATCGAAGACGGCATGGCCGAAGGTGATTGGGACGGCTGGGCGACTCTTACCGCCGCGCTCGGTGGCAAGATCCAGCTCGTCGGTGACGACCTGTTCGTCACCAATACGACGATCCTCGCCGAGGGTATACGCCGCCGTATCGCCAATGCGATCCTCATCAAGCCCAACCAGATCGGTACGCTGACGGAGACGCTCGAAGCGATCTCGATGGCTACGAAGGCGGGTTACGCGGCAGTGGTGTCGCACCGCTCCGGCGAGACTTCGGACGTGACCATCGCCGACATCGCGGTGGGCACGTCGGCGACGCAGATCAAGACGGGTTCGCTATGTCGTTCCGATCGCATATCCAAGTACAATCAACTGCTTCGTATCGAGGAAATGCTGGGTGCTACGGTCGCCTATGCCGGCCGGCGCGCGTTTCCGGTCGATATCGGGGGCTGATCTATGTGGCGGGTGGTCGCGGGTATCCTGGTGACGTTGCTCCTGCTGTTGCAGGTACGTCTCTGGTTTTCGCCCGATGGATTGCGCGGCGTCGCGCAGTTGCGCACCCAGGTCGAAGCCCAGCAGGCGGAGAATGCCCAGCTGACGGAGCGGAACCGCCGCCTCGACGCCGAGGTCGCCGACCTGCGCCAGGGCTTTTCAGCGCTCGAAGAGCGCGCCCGGTCCGACCTTGGTCTGGTTGGCGCCAACGAGACTTTTTTCATCTACGCGGACAAGCGTGGTGCGCCAGCCGGTGCCGACGAGCGCTGACAGGGCCTGCCCGTGTCGATGCGGCGGGTTACCGGTCGAAACCGCCGGCAGCGCTTTCCTCAAGTAGGACTCAGCGTCGCAGGAGCACGTATACGGCACCCGTGCCCCCGTCGTGGGGCGGTGCGGACACGAATGCCATGACTTCATCCCATTGCCGCAGCCAGCGATTGACGCCTGCCTTGAGTACGGGCCCGCCGGCACCTGAGCCCAGTCCCTTGCCGTGTATCACCCGGACGCAGCGCATGCGCGCATGGTGGCTCTCGGCCAGAAAGCGCCGAAGTTCCCGCCAGGCCTGGTCGCTGGTCATGCCATGCAGGTCGATTTCCGCCCGCACCTTGACCTGTCCGCGCCGCAGTTCCCGAAATACCCTGGTCGATATTTCCTGCCTGCGGAAGACCAACTCCTCGCCGGTTTCCAGTTCCAGCTGGTCGGCGCTTATTCGCAAGGAATCCGCCAGCACGGCGCGCTCATCCGCACGCCGGAATCGCGCCCGCGGGGCTGGCGGCTTCGGTCGCAAATCGGCCTTGCGGTTACTGACGGGGCGCGCACCGGCGACAGCGTCGCGGAATAGCGCCGAGTCGTCCGAGTTGATATTTTTGGGCGGTTTGGCAGTCATGACGCGGTCGATCCTAAGTTGGCGCCGGTCAGCGGCCCGCCCGGAGTGAAGGACCCGCATGAAGATACTGCTTAGCAATGACGACGGCTACCAGGCAGAGGGCCTGGCCGTGCTCGCTGCCGCCTTGCGCGACCTGGCTGACCTGACCATAGTCGCTCCGGATCGCAACCACAGCGGCGCGAGCCATTCGCTGACGCTCCAAACACCCCTGCGTGTCGCCCAGACAGCGGATGGGCGTTACTACGTCAACGGCACACCGACAGACTGCGTGCAAATGGCCATCACGGGACTGCTCGATGTGCAACCGGACATGGTCATCGCCGGCATCAACCACGGCGCCAATCTCGGCGACGACGTGCTGTATTCCGGCACCCTTGCTGCGGCAGTCGAGGGGCGTTTTCTTGGATTGCCGGCCATGGCCGTTTCCCTCACTGCTCATGCACCCAGACATTTCGCGACAGCCGGTCGTGCCGCGCGCCTGCTGCTGGAGCGGCTCATGGCTGATCCGCTGCCTTCCGACACCATCCTCAACGTGAACGTTCCGGATGTCCCGTTCGAAGAGGTACGCGGGTTCGAGGCCACGCGACTGGGCTTACGCCATCGCTCCGAACCGATCGTCGAAACCCGTGATCCGAAGGGTCGGCCGGTGTTCTGGATCGGCGCGGCCGGCGCCGGGCAGGACGCCGGGCCGGGAACCGATTTTCACGCCGTGGAGCATGGCTGGGTGTCAGTGACGCCGCTGCAGATCGATATTACGCGGCACCGGGCACTGCCGGACCTGGCACGGTGGCTCAAGCGGTGACAGCGTCAGCAAACCGCCAGGGGATTGGCATGACGTCCGCCCGCACGCGCGAGCGGCTGGTGCAGCGGCTCGCGGCCAGCGGCATTCGCAACGCCGCGGTCCTCGAGCGTGTGCGCAACGTGCCCCGGCACCTGTTCATCGACGAAGCGCTGGCCAGCCGTGCCTATGAAGACAGCGCCCTGCCGATAGGGCAAGGCCAGACCATTTCACAGCCTTACATCGTTGCCCTCATGACCGAAGCGCTGCTGCAGGAGGGTGGCAGGCCGCTCGACAAGGTGCTGGAAGTCGGGACCGGCTGCGGGTACCAGACGGCTATCCTTGCGCCCCTGGTCGGTAAGTTGTTCACTATCGAGCGGATCGCATCGTTGCAGCGCGCGGCACGCTCGCGCCTGAATTCTCTCGGCATCGGCAACGTCCGCTATCGCCACGGCGACGGCTTCGAGGGCTGGCCGGGACAAGCGCCGTTCGATGCCATCCTCGTGGCAGCCGCCCCGGTCGATGTCCCCCCGGCACTGATCGAGCAGCTGGCACCCGGCGGGCGCCTCGTCATTCCGGTGGGCAGCGGCGCGCACCAGGTGTTGCTGCGGATCACCCGCGGACCCGGCGGGGTCGATCGCGAGCAGCTCGGTCAGGTCACTTTCGTGCCCCTGGTCGAAGGTGTCGACCGGGCGCGCCGGTGATCATCAGTCCACATACAGGGCTGCTACGACACGCCGGTTCTCCGAGGCCAGCACGTTGAAGGTGCGACAGGCAGCAGCGGTCGCCATCACTTCGAGCCCGACGCCGCGGGACATGATGTCGTGGGCGAGAGCGGCTGGCGGAAACACCTGCCGCTCGCCCGTGCCAAGCAGGATGACATCGGGTTGCAGCGCGAAGGCTGCGCGCAGATCGTCGGCGCCGAGTTCCGCGACGGCGGGAGGCGACCACGCGCGAACGATCGTATCGGCGCTGAGAATGACAGCTTGGCGCAAGGTTTCGCCGCCGACCAGCAATTCGCCCCGGTGATATCCGCGGATCAGGTTCGCGGGTCCGGTTTCGCGGTCCAGTTTCAAGGCCGGTCGTCCCCGTTTCGCGTGTGCCCGAGCATGGCGTCCGGGCGAGGATAGCGATGGCACGCGACTCTGTCATCCGCCACCGCGAAGTGCGCCGACGCTCGGTGCCTGCCGAATACTACGACGCGTTGCCGGACGACATGGACCCCGTGCTTCGGCGTGTCTACGCTGCGCGGCAGGTACGACCCGGCGAACTGGAGACAGCGCTCTCCTGTCTGCTGCCAGTCCGCTCACTCGGTGGTCTCGATCCGGCGGTTGGTCTGCTTTGCGCGGCTCGCTCGGGCGGCGCCAGTGTGCTGGTCGTCGGCGATTACGACGCCGATGGCGCGACAGCGAGTGCGTTGATGGTCGATACGCTGCGACGGTTCGGTTTCCCGCGTGTGGACTACCTCGTGCCAAACCGCTTCCAGTTCGGCTATGGCCTGTCGCCCGCCATTGCGGAGCTGGCTGCGGCCCGCGGGGCGGCACTACTCGTCACTGTCGACAACGGCGTGAACAGCTTCGACGGTGTCAAGCGCGCTCAGGAGCTGGGTATGCGGGTTTTGGTGACCGATCACCATCTGCCCGGCTGTCTGGTGCCTCCGGCAGATGCCATCGTGAATCCGAATTTGCAGGGTGACGGATTCGCCAGCAAGGCGCTGTGTGGCGTCGGCGTGGTGTTCTATCTCATGGCCGCGCTGGCACGAGAACTGGATCTGCGCGGCCAGCTGCCCTATGAATCGGCCCGCGGGATTCTCCAGGCGGGCCTGGATCTGGTCGCGCTCGGAACCGTCGCTGATCTGGTTCCGCTCGATCACAACAACAGGATTCTGGTCGCCGAGGGCCTTCGCCGTCTTCGGTCCGGCCGCGGGCGCGCCGGCATCGTCGCGTTGTTCAGGGTTGCCGGTCGCAATCCGACCGCGGCGCACGCGGCCGATTTCGGGTTCGCGATTGCGCCGCGTCTCAACGCTGCAGGCCGGCTTACCGACATGTCGCTGGGGGTCGAGTGCCTCCTGGCTGAAGACCCCGGTCGAGCGGCTCGTCTGGCGGCGGAGCTGGACTCCCTCAACAGCCAGCGCCGCGAATTGCAGTCCCGCATGACGGAGGAGGCCGAGCGACATCTGCGAGCGTTGTCCGCCAGTCTCGACGCCGGGCGTGTGGCGCCCGCCAGCTGCCTTTTCGATCCGGCCTGGCACGAGGGCATCGTCGGTCTGGTCGCGTCGCGAATCCGCGAACGCACAGGCAGGCCGGCCATCGCGTTCGCGCGCTCGGAAGGCCGGGATGTGATCAAGGGCTCGGCCCGCTCGGTCCCCGGCGTGCATGTCCGCGATGCGCTGGCGCTCGTTGCGGCTCGCGGCGAAGTCGAGGGCCTGGAGTTCGGCGGCCACGCGATGGCCGCCGGTGTCCGCATTCCCATGGCCGGGCTGGAACGATTCACAGCGGCCTTTTCCGCCGCCATCTCGGTTCAGCTCGCGCTGGCGGAGCCGGACGACATCCTGTGGACGGATGGCCCGCTCGATCCGGATCAGTGCAGCGTCGAAATGGCCGATCGCCTCCAGCTCGCCTCGCCGTGGGGGCAGGCCTTCCCGGAACCCTTGTTCCACAACCGCTTCGAGATCGTAGACCGGGTGGTGCTCAAGGGCTCACACCTGCGGCTCGTGCTAACGCACGAGCACGGGGGCGAACCGATCGAAGCTATCGCGTTCAATGAAACCCGCGAGCTGCCTGGCCACGCAGGGCTCGTCTACCGGCTGGGCGTCAACGACTTTGGCGGTCGCCGGCGCCGGCAATTGGTTGTCGAACATGTGCAACCTGAATAGCATGTGACGCTGTTTCAGCTGCCTGACTGCTATCCATGGAAACGAATCCCATCCGCCAGCTTCTCCGCGAGCTGGGCGAACGCCACCTGCTGCTACGGGGGTATCTTTGACCTCGATCGGAAGAGCGAGCGACTGACAGAGGTCGAGCACGCGCTCGAAGATCCTGCGATCTGGAACGATCCGCTACGCGCCGAGGCGCTCGGCCGTGAACGCTCTGCACTCGATCAGCTCGTCAGCCAGTTGCGACGACTGGAGCGGGGTATCGAGGATTCTCGCGATTTGCTCGAGCTGGCAGAAGCCGAAAGCGACGTAGCGGCTGTCCGCGAACTCGACCGCGACGTCAAGGCGATCGACCGGGAGCTTGCCGGCCTGGAGTTCAAGCGCATGTTCAGCGGCACGAACGACGCCGCCAATGCCTTCGTCGATATCCAGGCCGGTTCCGGCGGCACAGAAGCGCAGGACTGGGCTGAAATGCTGCTGCGCATGTACCTCAAGCATTGCGAAAAGAAGGGCTATTCGGCGGAATTGCTCGAAGCGTCCGCCGGCGAGGTTGCCGGAATCAAGAGCGCCACCATCCGGGTCGCCGGCGACTACGCCTATGGCTGGCTGCGAACGGAAACCGGGGTGCACCGCCTCGTGCGCAAGTCCCCGTTCGACTCCGGCAATCGCCGCCATACGTCGTTCGCGGCCGTCTTCGTGTCGCCGGAAATCGACGATGACATCGAGGTCGAGATCAATCCGGCCGACTTGAGGATCGACGTCTATCGTGCGAGCGGCGCCGGCGGGCAGCATGTCAACCGGACGGAGTCTGCGGTTCGCATCACGCACCTGCCGACGGGTGCCGTCGTGCAGTGCCAGAACGAGCGCTCGCAGCACAAGAACAAGGCCACTGCAATGAAGCAGCTGAAAGCGAAGCTCTACCAGTTGGAGGAGCAGAAGCGCAGGGCAGATACCCAGGCGCTGGAGGACGCCAAGGCCGACATCGGCTGGGGCAGCCAGATCCGCTCCTACGTTCTCGATCAGTCGCGGGTGAAGGACCTCAGGACGAACGTCGAGGCCGGCAACCCGGATGACGTACTCGACGGGGACCTCGACCGGTTCATCGAAGCGAGCCTCAAGCAGGGGCTGTAATATCGGCCGCTGAAAGCGGGCGGAGTGGCATGGAACAGGAACCTGAGGGCGAAAGTGAACACAGGCTCATCGCGGAGCGGCGGCGCAAGCTGGACGCAATGCGCGCGGCCGGTTTCCGTTTTCCGAACGACAGGCGCCGCAGCGCGCTGGCTGGCCAGCTGCACGCGACGTGGGCTGGTTACGAGACGACCGCGCTCGAAGCAAAGGCTGTAACGGTCAGCGTCGGCGGCCGGATGATGGCGAAGCGGGTCATGGGCAAGACCAGCTTCATCAAGCTGCAGGACCGCAGCGGCCAGATCCAGGTGTTTCTCCAGCAGGGCGCCATCGACGAGAACCAGTACCGGGAGTGCAAGGGCTGGGATCTTGGCGATATCGTCTGGGCCGAAGGCACTCTGTTCCGCACCCGCACTGGCGAGCTCAGTGTGCGGGCGACGGCTGTCACCCTGCTCGTCAAGTCCCTGCGACCGCTGCCCGAGAAATTCCACGGCCTTACCGACCAGGAGACCCGTTACCGTCAGCGCTACCTTGACCTCATCGTGAACGAGGAGTCGCGCGAGGTCTTCCGCAGCCGGTCGCGAATCGTGCAGTTCGTGCGGAATTACCTCGACGCGATGGAGTTCCTCGAGGTCGAGACGCCGATGATGCAGTCGATTCCCGGCGGCGCGATCGCCAGGCCCTTCGTGACACATCACAACGCGCTCGATCGGGATCTGTACCTGCGTATCGCGCCTGAGCTTTATCTCAAGCGACTCGTGGTCGGGGGCTTCGAGCGCGTTTACGAGTTGAACCGCAATTTCCGCAACGAAGGCGTGTCCGCCCAGCATAACCCCGAGTTCACCATGCTGGAGCTCTACATGGCCTTTGCGGACCACCTTGTGCTGATGGACATGCTTGAGCAGCTGCTCCGCAGCCTCGCCGAGTATCTGCTGGGATCGCCAGTCGTCAGCTGCCAGGGGCGCGGATTCGATCTCTCCGTCCCATTCCGCCGGGCCTCGATCGAGGACCTGGTCCTCGAGTCGAATCCGGGGATTCGGCGGGAGCAATTGCGTGATCTCGATACCCTGCGTGAGCGTTGTCGCGGTCTTGGTCTCGAAGTATCGGGTCGGGAGGGAGCCGGCAAGCTGCTTACCGCCATTTTCGAGAAGACAGCGGAGCAGCGCCTGGTGGATCCGACCTATGTCACCGGGTTTCCGGCGGAAGTCTCGCCGCTGGCCCGTCGCAGCGACTCGGATCCATTTCTCACCGATCGGTTCGAGCTTTATATCGCCGGCCGCGAGATCGCGAACGGGTTTTCGGAGCTGAACGACGCCGAGGACCAGGCGGAGCGCTTCAGGGCGCAGGTCCAGCAGAAGAGTGCGGGCGACGACGAGGCCATGTTCTACGATGAGGACTACGTCACTGCGCTCGAGTTCGGTATGCCGCCGACCGCCGGATTGGGTGTCGGAATCGACCGGCTCGTCATGTTCCTCACCGACCGGCCGTCGATCCGGGACGTCCTGTTGTTCCCGCACATGCGGGATTGAGTGCGCAGCGTCAGTCCCGGCTACGGCATGGTGTACGGCAGGGCGAGTCGTTCGAGTCCGATCGCCAGCTGTTCGTCGGCGAACATCGGCAGGGCGGCCGCGGTGGCCTGGATGACAGCGAGGGCTTCGCCGCCGCTGGCTGAGCGGGCGGTGTTTACGACCCGGCCGATTTCCCCATCCGTGCCGAAGACAGGTGAATTCACTGCCATCGACGCCGGCGTGCGCAACCGGTAGAGCCGGCGCTTCACCCTGCCTAGGTGGCGCGTGCGCGCGATGACTTCCTGTCCCGGGTAGCAGCCTTTGGTAAAGCTCACTGCGCCGATCAGGTCGAGGTTCAGCATCTGCGGAACGTATTTGTCGCTCGTGGCGGCAGAGACCATCGGGACGCCGCCCGCGATGTCAGCCCCTTCCCAGTCCGGGCCGGCAGGAAGTTCGTTGCCGGCGAGCAGGCGCTCCAGAAGATCGGGCGCGGATTCCTCGATGCTGACCCGGGATCGCAGGACGAACTTCTGCAACCGCTGCGCGATCGAGGAGACCAGATCTGCGGCAACACCAAGCAGGTACCGGTCCTGCCAGCGGGACAAAGAGCCGTTTGCAAGCACGCGACCCTGTGCGCTGGTCCACGCGTAGCGAAGGCAGTTGCCGTCGGTCAGGAGCCGCAGGTCCTGGGTCAGCTGTGCCTGCAGAAACGCCTGGCCATCAGGGCCGCTGATGCAAAGCAGGCGTAACGGATCGAGGCGGCCGGCGCGCGTTGGAGAGGTCACGTCAGGGAGCGCTAAAGCCGTTGAACATGCAACCGCGTGGTGAAAAGTCCGGCGCATTCTGGCACACTTTTTTGCATGTCAGCAGTCGCAACGCCGGCACCCGATCAGGGCACTGTCGTCGGGCAGGGTGGGCGCGGTCAGGAATCGCTCGGTCCGCCGGCTGCTGCCAATCCGGGTTCCGGGGCGCCTGCTCGCAAGCGTGAACTGGGCGGGCCGACAGGGCCTGAACCGACCCGCTTCGGCGACTGGGAGAAGCGCGGCCGTTGCATTGATTTCTGAAAGATTCGGCCGTTGCGGCTTGCGGGATCTATTGGCTGCGGATTGCGTTGAAGGGGCTTAGCCTGATGGCCGACCCGACGAGACCACTATCACCACATCTCAGCGTCTATCGCTGGCAGATCAGCAATACGCTGTCCATTCTTCACCGGGCGACAGGCGTATTCATGGCGTTCGGGGGCGTCGTACTGAGCCTGTGGCTGGTGGCTGCAGCAGCCGGGCCCGACAGCTACCTGCGCATCGTCGACTGGCTGGGCACGCCGATCGGCATGATCCTGCTGGTTGGCTGGTCATTCTCGTTTTTCTACCACCTGGCCAACGGCATTCGGCACCTGTTCTGGGACGCTGGAATGGGGTTCGCGCTTGATCGGGCACGAACTTCCGGCATCGCGGTGGTCGTCGCGGCCACGATCATGACGGTGATGTTCTGGGTCATTGCACTTTCTGGCGGAGGCGCCTGACGCATGAGCCTGCGATCTCCTCTTGGTCGGGTTCTCGGGCTCGGATCGGCCCGATCCGGCTTCGGCCACTGGTGGGCACAGCGGCTCACCGCCGCTGCGCTGGTCCCGCTCGGGCTGTGGTTCGCGTTCAGCATGGCCGGCCTTGCGAGCACTGATTACTGGTCTGTCACAGCCTGGATTGCTGAACCGCTCCACGCGACGTTGCTCCTACTGTTGTTGCTGTCCCTGCTGTATCACTCGAGCCTCGGCCTGCAGGTCGTGATCGAGGACTACGTGCACCATGGTGCAGCTCGACTGATAGCCCTGGTCGGCACTCAGTTCCTTCACGTGCTCATGGCAGTGGCCGGCATTTACGCCATCGTTACGGTTTCCGTCGGTGCCCAGGCATGAGTGCGAACGAGTACGCTTTCGTCGACCACAATTACGATGTTGTCGTCGTTGGCGCCGGCGGAGCCGGATTGCGCGCCACGTTCGGGCTGGTGGAGGCCGGATTGTCGACCGCCTGCATAACCAAGGTGTTTCCGACCCGCAGTCACACGGTTGCCGCGCAGGGCGGCATCAGTGCCGCTCTCGGCAACATGGGTGAGGACGACTGGCGCTGGCACATGTACGACACGATCAAGGGTTCGGACTGGCTCGGTGACCAGGACGCGATCGAGTACATGTGCAAAGAGGCACCACAGGCGGTCATTGAGCTCGAGCACTACGGCGTGCCGTTTTCACGTACCGACGATGGTCGCATCTACCAGAGGCCTTTCGGCGGCATGACCACGCATTACGGCAAGGGCACGGCACAGCGTACCTGCGCGGCTGCCGACCGGACCGGGCACGCGATGCTGCACACGCTCTACCAGCAATCGCTCAAGCACAACGCTACGTTTTTTATAGAGTATTTCGCCATTGACCTCGTCATGGAACATGGTGAGTGTCGCGGTGTCATCGCCATCGACATGGCGACCGGCCGGTTGCACCGCTTCCGCGCCCATCGGGTCATTCTCGCCACCGGGGGCTACGGCCGTGCCTATTTTTCCTGCACGTCCGCACATACCTGCACGGGTGACGGCAATGCAATGGTGCTGCGTGCCGGGCTGCCGCTGCAGGACATGGAGTTCGTGCAGTTCCATCCGACCGGTATCTATGGTTCGGGATGCCTGATAACAGAGGGTGCGCGCGGTGAGGGCGGGTACCTCACGAATTCGCGCGGCGAGCGCTTCATGGAGCGCTATGCACCGAACGCCAAGGACCTCGCATCGCGCGATGTCGTCAGCCGCTCGATGACGGTAGAGATCCGCGAAGGTCGGGGCGTGGGCGACGAGGCGGACCACATTCATCTGCACCTCGAGCACCTGGGCGCCGACGTCATTCATGAGCGGTTACCTGGTATTGCCGAGACAGCGCGCATCTTCGCCGGAGTGGATGTCACCAAGGGGCCGATTCCGGTCCTGCCGACGGTCCACTACAACATGGGCGGGATACCGACGAATTACCATGGCGAAGTGCTGACGCGTGCCGACGCCAATCCTGACACCGTGGTGCCGGGACTGATGGCGGTCGGCGAGGCTGCCTGTGTCTCTGTCCATGGCGCCAACCGCCTGGGGTCGAACTCACTTCTCGATCTCGTCGTTTTCGGGCGCGCGGCCGCGCGCCGCTGTGCCGAAGAACTGAAGGGGGCGGGGCGTCCACGGCCCTTGTCCGCGGCGGCAGGGGCGGGAGCGGTTGCCCGCCTCGACAGCCTGCGCCACGCAGATGGCGATCGGCCGACGGCGGAAATCCGGCTGGAAATGCAGAAGATCATGCAAAACCATGCGGCAGTGTTCCGAACCGGCCAGTCGCTTGCCGCGGGCGTGGCCAAGCTTGGCGCGACATTCAGCTCGTTCTCACGCGTAAAGGTCAGCGACCGCGGGCTCGTCTGGAATACGGATCTCATCGAGACGCTGGAACTCGAGAACCTGCTGGTCCAGGCACAGGCAACTATCCATGCGGCAGCCAACCGCGAGGAAAGCCGCGGCGCGCATGCACGCGAGGACTTTGCGCAGCGCGACGATGCCGGATGGATGAAGCACAGCCTCATCTGGGTCGGCGGGGATGGTGCAGTCCGTATCGATTACCGCCCCGTGCACATGCAGACGCTGACGCGCGACGTCGAACCGGTGCCACCGAAGGCCCGTGTTTACTGACGCCAACATGACAAGGAACGACAATGGCTGAATTCAGGCTGCCGGCGAATTCGCGTATCCAGCCGGGCCGGCGGTTTCCGATCGCGGCCGGCACAAGCCGGGTTCGCACATTTCATGTTTACCGCTTCGATCCCGCCAGCGGTGAAAACCCCCGCGTAGACAGCTTCGAGATCGATCTCGACCGCTGTGGGCCGATGGTTCTCGATGCGCTGATCAAGATCAAGAACGAGGTAGACCCGACACTCACATTCCGTCGCTCCTGCCGCGAGGGCATCTGCGGTTCCTGTGCGATGAACATAGACGGCGGAAATACGCTGGCCTGCATCCAGGCCATCGATGACATCAAGGGCGACATCCGTATTTATCCGCTGCCGCACATGCCGGTAGTCAAGGACCTGGTCCCGGACCTCACGAACTTCTATGCCCAGTATGCTTCGATCAAGCCCTGGCTGCAGACGCGTACGCCTGCACCGCCCGATCGGGAGCGGCTGCAGTCGAAGCGCGAGCAGGAAAAAATCAACAGCCCTTCGGCTTGCATACTTTGCGCCTGTTGCTCGACCAGCTGTCCCAGCTACTGGTGGAATTCCGATCGCTTCCTGGGACCCGCAGCGCTGCTTGCAGCCTATCGCTGGCTGGTCGACAGTCGCGACGAGGCGACAGGTGAGCGGCTGGATGATCTGGAAGATCCATTCCGGCTGTATCGGTGCCATACCATCATGAACTGCGCCACGGCCTGTCCGAAGGACCTGAATCCGTCCCGCGCGATCGCCGAGACGAAAAAGATGATTGCTGCCCGCCATCTCTGACCGGTGTCCCTGATCCATGCCGGATGATGTCGAGCTGAGGCGACTGCGCTGGCGATGCCGGCGCGGCATGCGCGAACTGGACACGCTGCTGCTCAGTTACCTGGATGAGCGTTTCGTTCTGGCCGACGATGCCGAGCAGGATGCTTTCCGGCGCTTCGTTTCCCTGCAGGATCCGGAGATATTCGCCTTGCTGACCGGTCGCCTGAGCAGTGACGATGCGGGAATTGCCCTGATCGTCTGCCAGCTGCGTGTCAAACGGGTTTCTGCAGGAACTGGTGCTTCGTCCGCCCGCTGACAGGGCGCGGCAGTTCGTTGCGCTTGTTGCGGGGCCCCTGGCCCTGGCCGCAGTCCTGGTCGCTGATAGCACCCGTCTGCCCCCGTGGGTTCCCTGGCTGGCTGTCGCACCGGTTTGTGCCCAGTTGCTGCGGGCGTTTTTCCGCCGCAGCCCCTGCGAAATGACCCTGTCGCCCGGGGGTGGATGGCAACTGCGCCTCCCGTCCGGAGAAGCGGTGGCAGCCACCCTGTTGACGAGCCGGGGTGCCGCCCGGGGTCTGATGATCACCCTGCACTGGCAGGCGGAGGGGGGCGGCCGCGGCTTCAGCGCCTGGCTCCTGCCTGGTGATGTCGATGGTGCAACCTGGCGCCGGCTGCGGGTGCGGCTCCTGATCGCTTAGAATCCCCGGCAATGCTGCGGCGAATCAGCTGACGATCTGTGCGCCGTTTCACATAGTCAGCATTGCGCACGAACTTTGTCGACGGGCTGCAGTCTATCGCCGTGTCTGCGGTCCCGAGGCGCCAACACGGCTTTTGGGTCCGCATGGCCGAACAGACCAGCGATCAGGTTCTCGTCGAACGGGTCCAGGGTGGTGATCGCCGGGCGTTCGATGTCCTGGTTCTCAAGTACCAGCAGCGGATACTGAAGCTGATCATGCGCCTAGTCCGCAATTCCGCCGATGCCGAAGACGTGGCCCAGGAGGCGTTCATACGCGCCTACCGGGCGTTGCCGTCGTTCCGGGGCGACAGCGCTTTCTATACCTGGCTCTATCGCATCGGGATCAACACCGCCAAGAATCATCTCGTTTCCGCGCAGCGGCGACCCTTCGACCAGGAGTTCGATCCGCAGGATCCGGATAATTATCAAATTAATGCCAGGTTCCGCGACGAGGAAACGCCGGAAGGTCTGGCGCTGCAGGAAGAATTGCGCGTCACGGTGGAGCGGGCCATAGCCGCATTGCCAGACGATCTGCGTACGGCCATTATGCTGCGCGAGATCGATGGCTTGAGTTACGAACAGATCGCGCAGGCAATGGATTGTCCCGTTGGCACGGTCCGGTCGCGAATTTTCCGGGCTCGTGAGGCGGTGGATCGCAGCATCGACCAACTGAACGGGGTCGGCGAGCAGGCAGGCAGGAAGTAATCATGAGCAAGCCCATCGACGAACAGTTGTCTGCATTCGTGGACGACGAGCTTCCGGCCCGGGAAGTTGACCTTTTGTTGAGGCAAATCGAGCGGGACCCGTCTGGACGGGGACGCCTGGTTCGCTATGTGCTGATTGGAGACACGCTCCGCGATTCGGCACGGCGCGCCGCGCCGGACACGCGTCTGGCTGATCGCGTTCGCTCCGCGCTCGAGTCCGAGGCAGCGCCGGCTTCAGCACTGCGACCTGCCTGGCACCGCCGGGGTTGGATGGCCGGTGCGGCTGCTGCTGTCGCTGGCGTCGCCATGTTCGTGCTGCTCGGAACGTTACCCCGGCAGTCGGAACCGCAGCTTGTGCCAGCCGATACAGTCGCGTTGGTGGCGGACTCTGCGGTGGATCCTGTGACGACCACCTTCCCGCGACGTCTGGGTCCCGCAGCGGCGGCGCGCCTGACAGGGTATCTGGTTGCCCATCGTGCCCATGCCAGCGACATTTCCCTGAATACGATGGACTCGCGGTTGCTCGCGGCGCGTGCTGAGCGCGCGTCGTGGAGCCTCCCGCAGCAGTTGTCGCCTGAGCGCTGAGCGCCAATGAACCGGATTTCGATGCGGCTGCCTGGCGCGGCGCTTTCTGCCCTCCTGACGTTCACCGTTGCACAGGCCGCGGATTCGCCCGCGGCATGGCTGGATCGCATGAGTCGAGCGGTGGAGCACCTGAGCTACAAGGGCCAGCTCGTCCATGTGAACGAGACCGATACCAGCGTGCTCAGCATCGTGCATCGTTCCCGAAACGGCGAAGTGGCCGAAAGGATCACGTCGGTCGACATGGGAAGGGAGATCATCCGCACCAACGACGAGGTGATTTTTATCCTGCCGGACAAGCGGACGGTCCTGGTGGAAGCACGTGATGACCGCAATCGCAACCAGAGCCCGCTGCGGGCGAATCTTCCCGGCGCCATCAAGCCCGACAGGCGTCTTTACGGAGTGGCGTTCGACGGGGTGGAGAGTATCGCCGGACGACGAGCCCAGATCGTCGCCATTCGACCCCTTGACCCTTACCGGTACGGTTACCGCATATCAATAGACCGGCAGACCGGGATGCCGCTCAAGACCCAGTTGCTGGACGAGGACGGTCGCGCCCTCGAGCAGATCTTCTTCAGCGCCATCAGGTTTCAGGCGTCGATCGCGGACAAGGACGTTCAACCGTCGGTAAAGCTCGGCACGCTCACGATGTTGCGCTTCGCGCCGGCTGGGGGGCAGGCCGAGAACCAGCCGGCGGAGTCCTGGGGTTCTGCAGATCTGCCGCCGGGGTTCCGCATGACCAGTTCGCAGGCAAAGCTCGGCGCGAATCTGCCAGCTGGGCTCCAGCAGGTGGTCTATTCCGATGGCCTTGCGACGGTTTCTGTTTTCATCGAGCCGGCGGTCGCTGCTTCGGAGCAGGCTGAAGGGTTGTCGCGTATTGGGGCAGCCAACGCCTACAGCACTACGGCCAACGGTATCATGGTGACTGCCATAGGCGAGGTCCCGGCCCAGACCGTAGAGAAGCTGGCCAGGTCAGCCCGCTCCGCCCCAGCGCCCTCCGCGCGCTGAATCTGCGGAGCTGGCAGGTGCGTCGAACCCTCGTGCTGCTGGGGCGACCCGGGTGTCATCTCTGCGAGGAAGCGCTCGAACGGCTGGAGCCCATCTGCCGTTCGGCCGGGTTCGGTTTGCGTGCGGCAGACGTCGATGCCAGCGATATCTGGCGTGAACGTCACGGATTGCGAATACCGGTCCTTCTGGATGGCGAAACCGAGTTGGGTGCCTGGCCATTTGACTGGAACGCCCTGGCCACCCGGTTGGTCGGGCGCTGAACCCCCCCCCGGCCGGGCGCGTCCGTCCGGTTATAATGCCCGCCTTTTTTGCACCCTTTCGACGCGACATGAGCGCCGATCTCCGCCACATCCGCAATTTCGCGATCATCGCGCACATCGATCACGGCAAGTCGACGCTGGCCGACCGCTTCATCGAGTTGTGCGGCGGGCTCGACGCCCGCGAAATGAGCAACCAGGTGCTCGATTCTATGGACCTCGAAAAGGAGCGGGGCATCACCATCAAGGCTCAGACGGTGTCGCTCCCGTTCCAGGCCGATGACGGGCAGCGATACCAGCTGAATCTGATCGACACGCCCGGCCACGTGGATTTTTCCTATGAAGTATCGCGTTCGCTGGCCGCCTGCGAGGGCGCGCTCCTGCTTGTGGATGCTGCGCAGGGCGTTGAGGCGCAGAGCGTTGCGAATTCCTACTCGGCCATCGAAGCGGGGCTCGAGGTGGTTCCGGTCATCAACAAGATCGACCTGCCAAGCGCTGATCCCCCGAAAGTTCGCCGGGAAATCGAAGAGATCATCGGCATAGACACGCAGGACTGCGCCCTGGTCAGCGCAAAGACCGGGCTCGGTGTGCGTGATCTCATGCACCTGCTTGTCCGGCGCATTCCGGCTCCTTCCGGTAATCGCAGTGCGCCGTTGCAGGCCCTGATCATCGATTCATGGTTTGACAACTATGTCGGGGTCGTTTCTCTGGTCCGTGTGGTCAACGGAACGCTCAACAGCGGCGCGAAAATCCGCATGTGGTCGACCGGGCGTACGTATGCGGTGGGGGAGGTCGGCACGTTCACCCCGAAAGCGAAGCCGCGCGAAAGCCTGTGCGCCGGCGAAGTCGGCTATGTGATTGCCGGCATCAAGGAGGTTCACGGCGCCCCGGTAGGCGACACGATTACCCTCGACGCCCAGCCCTGTGCGGCTCCGTTGCCAGGATTCCTCCAGATCAAACCGCGTGTTTTCGCCGGCCTTTTTCCGGCGCAGTCGGACGATTTCGAGGCATTGCGGGTCGCCCTGGACAAGCTCAGCCTGAACGATGCCGCCCTGCGTTTCGAAGTGGAGTCGTCGGCCGCACTCGGTTTCGGCTTCCGCTGCGGGTTCCTCGGGCTTCTGCACATGGAGATCGTGCAGGAGCGGCTGGAGCGCGAGTACGGACTGAATCTGATCTCGACTGCGCCAACCGTCGTGTTCGAGATCGTGACGACCGACGGCGAGACGCGACTCATCGAGAACCCTGCTTCGCTGCCACCGCCGAACGAAATCGCTGAAGTGCGGGAGCCATACATCACGGCAAGTATCCTGGTCCCGCAGGAGTACATCGGGCCCGTCATGCAGTTATGCGTCGGCAAGAGGGGCGTGCAGAAACGAATCGAATACCTGGCAAACCAGGTCTCGATGGAGTACGACATTCCGATGGCGGAAGTCGTCTTCGACTTTTTCGACAGGCTGAAGTCACTGAGCCGGGGATACGCCTCATTCGACTACCAGTTCTCCCGCTTCGTGCCCGGCGATCTGGTCAAGCTCGATATCCTGATAAACAAGGAACGCGTCGATGCACTGTCACTCATAGTGCATCGTGATTCGTCACAGCGGCGCGGACGCGAAATCGTCGAGCGTCTCCAGGACGTGATTCCGCGGCAGATGTTCGAGGTGGCGCTGCAGGCGGCCATCGGGTCCCACATCATCGCCCGGGCGACGGTCAAGGCCGTCCGGAAGAACGTGCTGGCGAAGTGCTACGGCGGCGACGTTACGCGCAAGCGAAAGTTGCTGGAAAAGCAGAAGGCGGGCAAGAAGCGCATGAAGCAATTCGGCTCGGTCGAGATACCCCAGGAGGCGTTCCTCGCCGTGCTGAACTCCAGCCGCGGTACAAAGGAATCATGAGGATCCGGCATGGTACAGTCCGTCCGGTTTTGCCCGTGAAGGGGAACTGAGCAGTGGATTTCGCTTTCTGGCTGGTTGCGGCGACCGCCGTCTCCGGCGTCATCTGGGGTCTGGATTCGGTGCTGTTTCGCGCCCGCCGCGCCGAGGGCGCGCCGCAGCCGATCGTCGTCGATTACGCGCGCTCGTTTTTCCCGGTGTTGTTGATCGTATTGATCATCCGGTCCTTCCTCTACGAGCCGTTCCGCATTCCATCTGGCTCGATGATGCCCACGCTGCTGGTCGGAGACTTCATCTTCGTCAACAAGTTCGATTACGGATTGCGGTTGCCGGTTCTGAACACGAAGATCGTCGGCATCGGCGAACCGCAGCGCGGTGACGTCATCGTCTTCCGCTTTCCTCCGGATCCCAGCATCAACTACATCAAGCGCCTGATCGGCCTCCCCGGCGACACCATACGCTACCGCGGCAAGAGGCTTTACGTGAACGACGAGCCGGTGCCGGTGTCGCCCTCGGGCACGTATTTCGGGGGGTGTCCTTTTCAGCCGGATGCGATGAAGTACGAGGAGCGGCTTGGTGATCTGCGCCATGCCATACTGAATTGCAGTCGCAATCAGGGCCGGGAGGGCGAGTTCGTCGTGCCGGCGGGCCACTATTTCATGATGGGTGACAACCGGGACAACAGCGAGGACGGCCGCTACTTCGGCTACGTACCCGAAGCCAATATCGTCGGGCGGGCCGTGCGTATATGGATGAGCTGGGACTTCAGCCGTCTGCCGCAATGGCGGCGCATCGGTGGCAGGGTGGAGTAGGGCGAAACCAGACGGGGAGCGAGACATGCGGAGCAGACAGCAGGGCATCACTTTCATTGGCTTGCTGATCATCGCGGCGATGGTTGGCACCATCGGATACGCGGGGTTGCAGCTGACGCCGATCTATCTCGAGAACACGAAGATCAAGCGCATCCTCAAGGACGTCAAGCTGGATCTCGACGGACAGAATCCGTCGCCACAGAGCATCAGGCGGGCTATCGACAAGCGAATCAACATCGAAATGGTGTATGACATCAAGGGCCGTGACTTCGACGTGGAACAGAGCAGTGGCGGTTACATCGTTGCAGCGCGGTATGAGAAGGCTGCTCCATTCGTCGCGAATGTGTCGCTGCTGGCCACCTTTGACGACGAGGTCGAGATTCGCAAGTGAACCCTGCCGCGGCCTGGTCGCGGGAGCGGCTTGGCCATGATTTCACCGATTCATCGCTACTTGACCTGGCGCTGACTCATCGCAGCGCGTCAGCGCGCAATAACGAGCGGCTGGAATTCCTTGGCGATGCCGTGCTGGGCATGGTCGTCGCACGCGCCGTCTTCGAACGGCGACCGGACGCAGCCGAGGGACTGCTGAGTCGCCTGCGTGCCCGCCTGGTGCGGGGAGAGACCCTTGCTGAAGTTGCCAGGGAGATCGGCATCGCGGAAGTCCTGCGACTCGGCAGCGGGGAATCGCGTACGGGCGGTTTCCAGCGCGCTTCAACCCTGTCAAACGCTGTGGAAGCGGTGCTGGGCGCCATTTATCTCGATGCCGGATTTGCTGCCGCCGAGAAGGTTATTCTGGCGTTGCTTGCCGATCGGCTGGACCGGCTGCCGGACGAGGATGAGCTGTCGGATCCCAAGACCCGGCTCCAGGAGTGGTTGCAGGCCAGGGGTCTCCGGCCACCGGTCTATGTCGTCGTCGCAGTTGCGGGTGCGTCCCATGCGCAGACCTTCGAAGTCACCTGCAGCGTCGAGTGCAGCGATCAGGTATTCGCGGGCCACGGCTCGAGCCGCCGGCACGCCGAGCAGGAAGCGGCGACCCATGCGCTGGCTTGCATTCGCGATGAGTAACGGCTTCCGGTCGGGTTTCGTGGCTGTCGTCGGCAAGCCGAATGCCGGCAAGTCGACCCTGGTCAATGCGCTGGTCGGCGAGAAGGTCAGCATCGTCACCCACCGGCCCCAGACCACCCGTCATCGCATCGTCGGAATTCGCAACCGCGCGGACAGCCAGATCGTCTTCGTGGATACACCGGGACTCCATGCCGCAGCCGGCAAGCTGATCAATCGAACGATGAATCGTGCGGCCGCCGGCTCCATGGCCGACGCCGACCTGGTGCTGCTGGTGATCGAAGCGGGGGGATGGCAGCGTGCCGACTCCGTGGTGCTGGAGCGCCTGGCGAAGGCGAGTGCCCCGGTCATCCTCGTCGTCAACAAGACGGATCAGGTGAAGCCAAAATCGCGACTCCTGCCGCTCCTGGCCGCCTGTCAGGCCCGTCATGAGTATGCCGGGATAGTCCCGGTTTCGGCCTTGAGCGGGGACAACCTGGAGGAGTTGCTTCGCCTGATCGTCGCCCAGCTGCCGCCGGGCGATCGCTACTACCCGCCGGACATGACGACTGACCGCGGGCGGGAATTCCGCCTGGCCGAAGCGCTGCGCGAGCAGCTGATGGCGACCTTCGGGCGTGAAGTCCCGTACGGGGTGGCGGTCGAAATTACAGCCCTGGAAGAGGAGCCTGGGCTTTTGAAGGTCGATGCGATGATTTGGGTGGCCAAGGCGAGCCAGCGACCGATCGTGATCGGCCGCGGCGGCGAAAAATTGAAGGCCGTCAGCACCGCGGCACGCCTCGAGATGGAAAGGATAGTCGGCAGCAAGGTTTTCCTTCAGACCCACGTCAAGGTCCGCCGTAACTGGGCAGATGACGCCCGCTCGCTGCGCCAGTTCGGTTACGAGATCGAGTGAGTCATGGCTGCCTTCGAGCGGGTCACGTTGGAGCCGGCCTGGGTGTTGCACGGCCGAGCGTGGCGGGAGTCGAGCGAGGTGCTCGATGTCTTCACCCGGAATCACGGCTTGCAAAGTGTCGTTGCGCGGGGAATGCGCCGGCCGGGGAGCCGTCTGAGGGCGCTCCTCCAGCCTTTCAGTCCGGTATTGCTCACCTGGGGTGGCCGGGGCAGTTCGCTGTCCACCTTGCATGCAGCAGAGGCGGCCGGCGTACCGCCGGCCTTGCGCGGTGCAGCGCTCATGTCGGGTTTCTATGCCAGCGAGCTGTTGCTGCGTTTCCTTCACCGCGGTGATTCGCATGCCGACCTGTTCGACGCCTACGGCTTTCTGCTGGCGCAGCTGGCCGCCGGCACGAACGAGTCGGCGCTGCGCAGGTTTGAAGTCGATCTGCTGGCGGGAACCGGATACGGGCTCCTGCTCGATCGCGAAGCCGTGACAGGCGAGCCTCTCGATCCGGCGAGAAATTACCGTTACCTGCCGGAGGCTGGTCCTGTAGCGGCACGCGAGGCGCTGGCTGCCGATGATGGCTATTCAGGCGCCGACCTGCTCGCCATGTGGCGCGGTGACTGGACCGAGGCCTCCACGCTGGTGACTGCCCGGCGTCTGCTGCGGGCCGTTCTGGCGCATCACCTGGGAGAGCGTCCGCTGCGTACCCGGGCGGTTTTTTCCGCCCTGCGAGGTCTGCCAGCCCGCCATTGATGCGTTGCGCACGGCGCCGCGCCGGTGCGATCATGCGGCGCGGTCGCTGCCCGGCCGCCACTTTCCGGATTGGTCAGGCATCGGTCATGCATGAGCTTTTGCTCGGGGTCAACGTCGATCACGTCGCTACCCTGCGACAGGCCCGTCGTACCACCTATCCGGATCCTGCGATGGCTGCCGCTATCGCTGAACAGAACGGTGCCGACAGCATCACCGTGCACCTGCGCGAAGACCGGCGCCACATCCAGGAATACGACCTCGAGCGCCTGGCCGAGCGTCTGACCACCCGCATGAACCTCGAGCTTGCGGTTGCCGAGCCTGTGCTGCGAATAGCAGAACGACTGCGCCCCGCAGATTGTTGCCTTGTCCCGGAACGGCGTGAGGAGGTCACGACCGAAGGTGGACTCGATGTCGCCGGCGATATCACCCGGGTTCGCGAAGTTTGCGCGCGGCTCGCGGCCGCAGGCATACGTGTTGCGCCGTTCATCGATCCGGACGAGCGGCAGATCGATGCCTGTCGGTCAGCAGGTGCTTTGGCTGTCGAACTGCACACGGGGCGCTACGCCGAAGCAGATTCCGAGTCCCGTCGCGGGCTGGAGCTCACGCGGATCATCGTGGCCGCCCGCCACGCCCGGCAGCTAGGCCTCAAGGTCCATGCCGGTCACGGCCTTAACTACGACAACGTCCGGGCAGTGGCGGCGATCGCCGACATGAGCGAGCTCAATATCGGCCATGCGATCATTGCCCAATCGCTGTTCGACGGACTCGCCAAGGCCGTTGCCACGATGAAGCAGCTGATGGTGACAGCACGGAGGGCGGGGTCGTGATTTACGGCATAGGCACCGACATCCTGCGCACGGAGCGCGTCGCGGCAACCTTCGAGCGCTTCGGTGAACGATTCGTCGATCGCCTGCTGATGCCGGAGGAGCGTGCGCTGTACGGGCGCACGCGCCAGGCAGTGCGATTTCTCGCGATGCGCTTCGCGGCCAAGGAAGCTATCGTGAAGGCAATGGGCACGGGCTTCGCCAATGGCATGTGGATTCGGGACGCCGGAGTCGTTCCCGACCGGCTGGGACGCCCCGAAATAGTCTTTTCGCAGCGCGGCCAGCGTCTGTGCAAGCGTCTCGGCATTGCTGGCGGGCACCTGACCCTGTCGGACGAAGCAGGCCTGGTCGTCGCGGTTGCAGTCCTGATGCGCAGCACGCCGGGGAGCAAGCCATGACGACACTTGTATTCGACATCGAAACCATTCCCGATGTTGCTCTCGGCCGGCGTCTGTACGGCCTCGAAGGCATTCCTGACGAAGATGTCGCCCGCGTGATGGCTTTCCAGCAGATGCAGGAGACTGGCACCGAGTTCCTGCCGCCACACCAGCAGCGCATCGTCGCCATCTCTGTCGCATTGCGACGCCAGGATCAGCTGCAGGTCTGGAGTCTCGGTGAGCCCGGCGATTCGGAACAGGAGATCGTCCGTCGCTTCTTCGAAGGCATCGACAAGTACACGCCTGACCTGGTTTCCTGGAACGGCAGCGGCTTCGATCTCCCGGTCCTGCAGTACCGGGCCATGCTTCACGGTGTTGTTTCGCAGCGTTACTGGGACACCGGGGACGAGGATCGAGAATTCCGCTTCAACAACTACCTCAGCAGGTTCCATTGGCGGCACATCGACCTGATGGATGTGCTTTCCGGGTTCCAGGGGCGAGGGCGTGCCAGCCTCGACGGCATGGCTACGCTGCTCGGCTTTCCGGGAAAGCTCGGCATGGACGGAAGCAAGGTGTGGGAGGCGTGGCGGGCAGGGCAGATTGCGGCCATTCGTGCCTACTGTGAAACCGATGTCATGAATACCTGGCTCGTATTCCTGCGCTTTCAGCTTATCCGCGGGCACCTCGATGGAAAAGCGCACGCTGCGGAACTCGCTCGAGTCCGTGCTTTCCTCGGGCAGGCCGACAAGCCTCATTGGCGCGAGTTCGATGCGGCCTGGCAGGCGGCCGGCGGCTGACGATCCGGCATGGGAGGACGTCGCGCCTACAAACGCCTCGCAGCCGCGGCAATCGAGACGGCAGCGGTCGCCGACATGACGGTTGAAGGCCAGGGGATTGCAACCGCATCTGGCAAACGGATCTTCGTGGCTGGCGCCATCACCGGTGAAACCGTCTCCTTCCGCCGCACCAAAGCCCGTCGCAACTACGACGAGGCAGAGCTTGTCGGCGTCGAGAACGGGTCGGTAGATCGTGTTGCGCCGATTTGCCGGTACTTTGGTACCTGCGGCGGCTGCAGTCTCCAGCACGTTTCCTCCGCCGGCCAGCTGCGGCTCAAAGAGCGCGTACTGCTGGAGAACCTGCGGCGCATCGGCGGGGTCGAACCCCGGGAGTTGCTGCCGCCGGTTGCATCGCCTGAGCGCGGGTACCGGCGTCGCGCACGCCTGGCGCTGCGCATGGTGGAGGGGAAGGGTCGCGTGCTGGTCGGGTTTTCGGAGCGCGACAGCTCGCGCATCACCGACATGTTGAGCTGCGAGACTCTGCATCCGCGCGCGGCTGCCCTCATCGAACCGCTCAGCGAGCTGGTTGGTTCGTTGTCGATAGCCCAGCGGATTCCGCAGGTAGAGGTCGTGGTGGCAGACAACGCACTGTCGCTGTTGCTGCGGGTGCTCGATCCGCCAGGGGCGCTGGATCGTGAACGGCTCGCGGCGTTCCGTGAACGGCACGATTGCCGGCTGCTGCTGCAGACTGCGGGGCCGGACAGCATTGCCGGCCTCGAGCCGGAGCGTGACGAGGGGGATCTGTGGTACGACAGCGACGGGTTGCGGCTTGGATTCGGGCCCGCCGACTTCATACAGGTGAATGCTGCGGTGAACTGCAAGCTCGTTGCCCGGGTAAGGCAGGAGATGTGTGGGGCGCCGGGCCGGCGGTTGCTTGACCTGTACTGCGGCATCGGCAACTTCACGCTGCCGCTCGCTCGCAACTCGCTGGTGTTGGGAGTGGAGGGCGAACAAAGGATGGTCGATATCGCCCGGCGCAACGCAGTTTTTAACGGACTCGGCGCGAGCGCCCGCTTCGCGCGGGCCGACTTGTCGGTGGCGGAAGCGGCCGAGGCCTGGCGCGGGGAGCGCTTCGACGCCGTGCTGCTCGACCCGCCGCGCGCAGGGGCGGCGGCCATGCTGGCCGCGGTCGCGGCGACCGGCGCCGACCGCATCGTGTATGTTTCCTGTCACCCAGCCACACTAGCCCGGGATGCAGGTACGTTCGTCAAGGAACTCGGGTTCGAGCTGGTGCGGGCCGGTGTATTCGATATGTTTCCGGCCACCGCCCACGTCGAATCCCTCGCGGTATTCGACCGGGCATAGGCAACAGGCACGATGGTCGAAATCCGGATCAACCTGGCTTTGCAGCGCCTGATACTGCGCACCGGCGACGACCGCCAGATCCAATGGTCCGTGTCGACTTCCCGCTACGGGCCGGGAGAGAAATCCGGAAGCGGTTGCACACCGCGTGGCTGCCATGTGGTGCGCGCGATGATCGGTCACGGGCTGCCGTCCGGGGCAGTCCTTCGTGGCCGCCGCCCCACCGGGGAAATATGGACGCCGGCGCTTGCCGTGCTTCATCCTGACCAGGACTGGATACTGACGCGCATACTCTGGCTTTCCGGAAGCGAACCTGGCCGCAACAGGCTGGGGGATGTCGATACCATGCGTCGGTACATCTACATCCACGGCACGCCGGACACCGAGCCGATGGGTGTGCCCATGTCGCACGGGTGTGTGCGCATGCGCAACGCGGACGTGCTCGACCTGTTCGATAAGGTGCCGGTCGGTACGCCGGTTCGCATCGATCCGTCATGACATCGGGGGGTGGGGATGACGCTCGGACCACTGATGATCGACCTGGCCGGCCTTGTGCTGTCCGCGGAGGAACGCGAGCGGCTGGCACATCCGCTGGTGGGCGGGGTCATATTGTTTGCCCGCAACTACGAAAGCCCGCAGCAGCTGCGCGAACTCACGGCGGCAATCCGTCGCGTGCGCCAGCCCGCGCCGCTGGTCGCCGTTGATCAGGAGGGAGGTCGCGTGCAGCGTTTTCGCGCTGGCTTCACGGCGCTGCCGGCTCTGCGATGGCTCGGGCACGAATACGACCGCGACGCCGACAACGCCAGGCATCTGGCCTTCAGTTGCGCATGGCTGATGGCGCGGGAACTGATCGAGGTGGGCGTAGACCTCAGCTTTGCGCCCTGTGTCGATCTCGACTGGGGTATCAGTGAGGTCATCGGTGATCGTGCGTTTCATCGCGATCCAGAGGCTGTTTCGGCACTGGCGCTGTCCTACCTGCAGGGCATGCGCTCGGCCGGCATGTCGGCCGTCGCCAAACACTTTCCCGGGCACGGTGCCGTCCGCGCAGATTCGCACCATGAGTTGCCGGTGGATCGCCGCGTGCTGGCAGCCGTCGAGGATGATCTCGCACCCTATCGACGCCTGATCGACAACGGGCTTGGCGGGGTCATGGTCGCGCATGTGAGATTTCCCGAGGTCGATGCGCGCATAGCCAGTCTGTCGCCTGTCTGGATCCGACGGTTGTTGCGTCAACGGCTCGAGTTCAATGGCGCTATATTTACCGACGACCTGAGCATGCAGGGAGCAGCGGTTGCCGGCACGGTCACTGACCGTGTTCGCGCCGCTCTGGATGCAGGCGCCGACATGGCGTTGGTATGCAACGACCCGGCTGCCGCAGCGGCTGCGATCGACGCGCTGGCTGGTTACCAGGACCCGTCCGCCCACGTGCGCCTGGTGGCATTGCGGGCTGTACCCCGGCGTTCAGCCGTCGCGCTGGCGGAGGACCCCGGCTGGCAGAAGGCCCACGCCCGCCTCACTGCTGCCCTGGAGCGGCCGCCTTTGGATCTCCATGGCTGAGTTAGTGCAGCCGCCGCCGGGGGCGCGACTGGTCAAGGAGCCCGCGGACATCCGCGAGGCCTGGGACCGGCTTGCCGCCGCGTTGCAGGTGCACGTGGACCGCGGACCCTGTGTCCTGGTCGGGGTCCTGCTCGGCGGGATGTTCCCGCTGGTTGAGATCGCGAGCCGGCTGCGCGGCGACTTCGAGATCGACTGCTGCCGCCTTTCCCGCTACGGGGGCGGAACCACCGGGGGCGAGTTGCGCTGGCTGCAGGCGCCACGTGCCGATCTCGCCGGACGCACAGCGCTCATCGTGGACGACATCTACGACGAGGGAAAGACGCTGGCTGAATTGCACGCATGGTGCCTCGGCGCGGGTGCGGCCGACGTACGAATCGCCGTTCTGGCGCACAAGCGCCATGGGCGGCCCGTCGCCGCCGTCAGGCCCGACTATGTCGGCGTGGAAGTCGGCGATGAATACGTGTTCGGCTGCGGAATGGACCTCGACGGACGCTGGCGGCATCTCGACTCGCTCTACACACTGGATCATGGAGTCCCTGGCGCGTGAAGCGTATCGCGATCATCGGCGGAACCGGCTCACAGGTACTGCTGAAGGGACGGCGGCCGACCGCGTTGCCGCTCACCGAGGGCCGCTGGGGCCGCGCCTCCGCGGAACTGCTGCGGTGGGAGCAGGGCGCGCTGGAAGTCGTGTTCCTTGCCCGGCACGGTGGCAATGGCGGTATCGCGCCACACCGCGTGAACTATCGCGCGAACATCGACGCGTTGCGGGAAGTCGCACCGCAGGCTGTGATAGCCGTGAACGCCGTCGGCGGCATCACCTCGGCCGCACGCCCCGGGCGCATCGTCCTGCCGGACCAGTTGATCGATTACACCTGGGGTCGCGATCACACGTTCTTCGACGGGGAGGCTGCGCCCCTGCGGCACGTCGAGTTCGATCCGCCATTCGGACCCGTGCGCCAACAGCTCGCGGCGGCGGCGTCCAGCGCTGGAGTCGATGTACTCACCCGTGGAACCTATGGGTGTACGCAGGGACCGCGGCTGGAGACGGCAGCGGAAATCGATCGGCTGGCGCTCGACGGCTGTGACGTGGTCGGCATGACCGGCATGCCGGAGGCAGCGCTGGCCCGCGAGGCGGGGCTCGACTATGCGATCTGCGCGCTGGTGGTCAATCCGGCGGCCGGGCGCCTGTCCGGCAACGGGTCCATTCACGCTGAAATCAGCCGGCATCTCGATATCGCGGGTGCCGGATTGCAACGCCTGCTCGGCGCGTTTTGCAGCGAATTCTGAGAATCTGACTCGCGTTGTCACGCGGCGGTGACGGGCTTCACAGACCCGACTGATCGCTGCCCATAAGATCCCTGCTCGGTGGTTATGTCGCGCTGACACCATCGTCGCCTGCTGCCGATCCATGGACGTAATCCTAGTTAGATAACCTTTATAAGCCGATGAAATATATTGATAAAAATATCCTCATCCAGGCTTTGGATCAGCTGCCTGTCGGTACCGTGCTGGTGGATGCCCGGCAGGAGCATTGGCCGGTCATCTACATGAATTCCATCATCGCTCAGCTCACTGGTCTTGATGCGCAGACGCTGCTCGGCTGCCCGTGGCAGGGGTTGCTGGCAGATCCCGCTGAACTCGACGCGCAACGGGAGCGCCTGCTCGGGAGCCCGACCCTCGTCGTTCGGCATCTCAAGCAACGCTGGCAGTCACGATCCGGGGAACCGGTCGACCTGACGCTGCAGGTATCGCCACTGTTTGCGCGACCCGGCCATCCTGCTTATTGGCTGATCAGCGTCGATATCGACCAACTGGCAGACGGATCGGGCGAGGATACTTTGCGGCTTGCGCTGCGTGATGCGCAGTTGCGACTACTCCATCTGGATCGCAGCGATGCCATTACCGGGCTTGCCAGTCGCCAGGCGTTCCTGGAAGCCGTCCAGCGGCACTGGGCCATAGCGGGGCCCGAACAACGTCGCATCAGTGTGCTGGTATTCCAGGTTGAAGCGCTCGAGCGATACCGGGAACTCTACGGGCGCCATGCTGCGGACTCCTGTCTGCGCAAGATAGGCCACGCCCTCAATGGCTCGCTGCGGCGGACCGGCGATGTTACTGCCCGTGTGGCTGACAACCGCTTTGCGGCGCTCGTCGGTGCAGCCGAGGAGCACCAGGCGCGGGGGTTCGCCGCGCAGATCGCTCGCAAGGTGCGCGAGCTTGCCATCCATCACCCGCGATCCAGCGGCGGCCGATACGTATCCGTCAATATAGGGTTCGCCAGCGCGGTTCCGCCGTGGGGTGAGTCGGAGAATCATCTTCTGCAGCAGGCAGAAGCTGACGTCGCCAGCGGCGCGGGTGATCGCCGTGCCGACATGCAGGCGGGCCAGGGCTGAACTGACCGGCGCTCAGGGTTCTGCTGAAACGGCGGCAGCAGGCCCGACGGTCAGGAGCAGGCCGACCGTCGGGCTGTCGAAATAGTGGAGGTCGCCGGCTCGCAGTCGTCGCTGCTGGCGCAGCACGCCACCTTCCTGATCCTGGAGCGCGACCCTCCCATACAGATAGCGTTCGCGGTACACCGTAATCTGACCCGCGAGCCCCGATTCCTGGAGCCGCTGCGGCAAGGCCGTGGGCAGCACTCTCTCGCCGGAGAGCAGTGGCTGGCGCCAGCCGCCGTGGTAAAGCAGCGTATAGCCGCCGCCCCGGCGTAACTCCGCGGCAGCGCCACCGAGTTGCAACGAGGACAGCGGCAGTTCCGGCCAGCTGTTGCCGGTGGAGTCGATGGCTGCGCGCATCGGTTCATTCCGTCGCTCGCTCGTGCTGCCCGCGATATCGGTTCGGCGGAATACGACGATCTCGATATCGCAGGCCTCTCCCGAGGCCGGGCTCTGCGCTGGCGCTGCGGCAAGCCAGACGAGACAGGCGAGTGCAGGCAGGCTGCGAAGGTGTCCGGTACTGACCATGGACCTCATTGTGTCACGCCAGACGGTGATCGCTGCGCTGTCGCCTGCGGAGGCGCGCCAATGCGCGTCAGCAGTTCAGTTACCACCCGAATGCGGGTCAGCGGTGATTCCATCGGTGCGCGGAACAGCAGACGCTGACGCGGGTCCAGACGATAGTTTCTCGGATCCCTCTGGATCAGTGCGACGATCCGGGCGGGGTCCGCGGTGGTGCCTTTTGCGAACTCCAGGCTGCCACTGCCTGGTCCGGCCTTGATCCGGGCGATGCCCGCCTGCCGGGCTTGCAGCCGCAGGGCTGTCAACGCGAGCAGGTTCGCAGTGGCTTCAGGAAGATGTCCGAATCGGTCCTTGAGTTCCGCCCTCAGCGCGTCCAGGTCGGCATCGTGTCTGGCACTGGCTATGCGCTTGTACAGCACCAGGCGCAGATGCACGTCGGGGAGATACTCCTCGGGAAGAAATGCAGGGATGTGCAGGTCGACTTCGGCCGACAGGCTGTCGTCGCCCGCGGGATCCGGCTCCTGACCTGCGCGCAACGCCTGAACGGTCCGGGCAAGCATCTCGTTGTAAAGGGCAAAGCCGATTTCCTGGATCTGACCGCTCTGATCCTCGCCGAGCAACTCGCCGGCGCCGCGGATCTCCAGGTCATGGGTGGCCAGGACGAAGCCGGCGCCCAGGTCATCAAGTGCTTCGAGGGCCTCCAGGCGCTTGCGCGCGTCGCCCTGCAGGTTGTCCCTTGGCGGTGCGATGAGATAGGCGAACGCCTGGTGATGGGAGCGCCCGACGCGGCCGCGAAGCTGGTGTAGCTGGGCCAGCCCGAACTGCTCGGCGTGATCGATCACGATCGTATTGGCGGTTGGGACGTCCAGGCCGCTTTCGATGATCGCCGTGCAGATCAGCAGATCGAAACGGCGATGGTAGAAATCGAGCATCACCCGCTCCAGATCACGCTCAGGCATCTGCCCGTGCGCGATGCCGATGCGCGCTTCCGGGACGATGGCCGCGACCTGCTCTGCTACGGAGGCGATGTCCTGCACGCGGTTGTGCACGAAATACACCTGGCCACTGCGTTTCAGTTCGCGCAGGCAGGCCTCCCGGATCAATTGTGCGGACCACGTGCTGACGAACGTCCTGATCGCCAGCCTCGAAGCGGGAGCTGTCGTGATCAGCGACAGTTCCCGGATGTTGCCGAGCGCCATGTTGAGCGTGCGGGGGATGGGCGTGGCGGTGAGCGTCAATACATCAACTTCCGAGCGCAGGTTCTTCAGGCGCTCCTTGTCGCGCACCCCGAAGCGATGCTCTTCGTCGATGATGACCAGTCCCAGGTTCTTGAACCGCACGTCGGCCTGCAGGAGCCGGTGCGTGCCGACGACGATATCGACCTGTCCGTCGGCGGCCTTCTCGAGGACCGTGCGGTGCTCCTGCGGGCTGCGGAATCGTGACAGGGATTCCACCCGCACCGGCCAGTCCGCAAAGCGATCGGCGAATGTCTGGTAGTGCTGCTGCGCCAGAAGGGTTGTCGGCACTAGCACCGCAACCTGCCGGCCGCTGGCGACAGCGGCGAAAGCGGCACGCAACGCTACCTCGGTCTTGCCGAAGCCGACATCGCCGCAGACCAGGCGGTCCATCGGCTGCTCGCTCGCGAGATCCGCAAGGACGTCATCGATGGCACGCGCCTGGTCATCGGTCAGGGCGAACGGGAAACCCGCGGCGAAAGCCTCGTACTGGGCTGGCTCGGCCCGCGCGATGTGGCCCTGCCGGGCGGCGCGGCGGGAGTACAGGTCGAGCAGCTCGGCGGCGATGTCGCGTATGCGCTCAGCAGCCCGTCGGCGCGCTTTTTGCCACTGGTCGGTCCCCAGGCGGTGCAGTGGCGCCTGCTCGGGGGCAGCGCCGGTGTATCGGGAGATCAGGTGAAGGCTGCTGACCGGCACATGGAGACGGTCCCCACCGGCGTATTCAAGCGTGACAAATTCGCCGGCGGCTCCATCGAGGTCAAGTTGCGTCAGCCCGACGTAACGACCGATTCCGTGCATCGTGTGCACGACCGGTGCGCCGGCGCGCAGGTCGGTCAATTGCGCGATGACAGCTTCTGCATCCCGGCCCCTGCGGCGACGCGGGCGCGGTTTGAGCGGCTGGCCGAAGAGGTCCTGGTCGCCGAACACTGCGATTGCAGACTCCGGCAGCGCCATGCCCTGGCCTATGGGTGCATCGCACAAGCTGAATCGGGCCGCGCTGCCGAGGAATCCTTGCCAGTCTGGCGAGGTTTGCGGCGCCTCACCTGCCTGACGCAGAGCGTCGGCGAGCCACTCCCGCCGACTGGCCGATTCAACGGCCAGCAGGACACGCTCCTTTCGCTCCAGCAGCGCCGCGACAAGTTCGCCGGCGCCGTCGTCCTGCCGGGAGACGCAGGGCAGCATCGGCGCCGGGGCGGCCGGCAGCGTCACGACCGCTCGCTCGCCGGTCGCGGCCACTGGCGATCCGAGCAGGATGCGTGGCCAGGTGCGAAGCCTCTCCTGGTGCTCCTCCGGCGGCGCGTAAACCTCGGATGGGAGGAGCAGGGGTTGTTCGCGATCGTGCCCGAGCTGCTCGTGGCGTTCGACTACCTGGTGCCAGGCGCTGGCAAGCGCTGCCGTTACGTCACCGACCTCCACGACGAGCGCGGTCGGCGGCAGGTAGTCGCAGAACGTCGCCGTTGCGTCGAAAAACAGCGGCAGGTAGTTCTCGACACCGCCGGGCAAGCGTCCCTCGGAGACTTCGCGGTAAATGCGCGACGCGGCCGGATTGCCTTCGAATCGCCGCCGGTAGCGACGTCGAAACTCGCGAATGGAATCGGCATGCGTCGGAAATTCCCGCGCTTCAAGGGTGTCGACAGCTTCGATGGACTCCGCGGAAAGCTGGGTGTCCGGGTCGAAGCGCCGCAATGACACCACCTGCTCGTCGAGGAAGTCGACGCGCACCGGCTGGTCGTGGCCGGTCGGGAAGAAGTCGATGAGCGACCCGCGAACGGAGTAGTCCCCGGGAGCAGAGACCTGGGTTACCCGCCGGTAGCCGGCCTGTTCGAGCCGGTGGCGAAATCCGTCCAGGCCCAGCGGCTCGTCCCGCGAGATGCGCAGGGCGCCCTTGCGCAGATGTGCCAGTGGCGCCAGGCGTGGCAGCAGCGTCGGCGCAGCAGCCAGGAGCAGTCTTGCCGAGCCCGCCGCCAGGTTTCTCAGGACCGCCAGCCGTGTCGAAACCAGATCCTGGTGCGGGCTGAAGCTGTCGTACGGCAGAACTTCCAGGTCCGGAAGTATCGCGCAACCACCAGTTGCGCCCATGAAGAACCTGAGTTGCCCCTCGAGTTGCTCGGCTTCCGCGACTGTCGCCGTGATCGCGACAACGCAGCCTGCGCTGGCAGCGGCGACCTCCGCCAGTGCGAGGGCATTGGCGCATCCGGTCGCGCCGGACCACGTTACCGACTTCCCGGGCGCTGGTGTCGTCGCGGTGCTGAAGATCGTGCGGCGCGCCATTCTCTGGCTCGGCTGTGGGGCGCGAATTATCCCACAGCCGTCACCGTCGCAGCGGTCACGAACCTGGCTTCAGTCCGCGCGACGACTCAGGGCTTGCGCACGACGGCGTGGACGACGTGGTCGTACTCGAAGAAAACGATGAAGCCGGGGTACGACCAGCGGGTGATGGGCGGCTGTCCGACAGCCGCATCGCGTGCAGCCGGCTCGCCCCAGCGTGACGTCACCTGCGCCATGCTGAGACCACGTCCGGGTCGTTCCGACGCCGTGGCGCGGGCCGACTGCATTTCCTCGATGATGAGCGTGTCGGCCCATGCCGGCGCGGACAGCGCAACCAGAGCCAGGAGTGCGAACAGGCAGGTCCGACGCATCGTGTTAACCTCCGCGGCTGTTATTAAGGTCAATATAGCATCGCATTGAAAGGCAAAGTGCCGGGGCTGTCCTTGGAACCGCATAACATTTTTTGGCCCGCCCGACTTGGGCGGCAGCCGGGGCCGCGGCCATGAAACGACCAGTCTCGGCTTGGGTTGGTCTGCGCTATCTCCGGACCCAGCGGTCCAACCAGTTCGCCTCGTTCGTTACGATCGCGTCGGTGATCGGCGTGGCGCTCGGTGTTGCGGCACTGATCGTCGTCCTGTCGGTCATGAACGGATTCGAGAACGAGCTGCGCCAGCGGCTGACCAGCATCACCGGCCATGCATGGGTATCGCAGCCGGGCGGCGTTGCCGACTGGCGGCGACTGCGGGACAGCGCCCTCGCCGAGCCGGGCATCGAAGCCGCATCGCCGGTGATCGAGATCGAAGCCATATTGGCCCGGGGTCCGGGCGTCGCGGGCGCTTTGCTGACGGGGGCGCTGCCGGACCTGGAGGCGCCTGATTCGCCACTGCGTGCAGGTATCCGCGAGGGTTCGCTCGACTCACTTGTCCCGGGCAGCCGTGCGATCCTGCTCGGTGATTCACTGGCCGCCCGGCTGGGGGTGCGCACGGGCGATACGCTCAATGTGCTGGTGCCGACCAGGACCGCCGGCAGGGGTCTCCAGTCCCGGCTGTGGCAGTTCACTGTGGTTGGCCTTTTCGAGCTGGGTGTCAAGGACCACGACGGCTTGCGCGCGCTCTTGCACCTGCGTGACGCCGCCGATCTGGCGGGCATGGGCGATCGCGTCGCCGGCCTGCGTCTTACCACAACCGATATCTTCGACGCGCCGGGCCTCGCGCGGTCATGGGCCGCGCGACAGCCGACGCCGCCCGAAGTGCGCGACTGGACGGAGGATCATGCAACCTACTTCCGCGCAGTCCAGATCGAGAAGCTGATGATGATGCTGCTGCTGTCGCTGATCATCGCGGTGGCGGCGTTCAATATCGTCGCAACGCTCGTGATGGTTGTGACCGACAAACGGGGCAGTATCGCGATACTGCGCACTCTCGGCTGCTCCCGCGGCGCGATCATCCGGATATTCGCCGTACAGGGGCTGGCGATAGGCTGGCTGGGGGTGGCCGCCGGCGTTGCAAGCGGCGTACTGCTGGCGCTCAACATCGGCACGGTTGCGCCCTGGCTGGAGGCCGTATTCGGATTCCAGTTCATGCCGGGCGACGTGTACTACATGACCGCGCTGCCGTCGGAGCTGCGCTGGATGGACGTCGCCACGATCGGCGTGCTCGCCCTGGTTCTCACGGGGTTCGCAACGATTTACCCGGCCAGCCGGGCCGCGGTCGTGGCGCCAGCCGAAGTACTGCGGTACGAGTGAGCTCCAGAGATTCATGATCCGGCCCTACGAGATCGCTATTGCGTTTCGCTACCTCCGCTCGAAGGCGCGGAATCGGTTCGTGTCCTTCATATCGCTGATATCGGTTGCAGGAATCGCCGTAGCTGTCGCGGTGCTTATTGCGGTGCTTTCTGCCATGAACGGCTTCGAGTACGAAGTCAGGGACCGCATTCTGGGAGTGCTTGCGCACGGTACCGTGACGGGGTTGGACGGACGCATCGGTGACTGGCGGGAACTCGAGGCCATTGCGGCGGCCGACCCGGAGGTAGTGGCTACGGCTCCGTTCGTGCGCGGGGAAGCAATGCTGGTCGGCGCGTCGGCGATCAAGGGGGTGGAAGTCCGGGGGATTGATCCTGCCGCCGAACTTGCGACCACGAGTGTCGCGCAGATACTGCGGGAAGGTGATTTCGGTGCCCTCCATGCCGGCGGCTACCGCGTCGTGATCGGGCGTGCCCTCGCTCGCACCCTGGACGTTTCGTTGGGCGACGGCGTGATATTGCTCGTTCCCGAGGGCATGGCTACGCCGGCGGGCGTGGTGCCCCGCATGCGTCGCTTCGAGGTCGTCGGGATCTTCGATGCCGGCATGTACGAATATGATGGCAGTCTGGCTTTCATCCATCGCGCCGATGCGGCCAGGCTGTTCCGCTTCGGTGAGGCGGTGAGCGGCGTTCGCTTCGCGTTCACTGATCCGAATCTGGCGCCGGAAGCGGTGGTTCGGGTGGCAAGGGCGTACGGCGGCGGTGTCTACGTCAGCGACTGGACCCGCGAGCACCAGAATTTCTTCCGGTCCATCCAGCTGACACGATCGATCATGTTCGTGATCCTGATGCTCGTGGTCGGTGTGGCCGCGTTCAATATCGTTTCCACCCTGGTCATGGTCGTGCGGGAGAAGCGGGCGGAAACAGCGATCCTGCGAACGCTTGGCGCCTCGCCTTCATCGATCGTCGGGATCTTCATGTCGCAGGGCGCGGCCATCGGCTTGCTCGGCACTGTAATCGGCGTCGCGGCCGGGGTTGCGCTGGCGGTGAATCTCGATGTGATCGTCGGTGCCCTGGAAGGCGCGATGGGAATAAAGTTTCTTGCGCCTGACATCTACTTCATCAGCGACTTCCCGACGCGGCTGATGTGGTCGGATGTAGCCATCATCGCGATGATCACCCTAGCGTTGACGCTGGCGTCAACGATATATCCGGCCTGGCGCGGCGCTGCGCAGGCGCCTGCTGAAGCCTTGCGCTATCACTGACGACATGACCGCGGGACTCGACCATGACGCATGAAGCAATCAGCGACGGTGACTTGCCGCTCGCCTGCCGCGGCCTGGCGCGCGATTACACGGAAGGTCCGGCGACCGTTCGGGTCCTCGAGAGCGTCGACCTCGATGTCCGGCGTGGTGAGCGAATCGCCATAGTCGGCGCGTCCGGCACGGGGAAGACGACCCTGCTGCAACTTCTCGGCGGCCTTGATACGCCGACCCGGGGAAGGGTGCGGGTTTTCGGGCGGGACCTCGCCGCCATGAGCCAGACCGAGCGTGGCATGGTCCGCAACCAGTCCATCGGCTTCGTCTACCAGTTCCACCACCTGTTGCCGGAATTCACTGCGCTGGAAAACGTTGCCATGCCGCTGCTTCTGCGTCGCCTCGACCTCGACGAGGTGCGGGAGCGGGCAGCGCGGTTCCTCGCGCGGGTAGGCATGGATCATCGGATCGATCACAAGCCCGGCGAGCTTTCGGGTGGCGAGAGGCAACGCGTGGCCGTCGCACGAGCGCTGGTGACCGAGCCGGCCGTGGTACTGGCGGACGAACCGACGGGGAACCTCGATCACCGGACCGGTGACCGGGTTTTCAGGCTGATGCTGGATCTGAACGCGGGGACTCAGACCAGCCTTGTTGTCGTGACTCACGATATGGCACGGGCCCGGAGCATGGATCGCGTGCTGCAGCTCGAAGACGGCTCGATCCGCGATATCACCTCAGGTTGAATCCGTCGGCGAGGCTTGCCGCGCGCGTCGGCGGGCGAGGCGACGCCCGGCCGCCCGTCGCCACACGCCGTTGACGACGAGATAGAGGGTGCCTCCGCCGACGACCGAGAGGATTCCGCCACCCAGGAACAGGGGTTGCCAGATCACGCCGAGCTGGCCCCATATCCAGTCGAGCGACATCGTTTCAGGCCAGGTCTGTGGCGGCACCCGGAGCAGCCAGGCTCCAAGCTGGTACTCGCCGTAGAACACCGGCACCATCGTGATCGGGCCGTTGATCCAAGCCGCGAGCGCGGCGACGCCGAGGTTGACTCCAGCCACGAGCGCCACCAGGACGGCGATCGGCGTATGCCCGGTTATCGGCAGCAGCGATATGCCGAAGCCGATGGCCAGTGCACCGCTTACGCTACGCCGATTCACGGCAAAGTAGGCCGGGCGGCTCAGCAGCGCTGCGAATGGTCGCAGATACCACGCTTTGCGATTCTGGCGATATCGGCGGGAAATGCGGCGGAGATAACGGCGGGGCATTGCTTAGACTGCAGGGACAGGGTCAGGCGCGAATCGCCCGGCCAATTATTGTCGATTCGCGGGCCCGCTGCACATGATCGCCCTCGCATTCCAGGTATTGCTCGTGGCCGTGGCGGTCCAGTGGCTGGATACACGCTGGTTGCTGGCATGGTGGCCGCTGGCATTGCCGACAGCGGCGCTGCTCGGCGCTGGTCACTCGATTGGCCGCCGGGCAGGCCTGCTGATTCTCGTTTCCGCCTGGTGTCTTGCACGTGCCGATGGGGTGATTTCGACGCGGCTTACAGCAGAGCAGTCCACCACCGATCACACGGTCACGGGTGTGATCTGTGATTTCCCGCGGGGCGATGCGGAAGCGTTGCGGTTCGTCCTGCAACTCGACGACAGCCTGTCCACGTTCCCGAGCCGCCTGCATCTGTCCTGGTACGACGATGCGCCGGAACTGGTCCCTGGAGAACGCTGGAGATTGCGCGTACGCCTGAAGCCGCCGCATGGCGCCGCGAATCCTGCGGGCTTCGATTTCGAACGCTGGCTGTATGCAGGCCGTATCGGGGCAACGGGGTACGTGCGCGAGGACTCGCTGAACCAGCGCGTGGGAGCGGCACTTGGCCGTTGCGCCGTCGGACGCCTGCGCGCCCGCATCGCAGCGGCGATCGAAACGGTCCTCGACGGCCACCGCGCAGCCGGTCATGTGCTGGGCATCGTCGTCGGCGCAACGCACGCTATCGACGAGCGGGACTGGGAGCTGCTTCGCGACACCGGAACCACCCACCTGCTGGCGATTTCCGGGCTGAACATTGCAATGGTCGTAGCGCCGTTGCTGCTCCTCGGCCGCTGGCTGCAGCGCCGGATGCCCGAACAGCGCTGGCTGGATCCGGGCCTCAGCTGGACAGCGCTGGCGGTTGCGGCCCTCTACAGCGCGCTGTCGGGATTCGCGGTGAGCACATTGCGGGCCTTTGCCATGCTCGCCTGTGTCCTGCTGTTCGCGGTGCGCCGTCGGCTGTCTGCCCCGATGGACGTTCTGGCACTGGCGTCGATCGTCGTCATGCTGGTCGATCCGCCAGCGGTCATAGGCCCGGGTTTCTGGTTGTCCTTCGTCGCAGTTGCCTGGCTGATCACGGCCTGCATGGGCACCGTCGAATCCGGCCTGGTCGCCGGCCCGGCCGCTCCCGCCCGGCAATGGATCGGCGATCTGCTGCGTGCCCAGGGCGTGCTGTGTCTCGGGCTCGCGCCCCTGGCCGTAGCCTGGTTCGATGAAATCTCGCTCGTCGCGCCGTTGACCAACCTGATCGCCGTCCCCACTTTCACTCTGATAGTCATGCCCCTGGCGCTGATCGGCACGGCGTTGCTTCCGCTCGCGCCGGGGTTGGCGGCGCTGCTGCTGGAGGCAGCCGCGGGCTCGGTGGCATTGCTCCTGGATTTTCTCGCGGCGACTACGGCCGGGGGGCAGGGCGCCTGGTCGCCGCCGGTCACTTCGGCCATTGCGGTAGCGTTTACGGCCGCTGCTGCCTTGCTGCTGGCATCGCGCGGGCCGGTGCCCGGACGTGCCGCTGGCATCGCCTGCCTGTTGCCGCTGGTTGCCGGAACCGGTGGCGACCGCCCGCCACTGGCCGTCACCGTACTCGACGTCGGGCAGGGACTTGCCGTGCTTGTCGAAACGGCGCGTCATGCTCTGCTCTACGACACCGGTCCAGCCTTTCGTATGCGCGATGCCGGTGAGTCGGTGGTGGTGCCGGTTGCAGCACGGTCCGGGCTGCGCGCTCTCGATGCGGTTGTTGTATCCCACGACGATGCGGATCATCGCGGCGGGCTTGAGTCCGTGCTGCGAGGGATCCGCGTCGGGAGGCTGATTGCGCCGTCAGCCCTGCGCGGCGTTGCCGCCAGTCCTTGCCGGCGTGGGCAGGAGTGGGCGTGGGATGGCGTTTCCTTCGCGTTTCTCAGTCCGGACAACACGGGTTTCAGCTCGGACAACGATAGCTCTTGCGTGCTGCTCGTCTCGCTGGGCGACTTCGCCGTGCTTCTGCCGGGCGACATCGAGCGTTCGCGCGAGTCCTGGTTGGCAGGGCGGAGCGGACTCGGCGCGGCAACGATCGTCATCGCGCCGCACCATGGGAGCCGCAGCTCCTCGAGCGAGCCGTTCGTGTCGGCTACGCGCCCCGGATTCGTCGTGTTTTCGGCCGGCTACAGGAACCGCTGGGGCTTTCCGGCGGCAGAAGTGCAGGAGCGCTGGCGCGCCACAGGCGCCGAGCTTCTGTCCACACATGACTGCGGCGCGATCCGTTTCGAGTTCCCCGCGGCCGTTTCGACACCGCGGGTTCACTACGAGAGGCTGGATGCTGCGCATCTGTGGACCCGGCGCGGCGCGCCGGGTGGCTGTGGGCAGCCGAAGCAGGCGGAGACTCGGTTAAACTGACGCCGATCCGGCGGTTATAGTGGCCGGCGGTGGGTAGCGCAGGGCGTCGGGATGCTGGAGATCATCAAGGCTGGCGGCTGGTTGATGGTGCCGATCATCGGCTGCTCCGTCATGGCGCTCGCCATCGTGCTGGAGCGGCTCTGGACCCTGCGGAAACGGCGCGTACTGCCGGAAGATCTCACCCGCCAGGTCTGGGAGTGGGTGAGCCGTAACGAGCTGAACCACCGGCATATCGGCGAGTTGCAGTCCGGTTCGCCGCTTGGACAGCTGCTGGCCGCCGGTCTCGTCAACCGCCATCGGGACCGCGAGATCATGAAAGAAGCCATCGAGGACACCGGCCGCCACGTCGTCCATGAACTCGAGCGCTACCTGCCACTGCTCAGCACGATCGCCGCCGTCTCACCCCTGCTCGGACTGCTCGGCACCGTAACCGGCATGGTGCAGGTCTTCGCTGCCATCAGCGCCGGTGGTGCCGTCGGTGACGCGTCGGCCCTTGCCGGCGGAATATCGCAGGCGCTCATCACCACCGTCGGCGGGCTGTGGGTCGCCATACCCTGCCTGGTGGCATACCGATACCTGCGCGATCGCGTGGACGGTCTCGTCGTCGCCATGGAAAAGGAAACCATTACCCTGCTGGAAGCCCTGCATCGGCGTCAGTTCCTCGATACCCTTGGCCGGCGTAATGAAGCTTCAGCCGCGTAGGCTGCCCGAAGAGCCGAACGTCAACCTGATTTCCCTCGTGGACGTCGTCCTGCTGCTCGTGGTTTTTTTCGTGCTGACGACAAGCTTCGTCCGTCAGTCACAGCTGGCAGTCCACCTGCCGGAGGCAGCCACGACTTCGCCGCAGGATCTCCGTCCTGACCCGCCGCTGGAGATAACGGTTACCGATCGCGGCATCTTTTTCGTCAACGGGCGGGCGCTGGTCGATAACCGGCCGGAGACGCTGAAGACGGCGCTATTGAGGCTCGAGCCGGATGGCGGCATCCGCGAGGTCACCATCTCCGCCGACGCAAGGGCGGCACACCAGGATGTGGTCACGGCAATGGATGTCGTAGGCCGACTTGGTGCGACGGACGTTCGTATCGCTACCGTGCGTCCGCGGGAGCCCTAGCGCCTGCATGGCTCTGAACGCTGCCGAATCGAGGGCTCTCTACCGTCGCCTGCTCGGGCTGTCGTTCCCGTACTGGCGGATGTTCGTGCTGGCCGCCATCGGCATGATCCTGTATGCATTGACCGACACCGCATTCGCCTGGCTGGTCAACCAGCTGCTGAAGGCCGTCACGCCGGGCGAGCTGACACCTGAGCAACAGGAGCTTGCCCGCGGGATCCCCTATGCCATCGTCGCCCTGTTCATCGTACGGGGCCTGGGCGAATTCGCCTCGACCTACGGGCTGGGGTGGATCGCTCGGCGCGTGATCATGAACCTGCGGCAGCAGGTGTTCGACCGATTACTGCAGCTGCCGGCGCGCTTCTTCGACCAGTCGTCGTCCGGCGTGCTGCTTTCGCGGCTGACTTTCAATATCGAGCAGATCGCGGAGTCGACCTCCAGCGTGGTCACCGTGATGATTCGCGAAATTCTCACGGCCCTTGGGCTCACTGCCTACATGATCTACCTGAGTCCGCCGCTTGCGCTGTTCATCTTCGTCGCCGTACCGCTCATGGTCGGCATCACCCGCACGCTCGGGCGCCTGTTCCGCCGGTACAGCGAACGAATCCAGCAGTCGATGGGCGACGTCACACGGGTTTCGCAGGAGGCCTTGCAGAGTCAGCGGGTCATCAAGATATTCAACGCGCGCGATTATGAGAACAGGCGCTTCCATGCTGCCAATGAGCAAAACCGGCGGATGCATATGCGGCTCGTCGTCACGAAAGCCAGTGGCGACGCCGTCGTGGCTTTCGTGGCTGCGGTGGGACTCGCGGCTGTTGCCGCGGTTGCCATGTCCGACTCGGTCCGCCAGGCGATGGATTTCGGCGATTTCGGCGGATTCATCACCGCGCTTCTGATGCTGATGCGGCCATTGCGGCTGCTGACCGGCATCAATGCGACGATCCAGCGCGGACTGGCGGCCGGAGAAAGCGTATTCGCGGTTCTCGATCAGCCGGAGGAGCCGGACAGCGGGAGCATAGATGTCGGCCGAGTTCGGGGTGCGGTCGAATTTCGTGGAGTCAGTTTCACGTACGACGAGGCAAAGGGGGCCGTGCTCCGCGACATAGACATCGATGTGCCCCCCGGCCAGACCGTCGCCATCGTCGGCCGGTCGGGCAGTGGCAAGTCGACGCTGGTCAATCTCCTGCCACGCTTCTATGAGCCCGATGCAGGTCACATCCTCGTGGATGGTCGGCCTGTCACCGAATACCGGTTGCGCTGCCTGCGCGAGCAGATCAGCGTCGTGAGCCAGGAGGTCACGCTTTTCAACGACACGGTGGCGAACAACATCGCCTATGGCGCATTGAACGGTGCCGCCCGTGCCGACATCGAGCGGGTGGTTCGCGCGGCGCACCTCGAGGACCTGATCGCACGGTTGCCTGAGGGTCTGGACACCGTCGTCGGGGATCGGGGGTTGCTCCTGTCCGGCGGTCAGCGGCAACGAATAGCGATCGCCCGCGCGCTTCTGAAAGACGCTCCCATATTGATACTCGACGAGGCTACCTCGTCGCTCGACACCGAGTCCGAACGCCATATACAGCTGGCGCTCGATGATCTGATGCAGAACCGCACAACCTTCGTCATCGCGCACCGCCTGTCGACGGTCGAGAATGCCGACCGGATCGTCGTCATGGCGGCGGGACGCATCGTCGAAAGCGGAACCCACGCGGCACTGCTGGCGGCGAATGGCACCTACGCCGGGTTGTATCGCATGCAATTCCGCGATGAGCCTGCGAGCTGACTTCGGCAGAATCGCCGAGAGGCTCTGGTACGGCGATTCCTCGCTGCGCTGGTTGCTTCTGCCATTCTCCCTGATGTTCGGCGCTGTCGTGGCGGCACGGCGCCTGGCATACCGGTGGGGCCTGCTGCCGAGCGGTCACCCGGGCGTGCCCGTGATCGTCGTCGGCAACATCACGGTCGGGGGAACCGGCAAGACGCCGTTCGTCGCGTGGCTCGCCACGCGCCTGGCAGTCGCCGGCATGCGCCCGGCGATCATCAGCCGGGGCTACGGCAGCAGGCCGCACCATGGGACGCTGACGGTACGGGCCGACAGCGAAGCCGACGTCGTCGGTGACGAACCGCTGCTGTTGGCGCGGAAAACCGGCGTCCCGGTCATGGTCGATCACAGGAGATTTCGCGCGGCTAGGCGTGCGGTCGAGGCGGGCGCTACCGTGATCGTCGCGGACGACGGGCTTCAGCACTACGCGCTGGGTCGCGATTGCGAGATCGCCATTGTCGATGCGCGACGTGGACACGGCAATGGATTGCTGCTGCCTGCGGGGCCGTTGCGTGAGCCGCCCGGGCGCCTCGGCGAAGTGACGCTGGTGCTCCACCATGGCAGTCCGCCGCGCGGGAGTGCGCTGGGTTTTTCGCTGCAACCTTGCCAACTCGTGGCGCTGTCCGACGGACGCCAGGTTCCGCTGAGCCGGCTCGCCGGTCGCGAAGTACTCGCCGTTGCCGGCATCGGGGATCCGACCCGTTTCGCCGACACGCTGCGGGCCGGGGGGCTGCGGCCGATCGTCGTCGCGGTGCCGGACCATGGGCTCGTGGATCTTGCCCTGCTGCGCGCCGGAAACGATCATCCAATCGTGATGACGGAGAAAGATGCCGTGAAATACCCGCATTGTCGCGACGGGGATACTTGGTACCTGCCCGTCGATGTCATGGTCGACAGCGCGACGATGGCCGAACTGGGCCGTGCGTTGCGTCGCGTACTGCCTTCCCTGCCGGCCGGTTTCGACTACGGGCCACGGCCATGACTGCCTTTGTTGTCGTGATTCCGGCCCGTCATGGCTCGACGCGCCTGCCCGGAAAGCCGCTTCTGCCGTTGGCGGGTCGCCCGATGATCTCGCACGTCATCGCGCGGGCCGCGGGAAGTGGCGCCGATGCGGTCATCGTCGCGACCGACGATGACCGCATCGGCGTGGCAGCGCGCGCGGCGAGCGCAGAAGTCGAGTTCACCGACTCGGCTCATGCATCTGGAACCGACCGCATTGCCGAGGTGGCGCGCCGTCGTCGCTGGCCCGCTGACCGGATCGTCGTCAATCTGCAGGGAGACTCGCCGCTGATGCCATCACGGAACCTGGACCAGGTGGCAGGTCTTCTCGACGTGCACCCCGCGGCGGCAGTCGCGACGCTCAGTGCGCCGATCGCGAGTAACGAGGACTACTGCAGCCAGAACATGGTCAAGGTGGTTGCGGACAGGGGTGGCCGCGCCCTGTATTTCAGCAGGTCACCGATTCCGGCGCGCGCCCATGGCGATGCCACGGTCAAGGCTCAGAGGCATCTCGGCATCTACGCCTATCGCGTTGCCGATCTGCTGCGTATCAGTGCCACTCCGCCATGCGAGCTTGAACTCTGCGAGAAGCTCGAGCAATTGCGTGTCCTGTGGATGGGCCTGGAAATACGGGTAGCCGAGGCGGCCGTGACGCCAGGACCTGACATAGACACGCCGGACGACATCCCGATGGTGGAACGCCTGCTCCAGGCCGGTGCCGGGTCGGTGCGATGAGCGAATCACCCGACGTCACCGTCGCACGACGCATCCTGTTCGTCTGCATGGGCAATGTATGCCGCTCACCTACGGTGTACGGCGTATTCAGGGATCGCCTGTGCGCGGCTGGCCTGCTGGGGGAATTCGACCTGGATTCGGCGGGCACCCACGGCTATCACACAGGAACTGCTCCGGACGAGCGATCGCAGGCCGCCGCCCGTCGTCGCGGGTTCGATATCTCGGACCTGCGCGCACGAGTCGTCGAGGTGGAAGACTTCGCTTTCTACGATCTGATATTCGCGATGGACGATGACAATCTCGAGTGGCTGCAGGCAGCCGCCCCGGAGGAGCACCGCCACAAGCTGCATCTGCTGCTCGAATTCGCGACAGGGCAGGCAGGCCGTATCGTGCCGGATCCGTACTACGGCGGTCCGGTCGGTTTCGAGCGCGTGCTGGACATCGCCGAAGAGGCCAGTGACGCCCTGCTGTTGCGGCTGACGAAAAAGGCGGGACCGAAGGACGGTCCCGCCTGAATTTCCTCGAGGCCGCCTATTCGCGGTCGCGCTGCGAGCTGTTGTCGCTGCTGCCGGACGACCAGACCGTATAGCTTTTCGGCCCACTCGACGCAGGGGGCGGCTCCCAGGCCGGAGGCGCGGCAGGCACTTCCCGTGGGACCTCCGCCACCGGTGCAGGACGCTCGGGAGCAGCCTGCGATGCCCACTCATTCCCGGGATTCGACGGCCCGGCATCGCGGGTTGCACCACCTCGCTGGTTGTCGCGCTGCGGGCGATCTTCTCCGCCGCCGCCACGGCCTCGGCGGCGCGAACGTGAGCGATCGCGCCGCCGCGAGCCGCCGTTGCCAGGTGTCTGCTGGGAAGCCTCGTTTCCAACCGCAGCGCTATCGCCGCCGGCCGGTCGCCGCTCATGGTCCTGCCCGCCGCGGCGGCCTTCATGCCGATCGCGGAAGTGGCGCTGGCCGTCCTGTCCCTGCTGGCGCTGCGGCTGGCCGCCACGGCCGTCACCGCCACGGTGTTGCTGATCGCGGCGCTCCCGGAAGTCACGACCTTCTCCCCTGTGACGGTTGCGTTCATCGCGGCGGCGACCATGCTGCCCGCGATTGAGACCCGAGTCGTAGCGGCCATCCCGGCGCGGGCCGCGTTGACCGTCATTTGACCGGTCGTGCTTGATGGCTGGCCGCGCCGGTGTTTGCGCGGCGAACCATGCCTTGATCCGCGCGAACAGCCCGGGGCCGGCAGGTCGAGTTGCGGCTGCAAGCGGAGCAGCCTGTTCGGCGATTTCCGGCGGGGGCGGTGGTGCCGGCGTTGCGGGCATCGGCGGGACAACCGCCGGTTCCTCCGGCTTCACCCTCGCGGCAAGGAGGTCGAGCGACGCATCGGCCGGCGGTTGTTCCTGGGCCGCGAGCGTATAGCTGGCGCCGACGTTTTCGGGAGCCGCTGTCTGATCGTCGCGAACGCGGCGGAGTGTGTAGTTCGGTGTCTCGAGCGCCGGATTGGCGACGAGAATCAGCTGCACGTTGTCGCGCTGCTCGATGATACGGATCCAGTCCCGTTTCTCATTGAGGAGGTATGTCGCAACGTCGACCGGCAGCTGCGCTATGACCTTGGAGCTGCGCTCCTTGCGCGCTTCCTCGCCGATCAGCCGCAGGATCGCCAGTGCCAGCGATTCGACGCCGCGGATCGATCCGGCGCCGTTGCAGCGCGGGCATGTCTGGTGCGCCGATTCTCCGAGGGAAGGGCGCAGCCGTTGCCGCGACAGCTCCAGCAGGCCGAACCGGGATATGCGCCCAAGCTGAACACGGGCGCGATCCATTTTCATCGCGTCACGCAGGCGATCTTCCACGGCTCGCTGGCTGCGTTGGGAGGACATGTCGATGAAGTCGACGACGAGCAGTCCACCAAGGTCCCGCAGCCGGCACTGCCGCGCAACCTCGTCCGCAGCCTCCAGATTGGTAGTTAGAGCCGTTTCCTCTATGTCGTCGCCCTTGGTGGCGCGGGCGGAGTTGATGTCGATCGACACCAACGCTTCGGTCTGCTCGATAACAAGGCTGCCGCCTGACGGCAGAGTCACCATGTGCGAGAAGGCGGACTCGATCTGGCTTTCGATCTGGTAGCGGGTGAACAACGGCACCGGGTCGTTGTAAAGGCGCAGCTTCCGCAGGTTCTGCGGCATGGCGCGCTCCATGAACTGACGGGACTCTTCGTGCGTTGTCTCGTCATCGACGATGATCTCACCGACATCGTTGGTCAGGTGATCGCGCAATGCGCGAACGATCGCGTCGCTGTCCTGGAAGATCAGGAACGGAGCAGGGCGGCCTACCACTGCTTTCTTGATGGCCTCCCAGATGCCCAGGAGGTACTCCATGTCCCAGTTCAATTCCTCGATGCTGCGGCCGACACCCGCCGTGCGGATGATCACGCCCATGCCGCGTGGCACCTCAAGGTCGTGCATCGCTTCGCGGATTTCGTCGCGTTCCTCACCGCTGATGCGGCGGGAAACGCCACCACCACGGGGGTTGTTCGGCATCAATACGATGAAGCGACCGGCAAGGCTGATGAACGTCGTGAGCGCAGCGCCCTTGTTGCCGCGTTCTTCCTTCTCGACCTGGACGACGATTTCCTGGCCTTCCCGCAGCAATTCGCGGATGTTCATCCGCCCGCCATCGGGTTCGGCGACGAAGTACTCGCGGGAGATTTCCTTCATGGGCAGGAAACCGTGACGGTCCGCCCCGTAGTCGACGAACGCGGCATCGAGGCTCTGCTCGATCCGCGTTATGCGGCCTTTATAGATATTCGCCTTGCGCTGTTCCTGCGATGGCGACTCGATGTCGAGGTCGTAGAGTTTCTGACCATCGACCATAGCTACGCGCAACTCTTCTTCCTGAGTTGCATTGATCAACATTCTTTTCATAGGGCCCTGCCATTGGGTGTGGTGAGGGGGCCCCTGACTGGAGCGATCGCGCGGCCGAATAACGTGACGAGGCGTTCTGGCGGGATGCCAAAACACTCAGGACAGCCATGAAGGATACCCAGAGGTACCGGGTGAGATCAGCGGTTCTGTAGAACACCGGATCCGACATCAGGCTCGATCACGGGAATTCGTGGCGCGACGGATCCATGGGAAATGGATGCGCCAGCCAGGTCAGCCCATCAACTGGGCCTGCACACGCAGGCACCAGGAAAACTCATCGGCAGGAGGCAAATCGCTCAAGGCGGCTCGTCGCCCACCGATCACTATTGCGCGCACCAATGGCGCACGGCGGCTAATATAGCAGAATCTGTCTTTCTCAATCAATGGATTAGCGCATCTTGAGCCGCAAATCGCGAGACCATCGATCTGCGCCGGTGCCATCGGTCCGCCAGGTCGCCGTTTCCGACGAGGAGGACGGTCGCCGGCTGGACAACTTTCTCCTGGCACGGCTGAAGGGGGTGCCGCGGGCGCATGTCTACCGGCTGATTCGCTCGGGCCAGGTCAGGGTCAACGGCGGCCGCGCTGGACCGCAGCAACGGCTGGAATCCGGCAACCTCGTGCGCATTCCGCCCGTACGAACGGCCAGCGAGACGGGTTTTCGGGCAGCGGCCAATGGTGACGTCGGGTGGCTGGAGAGCCGCGTGTTGATCGAGGATGAAGATCTCATCGTCCTCGACAAGCCGGCGGGCCTTGCCGTGCACGGCGGCAGCGGTGTCGCGCTGGGTGCGATCGAACTGCTGCGGTTGCTGAGGCCGGATTGCCGCAGCTTGGGACTCGTCCACCGGCTTGACCGGGAAACCAGCGGCTGCCTCCTGGTTGCAAAGCGCGAATCGGGCCTGCGCAGGCTGCAGGCGCAGTTTCGCGAGGGAAGTACCGAGAAGCAGTATCTGGCACTGATGCATGGCCGACTACCCCGCGGAGGCAGTCTCGTTGACGCTGCGCTGCTGACCACTGAACGGCGCGGTGGTGAGCGGCATGTCCGCGTCGATCCGGCAGGAAAGCCGTCGCTGACCCGGTTCGAACCGGTCGAACGATTCGAGCACTCGACGCTTGCCCGCGTCACGTTGCTGACCGGGCGTACGCACCAGATTCGTGTCCACGCCGCACATATCGGCATGCCACTGGTCGGCGACGAGCGTTACGGTCAACTGCCTGATGCAGTGGCAGAAGCAGGCGAGCTCAGGAAACGCTTGTTCCTGCACGCGACATCCCTGTCGTTCCAGCACCCGCGCGAACCACGCCGGATCGAGGCGGCGAGTGAGATTCCGGCAGACCTTGCTGCCTGTCTGTCGCGGCTGCGCCGTGCCTAGAGCACGCTGACCCCGTGGCGGGGCAGTGCGTCGGCCAGCCAGATGAGCGGCAGTCCCTGGATGGCGGATGGATCCCGGGTCGTGACCGCGCTGAACAATGCGATACCGAGGCTCTCGAACTTGAAGCTGCCGGCGCAGTCGTAGGGCCGCTCGCGCTCGACGTATCGCTCGATCGCGTCTGCTGACAATTGACGAAACTGCAGCCGGGTGTCGTCGCGGTGCTCGCTGAGCGAATTTGCACCCGGCCCGATCACACAGACGGCGGTATGCAGCAGCAGTTGCCGCCCGGCGCACTGACCCAGCTGTTCGATCGCCCGCAGCCGGCCGCCCGGTTTGCCCAGACGCAGGTCCCCGCAGGCAGCCACCTGGTCGCTCCCGATGACCACGGCCAGAGGGTGCCTGGCAGCCACTGCGGCCGCTTTGGCTCGCGCGAGGCGGCTTGCCGTGGCAGCCGGGGCCTCGCCCGGCGCCGGCGCCTCGTCGATTCCCGGTACATCGACGATGAATGCCGGCAAGAGTCGCGAGAGCAGCTGGTGCCGGTACGCTGACCCCGAGGCCAGAACGACGGCGGGAGTCTGGCCCGTACGCGTATTGCGTGAAATGGAACTCATCGCACTGAAAGCTAAACCATTTTGACAGGGTTGGGACAGGCCCTTAAACTGCCGCGTTTATGCTCGCAGAGCACCTCGGGCCGATACAGCTGGCGGAGCTGGCTTCGCAGAAAGCCACGCTGTCGGCCCGCACCCGGCCCGGGGAGTGGCCGCGACTGCGGACGATCGTCGCCGGGCATGACGGATCGACCGAGGATCGACTCGACGTTGACGTGACGCTGTCACGTGGCACAGACGGTCTGGCGGTCGTTTCCGTGCAGGTCGATGGCGTACTGTCATTGACCTGTCAGCGCTGCCTCGGCGGGATCAGGATTCCGATTGACGTGGACGTGGTGCTGGCTGCTGTACCGACGCAAGAGCGGGCCGATGGACTCGAGGATCCGTTCGACAGCGTGCTGCTTGATGAGGATGGCGGGCTCGCATTGCGCAACGTCGTCGAGGACGAAGTCCTGGCCGGGTTGCCGATTGCGCCACTGCATGATAATGCGACCTGCGCGGCCGCACCTGCCGGGTCCAATCAGGCGGTGACGACAGCTATCGAGACAACAAGGCCTTTCGCTGCGCTCGGCGAGTTGCTGGGACGCGGTCAAGGCCGATAGAGACAGATTCGAGGAGTAGCAGAAATGGCAGTCCAGAAAAGCCGCAGGACACCTTCTACGCGCGGCATGCGCCGCGCGCACGACCGCTTGCAGAAGCCGGCAGTGTCCATCGAGCCCACGACGGGGGAGACCCACCGACGTCATCACGTGAGCAAGGATGGTTATTACCGCGGCAAGAAGGTCGTGCAGACGACCGTCGAAAGCGCCGAGTAGTCCAGTCGGCTGACCACAGCCGACTCCAGCAACCACCCGCCGCCCGTGCCGACGGATACCGTCCCCGACATTGCCGGACCGGCGGCGACCATCGCCATCGACGTGCACGGCGGAGACCGCGGCGCCGATGTCTGCATTCCTGCCAGCCTGGCGATGCTGGCCCGCCAGCCTGATCTGCGGTTGCTGCTGGTCGGGCAGCGGGAGGTCATCGATCCGTTCCTGCAGCGCTCCGGGCCACCGGCCGAGCGCGTTGCCGTTCACGACGCCCGTCAGATCGTCGGCATGGACGAGCCGCCAGCCGATGCCTTGCGCAGGAAGAAAGACTCGTCGATGCGGGTTGCGATCGATCTTGTGAAGGCGGGACTCGCGGGTGCCTGTGTCAGTGCGGGCAACACCGGGGCGCTGATGGCGACAGCGCGCTTCGTGCTGAAGACGCTTCCCGGCATCGATCGGCCGGCAATCATGGCGCAGCTGCCGACGATGCACGGTCGCGTCTACATGCTGGACATGGGAGCCAACGCGGACTGTACGCGGGAGCACCTGTTCCAGTTCGCCGTGATGGGCAGCGTGGTTGCCAGTGATATCGAGAATATCCAGTTTCCACGGATTGCCCTCCTGAATATCGGCGAGGAGGAGATCAAGGGAAACGAGACCGTGAAGCAGGCGGCTGCCCTGTTGTCCGCGAGCCACCTGAACTACGTCGGATTCATCGAAGCGGACCGGATCCCGGAGCAGCGGGCAGACGTCGTCGTCTGCGATGGGTTTACGGGAAACGTGGCGCTGAAGTCGATGGAAGGAACGGCGCGACTGGTGCGGCATTTCCTGCGCGAGGGGTTCGGTGGCAGCCTCTACGGGCGCGTCGCCGGACTCGTCGCCGGCCCGGTCCTGAGGACACTCGGCAACCGCCTCGATCCGCGTCGCTATAATGGCGCCAGCCTTGTGGGACTCGACGGCATCGTCGTCAAGAGTCACGGGGGTGCCGATGAGTTGGCATTCGGGCAGGCGATCCATACGGCGATGATCGAAGTTTCCAGGCAGGTGCCAGAGCAGATCCGGCGATTGCTCGCCGAGCAGGTAGCCTGAGATGTACTCGACTATTGCCGGCACCGGTCGCTATCTCCCTGAACGGGTTCTCAGTAACCACGATCTGGAAAAGATCGTAGACACCACCGACGAGTGGATTCGCGAGCGGACGGGTATCGAACGCCGGCATATTGCCGCGCCTGGCGAGACTACCGCCGATCTTGCGGAAAAAGCTGCGCGCAGAGCCATGGAAGCCGCAGGCGTGACGCCTGCCGAGATCGATTTCCTGGTGGTCGGTACAACCACGCCGGACGTGGTATTCCCGAACGTCGGTTGCCTTGTCCAGGAGCGGCTCGGTATCGCTGGATGTGCAGCGTTCAGCGTCGAAGCTGCGTGCAGCGGATTCATCTACGCATTGAGTGTTGCAGACCGGTTCGTTGCAACGGGCAAGTCGCGCTGTGCGCTGGTGATAGGTGCTGAAACGCTTTCGCGCATTACCGACTGGAACGATCGGACGACCTGCGTGCTCTTCGGTGACGGGGCCGGTGCAGTCGTGCTCAAGCCGGCAGCAGAGCCGGGCATCATTTCCACGCATCTCGCCGCCGATGGCGGCTACAAGGACCTGCTGTATCACCCGTACGGGCCATCGCGGCAGCGCGACCCGGAGCGTGATGTGGAAGGGCCTTTCATCCAGATGAAGGGCAACGAAGTCTTCAAGGTGGCGGTCAAGACACTGCAAGGCATCGTCGACGTCGCCCTGAAGGCGAATGGCATGGACCAGTCGGCCGTCAACTGGCTCATCCCGCACCAGGCCAACCTGCGCATCATTCAGGCAACGGCAAAGCGCCTCGGGCTGTCGATGGAGCGGGTGATCTGCACCTTGCAGGACCACGGCAATACCTCAGCTGCTTCGGTCCCGATGGCGCTCGACGTTGCGGTGCGCGATGGACGTATCCGTCGAGGCGACACCTTGCTGCTCGAGGCCTTCGGCGGCGGGCTTACCTGGGGTGCCTGCCTGCTGCGCTACTGAAACTGTGGGCGAAATGAAGTCGCAAAGTCATCGGTGGTGCGTGGCGCGCAATCTCAATTGGTGTGCCGTCGTTGCATGCTTCGTCGGCTCGACCGCGGTATCGGTTTCCGCGCGGGCCGAGCTTTTGTTGCTCGATCCGTCGTCGGATCTCATCGGTGCCATTGCGACTACGCGGGCCGACGCAGAGGACACCCTCACCGATATCGCCCGTCGCAGCGGCCTCGGTTATGAAGACATGCGACGCGCGAACCCCGGTGTCGATCCGTGGCTGCCGGGAACAGAAACCGACATTGTCCTCCCGACCCACTACGTGCTGCCGTCAACGGTGCGCAAGGGCGTCGTCGTCAATATCGCGGAGTACCGCCTGTACTACTTCACGCAGGCCGAAGGGCGCGAAGTCGTTGCGACTTTCCCGGTCAGCATCGGCCGCATGGACTGGGAGACGCCGATCGGGCAGCACCGCATAACCGCCAAGCAGGTTCGCCCGGTCTGGTACCCGCCGGACAGCGTCAGGGCCGAACATGCGGCCGAGGGAGACATTCTGCCGCGTGCCATTCCTCCGGGGCCCGCCAACCCGCTCGGCGACTATGCCATCCGCCTCAGTCACTCGAGCTACCTGATCCACGGCACCAACAAGCCGGTTGGCATCGGCATGCAGGTGACCCATGGCTGCATCCGCATGTACCCGGAGGACATCGAGTGGTTGTTCCCGCAGCTGGCCGCCGACGCGACCGTTGAGATCGTCAACGAGCCCCTGAAATTCGGCTGGGATGGCGCGGATCTCTATTTCGAGGCGCACCCGCGGCTCGACGGCGACGGGGAACAGGATGCTGCCGGCCTGACCGGCGTGACCTCACTTTACGTCCGTGCAACAACCGACAGGCCGGCTGTCGTCGACTGGGCGGTGATGGAGGAAGTCTATCGCGCGCGGCTCGGGATTCCGGTGCGGGTCGGCCGCGCCTTGGCCCCCGCGCGGGTATCGCCCGCCATCGCCCTGATGCAGGACGAATCGAAGTACCCCTTGCGCTGAGCCTCGGCCTGCTCCCGGTGGCCGGCTCCTCGCGCCGGTTTCGGCAATAAAAAAAGGCCGCAGCTCTCGCTGCGGCCTTTTTTCAAGCGTCAGTGCAGCGGGTTACTTCGCCTGGCTCCGCTTGAACATGCGATCGATCTTCTCGTTGGTGGCATCGCAGCAGGCCTGGCTCTGGTTAGCGGCATTCAGTGCCTGGTTCGCCGTGCTCTGCGCGCTGCCAGCCTTCTGGGCGGCGTCGGCAGCAGACGCATTGGCAGCATCAGCAGCCGACTTGGCGGCAGCGACGTCGCGGCTCAGCTGATCGACCTTTGCGGAGAGCTCTTCGATCTGCGTCGTGGAAGCGCAGCCCGCCGCCATCGTCACGGCCAGGGCAACAACGCCGGCCTTCAGTAGATGCTTTGTGTTCATCCCTTGTCCTCAAGTAGTGGTTAATCGAAATGCGGCGAATACCGCGCCCGAATAGCGGGGGTGCGTTGATTCGCGGTCCCCCCAAGGGATAGGCATGATGAAGGATGCGTCTATTTGACGCAATCATTCGCGCAAGTCGTTGAGTACGCAGCGATGCGCATCTGCAGCAGTTGCTGTGTGCGTGCGCGATCCCTGGCGCGCAGTCAGCTGATGACCCTGCTGCCCGAGATCCGGGCGCCTGAAAATTTTTCTGCTGCTGCCTCTTGATCGTTGCGAACCGGATCCTGTATATGTAACCAGTAGTGGGATTTCATACAGGTACGATCATGACCCAGCTCACCCCGCGTCAGTCTGAAATTCTTTCTTTTATTCAAGCGTTTATCGATGAAAACGGCATGCCACCCACCCGCGCGGAGATTGCCCGGGCCCTGGGCTTTCGCTCCGCCAATGCCGCGGAGGAGCATTTGCGAGCCCTGCAACGGAAGGGAGTCATCGAGCTGTTGCCAGGGGCATCGCGTGGCATCCAGCTGGGCGAGGATCTGCGTGAGCAGGATTTCCTGCCGCTGGTTGGCCGGGTGGCGGCGGGGCACCCGATTCTCGCTGCCGAGAACATCGAAGGCCGCTATCGGGTCGACGCTGCGCTGTTCACACCGAAACCACACTACCTGCTGCGGGTACAGGGCATGAGCATGAAGGACGCCGGCATACTCGACGGCGATCTCGTGGCTGTCTGCCGCACACCGGAAGTACGCAACGGCCAGGTCGTGGTTGCCCGCCTCGATGAAGAAGTCACGGTGAAGCGTTACCGGCAGGAAGGGCCCGTGGTCTGGCTGCTGCCGGAGAATCCCGACTTCGAGCCTATCCGGGTCGATCTGCAGGAAGAGCCGATGGTCATCGAGGGCGTGGTCGTCGGCGTCCTGCGTCATCGCCTGTCGTAACGGGCGCTTGCCGTGCAGGCCTGCGAGCAAATCGAATCCCTGCTGCGGGATCAGCGTCTGTGGCAGCTGGGACGTCTCTCCCAGTCAGACAGGCCACGCTTGCCGAGCGGCTGGCCGGCGCTTGATCGCAGCTTGGGCGGGGGCTGGCCACTCGGCGAACTCACGGAGCTGCTGGTGGCCGATCACGGCATCGGCGAGCTGAGCCTGCTTCTGCCCGCGCTGGCGCGCCTGACCCAGGCAACGCAGGTCGGTGAGGGCACATCACGCTGGATCACGCTGGTTGCGCCGCCTCATATCCCTTATGCACCAGCCCTGGTGCAGAGCGGGCTCGATCTCTCGCATCTTCTCGTCGTACACGCCCGGCAGGGTTCCGATGCCCTGTGGGCGATCGAGCAGGCCCTGCATTCGCGCAGTTGTGCTGCCGTGGTCGGCTGGTCCGATACCGAAGAAGAGACGGTGCTGCGACGCCTGCAGCTTGCTGCCGAGGCCAGCGCCGCCTGGGTGGTGCTGTTCCGGTCAGCGCACCTCCGTCGTTTGCGTTCCCCCGCGCCGTTGCGGATCGGGATCAGGCAGACGGCTGGTGGCCGGCGACTCCTGCTCGACATCCTTAAGCGCCGTGGCGGACCACCCGTGTCGATGCCTCTGCCGTGCTGATGAGCGTGGATTGTCGTGACTGCCGTTCCCGGTACCTTGTCATTGCCATTCGGGGACCTGCCGGCCGCGACAGATCCGGCTGTCATCGCGCCACACGATCCGGCACCACGGCTGTGGCTCTGCCTTTTCCTGCCGGACCTGCCGCTCGAGGTGGTGATTCGCGGCGCTGCTGATCCCGTCGCCATCCTGTCGGAGGAGGGGCGGCAGCGCCGCATTCGCTGGTGTGACCCGGTGTCCCGGGCAGCGGGAGTCGAGTTCGGGATGCCGGTCAACTCGGCGCTCGCCTTGCTGCCCGGTTTGTCCATCAGGCCGCGCGAGCAGCAAGCCGAGGCAGATGCCCTGCAGCGGCTGGCGTTGCGTTGTCTCAGGCTGACACCGCGCGTCGTCATCGATGGAAGCGCGCTGCTTCTGGAAGTCGCCGGGAGCCTGTCCTTCTTCGGCAGCGTCGATGCCATCTGCGAAGAGGCGGCAGCTGAATCCCGCGCGCTCGGTTACGCCGTGCAGATGAGCGTGGCGCCCACGGCGCGGGCTGCACTGTGGTTTGCCCGGGCTGGCAGCATGACGCGGTTGAGCGATGCCGCCCATCTCGTGACAGCCCTGGTGCCTTTGCCGCTGGTGGTAACCGGCTGGTCCGCCTCGGTGTGCAAGCTCCTGCGCCGCATGGGTGTGCGCCGCCTTGGTGATTGCCTGCGGCTGCCGCGCGACGGGCTTGCCCGGCGCATCGGTGCCGGCTGTCTCGCCGACATCGACGAAGCCCTGGGCCGGCGCCCTGAATTGCGACCCGGCTGGTCTCCACCCGAACGCCATGCGAGTTCGATCGATCTGCCGGCCGAGACGAGGGAGGCTGGCCCCATCAGCGCCGCACTCGATGTCCTTCTGCGGCGTCTGGAGGAAAGGCTAGGACGTAGCCAGGAGGGTGCCCGGCTGCTGTGGATACACCTGCAACACCGGCGCTTCCCCGCGACGCTTCTGCGCATCGGTCTTCTCAGGCCCACGGCGAATGCCGCCCATCTGGGCCAGCTGGCCGCCATACACCTCGCTGCCAGGCAGGTGCCTGCGCCGGTCAGCGGTCTCCTGCTCGAGGCCGATGTCGCGAGCCTGCCGGAGGGCATTCCTGCTGATTTTTTTGACCCGTGTCCGGACCATGCCGAGCGCTTCGCTGTGCTGGTAGAACGGCTGCGCATGCGACTGGGCCTCGGTGCAGTGCATGGTCTGGCCGCCTGTCGCGAGCATCGCCCGGAGCGGGCATGGCAGGCGCTCGCCGATTGGCCGGCTGGCAGTACCTCGCCGGCCGAGCGACCTGTTGCCGTCCGGGCGCGGCCCTCGTGGATGCTCGAGGAGCCACGCCTGCTCGGCATGCGCGGCGACGTGCCGCTTTTCCGTGGTCCGCTGCAGCTCGGGGCGGGACCTGAGCGCATCGAGACGGGATGGTGGGACAGTGGTGACATACGCCGCGACTATTACGAAGCCTGGAATCCGCAAGGGCTGCGGCTCTGGATTTTCCGGGACGGCCGGACGGGTGCCTGGTATCTGCACGGCCTGTTCGGCTGAGCGCCACGTATGCAACCCGGCTATGCGGAGCTGCACTGCCTCAGTCACTTCAGTTTCCTGCGAGGCGCTTCCCATCCCGCCGAACTTGTCGAGCGGGCGGTCGAGCTTGGTTATGCGGCGCTTGCCATCACCGACGAGTGCTCGGTGTCCGGTATCGTCCGCGCCCACGTTGCCGCGAAGGGGCGCCCCCTCAAGCTGATCGTGGGAGCGGAGTTCCGCCTCGATGACGGCCTGCAGCTCGTACTGCTGGCGACTTCCCGCGAGGGCTATGCCCAGCTCTCCCAGCTCATCACACGCGCACGGCGCATGGCAGCAAAGGGTTGTTACCAGCTTGCGCGGGGCGAGCTTGGCGCAAAGCTCGATGGCTGTCTCGCGCTGTGGGTGCCTGATGGTGATGTTCCTGCGGAGGCCGACGCCCGGTGGTTCAGGGGCCGCTTTGCAGATCGCGGCTGGCTTGCCATCGAGTTGCATGCGGGCGGGAACGATGCCGGACAACTCGAGGCACTGCTCGGGTTCTGCGATGAGCAGGGGCTGACTCCGGTCGCTGCCTCCGGGGCCTGCATGCACGAGCGCAGCCGGCGTGCCCTGCAGGACACGCTGTCGTCGATACGACTCGGCAGCACCCTGATGGAGGCGGCCGGAAATCTGCACCCAAACGGCGAGAGACACCTGCGCCCGATCGGCACGCTGGCCGCACTCTACCCGCGCGCCTTGCTGGATACCACGCTCGATATTTCTGCACGGATCAGCTTCAGCCTGGATGAGCTGCGCTACGAGTATCCCGACGAAATCGTTCCGCCGGGCTTCGCCGCAGCGACCTATCTCCGGCAGCTGGTGCTCGAGGGTCTTGCCAGACGCTGGCCTCAGGGGCCGACCGCAGCGGTTCGCCAGCTTGTCGAAGATGAGCTCCGGCTCATCGCCGAGCTGCATTACGAGGCTTACTTCCTCACCGTCCATGACATCGTCCGGTATGCGCGGGAGCAGGGCATCCTCTGCCAGGGCCGGGGCTCAGCAGCCAATTCCGCCGTGTGCTATTGCCTGGGCATCACCGAGGTGGATCCTGCGCGCATGTCGATGCTGATGGAGCGCTTCATCTCGCGTGAGCGCAACGAACCCCCGGATATCGACGTCGACTTCGAGCACGACAGGCGCGAGGAGGTCATCCAGTACGTCTACCGCAAATACGGTCGAGATCGCGCTGCACTGACTGCGACCGTCATCACCTATTGCCCGCGCAGCGCCGTGCGGGACGTGGGCAAGGCGCTCGGCCTCTCCCTGCCCCAGCTCGACGGGCTTGCGCGCGCCATGCAGTGGTGGGATGGGAAGCGCATCGAGACTGAGCGCATCGTCGAGGCAGGGCTCGATCCCTCGAGCCCGCTGGTTGAGCGGCTTGTCGGCCTCGTGCGCGAGCTGATCGGGTTCCCGCGGCATCTATCCCAGCATGTGGGCGGTTTCGTCATCTCGCGCGGGCCGCTGGCCGAGCTCGTCCCCATCGAGAATGCCGCGATGCCCGGGCGTACCGTCATCCAGTGGGACAAGAACGATCTCGACGATCTCGGGTTGCTCAAGGTCGACGTGCTCGCGCTCGGCATGCTGTCCGCCATCCGCCGCAGCCTCGCGCTGATCGCCGCATTCCGCGGCAGGCCGTTCGCGCTATCCGACATTCCTGCGGAGGATCCGGCCGTATACGCAATGATCAGCCGGGCGGAGACGATCGGTGTGTTCCAGATCGAATCACGCGCGCAGATGGCAATGCTCCCCCGTCTGCGCCCCCGCTGTTACTACGACCTCGTAATCGAGGTAGCCATCATCCGGCCGGGCCCGATACAGGGCGACATGGTGCACCCGTACCTGCGTCGGCGCAGCGGCGAGGAGCCGGTGAGCTATCCGGGCCCCGAGGTCGAGCGGGTGCTTTCCCGCACCCTCGGCGTGCCGATTTTCCAGGAACAGGTGATGCAGCTTGCGATCGTGGCGGCAGGGTTCACGCCGGGGGAGGCGGACCAGTTGCGCCGCGCGATGGCTGCGTGGAAGCGTCGGGGAGGACTGGGGCCGTTTCAGTCGCGGCTGATGGAAGGCATGCGGGAGCGGGGTTATCCGCCGTCGTTCGCCCGACAGATATTCCAGCAGATCCTCGGCTTCGGGGAGTACGGTTTCCCGGAGTCGCATGCCGCAAGTTTCGCGCTGCTCGTGTATGTGTCCGCCTGGCTCAAATGGCACGAGCCCGCGGCGTTCACCTGCGCGCTGCTGAACAGCCAGCCCATGGGCTTCTATGCACCCACGCAGTTGGTGCAGGACCTGCGCCGCCGGGGTGTCGAAGTGCGCGGCCTCGATGTCAATGCGAGTGACGAGGACTGCAAGCTGGAGCCTGGCGCACAGGGTGAGCCAGTGCTGCGACTGGGACTGCGGCTGATCAGCGGATTGTCTGCGGCCGGCAGCAGGCGGCTTGTCGCTGCACGTCAGGGTGGTGCCATCCGCAGCGCGCAGGATCTGGCGGAGCGCGCCTGCCTGAACGCGGCTGATCTGGCGGCGCTTGCAGCGGCAGGCGCGTTACGCGGCATTGCCGGGCACCGTTACCGGGCGGTCTGGCAGGTGGCCGGAGTGGAGAAGCCGCTGCCCTTGATGCCCGAGATCCGCATGGCCGAAGGGCTGCCATTGCTCGCAGTTCCGGCCGAGGGGCAGGACATCGCTGCTGACTACGCGAGTCACGGTCTCACCCTGGGAAGGCATCCGATGGCGTTGTTGCGGGAGCGATTGCGGAGCCATGGGACGCTTTCGGCGATGGAGGTCAGGCAACGACCGCATGGTTCCCGGGTACATGCAGCGGGTCTCGTGATCACCCGACAACGCCCAGGCAGCGCCGGGGGCGTCATTTTCGTCACGCTGGAGGACGAGACCGGGCATTTGAACCTGATCGTCTGGCAGAGCGTGATGGAGCGCCAGCGGCGCGTCCTGCTGCAGTCGAGCCTGCTTGGTGTCCGTGGCGAGGTGCAGCGGCAGGGGGAGGTCCTGCACGTGATCGCTGCGCAACTGGTGGATTACAGCGCCATGCTCGGGGAGTTACAGGTCAGGAGTCGCGACTTCCACTGATGGTCGGGGTGGAGTATGGACCCGTCAGCCTTCGACGTCGAAGTCGTCAAGGTCCATGATCTCCTTGGCGACGCGCTTTTCCTCGATCATGTCCTCGATCTTGCGCCGGGCGAGGCCGTCCGGCACAGGACCGCCCTTCGACTCGGATTCGAGCTGCGCGATCAGGTCCTCGACATTCACTTCCACCGAAATGTCACCGACATTGTCGGTGCTGGCAACCGCAGCTGGATCCGTATCCTGTTCTTCCGCCGGATCACCCCCCGAGGGGGCTGCCTGGGGCGGTGTCTCCTCCTTTTTCGATGCGGCTGACTTGGGTGCAGGCTTGCGTGCCACGGTTCGACCAGCATTGCGCAGTTTCGGCGGCTATATAATCTGAAAAAAAGCGGTTGGCAATAGGCGGCAGCCGTTGTGCGCCGATCGATACGGAAAATGTGAGCGGTTCCTCGCCGCGAGGCGAGCCGAGGGTCAGCCGATCAACTGGTTCAACTGGAAAATCGGCAGCAGTATTGCCAGGACAATCAGCAGCACGATGACACCCATCGTCACGATCAACGCCGGCTCGAGCAGCCCCATGAGCGCTGCGATCAGGCCGTCGGTCTCGCGCTCCTGGTTCGTCGCCGCACGGGCCAGCATCGCCTGCAGTTCGCCGCTGGCTTCGCCACTGGAAATCAGGTGGATGCAAATCGGCGGGAAGTAGCCGCTGATCGCGAGTGACTTGCCGATCGGCGCTCCTTCTCGTATCCGCGCCGCTGCCTCGCGGACTGCGGCCTGCATCGGCACGTTCGTGACGACCTCCGACGAGATCCGCAGTCCTTCAAGCACCGGAACGCCGCTGCCGGTCAGGATGCTCAGCGTCCGCGTGAAGCGCGCGGTGTTGAAGCCGCGGGTCAGTCGGCCGATGACGGGCAGACGCAGGAGAGTCGTGTCCCATTTCAGGCGTGGTCCGGGCAGTCGCAGCAGCCGGCGGGCGACCCATGCGGCGAGGCCGAGGACGATGATCAGCGCCCAGCCGTACTCCCGGAGAAAGTCGCTGGTGGCGATGAGCGCCTCGGTCAGTGCCGGCAATTCCTTGCCGGTGTTGGCAAAGACGGAGACCACCTTCGGTACCACGTAGACCAGCATCCCGCCGACGATCAACAGCGCCAGGGACACCAGCACGACCGGGTAGATCATCGCGTTCTGCACCTTCTGGTGCAGTTCCTGGCGGCTTTCCGTGTAGTCGGCAAGTCGCTCCAGAATGGCGTCGAGATGGCCGGACTGCTCGCCAGCAGCGACGGTGGCGCGGAACAGTTCCGGAAATGCCCTCGGAAAGTCGCCGAACCCGTCAGCGAGGGTGTGGCCCTCCATGACCTTCGACCGCACTCCGAGCAGGATGCTCTTGACGCGCGGTGACTCGGTCTGCTCGGCAACAGCGAGCAGAGCTTCTTCCAGCGGGAGTCCTGATTGCACCAGGGTCGCGAGTTGACGGGTGACCAGCGCAAGATAGGCGGCAGTCATCGACTTGCGCAAGGTAAAGGACTGCTGGCGAATCGACTCTTTCTCCGCCACCTCGGCAACAGTAAGCGGCAGCAGGCGTCGCTCGCGCAGGATCTGGCGTACCTGCCGCGCGGTATCGCCTTCGACGACGCCACGGGTTTCGCGTCCGCTGGCATCGACCGCCGTGTATTCGAATGCGCCCATGCCGGTTACGCGTGCCCGTCAGTTCGTGCGGGTGACGCGCAGCACTTCCTCGAGCGTCGTGATGCCTGCGAGCACCTTGCGCAGGCCGTCGTCGCGGATACTCGGGCTCCGTGTGCGCGCATGGCGCTCGAGCTCATGCTCCCCGGATCCGTCATGTATCATCGTTCTCAGTTCGTCGTCGATCGTGACGATTTCGTAGATGCCGGTACGTCCCTTGTAGCCGTTGCTCCCGGGCACGTCTTCGCGCGGGCGGAAGAGAGTGGGTGGTCTGGCCGGGTCGGTACCCAGCAGGCGGCATTCATATTCCGACGCGACGTAGGGTTCGCGGGCATCCGGGTCGAGCATGCGCACCAGTCGCTGCGCCAGTACCCCGACCAGGCTGGATGACAGCAGGAAAGGCTCGATCCCCATGTCCCGCAGTCGCGTGACGGCACCGACTGCCGTGTTGGTGTGCAGGGTGGACAGCACCAGGTGACCGGTCAGGCTGGCCTGGACGGCGATTTCGGCAGTCTCGAGGTCACGGATCTCGCCCACCATGACGACGTCCGGATCCTGGCGAAGGATGGCGCGCAGTCCACGGGCGAACGTCATCTCGACCTTCGTGTTCACCTGGGACTGGCCGATACCGTCGATGTAGTACTCGATAGGGTCCTCGACGGTCATGATGTTGCGCGTGTTGTCGTTGATGCGCTCGAGCCCGGCATACAGCGTCGTCGTCTTGCCGGAGCCGGTCGGACCGGTCACGAGAATGATGCCGTGCGGCTTGTGAATGATGTCGTCGATCGTGACCTGCGTGTCGGCGTCCATGCCGAGGTGGTTCAGGTCGATTCGGCCCGCGTGCTTGTCGAGCAGGCGCAGGACCACCCGTTCGCCGTGGCCGGAAGGCATCGTCGATACACGCACGTCGACGGCGCGTCCCGCGACACGCAGCGAGATTCGCCCGTCCTGGGGCAGGCGTTTTTCGGCGATGTCCAGTTTCGACATGACCTTGATCCGCGAAACGACTAGCGGCGCCACGGCGCGGCGTGACTGCAGCACCTCCCGCAGTACGCCGTCGATGCGGAACCTGACGACCAGTCGATTCTCGTAGGTTTCGATGTGGATGTCGGACGCGTTTTCCTTGACCGCCGACGTCAGTACGGCGTTGATCAGGCGAATGATCGGGGCGTCGTCGTCGCTTTCGAGGAGGTCGGACGGTTCGGGCAGTTGCTGGGCCACGAGGAGCAGGTCGGTGTCATCGCCGAATCCTTCGACCATCTGCATGGTGGAATTCGATTCGCGTTCGTAGGCTTCCTGCAGCCGCGCATCGAATTCGGCGGCGGGCGCGATCGACAGGTCGAGCGGAACGCCGGCATAGCGGCGTACCTCCGACAGGGCGCTGGGTGTTGCGTCCGGCCGGGCCAGAACCTGCGCCCGCCCATTTGTGAACTTGACGATCAGGACCCCTTGCCGCTTGGCGAACGCGAAGGGCAACATGCGCGTCGGCCGGACGCCAGAGCCCGCCGGCAGCGCGTCTGCCGGGTCAATTGGCGCTGGCTGGACTGCCACTGCCGTTTGCCTGGCCAACTGTCTGGGCGTCGGTCCGGAGTTTTCTGAGATCGATCGACGCAGGTGCCGTCGGCGCAGCGGGTGGCAGGACAGGTTTCTCCTGGCCTGGCATGAGCGCGATGCTGCCCGAATCCTGCGCGAACTGCTCGTTGCGGATGTAGTTGTACTTGGCGTTCGTCTCAAAAGCAGCTTGGGCGTCGTCGCGCATGATGGTCGGCTTGATGAAGACCATGAGGTTGGTCTTGGTCTTGCTGGTGCTGTCTACGCGGAACAGCTTGCCGATCAGCGGCAGGCTGCCGAGCAGCGGGACCCGGTTCTGCGTCTCGCGCACGTCGTCCTGGATCAGGCCGCCGAGGACCAGCGTACCGCCGTCCTCGACTATCACGGACGTCGTGATGGTGCGGTTGCTGGTGATGAGGTCGGCCGCCTTCGTTGCACCGGCCTGCAGTGCTGACAGCTCCTGCTCGATCTTGAGCAGGACCGCGTCGCCTTCGTTGATCTGCGGAGTAATTTTCAGCGACAGGCCAACCTGTTCGCGCTGGATCGTCTGGAACGGGTTCACCCCGGTCTGTCCGCCACCGCCCGTGCCCGTGTTGGTGAAGCTGCCGGTGATGAACGGTACTTCCTGGCCGACCTTGATCTCGGCTTCCTCGTTGTCCATCGTCACGAGCACCGGCGTGCCGACGATGTTGGTCTTGGCATCGGTCGCCAGTGCGTTGATCAGTGCAGCGAAACTGGTGCCGGAGTCCGAAAGCCGGCCGACGCCGAGATTGATGCCGCCGCCGATTGCACCCGCGAGCGCGGCCGGATCGAGTTCGTCGCCGGCAGCACCTGCCACAAGACCGATCAGGCCACTGCCGCCGGTTTTCGGCGTAGCCAGATTCGTGACGCCGATGATGTTGTCGAGATCGGCATCGCCGACAGCCCAGTTGACGCCAAGCTCAGCCGCCTTGTCGGCGGAGACCTCGACGATCAGCGACTCGACCAGCACCTGCATGCGGCGGATGTCGATCTTGTCGATCACGGCCATCATGCCTTTCATGGTCTTGGGCGGGGCCGTGATGACCAGCGCGTTCGTCGGCTCGTCCGCCCAGATCGTGATGTCGCCTTTTTCCGTTGGCGGCACGGCGTTCTGGCCAGCCGCGCCGGGTGAACCCCGATTCTGGTACTGGCTCTGGAGCTTCGTGGCGAGGTCTTCCGCGTCGGCGTAGCGGAGGTAGCGTACGCGGGTATCGCCGCCTTCCTGCAGCGGCGTGTCCAGGTGCGCGACGAGGGTGCGCAGCCGCAGGCGTTCGTTCTTGTCGCCGCTCACCAGCACGCTGTTGGTGCGCTCGTCCGCCACGAGTGTCGCCGATTGTGCAGCTCCGCCCTCGGCTTTGGCGCCCTGACCGAGCGCCGTCACCACCCGCACGACTTCCGCGGCCGACGCGTTGTCGAGCCTGATGACCTCGAAATCCGCGCTGCTCGCCTGGTCGATCCGCTCGATGATGCGGATCATCCGCTCCACATTGCTGGCGCGGTCGGAAATGATGAGCAGATTCGATGGCGCATGTGCCGCAAGGTGTCCGTACTGCGGGATCAGCGGTCTCAGGATGGGAACCAGCTGCGCTGCCGCGACATTCCTGACGCTGATGACGCGGGTCACCAGGTCATCGGCGAGCCGGCCGCCGCCTGGCGCTCCCTCGGCGCCAGGCAGCTGCCTGGCGTTCGCATCGGGCAGCACCTTCACGACGTTGCCCGAGGGTACAGCGACGAAACCGTAGACGGACAGAATCGAAAGGAAGGCTTCGTAGAATGCGTCCGGGTTCATGGGTGCCGACGACAGCATCGTCACCTGGGCCTTTACCCGCGGGTCGAGCACGAAATTCTTCCCGGTGACCGCACCCACGGCTTCGATGACCTGGCGGATGTCGGCATCCTTGTAGTTGGGCGTGATGCTGCCGGTCTCGCCGAGAGCCAGCTGGGGCAGTGCGCAGGCGAGCACCGCCACTCGCAGGAACCGGCGCAACCCTTCGAAACGTCGAGGAAAATTCGCGCCTGCTTTCTTGCTCACTTTGCCGCTCCGCCCACCGATGCGATCTGGTTGGTATCCAGTGTGAGGCTCTGCGCCTGCCCGTCTCGCTCGATGGTCATGGTGACCTGGGTGGTATCCGCCAGCGCCCGGAACATTTCCATTGCCTGCGCCGGATTATTGAGTGCCATACCGTTGATTTCCGTGACAAGGTCCCCAGGCTTCAGCCCGAGCCCCACGAACTGGTCCCGGTTGCGTCCCGGGTAGATGCGATAACCCTTCAGCTCGCCGGCCGGCATATAGGGCTGCGGCCGGATGATCTCGGTAATGCTGTTGGCGTTCTGCGTCACCACTTCCTGGATGGTCGATTGTGGCGGGCGTCGCACCATCATGTCGATCGGCCGCGCCTGCCCGAAGTTCGCGCCACGGCCACCGGATGCGCGGGGCAGGATCAGCGCTTCCAGCGCTCCGCCACGACTAAGGATCACGCGGTCGGCCTGGACCTGCTGCAGCACGGCGCCGCCTGGAACGCTGTCCTTCAGGAAGTAGACTTTCTCGTTGCCGCTACCGTCGGCGATGATGGCATGCGCAAAGCGCTCGTCGGCGGCCGCGATGGCGCCCCGCAGCTGCAGATTCAGCTGGGTTTCTGGCGCCGTGCTGGCGTCGCTAAATGACGGCGCCGTTTCCGCCGCAGCGATCCCGAACAGGTGGGCGTTGACGATCGAGGAGTATGCCGACGGGCTGGTGCCACCCGCAGCAGCGGTCGCCTGGACGCCCGCGAAAGGTGGCGGTACCCAGGGTGCCGGATCGGCGGCCGGCACGAACAGCCAGACCAGTCGCGCCAGGTAATAGCCGATCGAAACCGCCAGCAGCAGGGATAGCCAGAACGGCAACACCTCGCTTGCGCGCTGGGCAAGCGCTTCTGGGGGCTGGCTCTGCCAGCGCTGCAGGAGTTCGGCCGGATTCAATCGGTCACCACGCCCAGGTGAGAGGCGGCGCGCAGCGCGGCCTCGAGGACTGGCAAATTAGCATAATCAAGGGCTTGGGTTAAGCATGACAGACCCCATCTCATTGCGGGACGTGAAGCGCCTCACGGTGCAGACGTTCGCGCAGTTGCTATACATAATGAGCGCATGGGCGGCGCCGTCCTGCCAGAAGCGGGCCGGGAATGCCGCTAATATGCGGAGAGTCGCGATTTTGCTGTGCCAGTCAGTGCGCGCCATGTCGAACGAAGGCAATGAGCCGAACGGCCGTCCGGAGGAGGAGGGCCGCGGGCTTGCGCTCGAGGAGGCCAAGCCGAAGCTCAAGAAGCCGCCGCTCTTCAAGGTGCTGCTGATCAACGATGACTACACGCCGATGGAATTCGTCGTCGAGGTGCTGGAACTGATCTTCGCGATGGACCGTCAGAAGGCGACGCGGGTTATGCTCGAGGTGCACACCAAGGGCAAAGGAGTCTGCGGTGTCTTCACCTGGGAGATAGCGGAGACCAAGGTAGCGCAGGTCACGACTTTCGCACAGCAGCACCAGCATCCGTTGCTGTGCACGCTAGAGGAAACCTGAGGCAAGGTCATGTTGAGCAGCGAACTCGAATATTGTCTGAACGAAGCCTTCCAGCAGGCGCGCACCAACCGTCACGAGTACATGACGGTCGAGCACTTGCTGCTGGCGATACTCGACATTCCCGCAGTCAGCGAGATCCTGAAGTCCTGCGGCGCCGATCTCGACCGGCTGCGTCGCGAGCTTGAGGAGTTCATCTACCAGTCGACACCCCGGCTGAAGGGCGAGACGGAAAAGGATGTGCAGCCCACCCTGGGTTTCCAGCGGGTCCTGCAGCGTGCCGTCTTCCACGTGCAGTCGAGCGGCAAGAAGGAGGTCAAAGGCGAGAACGTCCTGGTCGCCGTCTTCGGCGAGAAGCAGTCGCACGCGGTCTATGCACTCGGCCTGCACGACGTCACGCGGATCGACGTGGTCAACTTCATTTCGCATGGTCTCGCCAAGTTCGGCGGGAAGCAGGGCGCAACGGCGCGTGGCGGCGAAGGTGAGGAGGGCGAAACTGACGCCAGCAGTAATGCGCTGGAGAGCTATGCGGCCAACTTGAACCGGCGCGCCTCCGAGGGCCGGATCGATCCGCTGATCGGCCGCCAGGCCGAGATCGAGCGCACGGTCCAGGTGCTGTGCCGCCGACGCAAGAACAACCCGCTGTACGTCGGTGAGGCTGGTGTTGGCAAGACTGCCCTGGCAGAGGGCCTCGCCAAGATGATCGTCGAGGGCCAGGTGCCTGCAGTACTCAAGGACTGCACCATCTGGGCGCTGGACATGGGCGCATTGCTTGCGGGCACCAAGTACCGCGGCGATTTCGAGAAACGCCTCAAGGCAGTGATTGCAGAACTGAAAAAGACTCCGGGCTCGATCCTGTTCATCGACGAGATACATACGGTCATCGGCGCCGGGGCTGCATCGGGCGGGGTCCTCGACGCGTCCAACCTCATCAAGCCGGTGCTCGCCAATGGCGAGCAGCGTTGCATCGGCTCGACCACCTATCGCGAATACCGCCACATATTCGAGAAGGATCACGCCCTGGCACGCCGCTTCCAGAAGATCGACGTGCCGGAGCCATCCGTCCCTGAAACGGTCGAGATACTGAAGGGCCTGCGAAGCCGCTTCGAGGAGCATCACGGCGTTCGTTATACCGATCAGGCACTCTCGGCCGCCGCGGAGCTGTCGGCACGTCACATCAACGAGCGACAGCTTCCGGACAAGGCGATCGACGTCATTGACGAGGCCGGTGCCAGCACCCGCCTGCTGCCACCGGAGACGCGTGGCGACGTGGTGGACGTGCCGCAGATCGAGACCGTGGTCGCGCGGATTGCGCGGATCCCGCCAAAGAGCGTGTCAGCTTCAGATCGCGACCAGCTGCGAAATCTCGAACGCGATCTGAAGCTGGTGATTTTCGGCCAGGATACGGCGATCGAGGCGCTCGCTTCGGCCATCAAGATGGCGCGTTCGGGCCTGCGTGAGCCGGAAAAGCCGGTTGGCGCATTCCTGTTTGCCGGCCCGACTGGTGTTGGCAAGACCGAGGTGACCCGTCAGCTCGCGCACTGCCTGGGCATCGAGCTGATCCGCTTCGACATGTCCGAGTACATGGAACGACATACAGTGTCACGGCTGATCGGGGCGCCTCCCGGCTACGTGGGGTTCGATCAGGGCGGCCTGCTGACCGAGGCGATCAGCAAGAACCCGCATGCCGTGCTTCTGCTCGATGAAATCGAAAAGGCTCACCCGGAGGTCTTCAACCTGCTGCTGCAGGTGATGGATCACGGCACGCTGACCGACAACAACGGTCGCAAGGCCGACTTCCGCAACGTGATCATCGTCATGACCACGAATGCGGGGGCCCAGGAAATGAGTCGATCGTCGATCGGCTTTATGCAGCAGGATCACAGCAGCGATGGCATGGCCATCCTGTCCAGGATGTTTTCGCCGGAGTTCCGCAATCGTCTGGACACGATCATCCAGTTCAAGCCGCTGCCCCGCGAGGCGATCTTGCGCGTCGTCGATAAGATGATCATGCAGCTGGAAGCGGCGGTCGAGCGAAACGACGTCACCGTCGAGCTGGAGCAGGAGGCGCGGGAGTGGCTCGCCGACAAGGGCTATGACCCCGCAATGGGCGCGCGTCCGATGGCGCGTGTCATCCAGGAGAACATCAAGCGCCCGCTGGCCGAGTTGCTGCTGTTCGGGGAACTGGCCAGTGGCGGGCACGTGCGCATAGTGCTCGGCACGGATGGCACGCTGCAGCTGGTTGCGACGGCAAACACGCGCAGCCTGGAACATCTGGCGGTGACTGACGCCCGCTGAACGGGCCGGCGCTGTCAGCGCTCGCGGTAGGTGATGCGGCCTTTGGTGAGGTCGTAGGGCGTGAGTTCCACGGTGACCCGGTCGCCGGTGAGGATGCGGATATAGTTCTTGCGCATCTTGCCCGAGATGTGCGCGGTGACGATGTGGCCGTTGTCGAGCTTGACGCGAAACGTCGTGTTCGGGAGCGTCTCCGCGACCACGCCATCCAGCTGCAGGGCTTCCTCTTTCGGCATCGACTCTTCCGGTACTCAGGGCCGGCGGATTTTGCGCGAACTTGTCGGGCCGTGCAAGCGATACGGGCACGCAAGCGCCTCGTCCGGCTCGTTTTTTCGCTTCAGCCGAGCTCGCTGGTCGCTCGCAGCGGCGTCGGTCGTATCCGCCTTTCCGGGCCCGCACTCACCAGCGAGCCGATCGTGCGCAGGAATTCCGCGCGCGGCAGTCGGGTTGCGCCGAGTGAGTCAAGGTGCGGATTCGGCACCTGGCAGTCGATGAGTGAAATGCCGTGCTGGCGCGCGACCGCGTCCAGGCAGACCAGTGCAACCTTCGATGCGTCGCTCAGCAGGCTGACCATCGACTCGCCGAAGAACGCACCTCCGATCGCGATGCCATAGAGTCCGCCGGCGAGAGATGCGCCGTGCCAGACCTCGATGGAGTGTGCGACGCCGCGTTCGTGCAGGCGTGTGTAGGCGCGAATCATGTCGCGGGTGATCCAGGTGCCGCTGTCCTGGCGGGTTTTGGCGCAGAGCCGGATGAGAGACCCGAAATCCTGGTCAACCGACACTTGGTACTCTGCGGAACGCAAGCGGCGACCGAGGCTGCGGGAGATGTGCAGCTTACCCGGCAGGAAAACCGCGCGTGGGTCCGGGCACCACCAGAGTATCGGCTGTCCCTCGCTGAACCAGGGAAAGATGCCGCGGCGATAGGCGGCGATCAGCCGCTCGGGACTCAGGTCGCCACCGGCCGCCAGCAGGCCATTGGGTTCCTGCCAGGCCGTTTCCGCAGGCGGAAAGGCATCGGGCGGATCCGTCGAGCGCAGCCAGTGCAGCGGTTGGCCGTTCACTCCGGCGAGCGACGGTAGGGCAGATGCGCGGCCGCCGCCTCCATGTAGCCGTCGATATGCTGTCCCTCCTGCGCGACGTAGTGGTCGACGGCCTTCGCGAACCGCGGATCGGCCAGCCAGTGTGCAGAGTGAACCCTGGTTGGCGCGAATCCGCGCGAGAGCTTGTGCTCACCCTGTGTGCCCGGTTCGAAGCGCGCCAGACCATGGTTTACGCAGTACTCGATTCCCTGGTGATAGCAGGTCTCGAAGTGCAGGCTGTGGTAGTCGCCGGTGCTGCCCCAGTAGCGGCCGTAGAGTGTGTCCTCGCTGCGGAAGAAAATGGCTGTTGCCACGGGCGAGCCTTGCTGCTCGGCCAGCAGTACGAGCAGGGACTCGGGCATGGTGCGGGCGATCTCGCGGAAAAACGCAGCGTTCAGGTAAGGTTCCCGGCCGCGGCGCCAGAAAGTGCTCGCGTACAACGGCATGACGGCCTGCCAGAGAGCGTCGGTCATGACGTCGCCGCCGAGCCAGCGAAAGCCGATGCCGGCCTCAGTAACACGTCGCCGCTCCCGTCGCGCCTTCTTGCGCTTGTCGGCAGAAAACGTCTCCAGGAAATCATCGAAGCTCGCGTAGCCCCGGTTCTGCCAGTGGAATTGACAGTCCCGGCGCTGCAGGCAGTCACTTTCCGCGAGTGCGGGCAGCTCGCCAGCGGCGGGGAAGAGCACGTGCAGCGACGACACGCCAGCGTCGCGCGCGTAGTCGACTGCCGCACGAGCGAGCGCCGTGGCCAGCGCACCATCGGAACGGCCCTCTGCAGTGAGCAGGCGCCGGCCGGTGGCGGGCGTAAACGGCACCGCCGAGACCAGCTTCGGGAAGTAGCGCATGCCTGCCCGCCTGTAGGCATCTGCCCAGGCGAAGTCAAAGACGAACTCCCCCCAGGAGTCGGTCTTTTCGTAAAGCGGCATGGCCGCGACAGGGGTTCCGTCGTCCTGTCGCAGCAGCAGATGACGTGGAGTCCAGCCCGTACCCGGCCCTACCGAGCCGCTGTGTTCGAGCGCTGCCAGGAACTCATGGCGCAGGAAAGGGCCTGAGCCGGCTGACAACCGGTTCCAGGCAGCGGCCGGTACATCGTCGATGCTGTTCGAGGCTGACGCCTTCAAGGAACGGCCAGGCACCGGATCAGCGTGGCGGCAGCGAGTCCAGGTACTTCTCTGCATCGAGTGCTGCCATGCAACCCGACCCCGCCGATGTAATCGCCTGACGGTAGACATGATCGGCGACGTCTCCGGCGGCGAACACGCCGGGTACGCTCGTCGCCGTTGCCCCGCCGTGCAGGCCAGACCGTACGACGATGTAGCCGTTGCGCATATCGACCTGATCCCGGAACACTCCGGTGTTCGGGTCGTGTCCGATGGCAATGAAAACGCCGGTGACGGCGAGGTCGGCGGTCGTCGCTGCATCGTTCACGTCGCGCAGGCGCAAGCCCGTCACGCCCTGCTCGTTGCCGAGTACTTCAGCTACGGCGCTGTTCCAGCGTATCCGAACGTTCCCGCCGTCGCGCGTCCGCGAGAACAGCTTGGCCTGGAGCATCTTTTCCGCGCGAAGCGCGTCGCGGCGATGGACAAGCGTGACGCTGCGGCAGATATTCGAGAGATAGAGCGCTTCCTCGACGGCGACGTTGCCGCCGCCCACGACCGCCACATCCTGGCCGCGATAGAAAAAGCCGTCGCAGGTTGCGCAGGCCGACACGCCCTTGCCGCGTAACGCTGTTTCGCTGGGCAGGCCGAGATAGCGGGCGGACGCGCCGGTGGCGATGATCAACGCGTCGGCCGTATAACGGCGCTCGCCGCCTGCAAGTTCGATCAGCCGCGCCGCCAGCCGAGCTTCCTTTACGTAGTCGAATACGACCTCGACGTTCAGGCGCGCAACATGCTCACCGAGCTCGGCCATGAGCTTCGGGCCCTGCAGTCCCTCCGGCCCGCCCGGCCAGTTGTCGACGTCGGTCGTGGTCATGAGCTGGCCGCCCTGTTCGAGGCCCGTCAGGAGCAGGGGCTGCAGGTTTGCCCTGGCCGCATAGACCGCTGCCGTGTAACCGGCGGGACCGGACCCCAGGATGATCAGGCGGGCGTGTCGCGTATCGGCCATCGGTCATTTCCCTTTGGGCTGCGTAGTGTAGTGGAAACAACCGGTTCTGCTGCTATGATTGCCGCGAACTGCTTTTGCGCAGAAGCAGTTGACCCTAGTTGTTGTTGTGAAAGTTTAAGTGACCAGAGCAGCCAGGCTGGAAGCCAGCAGCGTACCCGCGCCTGCCGTCCGCGCCCTGAGGGAGTCAGCCCTCTGGGTGCTCGGGGCTGTCGCGCTCATCGTGTTCGTCGCGCTGTTCACCTTCGATTCGCGCGATCCCGGATTCAGCCACACCGGCGACGGTGGAGCGGTCCGCAACGAGATTGGCGCCGGCGGCGCCTGGCTGGCCGACGTCGCATTCAGTCTGTTCGGCGGGCCTGCCTACCTGATTCCGGTCATGATCGCTCTGGCCGGCTGGATCGTATTTGCCGCTCGCCGTAGTCCCGAGCCGCTGGACCGACTGCTGCTGGCTACGCGGGGCGCAGGCTTCTTCGTCACGCTGTTTTCGAGCTGCGGTCTGGCAACACTGCATTTTTCCGCCGGACTGCTGCCGCAGTCCGCTGGCGGAGCCGCCGGAGAGATCCTTGGCAGCGGCCTGGCTGCGTCACTTGGCACGGTCGGTGCCACCCTGCTGTTGCTCGCGCTGTGGCTCGCCGCCATCTCCGTGTTCGCTGGGCTGTCGTGGCTGCAGGCGATGGATACGACGGGCCGCGTCGTGCTGCGCGCACTCGAGTCCGGCGGCGCTTTCCTGCGGCAGTTCCGCGAGCGCAGCCAGATGAAGCAGGCGCAGGAGCAGCGGCAGGAAGTGGTGCGCGCCGAACGCAAGAAAGTCGCGCGCAAGACGCCGCCCCGGATCGAGCCCGTGGTGGCGCCCGCTGCCGCCAGTGCGCGGGTGGAGGAGGAGCGCCAGGTTCGCATGTTCGAAGCCGTCGCACCCGGTGAGCGGCCGCCGCTGGCCTTGCTCGACAGCGCCACGCAGCAGGCGTCGAGCTATTCGACCGAAGCACTCGAGGCCATGTCACGCCTCGTCGAACTGAAGCTGCGCGACTTCGGAGTGGAAGTCGAAGTCGTTTCCGTGCATCCAGGCCCGGTTGTCACGCGCTTTGAACTGAATCCGGCGCCGGGCGTCAAGGTGAGCCAGATCAGCGCTCTTGCCAAGGATCTGGCGCGGGCGCTGTCGGCGATCAGCGTTCGCGTCGTGGAAGTCATACCCGGCAAGTCGACGGTGGGACTGGAAATCCCGAACGAGTCTCGGGAACTGGTCACGCTTGGCGACATCCTCCGCTCCCAGCCCTACGAGGAGATGCCTTCTCCTCTTACCCTGGCGCTCGGCAAGGACATCAGCGGCAAGGCGGTGGTCGCTGACCTGCAGCGGATGCCGCATCTGCTCATCGCGGGCACCACCGGGTCCGGCAAGTCGGTCGGGATCAACGCCATGGTGCTGAGCCTGGTCTACAAGGCCAGGCCCGACGAGGTCCGCATGATCATGGTGGACCCGAAGATGCTCGAGTTGTCGGTATACCAGGGCATTCCGCACCTGCTCTGCCCGGTAGTCACCGACATGAGGGATGCCGCGAACGCGCTGCGCTGGTGCGTCGTCGAAATGGACCGCCGCTACCGGGTGATGGCCGCGCTGGGCGTGCGCAACATCGGTGGCTACAACCGCAAGATTCGCGCTGCGACCGAGAAGGGCGAGTCGATCCTCGATCCCATCGTGCAACCATCGCCGGATGGCGGGCCGCCACGGCCACCGGTGCCGCTGGAGCCCATGCCGTTCATCGTCATCATCATCGACGAGCTTGCCGACATGATGATGATCGTTGGCAAGAAAGTAGAGGAGCTCATTGCGCGGCTTGCGCAGAAGGCGCGCGCAGCCGGCATCCACATGATCGTGGCGACGCAACGGCCTTCGGTGGATGTCATCACCGGCCTCATCAAGGCCAATATTCCCTGCCGCATCGCGTTCCAGGTTTCCGCCAAGGTGGACTCGCGCACGATTCTCGATCAGGGTGGTGCCGAGAGCCTGCTCGGGCACGGCGACATGCTGTTCATGGCGCCGGGGACCGCGACGCCTGTGCGGGTGCATGGCGCTTTCGTGTCAGACCAGGAAGTACACCGCGTGGCAGCGCAGCTCAAGGGTGCGGGACAGCCTGAGTACCTCGACGAAGTCCTCGAGGGGCCATCGATCGCGATTCCCGGCATTTCGGGTGAACCGGTTTCGGCCGCGGCTGAGGATGGCGACGGGGAGGCGGACCCGCTGTACGACCAGGCCGTGCGCATCGTCGCCGAGACGCGCCGCGCATCGGTGTCCGGCATCCAGCGTCGATTGAAGATTGGCTACAACCGGGCAGCCCGGTTGGTCGAAATCATGGAGCAGGCCGGCCTGGTCGGCCCGTTGCAGTCGAACGGCTTTCGCGAGGTGCTCGCACCGCCGCCGCCCGAGGAGTGACTTTGCGCCTGGCGGCTGCGGTTCTCGCCATGCTGGCGATCTCGGGTCCGATGGTTTCATCGGCCGCTGCCGGTTCGGGGCTGCAACAGCTCGAGTCCTTTCTGGACAGTGCCCGGTCGGTCACTGCGAGTTTCCACCAGGAAGTTCTCGACGGCAGTGGCGAGGTGATCGAGTCGTCGACCGGACGTCTGCAGTTGCAGCGGCCGGATCGCTTTCGCTGGGACTACGACGACCCGTATGAACGGGTGGTCATGGCCGACGGCGAGCGCCTCTGGCTCTACGAGGCCGATCTGTCACAAGTGACTATCCGGCGGCTCGATGCCGGACTCGGGGAGACGCCGGCCGCCTTGTTGACCGGCGATCGCCGCATGCTCGAACGCTTCGAGGTGCTGGCGTCCTGGTCTGGCGAGGCAACCCAGTGGGTTCGCCTGCGCCCTCGCGCTGGCGATTCGGACTTCGAGTCCGTCGCGATAGGATTTTCCGCCGGTAAGCCCACGCAAATCGAATTCCAGGACAGGCTGGGCCAGCAGACGAGAGTTCGGCTCCGCGATGTACGCCTGAATCCGTCACTCGAATTGAGCGCGTTCCGGTTCACGGTTCCGCCGGGCGTGGACGTCATTCGCGAAGATGAACTCTGAGCGTTTCAACCCCGTCGTTCAGGCGCCGTGATGTTGCGCCCGCTGCGTCTGCGCAACCTCTGGCTGAGTGGTGGGGCTGTAGCGCTCGCGGTCATACTCGGCCTCTCGCTCATGCCTCTGAAGGACCCGATGCCGTTCCAGATCAGGGACAAGCTGGCACATTTCGCTGCGTTCTCCTTCCTGACGGTCTGGTTTCTCGGGATCGTCGATGCAGGTGGGCGGCTTCGCATCGCCTGTGCGCTTGCTGCCTACGGCCTCGGTATAGAGTTGCTGCAATCGCTGACCGCGTTGCGCACTGCCGATCCGCTGGATGTAGTATCGGATCTCGCGGGCATAGCCGCCGGCTGGTATCTCGCCGCCGCCGGATTGCACCAGTGGTGCTTCCGGCTGGAGTCATGGTTCGGCGTTGCTCCCGATGAATGAGCAAAGATTCTGCAAATTCGCCCCAAGCTCCCGGTTGGCGGCCCCTCGCTGACCGCATGCGGCCGGCGGACCTCGCCGAGGTCGTCGGGCAAGGCCATCTCCTCGGCACCGGGAAGCCGCTCGCCCAACTGCTGTCGGGGGGGAATCTGCACTCGGCGATTTTCTGGGGACCGCCCGGCAGCGGCAAGACCACGCTGGCCCGACTGGTCGCACAGTCCAGCGGCGCGCGCTTCGTGGCGCTGTCAGCCGTTCTTGCCGGCGTAAAGGACGTACGGGAGGCGATAGCCCAGGCGCAGGCTGAAGCTGCGCGCCCGACCGTGCTCTTTCTCGACGAAGTGCACCGCTTCAGCAAGTCGCAGCAGGATGCGTTCCTGCCATTCGTCGAGGATGGGACCATCTTCTTCATCGGAGCGACGACCGAGAATCCGTCCTTCGCGATCAACAGCTCGCTGCTGTCGCGTGCGCGCGTCTATGTCCTGAAAGTGCTGGATTCGCGCGAGATCGCTGCCTTGCTGCGCCGTGCCCTGCAGGACACGCAGCGCGGGCTCGGGGCCCAACCGATGAAGGCAGGCGACGAGCTGCTCGAGCGCATTGCCGTTGCCGCAGACGGTGACGCGCGCCGAGCGTTGAACCTGCTCGATCTTGCAGTTGGCGTTGCGCGAGCGGCAGACCCGGCAGCCGGCGAACTCGATAGCTCCGCAGTAGAGCAGGTCGTGGCTGGCGGGTGGCGACGCTTCGATCGCGGCGGCGATCTGCTTCACGACCAGATATCGGCCCTGCACAAGTCAGTGCGGGGCTCCGATCCGGACGCTGCTTTGTACTGGCTCGCGCGTATGCTCGACGGCGGCTGCGATCCGCACTACCTCGCCCGTCGTGTCGTGCGCATGGCGATCGAAGACATCGGCCTGGCAGATCCTCGTGCTCTCACGATTTCCCTCGAAGCCTGGCAGGCGTATGAGCGTCTCGGCAGCCCCGAGGGAGACCTGGCGCTGGCGCAGGCGGTCGTATTTCTCGCCTGCGCCGCCAAGAGCAACGCCGTCTATCAGGCATTCGATGCCGCGCGGGCGGAGGTTGAACGTCACGGTACGCTGGAAGTTCCGCTGCACATCCGCAACGCGCCGACCGATCTTTTGCGCAAGCTCGGCCACGGCGCAGGCTATCGTTATGCTCACGACGAGCCGGATGCCTTCGCCTCCGGAGAGACGTATCTGCCCGAGGCGCTGGTCGGCAGTCGCTACTACGAACCGTCCGGCCGTGGTCTGGAGATCAGGATCGGCGAGAAACTTGCCGAGTTGCGTGCCCGCAACGTTGCTGCCCGAGGGTCGCGCGGCGAGTAGAAGCGCGGTTTAGCTAAGATACGCACCGCATCGGCCCACAGGGCCTGGAGCCTGTTCGCAATGCTCGATCCCAGACTGTTACGCGCCGAAGCGGGGCGTATCCGCGACAACCTCGCCCGCCGGGGCTTCGTTTTCGATGTCGCCGCCTATGGTGCGCTGGAGGATGGACGGCGCGATGCGCAGACAGAAGTCGAGCGCTTGCGCAGCGAGCGCAATGCGCGGTCGAAGGCCATCGGCCTGGCGAAAGGTCGCGGCGAAGACACCGCACCGTTGCTTGCTGAAGTCGAGCACCTCGCTGTGGCGTTGAAGTCAGCCGAGCTTCGCTTCGACGAAGTGCAGTCTGCCCTGAAGTCGCTGCATATGGGAATACCGAATCTCCTCCACCCTTCCGTACCGGACGGTCGGGATGACGCGGCCAACCGTGAAGAGCGACGGTGGGGCGAGCCCAGGCGGTTTTCCTTCCAGGCGCGCGACCACGTAGATGTCGGCCATCGCCTGGGGATGCTGGATCTGGAGGCGGCTGGCCAGGTGGCTGGCGCACGATTCGCTGTCATGCGCGGAGCGCTCGCCGGCCTGCAGCGTGCGCTCATTCAGTACATGCTCGATACCCACACCAACCATCACGGCTACACCGAGGCCTATGTTCCCTACCTCGCGAATGCCGCCGCGCTGGAGGGTACCGGCCAGCTACCGAAATTCGCGGCCGATCTGTTCGCCGTGCAGTCCGAACCGCCGCTCTACCTGATTCCGACGGCGGAAGTGCCGGTCACCAACCTCGTCCGCGACCGCATCCTGGAATCCGGTGAATTGCCCGTGAAGGTGACGGCGCACACACCCTGCTTTCGCTCGGAGGCAGGGTCGTACGGCAGGGACACGCGCGGGATGATCCGCCAGCACCAGTTCGAGAAAGTCGAACTGGTGCAGATTGTCCGGCCTGAGGACTCATATCGGGCACTCGAAGAGCTGACCGGGCACGCCGAAGCCATCCTGAAGGGCCTCGAGCTGCCTTACCGTGTGGTGTCGCTGTGCGCGGGTGACATCGGCTTCGGTTCCGCCAAGACCTACGATCTCGAGGTCTGGTTGCCCGGGCAGGGCAAGTACCGCGAGATTTCATCCTGTAGCAACTTCGAGGATTTCCAGGCGCGCCGCATGGGAGCGCGATGGCGGAACCCGGCCACGGGCAAGCCCGAGCTGGTGCACACGCTGAATGGCTCAGGCGTGGCTGCCGGGCGCGCCCTGGTCGCTATTCTCGAGAATTTCCAGTCCGAGGACGGATCCGTGACCGTGCCGGCAGTCCTGCGGCCGTACATGGGCGGGCAGACGAGGCTCAGCCCACCTCCCGCGTGAGCAGCCGTTCCCGCTGGCCGGTTCTCTTCGCTGTTTTCGGGCTGGCGCCCGCTGCCGCACAGCTCGCCTATCCGCCGAGTCCGCGCGGCGCTGTTGTCGATGAGTACCACGGCACGATGGTCGCGGATCCCTGGCGCTGGCTCGAGGACACGGCGTCGCCGGCGACTGCCGCCTGGATAGAACGCCAGAATGACCTGACGGCACAGGAAACCGGGCGAATGGCTGGTCGCAGTGAGTTCGGCCGGCTCATTGCTGATTTTCTCGAGGTTCAGCGCTACGGCGTCCCGCAGCAGGGCGGGCCTGCGCTCGTCTACCGCTACAACGGTGGGCATGACCAGCAGGACAGCTTGTGGACCAGCAGGGTCGGCGAGTCCGCCGGTCGTGTGCTTGTCGACGCCGCGTCGCTGTCAGTGGACGGAACAGTATCCATTGCCGACTTTTCGCTGTCGCCCGATGGCCGGTATATCGCCTACGCATTGTCGGATGGCGGCAGCGACTGGAAACTGTGGCGGCTGCGCGAGGTGGCGAGTGGGCGTGATCTGCCCGAGCGACTGCCGGGCACCAAATTCACCAGCGTCGCCTGGCGCCCGGACAGCAAGGGCTTCTATTACAGCCGATATCCCTTGCACGCGGATGCGGCTCGCGGCTACGACGACACCCGGCCGGTTGCCGTCTGGTTTCATGCGCCAGGCACCGCCCATGACCAGGACCGGCTCGTCTACGAGCGCGGCAACATTGACCGCAGGGACCCTTACGCCGAGGTGACGGCGGACGGACGCTACCTCGTCGTTACGCTGTCGGAGGGCTACGAGACCAATGGCGTGATGATCGGGCATCTCGCCGGTTCCCCGGCGGACGCGGTCAAGCTGGAGCCTTTCCTCACGGATTTCGATGCCCGCCACGAGTTTCTTGGCCTGCGGCGCGGCGAGTTCTTCTTTCGCACGACTCATTCTGCCCCGACGGGCCGGATCGTCGCCGTGCGGCGCGGCGCGACCGATTCCCGGGCCTGGCGCGAGGTCGTTCCGGCTGCGCCGGAACCGATCGAGGCCGCAGTGATGGCTGGCGGCCGCCTCATCGTCAGTTACGTCGTCGACATTCGGACAGTGCTGCGGACTTACAATAGCGAAGGTCGCGCCGGTCCCGGGCTTGGACTTCCTGGCGCCGGCACCGTCAGCGAACTGGGCGCAGCGCCAGGCTCCAAGACCGCCTATTTCTCCTATACCGATTTCGCTACCGCTGGCGTGGTGTACGCGTTGTCCGCTGGTGAAGTGGAGCCGCGTGCGTGGCGAACAGCACGTCCCAGGACGGCAGTGCCGCCTTTGTCCGTGCAGCGTGCCGACTTTCGCAGCCGCGACGGCACCGTGGTGCCGATGACCCTCGTGAGGCGCGCCGATATCGGCAGGGACGCGCCCGCGCCGACCGTGTTGTACGGCTACGGCGGATTCAACATCTCGCTGCTGCCGGCCTACTCGGCAACACGCCTCGCCTGGATTGCCGCTGGCGGTACCTACGCCGTGGCGAATCTGCGTGGCGGGGGTGAATTCGGCGAATCATGGCATCAGGCCGGCACGCGGCTGGCGAAGCAGAATGTCTTCGATGACTTCATTGCCGCAGCCGAATCGCTGATTCGCGCCGCTGTCACCGACCGGGATAGTCTTGCCATATGGGGCGCCAGCAACGGCGGGTTGCTCGTGGGGGCGGTCCTGAACCAACGCCCGGATCTTTTCGCTGCCGCCGTGCCTGCGGTCGGCGTGATGGACATGCTGCGCTACCACCTGCCTAGCGCCAATGCCCGGCAGTGGTCGAGCGATTTCGGTATCGCCGAGAATCCCGCGGAATTCCGTGCGCTGCGGTCGTATTCGCCGTATCACAACGTTCTGCAGGGCGCCTGCTATCCGCCTGTACTGGTCACCGCCGATGCCCAGGACGACAGGGTCGCGCCCTGGCACAGCTACAAGTACGCGGCGGCAATGCAGTCAGCACAGGCCTGCCCGAACGCCGTGCTGATACGGATCGAAACCCGGGCCGGACATGGCGCCCGAGCTTCGCGGTCGAAGATCATCGCGGCGTACGCCGACCAGTGGGCGTTTGTGGCCGCCGCGACTGGGCTGCCCGTTGGGCAAGCCGGCGGCAGCCGCAGGACGCACTGAAAACTGGCGGAGAGGGAGGGATTCGAACCCCCGAGGGACGTGAGTCCCTAACGGTTTTCAAGACCGCCGCATTCAACCGCTCTGCCACCTCTCCACGTGACGGCCAGCGCCGGTCATTCTGGCCGCGGCTGGTATCCGGCGTCCAGAGAACGGCTGCAAGCGCCGATTGTCTCGGCGTAAACTGCGCGCCCGTTCGACCGGGACCCGTCATGACTGCTGCCCGAACAGACCTCAGCGAGCTCCTGCAGACGCTCAATTCCCAGGCGCTGCTGCTCCGGGTGCTCGTCTCGCTGGCGGAGCACGGCATCTTCGATCGGCTGGCTACGGGTGCCAGGACCGCGCGCGAACTTGCCGATGGGGCGCGCCTGGATGAGCAGGCGCTGTACCGCCTGCTGCGCTTCGGCGCCTCGCGCGGCCTGATGCGCGAGGACGACGCGGGAGCTTTTCACCTGGCGCCCGGCGCCGAAGCGCTGTCCGCGGCATCACCGACGTCGGTGCGCAGCCGGTTGCGCCGCCCATGGCAGGACCTGATCTGGAAGAGCTACGAGCGCCTGCCGGACATGTTGCGGACCGGCGAGACGGCCTTCGATCTCGCCTTCGGCGAGTCATTCTTCGACTACCTCGCGGCGCATCGGGACCTCAATACGCTCTTCGACGACTCCATGGCGCAGCTGTCCCGCATGGAGAATCCGCTGGTGGCGGCCGGGTTCCGCTTCGCGGACTTTCCCTGGATCGTGGACGTGGGCGGCGGCCTCGGCGGCCTCCTGGCAGCGATCCTGGAAACTCATCCCGGCGTCCACGGCGTCCTCTTCGAGCAGCCGCAGGTGATTGCCGGCGTGGCTGAGCATTTCGGGTCGAAGCTGGAAGGGCGCTGGGAAGCGATGGAGGGCGACTTCTTCACGGCGGTCCCGCCGGGGGGCGACCTCTACCTGCTGAAGCGCATTCTCCATGACTGGGACGATGCGCGGGCCCGCCAGATCCTCGAGAATTGCCGCTCCGCGCTGTCGCCCCGCGCACGTCTGCTCGTCATCGATGCGCTCATGCAGGCAGGCAATGAGCCCGACCCCAACAAGTTCATGGACGTCAATATCATGGCGCTCAACGGCGGTCGCGAGCGTACCGCAGCGGAATTCGCGGCCTTGTTCGGCGAGACTGGCTTGCGCCTCGTGTCGATAAAGCCACTGCCGCAGCCGGTTACGCTCTCGCTTATCGAAGTGGCACTGGCCTGACGCTAGAATCTGCCCATGACGGTCGATGAACGCCACCGACGCCGACGCCGCCTGCGCCGCCAGGCCGCGGTGCTGCTGTTCCTGATGCTGGCTTTCGCGCTGGCTTGGTTCTTCGAATCGCAGGCCACCACGACCGTGGCGTTCGTGCGTTACGCGGAACTCGCAGGCGACGCGGACAGCAACCCGGGCCTGTCACCGGCAGGGCAGGAACGCGCCGAGGAGCTGTCGCGGCTGCTGGGTGAAGCCGACGTGGTCGCCGGCGTGGACGCCATATTCGCCACCCAGTATCGCTATACGCAGGAGACGGTTGCGCCGCTCGCAAAGCGGCTGCGCCTGCCCGTACAGGTGCAGGAAGTCGCTGACGTGAACGGACTGCTGGAGCGGATCCTGCGCGACTACAAGGGAAAGATCGTGCTGGTGGTTACCCACACGGGCCCGCTGCCCGAGTTGATCCGCGAACTCCACGGCAGCAAGAAAGTCCCGGCCTTCGGAGCCACCGAACACGACAATCTGTATATCGTCAGCATCCCCTGGTACGGCAAGGTCAAGACGCTGCGTCTGAAATACGGTGTGCCTTACCGGCCCGATCCGCCGAGCGCAGCGACTCCGCCAGCGAGCGAGCCTGTCCCGTCCGGCCCATGAAACCGGACTCGTCGAGCGGCGGGTAGGGAATTGCGTGCTGACGGCAGTGTCGCGCGACGGTGGGATAGCACCACTCGAACAGCACCTCGGCGTAGGTGGCGGGGTCCAGCCGGCAACGCGCGTACAGGCCCGCCGCTTCGCGCTGGCGTGCTGCTTCGTATAGCAGCAGAGCGGCAGCAACCGATACGTTGAGTGATTCAACCTGGCCCCTCATCGGCACGGCGACATGTCGGTCCGCGAGCGCCGCCGACCGGGCGGATACTCCCATGAGCTCCGAGCCGAGCAGCAGCGCCGTCGGGCGGACGTAGTCCCATTCGCGGTAGTCGAGCGCGCCGGGACCCGGATGTGCCGCCACGATGGCAAAACCCTGCTGGCGCATAGCAGCGACGGCGGTGTCGATATCCCGATGCGCCCGCGTGCGCACCCACTTCCGGCTGCCGCCCGAGATCATGCGATGGCGGGCGAACGCGCCGCCCGGCGACACCGCATGCAGCTCCATGACGCCGACCGCATCGCAGGTGCGCACAATCGCCGAGATGTTGTGCGACTTGTGCACGTCCTCCGCGAGCACTGTCAGGTCGGGCTGGCGCCTGGCCAGCACGGCCTTCAGCTGTTCGAATCGCTCCGGGCTCATGCCCCTCACTTTACAGGCCAGATCACCCCCCCGTAGGAGCGGCGCAAGCCGCCACCTCGCTCAACCCGCGACCCGGCTCCGCTAGAATGCCAGCGTCGGTTGCCGGGGCACGCCCCGATAGCTCAGGGGATAGAGCGTCCGCCTCCTAAGCGGAAGGTCCCGCGTTCGAATCGCGGTCGGGGTACCAGCAAATCAAAAGGTTAGGCAACTCGCGGCGACGACGGCCAACAGCTTCCCACAAAATCCCCACAAACCGGACAGATTTGAGCCCCTGAAGCGAAGCGGCCCGGCGGGTGCGTCAACACCCGGCCGGGCCATGCCAACGACGTGAAAGGAGCACGAAAAGGTCGGCTCTTTCACTACACCGGCATGCCGAATCGCATCACCTGCGGCCGCGATGTGCCGGACGACGTCGCGCAGCGGTTGCGCCGCGCGGGATTTCGCGCTGAGCCGGCCGGGGATGGCGTGCAAGCGGTGCGGAGCTGATCGGTCAGGCCGGCAAGCCGCCGCGATGGCGGCTGCCAAGCAGTATGACCGTCAGTCGTGGCAGCCAGTCTTCAAGCCGCGGTTGAACGAGCGCGGCCAGCGCGAAGCACAGCAGGGGCGCGAGCAGTGTCGCCACCAGTCTGACCGAAGTCGGTACCGACCAGTCGAACACAGCGCGAAGGCCGATCCCCAGCAGGCTCAGCACAATCTCGTGCGAGCAGAACACCAGGAAGACAAAGCGCGCCAGGCGCAGCATGGCCGCCCCCACGGCGGACCCCGCCACGAGGCTGATGACACACCAGGCCACGCCGATGCCCAGCGTCAGGCGCAAGGGCTCAAAGAAAAACCCCCAGGCAGCCGCTTCGACAGTCGCGCGTGACATGGTCAACGCAATCAGAAGAGCCAGTGCCACGATCGTGGCCGGTCCCCGCCAGCTTTCCACGTTGAGCGATGGCATGGGCAGTGGGCCCATCCGTATCGCCAGTCCCAACACGAACAGCACCGGGATGGTCTGGCGCTGGAATATCGGCAGGATGCCGCCATCGACCAGCCCGAAGAGCGTGGTGGTGCCCGCACACAGGACAACGACAAGCAGCAGCGTGCCCGATCGCGACAGCTTGAGCAGAAAAAGAAAGACCGGCAGTAGTAGAAAGCACAGGAACAGGTCGCGCAGGAAGTAGAGCGGGAAGTTCCAGGGCTTGTCGGTTAGTCCAACCAGTGCATTCACCCACCCGAGTGCGTCCGTCGGCAGGCGGGCAACGATGTCGGCGAGACCGCCACTGGCAGCACCGTAGCCCAGGTCGAACATTATTGAGAGCGCCGACCAGGCGATCAATGGCACGAGGAGAGTCCGCAATTTCTCCGTCAGCACCCCGCGATACCCGCGACGACCATAGGACTGCAGTGCGAGATAGCCCGACAGGATGCTGAGCAAGGGCATGCTGACTCGCGCCAGCCCGTCATACAGAATGGCGCTCACGATGCGCGCTGTGTTGCCCAGAGCGGCCGCTGTCACGCCATCCGGCGTCAGCAGCATCGGGAAGGAGTGTGCAAACACCATGAAGAATATGCACAGCGTGCGGGCAATCTGCAGTCGCTCCGCGGTGGCCGCCGACACCGGCGGGAGCTGGTTGGCGGCTAACCCGCTATTGCCCGGCGTTGATGCGATTCCAGAGATCGATGATGTCATCGGCAACCGTTTTACTGGAATTCGCGCTGCAATAGTTCAGAAGCTGCGCCCCGATCCGGTCAAAGTTCCGGTCGCTGCCCCGCGGGGCCGATGCCGGGAAGTCGTCAATGCCCTTGCCGGTACGAGTATGAACATAGCCCTCGAACCGGTACAACACCGCCTGATTGAAGCCATTCGGTCCGTCGGGATGAATGCACAGGAACCAGGCACTTGTTGCGACCGCGCGATTCATTCTCCTGAGCGGAAGGTCCCGCGTTCGAGTCGTGGTCGGGGTATCACGGCACGCGCGACTGACCGATTAGAAATCCACCGACTTATGTCGTATTTCTCATGTTGCCTGAGCTGAGGTTTCTGTCGCGTCGCGCGTAATTGGGAACGGTGTCGCGACGCTGCCTGCAGGGCTTCCGATACGATCCTCGCAAGAAGAAAGATGACCCAGCCGATGGTCCACAAGCCGTTACATCCCGCCGTCCCTGAATCGGGCGCCCGAGGCAATTGTCGCACGCGGAGGCAGCGGCGCATCCACTCGCTGTGGTCGTTTGTCTATGGTGGCTTTCGCCCGCGGCGCCGGAACGGTCGCAGGCTGGGCGACGAACACCGCGTCTATTTCGACTGGCACGAACCCAGCGTGCTGTATCTCGCGCTGGCCATCGTGCTCATGAGCTGTGCCGACGCGCTGTTCACGCTGAACATCCTGGCGGCCGGTGGTCGGGAGTTGAATGCCGTCATGGCGACCCTGCTCGGGTTCGGTACCCATGTATTCCTCTGGACCAAGATCGCGTTGACGGGCCTCAGCATCATCGTCCTCGCTGTCGTTGCCCGGCGCCGGATCCTGGGACGGTTTCCCGTCATCTGGCTCATGCGACTGTTTCTTGGCGTTTACGTCGTGCTGATCGGCTGGGAGATCTATCTCCTTGGCTGGGAGGCGACGTCGGAAGGTCGCGACGCACTCGAGACGCTGCGCAACTGGGTCGCGGGCTGAGCTGCCGACACTGAACGACCAGCGGCATCGGCGAAAGCGCTTTCAGTAGCGGCATCAGCCGACTATCATCCGCTGTTTGGTTGGTTGCGCCGGGTTTTCCGTGAGTCATTCGCTGGATGAGCGATATGCGTCATCGCCCCTGTTCGGGGCCAATGCCCCCTACGTAGAAGATCTTTTCGAGGCCTTCCAGCGCGACCCGCGCGGTGTTCCGGAGAACTGGCAGCAGTTTTTCGCTTCGCTTGGGCCGCACTCGCCCCCTGCTTTTCAGCGTCCAGCCGTGGCTATCGCGCCAGCGTCAGCCATTGGCCGAAGTGGCGCCGATCCTGGCGAGAAACAGGCCGCGGTGTCACGCCTTATCCAGGTGTACCAGCTGCAGGGCCATCAGATGGCGGATCTCGATCCGCTGGGGCTCATCGAACGGATCGTTCCCCAGGTGTTGCGACCCGAGCAGACGGGTCTCGGCGACGCAGACATGGAAACCGGATTCTTCACGACGGGGCTTGCCAGCACGGATGGCGCCCTCATGAAGCTCAAGGACATCGTGGCGCTGCTCGGGCGCGTGTACTCCGGCAAGATCGGCGCCGACTTCGCGCATGTCTCCCGTGGCCGCGAGCGCAGCTGGCTGCGGGAGCGGCTTGAGCGCGGTGTGCTCGGTGATCCCTTCACGGCGGAAGACCGCCGGCACTTCCTCGCGCAGATCACGGCGGCGGAGGGCATAGAGCGTTACCTGCACACCCGCTACGTCGCGCAGAAGCGCTTCTCGCTGGAGGGTGGAGACAGCCTCATCCCGATGCTGGACGACCTCATCCAGCAGGGTGGCGCGCGGGGCGTGCAGGAGATCATCCTCGGCATGGCCCACCGCGGCCGCATCAACGTGCTCGTCAACGTGCTCGGCAAGGCGCCGCAGGCGCTTTTCAAGGAGTTCGAGCGCAAACACAACATCGGGGCCATGAAGGGATCCGGCGACGTCAAGTACCACATGGGATTCTCTTCCGACATCCGCACGCCCGGCGGCAATGTCCACGTCACGCTCGCGTTCAATCCTTCCCACCTGGAAATCGTCAACCCGGTAGTCGAGGGCTCGGCGCGGGCGCGGCAGGAGCGGCGCGGCGATGGCACCGGCGAGCAGGTGCTGCCGGTGCTGATCCATGGTGATGCGGCATTCGCAGGCCAGGGCGTGGTGCCGGAAACCCTGCAGCTTTCCCAGGCGCGCGGTTTCTACACCGGCGGCACGGTGCACATCATCATCAACAACCAGGTCGGATTCACGACCAGCAACCCGAAGGACGCCCGCTCGACGCCTTATTGCAGCGACATTGCGAAGATGGTGGAAGCACCGGTACTCCACGTGAACGGCGACGATCCCGAAGCCTGCGTGTTCGTGACCCGCCTGGCGCTCGAGTATCGACAGGCATTCCGCAAGGACATCGTCATCGACCTCGTCTGTTACCGGCGCCACGGCCACAACGAAGCCGACGAACCGTCGGCGACCCAGCCGAAGATGTACCAGGTCATCCGCAAGCATCCGACGCCGCGGCAGATCTATATGCGCCAGCTCGTCGAGGGCGGGGTGATCGACTCGGCTGCTGCCGAGCGCATGGTGGAGGAGTATCGCGAGAGGCTCGATCAAGGGCAGCCGCTGCCGCAGGCCTTGCTCGGCATGATCGGCAATGAATTCACGGTCGACTGGTCGCGTTATCTCAAGGGCGACTGGGATGCACCGGTGCGCACCGCCCTCGGCGAAGAGGAGGTGCGACAGCTGGCCCCGGAGATCACGCGTGTCCCGGCAGGGTTCACGCTGCATCCCCAGGTGGCGCGGATCGTTCAGGATCGGGGCCGGATGGCCGCGGGCGAACTGCCCATGGACTGGGGCTTCGCCGAGGTGATGGCCTACGCCAGCCTGCTCAGGTCGGGCTTCAAGGTCCGCATCACCGGCCAGGACAGCCGGCGCGGCACCTTTTTCCATCGCCACATTGCCATGCATGACCAGACGACAGGCGCGACACATCTGCTCCTCGAGAACCTTTCCTCGCGACGTAGCGCCTTGACCGTGACGGATTCCCTGTTGTCGGAGGAGGCCGTACTGGGCTTCGAGTACGGCTATGCGACGACGGATCCCGAGACGCTGGTGATCTGGGAGGCGCAGTTTGGCGACTTCGTCAACGGCGCCCAGGTCGTGATCGACCAGTTCATGAGTTCAGGTGAGGCCAAGTGGGGTCGACTCTGCGGACTGACCCTGTTCCTGCCGCACGGCCAGGAGGGCCAGGGTCCGGAGCACTCCTCGGCGCGGCTCGAGCGCTTCCTCCAGCTCTGCGCCGAGCTGAACATGCAGGTGTGCGTGCCATCGACGCCGGCCCAGATGTTCCACATGCTGCGACGGCAGATGGTGCGCGATCTGCGCAAGCCGCTGGTTGTCATGACGCCGAAGAGCCTGCTGCGGCACAAGCTGGCCACCTCGCCCCTCAGCGAGCTCTGGCAGGGGCGTTTCCAGACCGTGATGGATGAGATCGATCCGATCGATCGGCAGTCGGTCCGGCGCGTAGTCGCCTGCAGCGGAAAGGTCTTCTACGACCTGCTGGAGGTACGGCGCTCGCAGAAGCTCGCTGACGTGGCGATAATCCGTGTCGAGCAACTGTATCCGTTCCCGGCGCGCGAGTTCGCCGCAGCGCTTGCGCGATTCCCGGCGGCCACCGAAATCATCTGGTGCCAGGAAGAGCCGCAGAACCAGGGAGCCTGGTACCAGATCCGCCACCGGTTGCAGGAGCCGCTTTCCGCGGCGCAGACATTGTTCTACGCCGGTCGACCGGCAGCGGCAGCGCCGGCACCGGGCGTCTTCCAGCTCCATGTTTTCCAGCAGCAGCGCCTCGTCAACGCTGCCCTTGGCGCCAAGCCCGGGAATGGCTGATTGAGCCACTGCGTTCGAAAGAATCGAGGAAACCGTCATGCCCATCGAAGTAAAAGTCCCGCAGCTACCCGAATCGGTGGCCGATGCCACGTTGATCTCCTGGCACAAGTCACCCGGTGACGCGGTCAACCGGGATGAGAGCCTGGTGGAACTCGAGACTGACAAGGTGGTCCTGGAGGTTCCGGCGCCGGTCAGTGGCGTGATCCGGGAGCTGAAGGTGCAGAACGGCGTGACCGTGAAATCGGGCGAATTGCTTGCCATTCTGGAGGCCGTCGAGGACAAAGCCGCTGCTGCAGCAGTTGCGGTTGCCGCGCCCCAGGCGCCACCCGCGGTCCCGCCGGTCGTGGAAAGATCTGCCGGCAAGTCGGGGCCGGCGGTTCGCCGGGCGGCCGCCGAGGCCGGCATCGATCCTGCACAGCTTGCGGGCAGCGGGCGCGCCGGGCGCGTGCTGAAGGCGGACATCCCGACCGCTGCTCCCGGTGCAGCGTTGCCGCCTTCGGTCGGCGCGAGGCAGGAGCGGCGCGTACCGATGAGTCGCCTGCGCGCCCGCATCGCGCAGCGCCTCCTCGATGCGCAACAGACGGCCGCGATGCTCACCACGTTCAACGAGGTGGACCTGACGGCCGTGATGGCGCTGCGGAGCCGATACAAGGACGCGTTCGAGAAGCAGCACGGCGTGAAGCTGGGCTTCATGCCCTTCTTCGTGAAAGCATCGATCGAGGCGCTGCGGCATTTTCCGGTCGTCAACGCTTCGGTCGAAGGCGGTGACATCGTTCATCATGATTACTACGACGTCGGGATCGCGGTATCGACGGAGCGCGGCCTCATCGTGCCGATACTGCGCGATGCCGACCGGCTGTCGTTCGCGCAGGTCGAAGGCGCCATTGCGGATTTCGGTCGCCGCGCACGCGAGGGCACGGTCGGCATGGAGGACCTCACGGGCGGCACCTTTACCATCACCAATGGCGGGACATTCGGTTCGCTGCTGTCGACGCCGATCCTGAATCCGCCGCAAAGCGCCATCCTCGGCATGCACAAGATCCAGGAGCGGCCGATGGTGGTCGACGGAGCCGTGGTGCCCCGCCCGATGATGTATCTCGCGCTGACCTACGATCACCGCATCATCGATGGCAAGGAGGCGGTGCAGTTCGTGGTGGCGGTGAAAGATGCGCTGGAAGAACCGGGCCGCCTGCTGCTCCAGATCTGATCCCGTCCCGCTGTCGCTCACAGGAGCCTGCCTTTCATGAGCAAGTTCGATGTCGTCGTGATCGGCGGCGGTCCGGCCGGATACGTCGCGGCCATCCGCGCGGCGCAGAATGGCGGCACCGTTGCCTGCATAGACGCCTGGCGGACGGATGCCGGCAGCCCTTCGCTGGGCGGCACCTGCCTGAACGCGGGCTGCATACCGTCGAAAGCCCTGCTCGAGTCGTCCGAGCTTTACCATCGGGCGAAACACGAGTTCGCCATCCACGGCATCCACGTCGGCGACGTGAGCATGGACCTCGCCGCGATGCAGGCGCGCAAGGCCGGCATCGTTGCGCAGCTTTGCGGCGGCATACAGGGCCTGTTCAAGGCCAACGCCGTGACGTTGCTGCCCGGGCGTGGACAGCTGCTGCCCGGCAATCGTGTCCGCTACCTGCCGCACGACGGCGAGCCCCAGCTGCTCGAGGCGAGCCACGTGATCCTGGCGGCCGGTTCGGTGCCGACCGAACTGCGTTCCATTCCCTTCGACGGCGAGCGCATCGTCGATTCGACGGGCGCACTGGCTTTCACCAGTGTGCCGCAACGGCTCGGGGTCATTGGTGCCGGCGTGATCGGGCTCGAACTCGGCAGCGTCTGGCGGCGCCTGGGCGCGGAGGTCACGGTACTCGAGGCCATGGACCGGTTCCTGTTCATGGCGGACAGTCATATCGCCAGGGAAGCCGAGCGCCAGTTTCGCCGGCAGGGACTCGACATCCACCTGGGCGCCAAGCTGCAGTCCGGTGAGGTCACGGCGGCCGGCGTGAAGCTGCGTTACGAGGACGGCAAGGGTTCGCAGGACCTCGAGGTGGACAAGGTCATCGTCGCCGTGGGGCGCCGCCCGAACACCAGCGGGCTGCTGGACCCGCAAGCCGGCGTCGAACTGGACGAGCGCGGGTTCATCCGCGTGGACGAGCACTGCCGGACCTCGGCCGCCGGCGTATGGGCAGTCGGCGACTGTGTCCGCGGGGCCATGCTCGCGCACAAGGGTTCGGAGGAAGGCGTGATGGTAGCGGACCTCATCAGCGGTCGCTACGGCCACGTCAATTACGACGTCATTCCCTCCGTCATCTACACCGCGCCGGAGATCGCCTGGGTCGGTCGCACAGAAGATGAACTCAAGCAGGCTGGCACGGCCTACAAGGCCGGCACTTTCGGTTTCGCTGCCAGCGGCCGCGCCAAGGCCATGGAGCAGGCGGCAGGACTGGTGAAGGTTCTGGCCGACGCGGCGACCGATGCGATCCTCGGCGTGCACATCATCGGACCGATGGCCGGCGAACTCATCGGGGAGGCGGTGGTCGCCATGGAGTTCCAGGGCACGGCCGAGGACCTGCAACGCACCATCCATGCCCATCCGACCCTGGCAGAGGCGGTGCACGAGGCAGCCCTGGCCGCGGACAGGCGCGCGCTCCACGCCATCAATCGCTGAACGCCGCCACCGGGCCCAGGCCTTCCGCTTCGGGTATCATTCGCGACGTTGTTGTCGTCGGGTCCCGCACTCAGCGGGCACGAACTGCATGGTCGGCCAAAGTCATCGGGAGCACATCACCTGCGAGGGCTACGGCCCGGGCGGTGCGGCCGTCCTGGTCGACTGCTGCGGGACCGATCGCGAGCGCACCATCGACGGTTTGCGGGAGGTTTTTCGCAACCACGGCGGCCAGTTGGGGGCGAGTGGCTCGGTGGCCTACCTGTTCACGCCGGTGGGGCGGCTTGCCTACCGGGCAGGGACTCCGCAGCAGCCGCTTGCGACGGTGAGCATCCAGTCGGGCGCAGAGGACCTGGTTGTCAACGGTGACGGTTCGATCGAGGTGCTGACGGATCCGCGCGATCTCGATGCGGTGCGTGCCGCTCTAGCCGAGGCCGGCATGCCGCCGGCGCTTTGCGAGCTGACCCGCCGGCCCGTGGCGACGCTGCAGATTTCCGCAGCCGAGGGCCGCCAGTTGCAGGCGCTGGTGGATGCACTCAACGGGCTCGACGAGGTGAATTCCGTCTGGATCAACGCGGCGACTGCCGGTGAGTTGCGTTCGTGAATCGATCGACGCGGATACTCGGCATCGACCCTGGCTCCAGGATTACCGGATTCGGCATCATCGACAGCGATGGCCGGAGCACGACTCATGTCGCCAGCGGCTGTATCCGCACCGAGGGCGAGGACCTGTCCGCGCGGTTGCGTGAAATTCACGATGCCGTCGTGGCGCTGGTCGCGGACCACGAGCCCGCCGAGCTTGCGATCGAGAGGGTTTTCATGCACCGCAACGCCGACAGTGCGCTGAAGCTGGGTCAGGCGCGCGCCGCGGCAATTTGTGGCACGTTCGCCGGCGGACTCATCGTGCACGAGTATGCCACCCGTGCGGTAAAGCAGGCCATAGTCGGGCAGGGCAGCGCCGAGAAGGGCCAGGTCCAGCACATGGTCCGCGCGATACTTGGGCTGACGGCGTCGCCGGCAGCGGACGAGGCCGATGCCCTCGCGGTTGCCATCTGTCACGCGCACACCCGAGCGCTCGGCGCGCGACTCGGTGTTGCTCGTCTGCGGGTCGTCCGGCGATGATCGCCACATTGCGCGGTGTCGTTGCCCAGAAGGATCCGCCGCACGTCGTCGTGGACGTGAGCGGCGTCGGCTATGAGCTGGAAGTGCCCGTCTCGACCTGGGCCGCGCTGCCCGAGGTCGGGCAACCGGTCACCTTGCGCACTCACCAGGTGATCCGCGAGGACCAGCACCTGCTCTACGGATTCGCGACGGAAGCGGAGAAGCGCGTGTTCCGTGACCTGCTGCGGGTAAACGGCGTCGGGCCCAAGATCGCCCTCGCCATCCTCTCCGGCATCAGCGTCGATGGGCTGCTGCGCGCGGTGCAGACAGAAGACGTCACGGCGCTCACCCGCGTGCCCGGCGTCGGGCGCAAGACCGCAGAGCGCCTGATCCTGGACCTCAAGGATCGGGTGGCGACTCTGGCCGGTAACGTCGGGGGCGCGACAGCGGTCACGCCCCTCATGGTCGGGGCCTCTTCGATGGAGCGGGAGGTCGTGGAAGCGCTCATGGGCCTCGGATACCGTCCGGTCGAAGCACGCCGGATGGTCGAGCAGGCCAGGCCGGAGACTGCGGATTCGACGGCGGATCTGTTGCGTGCAGCGTTGCGCAACGCATCTGGTGTTGCGCGAGGCGCTGCGGCGGGACCCGCATGAGCGGTCAGGGCGAGAGACTGGTGTCGGCTGCCGGGCGTCAGGACGAAGAGGCCTACGAGCAGGCGATCCGGCCGCGTCGCCTGGCGGATTACATCGGCCAGACCTCGGTCAAGCAGCAGCTCGAGATATTCGTGGAGGCAGCCCGGCGCCGTGCCGAGGCGCTGGATCATGTGCTGATCTTCGGGCCGCCGGGCCTTGGCAAGACCACGCTGGCGCATATCGTCGCAAACGAACTCGGCGTCGGCCTTAGGCAGACCTCCGGCCCCGTGCTGGAGCGGCCGGGCGACCTTGCGGCCCTGCTCACCAATCTCGAGCCGCGCGATGTCCTGTTCGTGGACGAGATCCACAGGCTGAGTCCGATCGTCGAGGAGGTGCTTTACCCGGCGATGGAGGACTTCCAGCTCGATATCATGATCGGCGAGGGGCCTGCGGCGCGCTCGATCAAGCTTGACCTGCCGCCGTTCACGCTGATCGGTGCGACTACCCGTGCCGGCCTGCTGACCTCGCCGTTGCGCGATCGCTTCGGGATCGTACAGCGACTGGAGTTCTATTCCGACGCGGAGCTCGACCGCATCGTCGAGCGCGCGGCCGGAATCCTTGGCGTTGCCGCCGACGCCGCGGGCACGCGGCTGATCGCGACGCGTGCACGCGGCACGCCGCGTATCGCCAATCGCCTGCTGCGGCGAGCCCGGGATTACGCCCAGGTCAAGGGCAACGGCCGCGTCGACGAAGCGACCGCCCGTTCGGCCATGGACATGCTGGAGGTGGATCCGCATGGTTTCGACGTGATGGACCGGCGACTGCTTCTCACCATCATCGAGAGCTTCAGCGGCGGGCCCGTAGGCATCGAGTCGCTTGCGGCCGCCATCAGCGAAGAACGCGGGACGATCGAGGATGTGCTCGAGCCGTTCCTCATCCAGCGTGGCTTCCTCGTCCGCACGGCGCGGGGTCGCATGGCAACGCCACGCGCCTACCAGCACTTCGGCCTGACTCCGCCTCGCGTCGCGCGCGATGGTTCCTTGTCGCTGTTCGACGGTGATAGCAAATGACGACCAATACGTCCTTCCTCGACCTGGTACTGAGCGCCAGCATCGTCGTGCAGATTGTCATGCTGGTCTTGCTGGCAGCATCGGTCGCGTCGTGGACGGTCATGCTGCGCAAGCGGAAGCTGCTGCGCGATGCCGTGGAGGGGGCTGATTCCTTCGAGACGGCCTTCTGGGGTGGCGGCGACCTCACCAGCATCTACAAGGAAGTCACGCGCGCCGGCACGACGCCGGTCAACATGGCCGGGTTGTTCGAAGCGGGATTCCGCGAGTTCCGCCGCCTCACCCAACAGCCGGGGCTGAGTGCCGACCAGGTGCTCGAGGGCTGCCGCCGCGCGATGCGCGTAGCGCAGCTGCGAGAGACCGACCGGCTGGAGCAGAACCTGGCAATGCTGGCAACGATCGGCTCGACGAGTCCTTACGTCGGCCTGTTCGGCACTGTGTGGGGCATCATGAATTCCTTCCAGGCGATCGGAAATGTCCAGTCGGCGACGCTGGCCATGGTGGCCCCTGGCATTTCCGAGGCGCTGGTCGCGACCGCCATGGGCTTGTTCGCGGCCATTCCGGCGGTCATCGGCTACAACCGCTTTGCCGACAAGGTCACCCGACTCGAGGTGCGCTTCGACGCGTTCACCGAGGAATTCGCCGCGATCCTCCAGCGGCACGCCCATGGCAGGGAGTCGCGCTGACGATGCGTACGCCGCGGAAACGCCGGCTGATGGGCGAGATCAACGTCGTGCCGTACATCGATGTGATGCTGGTTCTGCTCATCATCTTCATGGTAACCGCGCCCCTGCTCACGCAGGGCATCGAGGTCGATCTGCCGAAGGCGGCCGCCGACGCGCTCGATACCGGCAAGGATGACGAACCCATGGTCCTGTCGGTCGATGCCGCTGGCCAGTTCTACCTGAGCATCGGCGACAACGAAGACCGGCCGATCCCGCCAGAGCGCGTCGTGGAACTGGCATCCGCGGTGATCCGCCGCAAACCGGAGACGCCGGTCCTGGTGAAGGCCGACCGTCGTGTCCCTTACGGACGCGTCGTCGAGGCGATGGTCCTGCTCCAGACAGCCGGCGCGCAGAAGGTTGGCTTCCTGACCGATCCGCCGGAAACTTCGCGCCGTGCCCGCGGTCCAGCCTGATCGGATGGCACACACCTTACCGCTCGATCAGCCGTTTGTCCGGGAGTACGGTGCCGGACTCACGGCCTCGGTCGTCCTGCACGGCGCGCTGCTGCTGCTGCTCGTCGTCAATCTGGACCTGCTGCCCGCGCAGGAAACGAAGCCGGTACGCCTTGCTATCCAGGCCACGATCGTCGATCCGCAGGCCGTCACTGATCGGCGGCGGCGCGAGGCGTTGCGGGCTGACATCCGTCGCGAGCAGGAGGTCCAGGCTGCTGCCGAGCAGGCACGGCAGGCGGCGGTCGAGAAACGCGCCGAGCAGGAGCGTGAGCGCCAGGCTGCCGACCGGGCCCGGGCCGATGACGCCCGCCGCGCGCGTGAGGCGGCTGCGGCTGAGCAGAAGCGCAAGGCCGAGGCGAGTCGCAAGTCGGCCGAGGCCGCGCGCTCCCGCCAGGCAGCCGCCGATCTCGAACGGGTGCTGCGTGAGGAAGAACAGCTGATGGCGGCGGAGGACTCCGGCCTGCTCGACCAGTACGCCGAAATCATCGCGCAGAAGGTCATCCGCAACTGGTTCCGTCCGGCGAGCGCCCGCGAGGGGCTCGCCTGCATCGTGCAGGTCAAGCAGATCCCGAGCGGGGAGGTGATCGACGTGCGGGTGACCGAGTGCAATGGCGATGCCACGGTCGTGCGGTCGATCGAGGCGGCGGTGTTGCGTGCCTCGCCATTGCCGCCGCCGCCGGATCGCTCGCTTTTCGATCGCAGCATCCGCTTTGAATTCAGGCCCCGCGACTGAGACGCCGCCGGACGCGGTTTGCACGGAGACCATGCATCGTTTGCTGAAAGTCTGCTGCCTGCTGTTCGTGGCAATGACCGCCAGGGCAGAGCTGGTGATCGAGATCGATCGCGGTGCCGAGCGTCCGGTGCCGATCGCGATCGTCCCCTTCGGGTGGCAGGGCAGCGAGTCCGCGCCTTTCGACGTCGCCGGACTCGTCGCCCGCGACCTGGCCAGTACCGGCCGTTTCGCGCCGGTGGAGGAACGCGACCTCGTGCAACGGCCGACGGCCGGGGCGGAAATCGATTTCCAGGACTGGAAAACGCTGGGTGTCGACGCGGTCGTCGTCGGCCGGCTGCTGCAGACGGGCGCCGGGCAGTACACGATCCAGTTCCAGCTCTTCGACGTGCTGCGCCGCGAGCAGTTGATCGGCTATCGCCTGCCGTCCGGCGGTGCCAACCTGCGCCTGTCGAGCCATCGCGTCGCCGACATGATCTACGAGAAGCTGATCGGCGTGAAAGGCATCTTCACGACACGGATCGCCTACGTCAGCGTGCGCGGCCAGCCCGGCAAGTCGCAGCAGTATCGCCTGATCGTGGCCGACGCCGACGGCGCCAACGAGCAGGTCATGGTGGAGTCGCGCGAGCCGATCATGTCACCCGCCTGGTCGCCAGACGGGCGCAAGCTGGCGTACGTCTCGTTCGAGAGCAAGCTCGCCGCCATCTATGTGCAGACCCTACGCTCGGGTGCCCGGGAGCGGGTCTCGGCGCGCGCCGGCGTAAACGGCGCACCCGCCTGGTCCCCCGACGGGCGCATGCTGGCGCTGACCCTGTCCCGGAGCGAAGGCAATCTGGACGTGTTCTCGCTCGATCTTGCGAGCCAGGTGCTGACCCGCCTGACCGATACGCGATCGATCGAGACGGAGTCGGCCTGGTCGCCGGACGGACGGTCCGTGTATTTCACTTCGGACCGGGCCGGCGGTCCGCAGATCTATCGCGTACCCGCGACGGGCGGCAACGCCCAACGCGTCACCTTCGAGGGCAATTACAACGCCCGGCCGCGAGTTTCACCGGACGGAAAGCAGCTCGCGGTGGTCACCAACGATCGCGGCAACTACCGCATTGCAGTCGTCGATCTTGCCAGGGGTTACACGCAGGTTCTCACCGATGGGCAACAGGATGAATCGCCGAGCTTTGCCCCGAACGGAGAGACGCTCATCTACGCAACCCGTGAGCAGGCTCGCGGCGTGCTGGCAACGGTGTCGGCAGACGGCAGGGTACGCCAGCGCCTGCCTGCGGTGGACGGGGAGGTGCGCGAGCCGGCCTGGTCGCCTTTTCGGCTGGACTGATCCGTGTAAAAATCCCGCCCCAGGTTTTCTTGTTGCGTTGTCCTGAATATCTCTCTGGCTGAGGAGCCTTAACCTATGAATTTGCGAATACTTGCAGTCGTGCTGCTTTCGGTGTTTTTTGCTGCCTGTACCAGGCCGGTCCAGGATCAGGATGTTTCCGGCGCGGCGCAGACGGGCGGCCAGCCCGCGCAATCCGGTTCGACCTCCGACAGTGGCATGGGCCAGGGTTCGGCCTTCGACGACTCCTCCGCAGCCGGCCCGCGCGCTTCGCAGAAGAACCGCACGGTTTATTTCGACTATGACCGCGACGAGCTCAAGGCCGATTACCAGCAGATCGTGACGGATCACGGCAAGTACCTTGCCGCCAACCCGGGTGCCCGCGTGCGCCTCGAGGGGCATGCGGATGAGCGCGGCAGCCGCGAGTACAACATCGGCCTCGGTGAGCGCCGCGCACAGGCGGTGCGCCAGGCCCTGCTGCTGCAGGGCGTTGGGGCCGGGCAGCTCACGACGGTGAGCTACGGAGAGGAGCGTCCGGCAGCAACGGGCTCGGATGACGAATCCTGGAGCCTCAATCGTCGCGTGGAAATCGTTTACACGCCCTGACGAATGCGCGCTATCCACCGCCTTCCTGTCGCGCTGGTACTGTCAGGCACCCTGTCCGGGTGCCTGATGGTGCCGCCCGAGGAAGACCCCATCTACCTGAAGCAGCTCGAAATCGACAATCGACTCGTCCGCGTCGAGCGCATCATCGACAACCAGGGGCTCCTGAACCTGATGAGCCAGCTCGATGCGCTGCAGAAGGAAAACCAGGCACTGCGCAACGAAATCGAAACCCTGCGCAACGCGCTCGAGCAGGGCGGCGAGCGGCAGCGCCAGTTGTACCTCGACCTGGACCAGCGTCTGCAGGACATGGAGCGGCGTGCCACCGCAATCGCCCGCGCGAACGCCGACAAGCCCGTACTGGAAGGCGGTTCCCTGTCCCCTGGCGAGTTGCCCGTGCCCGGAGGTGGCGATCGGGCCAACTACACGGCAGCGTTCGAGCTGCTGAAACAGGGCCGGTACGACCAGGCATCCCTGGCGTTCCGCCAGTTCCTGTCGGCCTATTCCGACAGCAAACTTGCGGACAATGCGCAGTACTGGCTGGCGGAAAGCTACTACGTGACCCAGAAGTACAAGGATGGCCTGCGTGAGTTCGAGGTAGTCATCGAGAAATATCCGCAGTCACGCAAGATTCCGGACGCGTTGCTCAAGATCGGCTACTGCAACTACGAACTGAAGCGTTACGAGGCTGCGCGCAAAGCGCTCTCCTCGGTTGTGCAGGACTACAAGGAAACGACGGCAGCCCGGCTCGCGGGACAGCGCCTGCAGCTGATGGCGTCCGAGGGTCGCTGAACGGAACCTGCGGCGCGTGTCTGCGCCCCGCATCGAGATGACCACACCATCGACGGTTCCCGCCACTCGCCAGGCGCAATTGCGCATCACCGAGATATTCCATTCCATTCAGGGTGAGTCGAACACCGTCGGGCAGCCCACCGTATTCGTGCGCCTGACCGGCTGTCCGTTGCGCTGTCGGTACTGCGATACGGCCTATGCGTTCACGGGCGGCACGACACGCTCGGTCGACGAGGTGCTCGGCGAAGTTGCTGCATTCGGCACGCGGCATGTCTGCGTGACCGGGGGCGAGCCGCTCGCACAGCCGGCCTGTCGTGGTCTGCTGGCCGCCCTGGCCGGGCAGGGCTACGCCGTGCAACTGGAGACCAGCGGTGCGCTCGATATCGGCGGCGTGGATCCGCGAGTCGCCGTCATCATGGACCTGAAGGCGCCGGCCTCGGGCGAGGTGTCCCGCAACCGGTGGGAGAACCTGACTCTGCTGAAGCCGGTCGACCAGCTGAAGATCGTCGTATCTGATCGGGGCGATTACGACTGGGCGCGTGCGCAGATCGCCGAGCACGATCTCGCGGCGCGTTGCCAGGTGCTGCTCTCGCCGGCCTGGGGCACACTGGAGGCGCGACAGCTGGCCGAGTGGATACTCGCGGACCGCCTGCCGGTCTGTTTCCAGGTCCAGTTGCACAAATACCTGTGGGGCGATGCACGTGGCCGCTGACCGGCGCGCCGTAGTGCTGCTCTCCGGCGGCATGGATTCGGCGACCTGCCTGGGGCTGGCCACGCGGCGCGACGGTTGCAGGTGTCATGCATTGAGCTTCGACTATGGGCAGCGCCACCGGGCGGAGCTGACGGCGGCTGCCGCGGTGGCCCGCCACCTCGGCGCCGCCGAACACCGGGTGCTGCGCATCGACCTCGGCTCGCTGGGCGGGTCGGCGTTGACCGACCGCAGTCTGCCGGTGCCCGAAGCGCCGGCGCCCGGGATCCCGATCACCTACGTGCCGGCGCGCAACACCGTGTTTCTCGCGCTGGGGCTCGCCTGGGCCGAAGTGCTCGAGGCCGACTGCCTTTACGCCGGCATGAACGCCGTCGATTACTCCGGTTATCCCGACTGCCGCCCGGAGTTCGTCACGGCCTTCCAGGCGCTGGCCGATGTGGCGACCCGGCGCGCTGCGCAAGGGCGCCGCGTCGAGATCCGTGCACCGTTGATGGCGCTCGGCAAGGCAGCGATCGTGCAGGCGGGCGCAGGTCTGGGCATCGACTTTGCGCTCACGGTTTCCTGCTACCAGGCCGACGACGCGGGCCGTGCCTGCGGCCGCTGCGATGCGTGCCGGCTGCGTCGGGAAGGATTCGCGGCCGCCGGCGTTGCCGACCCGACACGCTATCGTTGAAGGGGCGGCCGTCTGGGCTATCATGCGCGCCGCACGCCGATCCCCGTGGGCCGGTAGCTCAGTCGGTAGAGCAGCTGGCTTTTAACCAGTTGGTCGTGGGTTCGATTCCCGCCCGGCCCACCAGATTCCCGCGACCAATCGTGACCGGCGGCACGCCGCGAGACCGTGCCGGGGGTACCATGGGCGCGGGTTGTTGTCAGGGTCACCGATGGATCGACGTGCTGTCGCAGCGCTCTGCGCGCTCGGCCTGCTGCCGTTCGCGCTTGCTGCCGCCGCGGATCCCGGCGAGATCGTGGTGACCGGGACGCGCCTGGCAATACCCGTGGGAGCAGAGCCCGCTGGCGTTACCGTGTTCGATCGTCGCGACATCGAGGCGACGGGCGAAACGGCGCTGCCGGAGCTGCTGCGACGGGTATCCGGCGTTCAGGTCGTGCAACCCGGAGCAGGCGGCGTCACGCAGCTCTTCATGCGCGGCAGCGAACCGAACTTCGTCATCGTTCTCATCGACGGGGTTCGGGTCAACGACCCGAACAACACGCGCGGCGGCTCCTTCGACTTCGCGGCGGTCAATCTCGACGATATCGAACGCATCGAGATCGTGCGCGGCCCGCAGTCGTCCATCTACGGTTCCGACGGGCTGGCCGGCGTCATCCAGATCTTCTCCCGCGAGGCATCGGTCCGGCCGTCAGCCGCGCTGCGTGCCGCTGCCGGCATGGATGGCTACCGGAGCCTGGGCGGATCCGCGGCCGGCACCGCGGCACCGGGCGGTTTTTCCCTGTACGCGAACTACCGCGACGATGGCGAGGCCGTGCCGGGCAGTCGTTACGAGGCCACGACGGTCGGGGCGCGCTGGCAATACGCGGAGGAGGGACGCTGGTCTGGAGTTCTGCAGCTGCGCTACGTCGATACCGAGGGCACGTCGTATCCGGAACAGAGCGGCGGTCCGGAACTGGCGGTGCTCGACGCTCTGGATGAGCGGTCTGCCCACGATCTGATCGTGGGGGGCGCCACGGACTTCACACTGGCCCCATCGATGCTGCTGCGCGCCCGTCTCGGACACTACCGCCGCCGCGACGCGTACGACTCGCCCGGAATCGCGCCTGGCGATCTGGTGCCGCCGAACGGCGCCGAGAACGAGCTCGATCGCAGCGAGGCGTTGCTGCACCTGGTGCAGACCGGCGACGGCGCCTGGCAGGGCACGGCCGGCGTCGACTGGCACGGCGAATCCGGCGAATCGGTCGGCTACGTGCAGTTCGGCCCGGATCTGGTGATTCCGAACGACTTCGCGCTGGATCGCGCCACGGTCGGCGTCTTCGCCGAAGCACGCTGGCAGGCCGCCGACACCGTGCAGCTCGCCGGCAGTCTGCGACACGACGATCCCGATACCGCCTCGTCGCAGACCACGGGCCGGATCGGCGCGACCTGGCGCCTGGCCGGGGACCGCACCGAGCTGCACGCCCAATGGGGCAGCGGATTCAAGTTGCCGAGCTTCTTCGCGCTGGGCAGCCCGCTGGTTGGCGAGCCGAACCTGCGACCCGAGACGTCGGAGAGCCTGGAGATCGGCTGGCGACAGCAGCTAGGTGTCGGGCGACGACTGACCCTGACCTGGTTCGACAACGCATTCGCGGATCTCATCGATTTCGATCCCGAGACCTTCAGAAACGTCAATCGCAGCCGGGTCACGACCCGCGGCGTGGAGGCCCGTCTCGACTGGCAGGTCGACGAAGCCCTGGTATTGCGCGCCCACGCCACGCAGACCGATATCGAAGTGCGGGACAGCGACCGGCAGCTGCTGCAGCGGCCCGACTGGTATGGCGGCGCCGGGCTCACCTGGACCCCCGGGGCCGACTGGTCGCTCGACGCCGACTGGCAGTACCTCGGCAATGTTCCGGACAACTCCCTGGTCACCGGTCCGGTGAGGCTCGGCGCCTATCACCGCGTCGATCTCAGCCTGCGCTGGCAGGTCAGCCGCCGGTTGACGCTGTCGCTGGCGATCGACAACGCGCTGGCTGCGGAGTACCAGGAGTCCATTGGATTTCCTGCCGCGGGCGCAAGAGCCCGCATCGGCATCAGCTGTCGCATCGGAGAATAATCATGCGTATCATCGATGCAACATTCAGTCTGTTGTTTCTATTGGCTGCAGTGCTCCAGTACAACGATCCCGATCCGTTGCGCTGGATCATTCTCTACGCGTGCGCGGCGTTGGCTGCCGGGCTGCAAGCTGCAGCGCGACCGCAGCCGCTGCTCGTGGCAGGGATAACAGGCGCATGTCTGGCGTGGCTCAGTTTCCTCGAGGAATCATTGCGCGCATTCGTCGCGCGCGGCGACTGGTCGCTGTTGACGGCAACCATGACCGCCAGCGATCCGCTGATCGAGGAATCGCGCGAGTCGCTTGGCCTGTTGCTCATCGCTGTCTGGTGTTGCGCCTCGCTCTGGCGGACACGACGCAAGCTGTCCGTGACCGACAATCTCCGCTAACATCGACTGGCATCGACTGACTGTTGCCGAGGCTGATGGACGCGCGGCGCGCCGAAGAAGATCAGGTTGACCGTTATCGCTTCCGGCTTGGCCAGTTCGAGCTGGTTCCGATCGTCGTGGGCGGCATGGGTGTCGACATTTCCACGAGCGACCTGGCGCTTGCAGCCTCGCGCCTCGGTGGCGTCGGTCATATCTCCGACGCCATGGTCCAGCACGTCTCCGACCGGCGCTACGAGACGCATTACACCAAGGCCAAATCGGAAAAGCACCGGCAGACCCGCGACGGTTTCGACAAGACGACCGTCAAGTTCGACCTCGAGCACCTGCGCCAGTCGCAGCTGAACCACGTGCGTCACACCATGGACCGCAAGCAGGGTGCGGGCGCCGTGTTCATCAACGTGATGGAGAAGCTCACCATGGGCGCGCCGGGGGACACCTTGAAGGCGCGCCTCGAGGGAGCGATGGACGGCGGTATCGACGGCATCACGCTGTCGGCCGGCCTGCACATCGGCAGCCTCAAGCTGATCGAGCAGCATCCGCGATTCCGCGACGTCAAGATCGGTCCGATCGTCTCCAGCGTCAGGGCGCTGAAGATCTTTCTGAAAAGCGCGTCGCGGCTGAACCGGCTGCCCGACTACGTGATCGTGGAGGGTCCCCTCGCTGGCGGCCACCTGGGCTTCGGCGACGACTGGCGCGAGTATGACCTGCGCAACATCGTGGCGGAGGTGCTCGAGTTCCTGCGCGAGGAGCAGCTCGACATCCCGGTCGTGCCGGCCGGGGGCATCTTTACCGGCACGGACGCGGCGTCCTATCTCGCGATGGGCGCCGCTGCGGTACAGGTCGCCACGCGCTTCACGATCACGAACGAATGCGGTCTGCCCGCGCGGGTCAAGCAGGAGTACGCCCGGGCGGAGGAGGCGGACCTGGTGGTTTCAGGCGTTTCGCCGACCGGCTATCCGATCCGGCTGCTGTCCTACAGCCCGTGCTTCGGTGCGAACATCAAGCCGCAATGCGAGGCGTTCGGCTACCTGTTGAGTCGCGAAGGAACCTGCGCCTACCTCGATGCCTACGAGGCGACGCCCGTCGATGACAAGGGGCACAAGCTGCCGGTGCAGGGCAAGGTCTGCCTCTGCTACCACTTCAGCAAATTCAACTGCTACACCTGCGGGCACTACGTGTACCGCCTGAAAGACACCACCCACCGGTTGCCCGACGGGCGTTTCCAGCTGCTCACGGCAGAGCATGTGTTCCGGGACTACCAGTTCAGCACGGGGCATCGGGTGGCGATGCCGGAATCCGCACTGAGCCCTGCCGTCAGCCTCTGACCGCAGGCAGGGCCGCGCCGCGGGTCAGAAGTTGTACTGGACGCCGAAGTTGATCATCCACAGCATGTCGATGTCTTCGATGTCGTACCAGGTGCCTTCGAAGCGAACGCCGATGTGCTCGGTGGCCTTGTAGTTGATGCCGCCGCCCCAGGCGAGGTCGGTGCCGTCGGTCTCGACGTCGTCATCCGGCGTCAGCGTCACTTCTTCGACGAAAGGCAGCTGAGGCTGGATGATTTCACCGGTATTGGTGACGGTGAATGTCGACTCCCAGCCGATCACGCCCGCCTTGCCGAATATCTCGAGGTTGTCGGTCAGCGGCCACGCCCCGACAGCGAACACTTCCCAGCCGTCGATCTCATCCGTGTACTGCGCATTGCGGCTCGTTTCCGGGCGCGAGCAGGAGAAGTTGATGGCGGGTGTACAGCCGATCGGGCCGAACGGAATCGTGAAATTCAGGTCGGATTCCGGTTCTCCAAGGTAGACATAACCGGCCTCGAGGCCGAGGAAGGGCAACAGCCTTACGCCGACGTAGGCCTTTGCACCGACGTCGGTCCCTTCGAAGCTCAAGGGGCCGCCGTCCTCCGGAAAGCTGTAGGTGATGAATTCATTGTCGATGTTCTGGTCGCGCACCGTGATGCGGACGTTTACGTCCTCTTCCAGCCGCACGCCGCCCGTGCCGATTCCCGCATAGAAACTGATTTCCGCGACAGCGGGACCCGCCGTCAGGAGAGTTGCGGCGATCAAAAGTGTGCGAACGTTGATCATGGATCCATTCCCCATCTGCAGTCTTCTGATTGTGGATGCTGCCGTGGCACGGTACCCGGGTGGCGCCCGCCCGGTCCGGTCTCCCCGGCGTTCCCGCCGGCCACTACGGGCAAGTGACTATAGCCAATTCGCCGGGGTCCGCCAACGGCTATGCCTGACCATCCGGGGGCTTGTCCGTCTGGCGCAACATGGCTGCGAAGGGGTATTGCCACGGCGAGCGGCGCTGCCCATGATTCGGCCTGCTGTCAATTCGTCGCGCAAGCCGCTAGTCTGCGCCGTGTGACCGTCGCGGCTCCTAGGGCGGCGAATTGGGAAATATGACGTTCCGCTCCGATGTCGTCGGTGGCCCTGCGGCCGCTTGCGCCGGGCGCGGGGCGCGGAGCTATAGAGGAAAAGCCATGAATCAATGCCACCGTCGTGCCGCCATGCTTGCTGCCGTTGTTGCGGCATGGCCCGTCACAGGCCTGTCCCAGATCGATGAGATCGTGGTGACGACCCGCAAGAAGGAAGAAAACCTGCAGGACGTGCCGATTGCCGTGACGGCGATAACCGCGGAGCAGATATCGCGCCAGGGCGTCGCCGATCTCAGCGACATCGTGCGCGGCAATCCGAGCGTACAGTTCGACCGCGGCTTCGGCCCGGCGGACACGCGCGTCACCATCCGCGGGCTGTCCAACAGCCGCGGTCGCTCCAACGTTGCTTTCCTCGTGGACAGCATCGACGTGACGACCGAAAATCTGATCGTCGCTGGTTCCGGCCTGCTGGCCAACCGGCGACTGCTGACTGACGTCGAGCGCATCGAGGTCATCAAGGGTCCGCAGAGCGCGCTCTATGGCCGCGCGGCCTTCGGCGGCGCGTTCAACTACATCACGAAGGAACCCGGCGACGTCTTCAATGCCGTGAGCCGCATCGACTTCGCCCAGAACGGATTCCGCCAGCTCGACGGCGCCATCGGCGGTCCGTTATCCGACACCCTGGGCCTGCGGGTCACCGGATTCACGTTCGATCAGGGCGGTCACTACATCAACGAGATGTCCGGAAACGACGTCGGCGGCAGCAGTGGTTCTGGTGCCGCCCTGACCGGCGTCTGGAAGCCGAACGAGGTGATCAAGCTCAAGGCGCGTACCGAGTGGAGCACGGAGGACTACGATCCCCTGGCCAACATCCGCATCGGCGGTGGCTGGCAGGATGCCGAGGGCGTCACCCTCATGCGCTACCCGGCCGGCATGCTGCAGCATCGCGAGAACATGCTCAACAACGGCATCGACCTCGCCAATCAGCTGAACGGCCTCGGCTTTGCCGCTCGCGTCAGCAGCACCGGTATGCTCGATTTCGGCCAGTACTGCCCGGAAGGCTACAACGATGGCGGCCCTGCAACCCCGGGCTTCTGCCTGCCCACGACCTTTGGCAGCGCCAAGGGCCGTGTCGTCACTCACAGCGAGAACCCGCTGACCGGCGAGGACTTCCCCGGTACCCATCTCGAGACCTTCCGTCTGTCGCTCATCTCGACGTTTGATCTGCCGGGCGGGACGATCACGTCCTACACCGGCCGCACCAACTTCAACTCGACCGACAACTACGACCAGGACTGGCAGGCCGATCCCGACTACAAGTACGCGCCTTTTGGCGGGGAGCGTATCGAATCGTTCCCGGACACCCCCGGCTATGCCAGCGGCCGGCGCGCCGACCAGTTGATCGCCGGACAGATCGCCAATGTGAAGTCCCACGTCGACCAGTTCAGCCAGGAGTTGCGCTTTGCCTCGAACCTGGACGGATCGATGCAGTACACGTTGGGGGTCCTCTTCTGGGATGAAACGCGCAAGCTCGAGGACAAGAACGCCATCATTGCCTGCCTGCCGCAGACCAAGGTCATTACGCCCGATGGCGTCGAGATCGGTTACCAGACTGGCCTTTGCGACGGCGCGACGGCGGACATCGTGCAGGAGCCGACTCGCAACACGCGCATCGGCTGGCAGCAACGCTACCGCGACGTCTATGCGGAGCAGGTGGCCGCGCCCTGGCGTGCCGATACCCGCCACTGGTCCTTCTACGGCACCTTCAGCTGGGAGTTCGCCGAGGAATGGAGTCTCGATCTGGAGACCCGCTTCGTCTCCGAGTCGTTCCGGCTCGAGAAGCCGAACCAGAGCACCTGCACCAACCTCGCGAGTGCACTGACCATCGGTGCCGCGTTCCTCGAAGAGGACCTCGATAATCCGGATCCGGCCGAGCGCTTCAATGCCGTCTGTGCCTACAACAAGTTGATTTCGTCCGAACCGATACCGGGCAGCCCGGTGGGCGGAACGGACACGATTCGGCTGCTCGAAGGCACGGTCTCGTCGCACTTCTCGACGCCAAAGGCCACGCTCAACTGGCAGCCGACCGACGACAGCCTGATCTATCTGTCATTGGCCAAAGCCCAGAAGCCGGGCGGCATCAACCAGCTGACCGCCGGCGGTTCCGCAACCTTCCTCGTGAACGAGCTGTTTGACGCCGAAAAGCTGACGGTGTGGGAACTCGGCAGCAAGAACACCTTCGACGTCGGCGGACCGCTGGTCACCAATGTCGCATTGTTCTACAACGATTACACCGACAAGCAGCAGGGCACTCAGGTCATCGTCGATGGCGTTTCGCAGCCCCGAGTGATCAACGTGCCGGCCGAGGCCAAGGGCGCGGAGTTGGAGTTGTCGTGGTATCCCGATTTCCTCGAAGGACTCAACCTCAACCTGGCTTATTCCTACCTCGATTCGGAGTTCGGCGACTACATCGATGACCTGACCAGCGTGCAGCGCCTTGCCTATTACGGCCACCAGGGCAAGGACTGCCAACTGATCTACAAGGACGACAACGGTGATGTAATCGATACCTCCGGCCTCACGCAGGCCGAATTCGCCGCGCTGTTCCGGCCATTCGGTACGGGTTCGGGCGATCGTGCCGCTACCGTAGCCTGTCGCGTCAACTACAAGGGTAACCAACTCGAGCGTTCGCCGAAGCATGCGGTGGCCATGAGCGCCCGTTACGAGCGTCCTCTCACCGACGACGGTCTCGACCTGCTCACGGAAGTGAATGCAAAATGGCAGGACGAACGCTCGCTCGACCTGGACGGCGGTCTGAACTTCGATAGCTACTGGCTCGTCGACCTGCGTGTTGGCGTCGTGCATCCGAAGTACGAAGTCATCGCCTACGTGGACAACGTGTTCGACGACGACACGATCCGCAGCGGCGGGTCGGGTCCCGACTTCGCGCGGCAGGTCAGTGAGCTCGGCTTCACTGCGGGTCTCGGCGTCAGCCATTTCTTCGGCACCCTGCCCGACCCGCGGATTTTCGGTATCCGGGCGCGGTACAAGTTCGGCGAGGAGTAGCCCGCCGCAACTGGCCTCCAGGGCCTCCGGCTCTAAGGAGCTGGAGGCTTTTTTCCTGGCGGGGTACCCCCCCGGGGGCGCCGTTACCAACCGGCGCACAGGTTCATTAAGATAAGCGGGCTGCGGTGGCTCGGGTTGCCCGCCCTGCGTCCAAAGGCCCGCCCGGATCGAAACAAAGAGTTCATGAGCACGCTTTCGGTTGGCATTTCTGGCCTGGCGGTTTACCTGCCGCCTTATCGTGTCGATCTCAGTGAGTGGTGCGGCTGGAGCGGCGTCTCCTGGGAAAAGGTCCAGTCCGTGGTGGGGACCGGATTCCGCATGCCAGGGCCAGGCCAGAGCGTCTACACCATGGCCGCGACCGCCGCGCTGCGGCTGATCGACCAGTACGACATCGATCCCGGCCGTGTGCGTTTCATCGGCCTCGGCACGGAATCCAGCACCGACAACTCGGCCGGTGCAGTCATCGTCCGCGGCATGCTCGACGCCGCGCTCGGCGAGCGCGGCAGCCCGCCGATCAGCCGTCATTGCGAGGTGCCGGAATTCAAGCACGCCTGTCTCGGCGGCATCTACGCCTTGAAGAACGCCCTGCGGTTCCTTGCCACCGAGCCCGCCGATGCCGTCGCCATCGTCGTGAGCGCGGACGTGGCCAAGTACGATGTCGGCAGTTCCGGCGAACCGACCCAGGGCGCAGGTGCCGTCGCCCTGCTGCTCGAAAAGAACCCGCGCCTGCTCGAGGTCGATCTGGCCGGTTGTGGCAGCGCATCGGCCTACCGCGCGGTCGATTTCCGCAAGCCGCTGGTCCGCGCCGATGGCGGCGGCAGCTATTTCCGCGAGACGCCGGTGTTCAACGGCAAGTACTCGGTGACCTGCTATCTCGACGGGGCCCTGCAGGCCCTGCGCGACATGTTCCGGCGCCTCGGGCGCGAACCGCAGCACTACCTGCGCGCCGTCGCTGCCGTCTTCATGCACCGGCCCTACGAGCGCCTGCCGCTCAATTCGCTGGGCTTCAGCTATCTGATCGGGCTGGCCCACGACGGCGTGGCCGGCCGGGCGGAGCTGGCCGACTATTGCGACGCTGCGCGGCTGCCGGTCGATGCCGTGCTGGCCGAGATGGCGGCGACCCCCGACATCCTTGCCCTCGCCCTGGCGGGCGAGCTGGAGCGCGAGCTCTGGCCCCTGACGATGAAGCTCCTGCGCGACTTCCGTGCCCGGCCGCTCTACCAGGAGATCGTCGCCGACAAGATGCGGCTCGGCAGCGATGCCATGCGCGAGCTCGGCAACCTGTATTCAGCATCCCTCCCGGCCTGGGTCGCCGCTGGCCTGGAGCAGGCGCTGGTCGAGGGCATGGACCTGGCCGGGCAGGAGGTCCTCGCCCTGGGCTATGGCAGCGGGGATGCCGCCGAATCCATCCCGATGCGGGTCGTGGCCGGCTGGCAAGAGGCTGCCCGTCGTATCCGCTTCACTGCGGCCCTGGTGCCGTCACAGGATTTGAGCCACGACGACTACCTGCGCCTGCACGCCACGGGATCGGGACCGCCACCGGTCGAGGAAACCGTCGCGTTTGTCATCGATCGTGTGGGGCGCAGCACCACCCCCGAATACGCGGACGACGGCGTCGAGTTCTACCGCTATCTGCGCTGATGGCTGACCCCGCCCGGCCACTCGCCCGCAACGGTTTCATCGATCGACTCGCCGAGCTGCGAGTACGCTGCGAGGCAGAACTCGACCGGCGGTTGCCGCAGGCCGGCACCCACCCCGACCGTCTGCATGGCGCCATCCGCTATTCGGTCATGGGCGGCGGCAAGCGCCTGCGGCCGCTCCTCGTGTACGCCAGCGGCCACTGGCTGGGCCTGGAGCCCGGGCGGCTGGACCGACTCGCTGCCGCCATCGAACTGGTGCACGCCTATTCGCTGGTCCACGACGATCTGCCGGCAATGGACGACGATGATCTGCGCCGCGGCCGCCCGACCGTACACGTCGCCTACGACGATGCCACGGCGTTGCTGGTGGGCGACGCGCTGCAGGCGCAGGCTTACGGGGTGCTCGCAACCTGCCCGGAACCGCCTGAGGTGCTGCGCGGCCTGATCATGGACCTCGCCCAGGCCAGCGGCTCCTCCGGCATGGCGGGTGGCCAGGCACTTGATGTGGCGGCGACCGGCCGACGCCTGTCCGCCGATGCGCTCGAGGAGGTCAACCGGCTGAAGACCGGTCGACTCATCGAAGCAGCCGTCCTGATGCCGCTGCGGCTGCTGCCGACATGCCCGGTCCGGGAGCGTGCTGCGCTTGCTGTCTACGCCCGGGCTGTCGGGATCGCATTCCAGCTCGCGGATGACCTCATCGACATCGAAAGTTCGGATGCCGTGGCCGGCAAGCCCCGCGGATCCGACTCCCGCAACGGCAAGTCTACCTGGCCGATGCTGGCCGGCCTGGCGAACGCGCGGCAGCGGTTGGTGAACCTGCAGACCGAGGCAGCTTTGGCACTGCAGGGAAGTACGCGGGACGCCAGCGGGCTGCTGGGACTGCTGCAGCTGATCGTGCACCGCGACCGCTGAGTGCAGCCGTCAGGCGGCGCGCAGCAGGCGCCCCATCCCGGTGAAGGCGGCGCTGGCCGCCACGGCAATGAAGGCGAAGTAGGCGGCGAACTGCAGATTGATCGCTTCCGGCCTGGCGATGCCGATGGAGCCGACGATCAGGATCAGGATGTAGCTGAAATACACCCAGAACATCGTCCGGTCCATGCCCCTGGAGATGGCGGCTTCCACATCCGGCGTGGAACCCTCCGTGAACAGGCGGCCGAAGGCGGGGCCTACCGGCACGAACGATGCTTCGATGCCGAGCACCGTGAGGTTGATCGCGCCATACAGCGCGACCTTTGCGGCGAGCCAGCCAGTCTCGAACGGGCCCATGCCGAGATACGATGCGGCGCCGATGCCGATCAATACCACGCCTAGCACGCCGATGATCCAGCGGTTGAGCCGCGCGAGTTTCTGACCGATCGGCTTCTCCGCCCAGTGGGCGCCACCCAGGCTGATCGTGACCCACACCAGGCTGAACACCCAGACGGCGGCCAGGCCGGCGTCGGATATATCGAGCAGGCCCGTCGCGCGCGACAGCGTGACGCCGAAGGGCAGGGCCATCGCCCACATCGTCCGTGGCAGCAGCTCGATCAGGAGCGCCAGCTTCACCATGAGCATGCGCGCGTCGAGCGGCAGGCGGCTGTCGGTGGACTTTCGCGCACCGAGCATCACCCCCATGTCGGTGCCGACCCAGAAGACGAACATCAGGATATGCAGGTATTTCCAGACTTCGAGCGAGGTCATAAGGGCGACTCCGGGGCCAGACCGGGACATGCTAGCAGCGGCCGTCGTCTGCGGGTAGGAGACCCTGCCATGTCGGGGTGACGGGCGCCGGGACTGACCGTAGAATTGGCCGGCAAGCAACAGGGAGCCCGCATGAGACCCCATGTAGAACTGATCCAGCAGGTCGACCTCTGCTGGCACGTGGCCGAATTGCCCCGCAGCCAGGGGGACGCGCGCCAGCGCAACATGTCCTACGACGAGGAGGACGGCAGTGCCTCCACGCTCGTGCACTTCGACTCCGCCTGGAGCCGCCCTGGCGGCTACCACCATGCCGACACCGAGTGGTACATCCTCTCGGGCCGCGTGAAGCTGGGCGAACGCCTGCTCACCAAAGGCATGTACTTCCGGGCGCCGGCGGGATTGTGCGTTCCTGCGATGACGGCGGATGCGGGCACCGAGGTGCTGCTGTTCCGCGAGTACGGCGACTGGGGCTTCTCGGTCTCGAAGAAGAATCGCAGCAAGTTCGTGCCCAGGGGGCTCAATACCCTGTCGAAGGAGCCCGGCTCGCTCACCGTCGTGGACGTCGCACGACTCGACTGGTTGCCCAACATCTACGAGGGCGACACCCAGCGCTACCTGAAACTCAAGATGCTCTACCACGATCAGGCACCGCCCGATCAGCCGCGCCGCGGCTTCATGACCATGATCTGCTGGGCGCCGCCCGGCTGGTCGGACTCACGTCTCGTGCACCACCCGGTGTTCGAAGAGGCGTACAGCCTCGAAGGCCGGCTCGACTACAACTTCGGCCCGCTGGGCGAGGGGACCTATTTCTTCCGGCCCGCCAAGGTCAAGCACGGGCACTTCACGGCCGGCGAGGAGAAGGGCTATCTCGGCATATTCCGTCTCGACGGCAGCCTGATCAACTGGATCACCGTCGAGGAACGCGTCATCGTCGAGGGCAAGGCCATCAATTACGACCCGGTGAAGCAGGCGCCGCTGATGGCCGGCATCCCGGTGCGCTCGCGATCAGTGGGTGAGTGGGATCTCGACGGCCAGTGACCGGCGGTGCAGTCGACATCGTCTGCAACCTCTTCACGCCGCAGACCGTAGCTGCCGGCCAGACGGGGCTCGACGACGCGTTCAAGGCGCAGGTGCGCATGAGCGAGGACATCCGCGGCGGGGTGACCGTTGCGGATTACCTGCAGCGCATGGACCGCGCCGGCATAGACCGTTCGCTCCTCATCGCCGTGCGAGCGGGGGACATCAACAAGCGCGGCGGCTTCGAGATCCCCTACGAGACGGTGCACGCCGTCTGCCGGCAACACCCCACGCGGTTCTCGGGCCTCGCCGGGATCGACCCCTATCGCGGCATGCAGGGCCTGCGCGACCTCGAGCGGGCGGTGAAGGAGTTCGGCTTCGTCGGCGCGCACCTGTATCCGCACTGGTGCGAGCTGGCGCCCGATCAGGCGCTGTACTACCCGTACTACGCCAAGTGCTGCGAACTCGACATCCCGATCATGATGCAGGTCGGGCACAACCTGGTGTACTCGCGGCAGCGGCGCCTGCCGAGCGTGGGCCGGCCGATCACGCTCGACCGCGTCGCCATCGATTTCCCGGAGCTGAAGCTGATCGGCATCCACATCGGCATCCCCTGGACCGACGAGATGATTTCGATGTGCTGGAAGCACGAGAACGTCTTCATGGCCGGCGACGCCTATGCGCCGAAGCACTGGCCACAGGCCTTCGTGCACTACGCCAACACCTACGGCAAGGAAAAGGTGCTGTTCGGCACCGACTGGCCGGTGATCGATCCGGAGCGGGCCGTGCGCGAAATCGCCGCGCTCGGCATGCGTGACGATGCCCATCGGCTGATGATGAGGGACAACGCGCTGCGCGTGTTCCGGCTGCCCGGCAAGGCCAAGTGAAACCCATCGCGGCGGAGCTGCCGTTCTCGTTCCAGTCGCTCGGCATGGCGGCGGGACTCAAGGCGGCCGCCGCCCGCTCGCCCGGCAAGATCGCCTATACCCAGGGCGACCGTACGCGCACCTACGCCCAGCTGGTCGAGCGGGTCGACCGCGTGACCCATGCCCTGCTCGGCGGCTGCGGGCTCGCAGCGGGCCGGCACATCGCGATCATCGCCAAAAACTCGATCGAGTACATGGAGATCGTGTTCGGCGCGGCCCAGGCCGGTCTCCCGATCGCAACCATCAACCCGCGGCTCGCGGTGCCGGAGCTGGTCGCGATCTGCGACGACGCCGGGGCAGAGATCCTCTTCGCCGATGCCGACAGTGCCGCAGCGCTCGCGGGCAGTCGCTACGCCACCGTGCGCAAGATCGTCACGATCGGGCCGGAGTACGAGGCGCTGCTCGCGCAGGCGAAGCCTGCCACCGACATCGCCCCGGTGCCGGAGTGGGGCGTGTTCACGATCCCCTATACCTCGGGCACGACGGGCAAGCCGAAGGGCGTCCTCGTCAGCCACCGCTCGCGGGCGCTGACCCTGTTCGGCATGGCCGCCGAGTACGGCTGCTTCGGCCCCGACGACCGCTTCCTCGCGATCGCCCCGATGTGCCATGGCGCCGGCATGATCTTCTCGCTGGCGCCGGTGTTCTTCGGCGGGCACTGCGAGGTGATGGAAAAGTTCGAGCCGGATGCCGTGTTCCGGCGCCTGCGGCAGGGTGCAATGACCGGCTTCTTCGGCGTGCCGACGCACTTCCACGCGATGATGTCGCTCGAGCAGGGCATCCTCGGGCGCGAGCGGCCGCAGCACCTGCGCACGGTGATCTCCAATGCCGCGGCCTTGCCGCAGACCATGAAGGAGAAGCTCGTCGCCTACTTCGGCGAGGGGCTCCTGCACGAGACCTACGGCTCCACCGAGGCTGGCATCGTCACGAACCTCCGGCCACCCGACCAGCTGCGCAAGCAGCAGTGCGTGGGCCAGCCGTTCCCGGCCACGCGGGTGGAGCTCCGGCGTGACGACGGGAGCCTCTGCGCTACCGACGAGGTAGGCGAGCTTTTCTCCTCAAGCCCTTATTTATTCAACGGTTATTGGCGCAAGCCCGAGGCCACGGCCGAGGCCTGGAAAGACGGCTGGGTGACGGTGGGCGACCTTGCCCGGCGCGACGCCGACGGGCACTACTACATCGTCGACCGCAAGAAGGACATGGTGATCTCCGGCGGCGTGAACCTCTATCCGCGCGAGATCGAAGAGGTCCTGTTGCGTCACCCGGCGATCGCCGAAGTGGCGATCGTCGGCGTACCCGACGACAAGTGGGGCGAGCGGCTGAAGGCCTTCGTCGTGAAGCGCGCCGGTGCCGAGCTGACGGCCGCGGGCGTGACGGCGTTCTGCGAGGGCCGCATCTCGGCGATGAAGACGCCGAAGGACGTCGCGTTCATCGACGCGATCCCGCGCAACGCCAACGGCAAGGTGCTGAAGACGAGCCTGCGCACCCTGTAGGAGCGGCGCAAGCCGCGACCGGTCAAATCAAGGCGCCACCGGTCAAATTCCGTCGCGGCTTGCGCCGCTCCTACAGCGCCGCCGCCTTCCAGCCACCCATGCCGCGCCACCCAGCAGCGCCAGCGTCAGCTCATCCAGCGCCATGAACCCGGAATCGGCGCCGTCCGGCTCGATGTCATCCGGCGGCGGATCCACGACGCCGGTGCCGTCCATGCTGAGCGTGAGGTTGGGTCGCGCGTCGTCGTTCGAGGGGATGTTCACGCTGTCGCTGGCGTCGCCCAGCACTGTCGGCGAAAACCGCAGCCGCAACGTGCAGGTCGCGAGCGCAACGAGCGTCTGCCCGGAGCAATCGTCCTCGCCGGCCACGAGGCTGAACGGCGCCGCGAGCGCGTTGGTGCCGCCGATCGTGCCGATCACGAGATCCGCCGTGCCGTCGTTGACGATGGTGACGGTGCGGTCGAAGCTGTCGCCCTGGCGCACGTTGCTGAAGGAGAAGTCCAGGTCTTCCGGCGGTGCGGTCGCGTCGTTCACGCGGATGATCGGAACGTCCACTGTTCCCGTGCCCGATGTGGAAACAGTCGCGGAAGGCGTATCGGGGTCGTCCGAGGGAATGTCGAAGCTGTCCGAGAAGCCGCCGGCTGCACCCGGGGCGAATCGCACGCCGATCGTGCAGGTCGCGGCGGGCAACAACACTTGGCTGGAGCAGGTATCGCTGGCGATATTGAACGGCGCCGCGAGGGCATTCGCGGTCGCCACGCTGCCGATGCTGAGGTCGCCGGTGCCGGTGTTCTCTACCGTTACGGTGGCCAGCAGTTCACTGCCCGCGGCCACTGTGCCGAAGGGCAGGGCCTGGTCAGTCGCTGATCCGAGCGAATCGGTGATCGCGATATTGGGGATCAACGCAACGGTACCCTCACCCGATACGTCGACCGTGATGCTCGGCTCGGCGCCGTCCTGAGACTGGGCAGCATCGTTCGAGGGAATATCGAGACTGTCGGTGAACGTTCCCGCTGCGGTCGGGCTGAACAGAACTTGTATCGTGCAGCTGCCGCCGGCCGCTACCTGGATGCCGGAGCAGTTGTCGGTACCGATCGAGAATGGCGCTGCCAGCGGGTTAGCCGTGGCCACGTTGCCCATCACGAGCGGCGCTGAGCCGTCGTTGTCGACCGTGATCGTCTGGCTGGCCACCGTGTTTTCCGTTACCTGCCCGAACGGCACATCGAGGTCGTCGGCGGGCGCCACGCTGTCCGTGACCGTGATCTCCGGCAGGCTGTGCAGTGTCGCGAACACCATCGAGTTGTTGGCGGTCTGGCCGATCAGCGAGCCGGTGAACGAGGTGAAGGTCGGGTCGTAGTCGATCAGCAACCGGTAGCGGATCATGTCGAGCGTAAGGATCGGGATCAGCCCGCAGAGCGGTCCCGTGCAGCTCGTCACCACCTGGCTGAAGGTGCTGAAGTCAACTGCCGTGGCCGGTGCGAGGCTGACCAGAAACTCCGCGACCCCGTTGCCATCGATGCTGGTGACCTGCGCTGCCGTGTCGAACACGAAGCCGGCATTCTCGGCCAGCACGACGGTCTCGCTCGGGGTCCCGGCAGAAATGATGATGGTCAGGGCAGCGAACTTGGCGGCACCGCTCGCAATCGTGAGCTGGGTGTTGCCGTTGCTGAGGGCCAGGTCGAGGAACGAGGCACTCGGCGCGCTGGTGATGCCGCCGGGCACGCCGTCGATGACGCCCGTCGGATTCGGCACGATCGTCAGCGCCCGGTTGACGGGCGGATCGCCGTTGAAGAACGAGCAATAGGGTGGCGAGCCGCCACCGCAGGGCACCGTAGACCCGTCGAAGGTCGTGCTGAAGATATCGAAGATGCCGTTATTCGGATTGCCGGTATCGATCGGCACGGGCGTCGCCCAGGCCGATGCGGTGATGCTGAAAAATGCCAGGGCCAACAGCTGCCGCGGCCGGTTGTTCTTGGTCTTCATTCCGCTGCCCACTTCATTCAACGGCGGCCATCGCCAGTCTGGAATATCAGGCACAGCGAATCAACAGTCGGCCAAAAGAAAAGGCCCCGCAGAGCGGGGCCTCTTCACGATCAGCCGACTGATCCGGAGGGCTTTACGCAGCCTTGCGGCGGCGGGCGCGGGCCGCCACGGCAGCGACTGCCGGGATCAGCAGCCAGCCTGCAGCCGGCACGGGGACGACTGCGGTGGTCAGGTTAACCTTATACACCGAGTTGTTAGCCGACTGGGCCAGCAGAACGAGGGAATCACCGCCGGCGCCATTGACGGTACCGTTGATCTGGTAGCGAACGCCGTCGAGCGACAGGATGCCGATCAGGCCGCAGAGGCCGCCCGTGCAGCTGTCAACAATGGTGCTGAAGGTGGCGAAGTCCGGTGCACTGACGTTCGGCGCGTCATCGTGACGGAAGACGTTGGCCACGCCGATGCCGGTGCCCTCGTCCGGGTCCACCGTGTTCTGCGGCGCACCGAGCGTGCCGCTGCGGATGAACGTGAGGCCCGCAGCGGTCGGGTCAGCTGGATCGGCCGTGACGATGGTCGTTCCGGAGATCGTGATCACGATCTTCGACAGCAGGATCTCCATCGAATCGATCTGGGTGATCTCGCCGGTAGCATCGTTGTACTGGACGTTCAGTACGCCGCTACCCGTGCCCGTCTGGGCGATCTGGATCGCCCGGTTGGCCGGCGTATAGCCATTGAAGAACGTGCAGGTGGCAGCGTCATACGGCGGCGAGCCCGGCGGCGAAGCGCAGGGAACCAGGCCGCCGTCGAACGTGGCGCTGTAGAGGTCGACGATGTCCGCGGAATTGATCGTGAATGCACCGTTCAGGATCGCTGCGTTGCCGCTGCCCGCCGCCGCGATGCCGGCGACGAGCCCGATGAGTCCGCTTGCACGCATGGTCTGATCCTGCAGATGAGACGTGTTGTTGTTCTTCCGTGAACTCTCAGGCGCGAGCCCAACGACGCAGCGCCGCGAGGCCAGCCACCGCCGAACCGAGCAGCCAGACGGCCGCAGGCACCGGCACCGTGGTCAGGTTCACCTTGTAGATCGAGTTGTTGGCGGTCTGCGTGCGCAAGGTGAGCGCGTCGCCGCCGGCACCGCTGACCGTGCCGTTCAGCTGGTAGCGCACACCGTCGAGGGAGAGGACGCCAAGCAGGCCGCAGAGGCCGCCCGCGCAGCTGTCGACAATGTTGCCTAAGGTCGCGAAGTCCGGCGCGTCGGCGTTCGGCGAGTCGTCGTGACGGTACACGTTGGCGACACCAATGCCCGTGCCCTCGTCGGCATCGGCGGTGGCATTCGGCGCGATCGTGCCGGAGCGAATGAAGGTCAGGCCGTTGGCCGGACCAATGTCCGGATCAGCCACCACCGTCGTGCTGCCGGCGATCGTGATCACGATCCTCGACAGCAGGATCTCCATCGAATTGACCTGGGTGATTTCGCCCGTCACGTCGTCGTACTGCACGTTCAGCGTGCCGGTTCCGGTGCCGGTCTGCGCGATCGTGATCGCGCGGCCGTTAGGCGTATAGCCATTGAAGAACGTGCAGGTGGCAGCGTCATACGGCGGCGAGCCCGGCGGCGAAGCGCAGGGAACCAGCGGGCCGTCGAAAGTGGCGCTGTAGAGGTCGACGATGTTGGCCGAGTTGATCGTGAACACGCCGTTCACGATGGCCGCGTTGGCCGACATCGAGAAGCCGCAAATGACAGCTGCCGTCGCAAAGCTGTGAATGATAGAGCGCATATCGAAATCCCCAGGAAAGTGTAGTTGGCGTTATTCCGATGCGAAGACTTAAAGAATTCTTATGGAACCTACTATACCCCGTTGTGACGGGATGCAAAGCCGATGCGACATAAGCAGTTACGAGTTGCTTAGTCGCCAAAACGCACCCGGGCCTGCAGCGCCACGTTTCGCGGCCGGTCCACAAAGCCGTAGAAGGTCGGCGTGCCGAACTGGCTGAAGGCCAGCGGGGTGTCGTTGGCGTAGGTGATGATCTCCTCGTCGGTAAGATTGCGTCCCAAAACCGCGATTTCCCAGCGTTTTTCGTCGTCCGCCACGGCCAGGCGCAGGTTCCAGGTCGCGTACTTGTCCTGCACGATCCGCGGGTCCAGGTTCTGCGACGGGTTGTAGTCGTCGGTGAACTGGGTATCCAGGGTCGCCTTGAACAGGAAATCCCCGACCGGGACCTCATAGTTCAGGGCCAGGGCGCCCGACCAGTCCGCCACGTACTGGTTGGTCCGGCCCGTGTAGTCGCACTTGCCGCGGAAGGCATAGTTCGGGTCCGTGGGCGGCAGGTTGGACGGGAAGGTCGGGACCTGGCCCTGGTTGCACTGGCCGCCTTTGAAATCGTCGAACTCGAAGTCGAGCAGCCCGAGGGAGCCGGTCAGCGTCAGGCCTTCGGCCAGCGCCCACCGCCCATCCAGTTCGACGCCCATCGTGGTCGCCTTCGCTGCGTTGCCCACATTGAAGCCCAGGGTGCCGTCGAAGATGCTCACCTGCAGGTCGTCGAACTCGGTGTAAAACGCGGCAATGCCGAACTGCAGCGTGTCGGCCAGAGCCGTGACCTTCGTGCCGAGCTCGTAGGAAATCGCCCGCTCGTCCTCGAACTCGAAGGAACCGGGCGCGACGTTCGCCTGGACGGTCGCCTGTGTCGATTCGGGGAAGAGAATGCCGCTGCCGGTGGTGCCGGGCTCCGGCTCGCTGTTGGAGCGGGCATCGAAGCCGCCTGACTTGAAGCCGGTCTTGACCGAACCGTAGACCAGGACGTCCTCCGTCGCGTCGAACTCGGTGACGAACTCCCAGGCAACGCTGTTCTCGGTGCGGCTGCCGGCCAGCTGGTGGAAGGCGACGTTGAAGATACGGGCGAAGAGCGGGGCCCCGGCCGTCAGCAGGTCGTCGTCCGGCTGCACGCCGAGCACGAACGGATTGCGCTCGAGATCGCCCTCGCGCAGGATGCGGCTCGCTTCCTTTTCCACGTGGGAATAACGCAGGCCGAGGCTCACGCGCCACACGTCTTCGACAATGTCGGTGCCGAGCTGGGTGAAGACCGAGCTCACCGAGGTGTTCTGGTCGAAATTGCGGAACGCAGAGGTATTGCCGAGAGCGTCGAAGGCGCCTTGCGGATCGCCGTCGGTCGCGTAGCCCACGAGGCGCACCACGCCGCTGTCGATCGGCAGGAAGATCTGGTCACCGAATTCCAGTTCGTCGTGCTGGTAATAGGCGCCGGCCAGCCAGCGGAAGCGGTTCTCGGTGGGCGAGACGATGCGGATTTCCTGGCTCCACTGGTCGTACTTTTCCTCCGACAGCAGGTTGAACTGTGTCGCGCCGGTGAAATCGCAGTCGCAGATCTCCGAGTACTCGTAGGTGAGGAAACCACTGACGGAGGTCAGGATATAGCCGTTGAAGTCCCAGTCCATCGTCAGGACGGCAGCGTCGACGTCGTTCTCGCTGGAATCCCCATTGGCGCCGCGACGATAGTCGAGCGTGCCGTCCCCATGCGCCGCTATGCCGGGAACGTAGTCCGCGTCGGGATCGAAGGTCACGGGATCGATGGGGTTGGTATCGAAGAAGGTGCCCAGGTAGTCGAGGTAGGTGTAGCCCGATCGCCAGAAGTCCGCGCTGCCGGTGCCGCGGCTGAAACCGGTTGCACTGGTCAGCGGCGGGATGCCGAGGCCGTTGTCGCCCGTGCGGTAGATATCCAGCGACGGCAGTGCCTGCACGATCTCGATCTGCCGCCCCTTCACGTCGAAGCTGTTGTGCTCGAGTTTCAGCGCGGCGTCGAACAGGTCGCCGTCGCGGGCCAGGGTCAGGCGGATGCTTTCCTCCTCGCGGTCCGGCTCGTCGCGGCCACCCAGCGTCGTGTTCTCCAGGTAGCCGGCCATCGACCGGTAGCGGCCCGCGAGGCGCGCACCCCAGTTGCCGAAGAGGGGGCCGGAAATCATCGCCGTGATTTCCTCTTCCTCGTGGTCGGGCTCATACAAGGCGTTGATCGACGATTCGAAGGTATCGGTCGGGCGGGCCGTGGTGAGGTTCATGGCGCCCGCGATCGAGTTGTTGCCGAGCAGGATCGCCTGCGGGCCGCGCAGCGACTCGGCCTGCGCGAGATCGAGGAAGGGCACGCGGGTCAGCTGCGCGCGGCCGTAGTAGATGCTGTCGATGTAGAGGCCGACGGACTGCTCGAAGCCCTGGTTGATGCCGGAGCCGATGCCGCGCACGTAGAGGTTGGTGCCGATGCCGGTCTCGGACATCGCGAAGTTCGGGACGTAGGCGACCAGTTCCTCGATGCGGCTGACGCCCGATTCGATCAGCTGCTCGCCATCGAGCACGACGACGGACAGCGGCGCGTCCTGGAGGCTCTCGGTCACCTTGCGGGCGGTCACCACGATTTCCTCGAGCGCGAAGCTGGATTCTTCCTCGGCCGCGGGCGCTTCCTCAGCCGTGTCGGCGGTGTCAACCGCGGGTTCCTCCGCCACCTGCGCGAAGAGGACCGACGGCAAGGTACTGGCGCAGAAGCCAGACAGCAGAATCACAGCAAATCGACGCAGCGCCATGGCACTCAACGCTCCTTCTTATTCGATGCGCCCCGTGGCCCGAAGCGTAACACGGTGCCGATGGCAGGTAGAATCGAGCCTCTTGCGTTGCGAGGGACCCTCGCTGAGGTACGGGCTGATCGTGGCGGACGTGCATTTCTTCTTCGACCCGGGTTGTCCCTGGGCCTGGCTGGCCGCGGTCAGGCTGCAGGAAACCGCCATGCGCTGCGGCGCTGGCATCGTCTGGCGCCCGGTAGTCCTCGACCAGGTCGAGCGCATGACCGGGCGGGGCGCAGCGACTCCGGCTGAACTGGCGTATTCAAGCCTCGACCTTGGCGACTGGGCTCATTTCTGCGGCGTACGCGTCGCGCGGGCTGACAGGCTGCCGGCAGCCAATGCGTCGAAAGCGATCGCTGCCGCCTCTGGCCTTGCCGGACGCCTGGAAGCGTTGGTCAACCGCCTGTTCGAGGCCGGACCCGGCGGCTCGGCCGATCCGGATGATCACGAATTCCTGGTCTCGACCGCGGTGGCCGCGGGTTTCGCGCGCCGAGACTTCGAATCGGCATTCGATTCGCCCGCGGCGCAGCGCATGGTGGAGGCCAACGTGGCCGACCTCGTCGCCCGCGGCGGATTCGGCTCCGCGTCAATGGCGGTCGGTGATCGCCTCTACATCGGCAACGCGCGCATGCCGCTGGTCGAACTGGCGCTCACGCGCGCTGCCGAACATCCCTTGATCATTCCGGGCGCACACGGCCAAACTTGAACCCTGGCCCCGAGGAGTACTCGCCGCATGTCCCTGTCCGAGACGACCCGACGCCAATTCATTGCAGCGGGAGCAGCGACCGGGCTGTCACTGCGTTACGCGGTTGCGGCCGAGCCCCGCGAGCCATCCTACGGCCGCTGGGAAGACCTGATGCGGCAGAAATGGACCTGGGACCGCGTCGCCAGGGGCACGCACGGCACCAACTGCACCGGCACTTGCGCGTTCAACGTCTACGTGAAGAACGGCATCGTCTGGCGCGAGGAGCAGCAGGGCGAATACGGCCGCTCCGAGGACGCCCCCGATTACGGTCCGCGCGGCTGCCAGAAGGGCCTGCGCCACGCGAAATACATGTACGGCAAGCAGCGCGTGCTCTACCCGATGAAGCGGGTCGGCGAGCGCGGCGCCGGCCAATGGCAGCGCATCGGCTGGGACCAGGCGATGAGCGAGATCGCCGACCGGTTCCTCGATCACGCCGCGGCGCATGGGCCGCGTTCCATCAGCTTCGACCTCGGCACCCAGATGGTATTGAAGAGAGCCTCGTTTGCCGCGCTCGGGCGATTCGCGACCTTGACCGGCGTCGAGTTGCCCGAAGCCTTTGCCGGCGTCGGCGACCTGCCGACCGGGGTCATGGCCACGGTAGGCGAGCCGCTGCTCGGCGACACGATGGGTGCAGTGTTCAAGTCGCGCTGCTGTCTCGTGTGGTTCTGCAACCCCGCCGTCACCCGCATCCCGGACGCGCACTTTTTCTGGGAGGCGCGCTACAACGGCACCGAAGTCATCGCGATCTCGCCCGAGTTCACGCCGAGCGCCATGCACGCCAGTCGCTGGGTCAACCCGAAGCCGGGCACCGACACGGCGCTCGCACTCGCCATGGCGCAGGTGATCGTGAGCGAAGGGCTGATCGACGAGGCCTACATCCGCGAGCAGTCCGACCTGCCGTTCCTGGTGCGCACCGACACGGGCCAGTTCCTGCGCGAGACGGACGTCGTCGGCGGCGACAAGGCGCGCGGCAATCTTTTCTATCTGTGGGACCTCAGGACGCGCAAGGCAGTCGCAGCGCCCGGGACCGGCGGGCCGCCACCGCCGCCGGGCGTGCCCGTCCCGGTCATTCCCTCGGGCACCCTGGCGCTGGGCGATATCGAGCCGGCGCTGTCGGGCCGCTGGAAGGTGAAGACGCGCAAGGGCCGCGTCGAGGTCACCACGGTTTTCGACCTGCTGCGCGAGCGGCTCGCGGGCTACACGCCGGAGCAGGCCAGCGAGATCACCGGCGTGCACGCCGACAACATCCGCCTGATCGCGCGCAAGTTCGCGGCGGCGAAGCCTGCAATGATTTTCACCGGCTATCGCATGTGCAAGTGGCTGCACGGCGATCTCCTGCAGCGCGCGTTCATGCTGCTGCTGTCGCTGACCGGCAACCTGGGCAAGGCGGGTGGCGGGCTGCAGCTGGAGAACCTGGGCCGTGTCGAGAGCCAGCTCGCCTTCATGCTCGCGGATATCCCGCCGACATTCAGGGTGGCGACGCTGTCCCGCTGGGACTACGCCCATGCCGGCGGCCGCGAACTGAACGAGAAGATTTACGGTTCTGACCTCGCCAGCACGATCGACCGGTACTACACCGAGTCCATCAAGCGCGGCTGGTTCCCGGACTATGCGCGGACGCCCTGGAAGATGGGCATCTTTGCCGGCAGCAACACGGCCAGCTGGCGCGCTTCCGGCAGCCACTGGCGGCAGACCGCTTTCGAGAAGCTCGAGACCATCGTCAGCATGACGCCCGACATGGGCGTCACGGCCATGTACGCCGACTACGTGCTGCCCATCGCGCATCATTACGAGCGCAAGGACTACATGCTCGAGGCCCGCACGCCCTACGTGCAGGTGCTGGACGAGGCGGTCGCGCCACTGGGCGAGGCCTGCGACGACTGGACGGCGCTCGATCGTCTGGCAAAGGCGATCAGCGAACGCGCAGCAGCCCGCGGGATCACGGCCATCCAGGACGACTTCTTCGGCCAGCCGCTGCCGCGCGATTATTCGCGGCTGCACAGCCTGTACCGGCACGGCGGCAAGATCAATTCGACCGAGGACGTTATCAATTTCCTGATCGGCCTCGACGAAGGGGTCCCGAAAGTGCCGTTTGCGGACATGGCAAAGAAAGGCCTGATGCGCAACCTGGACACCGATCGCGTTGTCTATGGCCCCAAGGCGCCGTACGGCTCGGTGATGATCCGCGCCGTCGAGAGCCGCGAACCCTATCCGACGCTCACCGGTCGGCAGCAGTTCTACATCGACCACGAATGGTTCGTGGCCGAGGACGAAGCGCTGCCGCGACACAAGGACCCGCTGAAGCTCGACGGCTACCCGCTGCAGTTCACCATGGGCCACGTGCGCCATGGCATCCACTCGATGTGGACGGACGACCACCTGCTCATGCACCTGCGCCGTGGAGAGCCGGACGTGTACGTCAGTCCCGAGGACGCGAAAGCGCGCGGCGTGAACGACGGCGATCCGATCCGTGTCTTCAACAGCCACGGCCAGTTCACGGCCATGGCCAATGTCACGGCCGCCATGCAGCCGGGCATGATGTTCATGTACCACGGCTGGGATCCGCTGCTGTTCGAGGGGCGGCAGAATTTCGGCGCCATCATCCCGACAGCCGGGCTCATCAAGCCCACCAGTCTCGCCAGCGGCTACGGCCATATCACCTACCGCGCGCTCGCCTGGGAACCGAACCACACCTTCCACGATTTCACCTGTGACTTCGCCCCTCACACCCGCAACCCCGTAGGAGCGGCGCAAGCCGCGACC
>Ga0194132_10000085_pt1 | contig 169563 bp, 156 predicted proteins | sample TA2KigOf80mmetaG_FD_148612 | JGI IMG/M metagenome (GOLD analysis project Ga0194132, IMG submission 148612) | Freshwater microbial communities from Lake Tanganyika, Tanzania - TA2015054 Kigoma Offshore 80m | ecosystem: Environmental > Aquatic > Freshwater > Lake | place: Tanzania: Lake...
TAGAGGTCTGCCTGGCCATCGTCGAGTCGGGCAAGACCGGCAAAGAAATCATGATGAAGCACCAAACGGCGTCTTGGGAATAGCGCCGCTGCGCGGCTCTAAAGTTCCGAAATCGGCTCAAAGCTATACAAATTTCGATTCTATGAACCATTGATTCATCGTCTTACGCTCGCGGAGGCGCGATGGCTAACTCCGGTCGTCTTAGGTTGCTAATCGGCTCTTTCCTGTTCGCGTCATGGCTCGGTGATGCGACGGCGGCGGTTCCCGCGGCCAATTGGCAGAGCGAGTGGGAAGCCACCGTTGAGGCGGCGAAGAAGGAAGGCCAGGTCTCCGTCTATCTCAAAGCCGGGTACGATCTCGTCTTCGGGGCGTTTCAAAAGAAATATCCCGAGATCAAGGTCAACTCCGTCGCGGGACAAGCAGTCGACATCACCAACCGACTGATCGCCGAGCGCCGCGCCGAAAAATATCTCGCCGATGTGTTTACTCTCGGTGTGCGCTCGGCGCAGTCATTGCTGAAGGCCAACGCGCTGGAGCCCATTCGCCCCTACTTCATACTCCCTGAGGTCCTCGATGAATCGAAATGGTACGAGGGCCATGTCTACTCCGACCCTGGCAATACTCACATTTTTCGCTACCTGAGCGTCGCCGAGCAGCAAGTCGGCCTGAACACAAATCTGATCAAGGAGCCGCGCAGAGAATTTAAGTCTTTTTGGGATTTGCTCAACCCAAAATGGAAAGGAAAAATCGTCGCCCGCGACATCCGCACCCCTGGCCCGGGAAGTGGCAACGTGCTCTTCTGGTACCACAACCCGCAACTGGGGCCGACGTTTCTCAAGCGCCTGTTTGGCGAAACCGACATTACGACGACCCGTTACTCCCGCCAAGCCACCGACTGGCTTGCCCAAGGCAAGTTTGCGATCTGTTTGTTCTGCAGCGAAGACGTCGATATCGGCCAGAGGCAGGGCTTGCCGATCGCCTCGCCAGAAATTGATTGGAAGGAAGGCACAGCGCTACTCTCTCAGGCCGGGAATACCACCGTCCTGAAAAATGCCCCACACCCCAATGCGGCGAAAGTATTCCTAAACTGGTTTCTCTCGCGCGAAGGCCAGCTCGAATTGCAACGAGTTCTGGCTAAGGTCCAACCTGCCGAATCGCGCAGGAATGATATTTCCAAAGACGATGTCCCGTCCGATGTCCGGCGCAAATCGGGCGAAAAATATATGGACCTCGACAGCCGTCCCGAGTGGAGCGATATAGAACCGGTGCGCAAACTGCTGAATGAGATTCTAAAAGCGGAAAAGAAGTGAACCTTGCTCTATAACCCATCATGACGCTGTATCCGGCTTTTTCGCAGAAATCGACCTGCATGCAATTTGAGGTGCACAAATGGTACCGGCAGTACCACTTTACGTGAGCTTGGCTCTGCCATTCTCTCATCTTTTTTCTCCTCTCCTTCTGAACTTGGTAGGTCCAGCGGAGAGGAGAAAGCTTTCTGCCTCAGCGTTCAATTCCAGTACTCGGCATCGCCTCTGTTTTTCTCACCGCCGTAGGTGACTTAGCTGTTGGAGTTATCGAGCTATGCGGGCGACCCCTTTCGAATTTTCATCAGGATTAGTTCGATGGACCCGGTATGCTCATCAGTGGCAGCGCAAGCATATGTATGGTAGCATACATACAGCAAGGAGGATCATTGCCGATGAAGCGCACCACCGTATTCGCGGATGATGAGGTGATGAAAAAACTTCAAGAAATGGCCAAGCGGGAGAATTGCACGGTTTCGGAAATCACCCGCAAAGCATTGAACGATTTTGTTTCCCGGCGGGGACGCAAGAAATCGCGCCTGTCCTTGATTGGAATTGGCCGGAGCGGCCGGAAAGACGTGGCAGAGAAGAACGAGAAATTGTTGGCTAGGGGATTCGGCCGCTGATGCCCAGCATCGTTGTAGACACCGGCCCCCTCTACGCCATGGCCGACCGCGACGACGATTGGCATCACCGCACCGTACGTTTTCTCGAAACCAATCGCGACGATCTCGTGGTTCCGGCAAGCGTCTTGCCGGAAGCGGCGTATCTTCTGCTAACGCATTTAGGGACGGCCGCCGAGCAACAATTGGTCCAATCGGTGGTGAAGGGTGAGTTTGCGGTTGAGGGATTAACCCATGCAGACTATCGGCGAGCCTTAGACCTACTTCGACGCTATGAAAGCGCTCGCCTTGGCTTTGTCGACGCCACGGTGATGGCAATTGCCGAACGCCTGAATGTGCAACGCATCCTGACCACAGATCGACGTGATTTCTCAATTGTGCGGCCCCGCCATTGTAAGCAATTTGCACTGCTACCCTGAACGAGCACTAGAAAGTAAAGACCTGACCCTCGAATCTTCTACAGTTCTGGTTCCCTGACCCGCAAGGCTTCTCAATCGCCATGCATCAGCCGAAAACGGCCGAGTCCGAAACTGGTACCTTTTCCTGCGTGAATAATTTCCCCGGCCTTAAGGAAGGGTAAGAACGCCGCGAGGTTGCCCTCGAATGTCACGTGGCCGATCAGGCCGCCCATGGACATTGTGGTTTGCTGGCGGTTTGAGTAGCGTTCCCAATCGAACCATCTTAGATCGTGCTTCACGGTCTTAATAGCCAGCGCGAGATCGATCCATTCTCTAAAAGCCAAAGCCGATGGATCGCCGCCGCAGTGAAAATAGGACAGGTGAGCCAGCCGCCGCAGCAGGCTTCGAAACAAAACATGAAACGGCAATTCGTTGGCGAGCCGGGCGTTATGACGCACGCGTAGCGGCGTCAAAAATTCGATAGAGACTCGCTCAGTCGCAGATGGCTGAGAAGACGCCGTGCAGGGGCGAAGCGGCAACGCGAGCATGTTCTCGAAAGCATCGGCCGAGCGCGGGGTGCGATCCTCCGGGCCATAAAGAGTCCACTGCCGCCCGTCTATCCAACCATCAACAGAACCCAATTCACAGGCTATCCGCCGCGCGCCGAGCCCGCGCTGCCCGAGCTGTTCCAGCGCAAAAACAAAATGGGCCAGCGATCTGATCGCTTTTCCGAAAAGTGTCATGCCCACAACAAGCGGCTGTCCCGCAGCCGCTACGATGCCGCCTGGGGGCGCGCAAGAGCAGTGTAGAGCAACGCCTGCGCCCGACTCAGCTTGACGGCAGTTTCACCGACAAAAAGGCGGTGAGCCGCATTGTCAATCTTTACCGGTGGCAACGATTCCAACGCCCGCAAATGCTTCTGCGCCAGCGTTACCAACTCTGTAAATGGCAGAACTTGCTCGAGCAGATTGTCGGGAAGATAGGCGCGCAAACGCACATAAGGAATCTCTGCGAGCTCGATGCGAGCTTCACTGGTGTCGAGGCGTTTCCCCGTCCCTACAGGAAGTAGGCACGGCCGCTTCGGGATGAAAAAGAAATCGGGATGAGATTCGAATTAGGGTGAGACCAACACGTGATACAGTCGGTCGTCGGGTCTGCCATAGACTTGAAGGATGGTCGCCAGCAACACACCCATGGTTTTCCGGCCACCGGCGACCGAGCAGTGGAGCCTTGTGTTTGGCAGTGCCGTCAGCCCTCGAATGATCGCGGCGAGATGATCGGCAACGGCCAGGTTATCCCGCTGGGTGCGGAGATCGTGGAGCGGGCGCTCATCGGCCCCTTTCAGCGTAATGACGGTGGCAGGGCCGCAGCGGATCTTCCGCGAGGGCGCGTATTCGCGCAGATAGGAAGCGAGTTTTCCCTTTTTTCCAAACAGAAGCCGTTCGCACGCCGCCTTTCCTGAGTCGGTCGTGACGACCTTCACCTCATGGGGTACAACTGCCGGCCGTTGGTGCGCCAACGCCCAAAGCGTTTCTGTAATCACCTGTGGGGTCAGTCCGCACAACGCAATGAGCAAATCTCGCATACCGGTGAACCGATCTTGCGGGGAACCATCACGCGGCGAGTGTGCCGCGAACTTCGCGGTAAAGGCGCAAGATAATCCTCATCTGAAAATAAAAGCCCGTTGTATATCCGCGCTTGAGGAAATGTCAACTGGGAAACCTGACGGGGGGCGCGTGAGAACGAGCGGGGAATCCAAAGGTAGAGTAGAGAACAGGCGCAGTACTATTTAGGTGGCCTGCTTGGCCGTATCCGTCGTTTCCAATTGCGTGCCCGTATAGCAGTCGCCGTGTAACACAGTCCTGTTCCCCCTCATCAAACCGTACTTGCAGTTCTCCCGCATACGGCTTTCCGATCATCTTCATCTAAGGCATGCGAGCTTGCCGATACGACGGTTGGATCGGGATGGCGTACAGACCCAACTCTCGGTAGAGTTTTGCCGTCGGCCACCGGCGCTGGTCGGCTCCCGACGAAAAACGTTATCGCCAACGGGCAAGAATGTGAACTTGGTTTTCGATAGGTATGTCGGCGGCCGCAAGGCGATTGATGGCGATCACAATTTGCTTGAGGCTCAAGTTCTTGTGTTGATCTTTTTCGAGCCGACACCGGCAGAGTCACGCTTATCCAGCGCTTCGGCTCGGCGGCCAATTTGAATATTCACCTGCACTGCCTGGTGCTCGACGGCGTCTACCTAAACCGTAACGGCGCGGCAGTCTTCCACGAGGCGGCGCCTTCCACAGTGGACGAGCTTGAAGTTCTACTCGCCAAAATTATCCAGCGCGTCATGCGCCTATTGACGCGCCTAGGGGCTCTCATCGAAGAACCGGACCAGACCTACCTTCCCGAAACAGAGACCGACGGAGCGCTCAAGGCTCTGCAAGTCGCCTCGTGCACTTATCGGATCGCGCTGGGGCCGCGGGCTGGTCAGAAAGTGGTGAGCTTGCAAAGCCTGCCGAGCCAAGCCAGGTCGTCCATCCCAGAGCTGCGGGCCAACGCACATGGCTTTAGCCTGCACGCGGCGGTGCGCTAGCGCGCCGATCAGCGTAAAGAATTGGAGCAGCTGTGCCGCTACATCACCCGGCCGGCCATCGCCAACGAACGGCTCAAGCGTAACCGCGCCGGGCAGGTCGTGCTGCAATTGAAGAGTCCGTATAAAGACGGCACCACCCATGTCGTTATGGAACCGCTGGAGTTCATGGAGAGATTAGCCGCGCTGGTGCCGCGCCCGCGGCTCCATCTGATCCCTTCGATAGACTCAGGGCAGGCGGCTTCCACGGCGTGCTGGCGCCCAACGCCAAGTTGCGCCGTCAAACTGTTCCCGCTCCGGCGGAGCGCCCCACCGAGATCTCAAGCGAGGACGCTCAGACGCAGGGCGCACCGGCGCGCGTGAGCTAGGCGCGGCTGCTGAAACGCCGCGCGCGCCGGCTCGTCGAGTCGATCTTTTCCAGACCATCTGAGCAGTCAGAACAGCTTGCCAACGCATGCCCACGGTATTGCTTGCCCAGAGCTCGACCGAGCGGCGACCACAGCAACCTTTCGCGGCCTTGCCCGAGCGCTACCCTCAAAGTTATTGCACTATGTCATGATTCGCCATGCTTGACAGATTAAGTTCGACTGCGCGATAGTTTGCCCGTCTAGTATCTGACGAACAACGCGAAAGCTCAGGAGGGTGAACCCGTGAAACGTTGCGCAATGTTTTTCTCGATAACCGCCTTTCTGGTTACGTCAACCAGTGCCGCGTTGGCGCAGTCTGCCCGGCCGGCGATCAATGTTGCTTATTCTTCTGAAGCGGGCCCAGAAACCGCGCTTTGGGTGGCCAAGAATTTGGGGCTCTTTGAGAAGTACGGCCTCGACGTCACGCCCAAGCGGCTGGCTGGCAGTTCGCTCATCGTGCAAGCGATGTTGGCGAAGGAAATTTCTATCGCGCAGATTGGCGGCACGGCAGTGGTGGACGCGCGGCTGGCCGGCGCTGACATTGTCTATCTCGCCTCGGTCATTGGCACCATGGTCGCGTCAATCCACAGCTTGCCGTCGATTACCAAGCTCGAAGATTTGCGCGGGCAAAAAATTGCCGTCACCCGCTTCGGCGCCATCACCGACTTTTTCGCGCGCTACGCGATGAAGACCAAAGGGTTTGTCGCCGGCAAAGATTATTCGGTCGTGCAGACCAACGACATGCCGAACAGTTTGACCGCCCTCAAGCTGGGCACGGCTCAAGCTGGGCTCCTTACGGCGCCCCTCACAGCGATCGCGCGTAAGCAAGGGTTTCCTGAACTGGTCGACATGACCAAGATCGGCGGCGCTTTTCCGTTCAATGGCGTCGCCACGACACGCGAATATCTGAACGGAAAAGAAAACCGCGAAATTCTGCGGCGCTTTATGAAAGGGTGGATCGAAGGCATCAGCGTCGCGCTCAAAAACCGCGAGCAAACTTTGAAGATAATCAGTCATTACACCCGCACCACCGATCAGGAACTATTGGAAGAGGCCTATGATGTCACGGTCGGCCGGGCGTTTCTCAAGTCGCCGTATCCTTTAGTAGACGGCTTCAAAGCGATTTTCGATTTCGTCGCGGAGACGCGTGATCCGAAGGCGAAAAATTTCGACCCCAAAGCGTTTCTCGACGCGAGCTTTGTCAAAGAGTTGGATGACAGTGGGTTTTTGAAAAGCTTGTTCTGAAGGCGCAACCGGAGTGCTTCCCTAGAGAACTTCAGTAATATCGGTCCCCGCGCCATGCGGCGGGGGGGCTTGTAGTGAATCCGACCGGAGGTGATGACCATGCAACGCGTGACCCGTTGGTGTTGTGGCTTGTTGGTTTATCTTCTCGTTTTTGGCGTAAGCGTGGCCGGCGCGCAGAAACTCCTGATTGGTCAGACCGCGATCAGCGCCGAGGGATTACCGATCTGGTTGGCCTATGAGCTGGGCATCTTCAAGAAAAACGGCCTCGATGCTACGCCGGTGTTTCTAGGCGGCGGCGGGCCGCGCTCGTTGTCGGTGATTCTTTCAGGAGAGTGTCCGATCTCCCATGGCTCGGGCATGCCGCTGGTAAACAGCAATCTCAACGGATCGGATCTAGCGATGATCACCGGCGGTACGACGACGATCAATTACTGGCTCATGACCCGTCCCGAGACCAGGTCGCCGGAGCAACTACGCGGCGGCGCCATCGCCATCGGTTCGTTCGGGACCACCACCGATTTTGCCGCGCGCTTCGCGCTCAGGAAGTTGGGCATGGTGGCGGGCAAGGACGTGACGCTCTTGCCGGTGGGCAACAACCCGGTGCGCCTCGGAGCCTTGGAATCGGGCCGCGTCGTTGCCACGCCGCTCAACCCGCCGGCCAGTATCATGGCGCAAAAAAAAGGCTTGAACGTGATGCTCGACATCACGTCGCTTAACATTCCTTGGCCCCACACCGGCGCCATCACGACGCGCAAATACATTCGCGAACATCCCGATACAGTGCGCCGCTTCGTTAGGTCATACGTCGAGGCGGTCCATCGGATCAAAACCGACCGCGAAACCGGGATGAAAGTCATGACCAAGCACTTCAAAGGGCTGCAAGACCGCGACGTGGTGGCGAGCACCTACGACGCGTCATTCGCCGAGAACGTCATGCCGCGTAAACAGTACGCAACCCTGGACGGCATCAAGTACATTCTCGATTATCTCGCCGACAGCGAGCCCAAGGCAAAACGCGCCAAGCCGGAAGAATTCGTCGATATGCGCTTTATTCGTGAACTCGATGAGGGTGGTTATACGGATTCGCTTTATCGCTAGCGCAATTGAAAAACTCAGGAGAGAATAGTCATGGCACGGGACGGATATAAAATTCTCGACAGCGACATGCATGTGTTCGAGCCGCATGATTTGTATCTCAAATACATGGATGCCAAATGGGGCGACCGCATTCCGCGCGGCGAGCCGTGCCAACGTCATGGCCAAATTAGGTTTTCGCTCGCCAACGGCAAACCGCTGCGGCCTTCAGGAACCCAAGCGCTGACCGCGACTTCGCCGCAGAAAAACGCCGAGGAGGCGGCGCCCGGTGAAGCGGAAGTCGCCCATCGCTACGCCATGCCGTTGGCACGCGACTACGACGCGGTGTCACAGGTAGAAGCGATGGATGTCGAAGGTCTCGACATCGCCGTGTTGTTCCGCACCTTCCCACTGCACTGCGACGATAGCTTGGAGCCGGAGTACGCCAATGACTTGTGCCGGGCGTGGAACAATTGGATGGCGGATTTCTGCAGTGTCGATCCAAAGCGGCTGCGCCCGTCGGCGTTGATTACGCTGCACGACGTCGATCTCGCCGTCGACGAGACGCGGCGGGCGATCACCGAGTTGGGCGCCATTGGACTATGCCTGGTGCCCGAGCCGGCCAACGGCAAGCATATTCATGATCGTTATTATGACCCGGTGTGGCGCGAAGCCGAGAAACTCGGCGTGCCGATCTGCTTTCATCCCGCGGCCAACCCCAACACCGATCAGGTCGTGCATCGCTTCAAGGGCCACAGCAACGAGGCGGTGCTGATCAATGCCTTTCGCAACCCCATCGAGCTGATGCTGGCCGTCGGCAGCTTCTGCGCTGGCGGCGTGTTGGAGCGCTTCCCAAAGTTGCGCGTGGCCTTTCTCGAAGGCAACTGTAGCTGGCTGCCCTGGGCGTTGTACCGACTAGACGAGCGCTGGGAGATGCGCAAAGACTATTGCAACGAGTCGATGAGCATGAAGCCAAGCGACTATTTCCTGCGCCAGTGCTACATCTCGGTAGACGTTGAAGAAAACTTGGTGGACGATGTGCTCAAGCGTATCGGCGACGACAACGTGGTCATCTCGACCGACTATCCGCACGCCGACTCGCACTGGCCCGACGCGGTGAACCATTTCATGGGCGTGGAGATGCCGAGCGCGTCGCGCAAGAAAATCTTGTGGGACAACTGCGCCAAGCTCTACGGCGTCAGTTAAGACTGGCCGCAAAAAAACGCCCTTCGATTATCTGGACTTCCACCTTGCGCGGCCGAGGTCTTTGCCATCCGGCTCCCCCGCTAAACGAGTTCCGCCGCTTTCTCTCGCGCCTTACCGCCGGTGGCGGAGTTGCTGTGGAACATGCTCCTCGAGAAAATGCCGAACCATGTCCAGGAACTGCTCTTGCTCGGTGGTGTAAGTTGGCTCGAAATCCATTTTGACCCTTACATCGGTGTTTGGCCGCGCAAAAAGTTTCGGGTCTTCGACCTTAACATCGAGCACTGCCCCAACTGCGGCGGCAGCTTGAAGATCATCGCCTGTCCTGAGCCTCGTCGAAGGGCTGCCATCGAAGATCCGCCAATGATTGACAAGATCCTCAGCCATCTAGGCCTGTCCACCCGAGCCCCGCCGCGCTCTCCGGCGCAGCGATTCGATTTATTTCAAACGACCTGACAAGTCGAAAACCGGTTGCCAATGCGAGCCAACGGACGGGCTCACTCTGAGTACGAGCGAGTCGCGCGAAAAGGAACATTTCGCGCGACTCCGACCGCTGCGGCGCCAAAGCCGACCCCGGCAAAAGCACAAATTTCACTAACCGCTCCGAGGATTGACACGCTCACCGATCCAGCGATATAGCTCCAGTCAGAAAAAAGGGTGGTTTGAATTTCCTATACATAGATGGTGATACTCTGGGTATCCCAATGGCGAGCCCTCGGATTGAGAAACCGTCGCCGCGAGCACACGGCGCAATCGATCCCGCGTAGGGCAATTGGACGGAGGACCGAGTTATGAAGCGAGCTCATGGCCGGTTGACCCGCGCTCTGCTCGGCGCCGCGCTCTTGTGGGGGAGCTCGGTCTGTCTGCCGGCGCATGCCGCACCGATCGAGCTGAACGTGACCGGGGTGGTCACCAGTGTGTCGACTCAAATCGCCAGCGAATTCAGCCTCGGGCAGACGATGTCGGCCATTTTCACCTATGACTCGGCCGCGGCGCCGACCCCATCGCTCATCTTGACCCGCTTGACCTACCCGTCCGCGCTGACTGGTGGAAACTTCCAGATCGGCAGCTATCTCGGCACCTCGGCCGCGGGCAACATCCAAATTGCCGACGACGACCCGACGCTGAACGATCAGATCCGATGGCTCAATGGCGGCATTATGGCGGCGAGCATACTGACCCATGATCCATTCCTGTTCGACATCACCTTGGCGGACTCGACCCAGGTGGCCCTGAGCGACAAACTGCTTCCGCTGACGCTTCCGGACCTGTCCGTGTTCACGGAGCGCTCATGGAGCCTGGCGTTCTCGCCCATTGCATTGGCCGGTGAGCAAACCGCGGTCGGCGGTCGACTGCTCAGCGCCACCCTCACCGTCCTCGAGGTGCCGGAGCCCTCGACGCTGCTGCTCCTGATCGGAGCAGGATGGCTCGCGGCAGCGCTAGTCCGCCGCCGCGCTTGACCTAAGCGGCCGCGGCGCTTTCCTCCGCCGCCTCATGCCGATTGCCGAAGCAGGCAAGGCTGGTCTTGCGCTCGGGCGCAATCCGAGGGACGTAATTGACTAAGTTGACAAACTCTCTAAGCCACGGCTGATCGAAACATGAAATGACTTAGTCAACTTAGTCAATGACGTCCCCAAAGCAGTTCCCCTGCGACGCCGTGTTCCGTACGCCAGAGTACAACGTTGCGGTCAAGCAGCTTCACTGCCAGCGGCTTGTCGGCGAGATCGCGCGACCAAGCCACCGGATGCCAGTAGTGTGCCAATACCTTGTCGGTCTTCTTGCCGTTGGCGGACTTGCCTGTTGATGAACTGTTTTTCATATAGTCACTCGCTTGTGGAAATTTTTCACTAGGCCGAGGTCAGGTTGTGATTCACGGTGCGATAAAACTCGCCGACGCGTGAGTGGTCGACTGGCGCCATCTATTGATCTACCGCAGTGTGGGCGCGACCTCACGCGCCAGCAGATCGAGGGAACGACCGCGATCGGGACCGATGACTTCCCAAGCGATGGGCAGCTTGAGACCGGTGCCGAGAAATTCTTTGAGTCCGCGCGCGACTTGCTCAGGCGTGCCGGCGATGGTGACTTTGCGCACCACGTCGTCGTCGATCCGCGCCGCCGCTTGTGCCAGACCGAGTTTTTCGACATGATCGCGGACTGTGCCGATTTCAGACGCCGTCACACCGGCGTGGCGCAGCATGTCGGAATGGCGCGTCGGCAATTTTTGCGCGACAAAGCGTTTGGCAGCATCGAGGGCCTTGCGTTCGCTCTCGTCGACGGAGATCAATAGATATGCCGCGACCTCGAATTGATCCAACGTCCTCCCTGAGCGCGCCAAGCCTTCTTCGATCAGCGGCATCGCATAGCGCACAAACGGTGGCGTGCAGGGGTAGTTAAACAAAATCCCATCGGCATATTGTCCCGCTAGGCGGAGCGCGGCCGGCCCGGTGGCTCCCAAATAAATCGGAATGCCGCCGCAGCGCTCCATGTCGAGGCGGCTGCCGGGTGTGGCAATTTTGAATCGCGCGCCGTCGTACTGGAAAGACTGGCCGCTCAAAATGCCCTTGATGATTTCGCTGGATTCTTTGACCAGCGCAATCGTTCCGCTGCTATCGATCGCATGCTTGCGCACGGCGTTTAGTACGCGGCCAATGCCAAGTATCACCCGATCGCGCGCGATTTCATCGAGCGACGCCGCTTCCATCGCCAGCAACGCTGGGTGTTTGGTGTGCACGCTCAAAATCCCAAGACCGATTTTGATTTGCTCCGTCGCCGCTGCGATCGCCGTCGCGCGCACGACGGCGCTGCGTGAGTGATATCCTTCGGCAAGCCAGAAGCTGTGTAACCCCAACGCTTCGGCATGCTGCGCCAGCGCGACGCTCTCGCGCATGGAAGTCGCGCCGTCGGTGCCAACGCCAAAATTTTGCCAGCCAGCCATAGAAATCGCTGCGATGAATATGCTTACAAGCCGTAAAGTCTTTTTGCGTTCTCGTTAAGAATCTTGTCCGCCACCGCGTCGCAGACGCCCGGCAGTTGCCGGAGTTTTCTTAGCGCATCGATTTCCGCCGAGACATCGGAGTGGCCGTAGTCGGTGCCGATCACCAGATTGTCGTCGCCAGCGTATTGAAGAACGTAGGCGAGGTCGTCATCAGTCTGGCAAGTGACGAAAAATCGGTAGTCGGCCAAGAAATTCCGCGTGAGCGCGGCTTTGGGATTGCCCCTTTGCCGCTCGATCCGCCTGACCAGATCGTGCAACGCGTAGGGCACCCACTGGGCACCGCTTTCGATCAGGCCGAAGCGCAAGCTGGGGAACAGCTCCGAGATGCCGTTAAAAATCATGCATCACCTCATGAATCCGCTTACCGAAACCCCAAACCTAATACCTAATGCCCAAAACCCAACAGCTATTTCTGCCTCAAGAGCCGATAAACCTTCTCCGCCGTAATCGGCAGCTCGGTGATGCGCACTCCGACCGCATCATAGATCGCGTTGGCGATGGCCGGCGCCACCTGGGAGATCGCGCTCTCGCCGATCTCTTTGCTGTGAAACGGCGACGCGCCCTCGTGGCTATGCACCAACGTCGTCTTGAGTGCCGGTATATCGCGAATGTTGGGAACCTTGTACTCGCCCAAATTCGTCGTCGTCACGCGCCCCTCTTCCATCGCCAACTCTTCCATCAGGCCGTAACCCACGCCCTGCATGATGCCGCCGTCGATCTGTCCCTGATGGCCCACCGGATTGAGAATCGTCGCCACGTCATGGATCGTATCCAACCTGCGCAGGGTCACCTGACCGGTATTCACATCGACACCAACCTCAGCCACGCAGGCCGCAAAAGCACCTTCAGGCGGAGTCTCGTGCTCGGCGTGGTAGCTCTCGGTTTCAAGATTGAGATTTTTCGCGGCGGCAGCCTTGGCGAGCTCGGCCAGCGTAAGTGAGCGACCGCCCGCTCGATCGCCGCTCAACCGACCATTTTTTAGCGAAATCTTATCCTTGCTCACGCCGAGCATTTCCGCCGCCCGATCACAGATCAGCGACTTCAACTGTGCGGTCGCTTTCAACACGGCCTGGCCAAGGACAAAAGTCACGCGGCTCGCACCGGTGCCCGACTCCGAGCGAAAGGCATCGGTGGTGCCGACTTCGAGCCCGACTTGATTCAGCGGCACGTCAAGGGTTTCGGCGACCATCTGACATAGAATCGTGTGCGCACCGGTGCCGGTGTCGGGATAGGTGGTCAAGATCGAAATTTTGCCTTCGGGGTTCAGCCGCATGCGTGCGTTGGCGTCACCCAATCCCACATGACGATACGAAAGCGCCATGCCGCGCCCGACATGCGCCGGCAAATTTTTCTTTTTCCAATGGGTCGCCTTGGCAGTGGTTTCCAATACTTCCTTGCATTTCACGTCGACCATGCCTTTAACGTCTGGCGTCGGGAATCCGTCGGTCAATGCGTTGCGCATTCGCAGCTCGAGCGGATCGATTTTCATCGCCGCGGCGATCATGTCGATTTGCGACTCGCTGGCGAAGGCCAACTGCACCAACCCCGGCGAACGAAAATGGCCGCAGGGCACGCTGTTAGTGTAGATCGCGTAGGAATCGATTCGGACGTTGGCAATCGCATAGGCGCCAGCGGCTTTCACCGCGCCGGGCAAGTTGACGGTTGGAATCGGTTTCATGGCGCCATAGGCGCCGCCGTCCCAATAAGCTTTGATTTGCCGCGCCGTGATACGGCCATCTTTCTTGAGACCGGTCTTGATGACGATTTGCGCCGCGTGGCGCGGGTTCGCCGCCGTCAGCTCCTCCGTGTAACTCATGACCATGCGCACCGGCCGCTCAAGTCGCCGCGCCAGGAAATAGCAGAGCGGCAAATCCATCAACGCACCCTTGCCACCGAAGTCGCCGCCGATGGTGGAAACATGGATCGTAATCCTTTCGGCGGGCACGCCGATGGCATCGGCAAGACTATTTTTTGTGTTGTAGGGAACCTTGTTGCTTACCCAGACGTGAATGGTCCCCGTGCTGCGGTCGATAGAAACGACGCTCGAATGCGGTTCCAAGTAAGTCTGGTGCACATGCTGGGTGGCGAAGCGATCCTCGAAAATTTTGTCCGCTTCGCGAAAGCCTTGATCAACATCGCCCAGCGTCCACTCTTCGTGCGAATAACTATTATTCGGCGGCGTGCCGATATTGGGCAAGCCTTGGTATTCCGCCAAGCCCTCGTGCAGCTCCGGCGCGCCTTCGGCAATCGCCGCCAGCGGATCGAACACGGGCGTCAACGGCTCGTATTCCACCTCGATCATCTGCGCCGCCTCTTCGGCAACATCACGTTCCGCGGCGGCGACCACGGCAACTTTCTCGCCGATGAAGCGCACGCGATCGTTGGCGAGCATCGGCATGTCACGCAGACGGCGGCCGGTTAGGACATCAGGAATGTCCGCTGCGGTGAGAACTGCCAATACTCCGGCATGGGCCTTTGCGCGATCCGTATTCAAGCGCGTGATCCGCGCGTGAGGATAAGCACTGCGCAAAACTTTTCCCCACACCGTGCCCGGCAGCACATGGTCGGCCGTGTAAAGCGCCTGTCCGGTAACTTTTTTCTTGCCCTCGATTTTGGGCGCCGGTTTGCCAACGTAGGAATAATGCGGCTGTTTTGCTTTTGGATTTGCCATCGAATTTCTCGAGTGCTGAGTTTTCAACCGCCCTACCTTTCCGCCGCGCACGCCTGAATTGCTTCGAAGATCCCCGTGTACCCCGTGCAGCGGCACAAGTTGCCGTCGAGACCTTTTTTCACTTCGTCCAACGTCGGTTTCGGATTGCGCCGCAAGAGCGCCGTCGCCGCCATCAACATGCCGGGCGTGCAATAGCCGCACTGGAGCGCGCCATGTTTGAGAAACAGACGCTGCAAATTGTTCAACTCGCCATCCTGGGCAAGTCCCTCGACAGTGCTGATCGCCTTGCCTTCGCAGCGCGCCGCCAGCACGACGCAGCTGTGCACCGCCACTCCGTCAAGCAACACCGTGCAGGCGCCGCAGTGACTGGTCTCGCAGCCGCGCTTGGTGCCGGTCATGCCGAGCCCTTCGCGGAGCGCATCGAGCAACAGTGCGGTCTCTGCCACTTCGACTTCCTGGGTCTCGCCGTTCACGTCCAATCTAAGCTTTGCCATGACCGTTCCTTTCCGCCCCTTCCATCGCTGCAGCGATCGCGCGGCGCACCAACACTTTGACCATCTTGCGCCGATAGTCGGCCGAGGCATGTGGATCGCTCATCGGGTCGGCTTCGCCGGCGGCGATCTCCGCCGCGGCACGGATCGTCTCGTCGTTTAATACTTTGCCGTTCAATGCAGCCTCTGCCTTAGAGGCGCGAAACGGCACCGGCGCCACGCCGCCCAAACCAAGCCGCACGTCGCGCGCCGGCGCGCCGTCATTTTCTCCCGGCACGATTAGTGCCGCGACGCCGGCGATGGCGAGATCCTCCGGGCTGATGGCGTGCTTGAGGTAGGCAACCCGCGCCCCCTGTGGCACGGCCGGAATCTCCACCCGCGAAAGAATTTCTGCCGGCGCCACTGCGGTCTCAAAAAAACCGCGAAAGAAATCCGCCAGCGGCACTTTTCTCGTCGCCTTGCTGCTCCGCAACTCAACTGAGGCGTTGAGCGCCAACAGCGCCGGCGGCAGATCGGCGCCCGGCTCATTGTGACAAAGATTGCCGCCAATGGTGCCGAGGTTGCGGATCGCCGTGGAGCCGACCTTCGCGGCCGCTTGGCCCAACAAAGGAATCGCGCGCCGCACCTCAGGCGACGAGATCAATTCAAAAAAAGTCGTCATGGCGCCGACCGAAGCGCCCTGTCCCTGCCGGTGCAAGCCGCGCAGCTCGCCCAACGGCTCCAGGTCGAGCAGAATCTGCGGATCGATCAACTTGTTGCGCAGCATAACCAGCAACGATTGCCCGCCGGTAATCGGCAGCGCGTCTTTGCCATACTGCGCGCGCTGGCTCAGCGCTTCATCCATGGAACGGGGTCGAAACAGTTTTCTTTCCATGCGTCAAGACTCCTAATGTGCTAGCACCTTATTTCACCACAAAGACAGAATCTTTTTCCGAACTTCGTGCTCTTCGTGTCACCTAATGGTGAAATTCCTACTCTCTTCATCCTTCAATCGCACTTTTAATTTTGTCGCCGAACTCTTTGATCACTGTCTCCGCCTTCTTTTTGACAAACGGATAGCCGAGCGTGCCGAGACGACCAAAGACGTTCACGTCGGTCTCAAAACCAATCTCCGTGTCATTGCCTTTCGCCGTCAGCGCCAGGGCCATCGTCTGGCGCACGCCGCCGGCTTTGAAATCCTTCCCTTCCATGGCGATCTCGATACACTTTAGCGGCTCGAGCTTCTTTACATCAGCCAACAAATCCAAATGAACGGTGATCGGCCCGACGCTGTCTTTCACCTTCAGTTCATACTTCTCGCGTTCTTTGATGGTCTTGACGCTTTCGCACCCCGGGATGCAGCGAGAGAGTTTTTCGATGTCCCAAAGAAACTCCCAGACTTTTTCCACCGGCCGGTTGATCAACAAGTTGCCCTGAAACTTCATCCGCTTCTAATCCTCCTCACCACGAAGTCACGAAGAGCACGAAGGTAAGAGAAGAGATTTATGTCTCTCTTCCGAACTTCGTGTCCTTCGTGCCCTTCGTGGTGAATCATTTCTTGCAAAATTCTCTCACAAATCATCCAACGACACTTTGTCGGCCCCCGGCACTTTGACAATCTCCGGAAAACTCTGTCCAAACGGCACAGTGGCATCGATGCCCAAACTCGAACCGACGCGGTACTTGCGCACGCACGGCGGCATCCATGGCGCTCGCCATCACCCGCGGAAAGACATACCCACCGTGCCCGCGGCGGGAAAATGCACCGCCGTGACGCCGGGAAATTCTTTTTTAAGCTGCGAATAGTAAGTCGCCTCCAACGGCAGTTGTTTAAGAATATGGTTTTCCGTCGTCGGCATGCCGGTGAGCGCGGCCTGATAGGTGGGATTTTTCCGATGCGTGATCGCAGTCACTTCGATCACCGGCTTGGGATTGGACGGCGTGTAGTAGCCCGACACTTCACCGAACGGCCCTTCTTCTTCGCGCACGTTGGGAAGGACCAGGCCTTCGATGATGATTTCCGCCGTCGCCGGCACTTCCGCCAGTGGCGAGCACGCCAACGCGCACTCGGGTCAGCTCGGCCGCCAGGGCGGGCGCGGACCGCAGGGCTAGTAAAAGCAGCAACATCGAGAACGATAAAAATATCTGCACCATGTCACTTAGGCCTCAAGCCCTATTCACCACGAAGAACCGAACGCGGGGCAGCCGCAACCAAAGAATTGGGATTCACCACGGAGAACAGGGAGAGAGGGAAAGAAATTTTTTCATAAAAACAATTCTCTCTTTCTTGTCTCCGTGAACTCCGTGTCCTCCGTGGTGCAATTTCCTCTCCAAACTTTGCGCCTTTGCGCGAGATATTCCGAGTCCTCGCTCACTTCGCCCCCTGCGCTTCGATCGCGTTCAACACCCGCTCGGGATAGAGCGGCAAATCTTTGATGCGGACTTTCATCGCGTCATAAATCGCATTACCCACGGCCGGCGCGATGCCGACAACGGCAAGCTCGCCGATGCCCTTGGCGCCGAAGGGTCCCTCGGGCAAGGGCACTTCCACCGGGATCGCGACGATCTCGGGAATCTCGTGCGACGACGGCAGTTTGTAATCCATAAACGATGGATTGATCACCCGGCCATCTTCGAACTGCAGCCGTTCGTGCAGAGCGTAGCCGATCCCCATCGCCACACCGCCGGTGATCTGGCCGCGCACGCTGATCGGATTGAGCGTGGTGCCGACGTCGTGCGCCGAGGCAATTTTTCTGATTCTGACAATACCCGTCTCTTCGTCGATCTCCGCTTCCACCGCCTGCGCCGCATATTTCCATCCCGGAACATACTCTTTCCCCTGCGCTTTATGGGGCAGCGACGGATAGTCACCCTTGCCGCCGTACCAGCCGCGCCCGAGGATCGGCTTCTCCCGGTTATGCGCCGACTCGAGAACTTGGCGCAGGGAAAGCGACAACTCGGGGCGTTTGGCCGAGACGATCTTTTCGTTGTCGACGGTCAAATCGCTCGCCGGAATCTCGGACATCTTCGACGCCCTTTCGAGCAGCTGTTGTTTTGCGTCCTCCGCGGCTTTCTTGACCGCCATGCCGGTATAAAAAGTCACGCGACTGGAAAATGTGCCGCGGTCGTAAGGGGTCGCGCCGGTGTCGGCGCAAGTGATGCCAACCGATTCGTACGGAATCCCTAACACCTCGGCGGCGATCTGCGACAAAACCCCGCACATCCCTTGGCCTAATTCAGACGAACCGACCATCACCTGCGCGCTGCCGTCTTCGTTGAACAGCACATGGGCGCCGGAAATGCTCGAGTGGGTGGTCGGAGATTTGGCGATGACGGCCAGGCCGCGGCCGACGTTTTTCGGCTTCGGCGTGCCCCAGCCAATTTCTCGCGCGACTTTCTGCAAACATTCTTCGAGACCGATGCTCACCGCCGAATCGCCAATCGCGTTCAGATCACCTTCGCGCAAAATATTTTTCATGCGCAGTTCGAGGGGGTCCATGCCTAATCGCTCAGCGATCATGTCGAGCTGCGACTCGATGGCAAAGGCACCCTCCGGCACACCCAAACCGCGCAGCTGCGTGCCGCGCATCTTGTTGGTGTAGACCAGTGTCGAAGTGACCCGAATATCGTAAATATTGTACGGGCCGATGCCGTCTTTCATCGCCCGACTGCTTGGCGCCAAGCCTTCCGCGTAGGCGCCCTTGTCCCAAAGAAAATCGATGTCGCGGGCGACGATCTTGCCGTCTTTCATCACGGCGGTTCTAACTTTCACCGTTGCCGGCGTCGAACCCGCCGCCGCGGTGAACTCGTCGGTGCGCGTCATCACCATCTTCACCGGCTTGTGCGCCTTCATCGCCAGGGCGATGGCGACCGGCTCCAAGCGCGGCTCGATCTTGCCGCCGAAGCCGCCACCTACCTTGGTGCAGATAATGCGCATCTTGCTTTCCGGCACGCCGAACAGACTCGCCATCACGGTGCGCAGCTCAAACACTTCCTGGGAGCAGGTCCAGACTGTGACCGTGCCGCCGATCACCGCCGCCGTGGTGGCGTGCGGCTCCATGTAACTGTGATGGATTTGGCTGGCATGAAAAACGTCCTCGAAAACGTGGTCGGCCTTCTTGAGCGCCGCTTCGACGTCACCGCGCTCGGTGGAGGCGCGGTGGACGATATTCGTGCCCTGCACTGGATACCACGACGCGAGATACACCGAGCGCGCGCGGAGATCGGAAAGATCGTCATGCACCAGCGGCGCGCCGTCGCGGATCGCCTCTTCGGCGCTGAACACCGCCGGCAAGTCTTCGTACTCGACGTCGATCAGCGACAAAGCCTCTTCCGCTGTGTCCTCGTCGATGGCCGCCACGGCCGCCACCGGTTGACCGACAAAGCGAACTTTATTGATGGCGAAGATATGCTCGTCTTGCACGGCGTAGCCGTAGCGCCGCGCCGGCACGTCCTTCGCCGCGATCACCGCCTTTACGCCGGGATGTTTTTTCGTTTTCTCAAGATCGACGCGCAGAACTTTGCCGTGCGGAATCGGACTGCGCAAGACTTTTCCCCAGAGCATGCCCGGCAATTTCACGTCGGGACCATACACCGCCTGTCCCGTAAGCATCTCCGGTCCGTCCACCCGCTCCACCGGCTTGCCAATTACTCGATAGTCAGCCATGAATCCGAAGCCTCCCTGTCACACAAATAGAAAATCGCAGGAACGAACCGCATCAAGCAAATCCAGCGACCGAATCGGCAACATAGACCGAGCCGATACCAATTTGTCAAGCTCAAAGTGCGGTCCGTTCGTCCCGGATTCCGCTCTCAAAGTGAGCGCAGTGATTTCCGACTTCCTCGCCCTCTGGGGAAGGATTGAGGGTGAGGGCGCATTGTGGCACGGTCGATGCTTCGACAGCCCTCTCCCTAGCCCTCTCCCAAAGGGCGAGGGGACTCGATTCTCTCAGTCGCGCGCTGAAATTTTATCGGATTAGGGTTGAGTCTACGTGTGGAACTCCTGGGTCAACCACTCCGTGGGAATTTCCCGTCCAAGGCCGCGCTCCTTGGCGCCCTTGAAGATAACGTAACCGACGGCGGCGAACTGCAGGCCAAGTCCAGCGTTGTTCCAAAAATAGGTGGCTTCTGGAGGGCAACCCAACTTTGATGATTTCCGGGCGAGGTGCAAAGCGTCATGAAGGAAATTTCCCTAACGCGTTCGAGCTTGATTGAATCGAGGTCGTCGAGTTGAGCTTAAAGTGAGGGCCGCCGCGCCAACCACTTGGCGCTTTGTTCATAAGCGTGCGCCACTTGCAACACTCGGCACTCATCGAAATTGTTGCCGACAATCTGCAATCCCATCGGCAGGCCGCGTGTTGTGAAGCCGCAAGGGACGCTGACCGCCGGCAGACCGGTGACATTGAACGGCACGGTGAACGTGGTTCCAAGACTGATTCCCGCAGGCTGCAGCGAGAGTTTCTTGCCGTTCAACTCGATGAAGCCTTGCTGGCTCTCTTCAATGGTTGGCGCTGAAATCGGAGTGGTCGGCGATAAAATGACATCGACCTTTTGCAGCGCTTGGTCAAACTCGTCGCATAGGATACGGCGCGCTCTTTGCGCGTTGATATAAGTTGATGCCGGGATCATCAGCGAGCCGATCAGGCGCAGCAGCAGCGGGCGGCTGATATCGCTGGAACGGGTTTTTAGATGCGGCATCAAGTGCACGATGTTCTCGACGCGGCTGGTGACGGTCTGGACTGGTTGAATCAGATCAATATGTGGTATGGATATTTCCGCCTGCTTCATGCCGAGCGCGCGCAGGGCGCGGACCGAATCGTCAAAGGCAACTTTGACTTCCCGCGAAATCAGCTCCTCGCAATAGCCTCGCAATACAGCGAAGCGCAGGCCCTTCACCGGTTTGCCCAGATCACGATGGTAATTTGGCACGGGAGCTTCGGAGCTGAGCGGATCCCTGGGATCGTGGCCGGCGATGGTCTTTAACACCGTCGCGCAATCGCCGATGGTTTTGGTGAAGATCCCGAAGTGATCCGAGGAGAAACCTCCCGTGCCGCCGACGTTGCCGAAACGGCTGACGCGACCGTAGGTCGCCTTGAGTCCGACGGTGCCGCAATAGGATGCCGGGTTGCGCACCGAGCCGGCGTTATCGGTACCGATCGAGACCAGACAGAGGCTCGCCGCGACAGCGGCTGCCGAGCCGCCACTGGAACCGCCGGGAATGCAGGCCACATTCCACGGGTTATGAGTGGTGCCGAAATAGGGATTGATCGTTGTGCCGCCGCTGGCCCACTCGTGCATGTTAGTCTTGCCGAGCATGATGGCACCCGCGGCTTTCAGGCGCGCCACCACCGTCGCATCATGATCGGGAATCCAATCGGCGAGAACTTTTGACCCCGCGGTGGTGCGCACGCCGCGCGTCGCCAAATTATCTTTGATCGAAACCGGTATGCCGTGCAGCGGACCGCGATACTTGCCGCGGGCGATCTCCTTTTCAGCGGCCTTGGCGTCCTTGCGCGCCTGCTCTTCCGTGAGCGTCATGTAGGCGTTGAGAACGGGATTGAGCTTTTTGATTCTTTCGAGATAGAGATCCGTCAGCTCCACCGGCGAGAGCCGCTTGGCGCGAATCTCACGCGCCGCCTCGCTCAGGGTCAGCGCTTCGAGGTCGATGGAGTTCACTTTTTTACCTGCTTCTCGACCTTCAAGATCGGCGCGACATCGGTCAGATCCATGTCGGTCAGCGGCTTTAAAAAATGCTCCAGCTCCTGGTGCTGTTTGAGCACGGTTGTGATTTCGTCTTCGCTCAGGTTGAAGCCATACTCGGCGTTGAGTTTTCGCACAAGATCTTCCATGAGAAACCGCCGTGTCTAATGCTATTTCTGGTACCGTTTATAGGCCGCGGCAATAAACCCCTCTCGCTCCAACTCGGCGAGAATCGAATTGTCCATGAAATCTTCCGCTTTGGCGCTGCCGCGGTCCTTTAGCGTAACCAGATAGTTTTCGATTTGTTCGCGCTCGACGTAGGGTTTCGCTGGGTAAAGCGCTGACCAGAAGTCGTAGGTTTCGTTCAGCACCGTCTGATCCTTGTTCCGGAGATACTTCCCCAACACCTGAATGGCAAACTCGCGGTCGGTCTTGAGCCGGGCTAGGCCGCCGATGTAGCCGATCATGAATTTTTTTACCTTGTCGCGGTTGGTTTTGATGTATCGGGCGCTGGTGGAATTGTGGTTCATGGGGAACTTAATGCCGCTCTGCGCCAGATTGACCATCGGCTTGAACCCCAGCTCCTTGGCTTTGATCGTATCGGGCGGCTGCAGCAGCGTCCCGTCGATGCTGCCGCTGGCGAGCGCGCCGAAGCGCGCGATTTGATCGCCGGTCTGGATGAACGTCACGTCGGCATCTGGATTGAGTCCCAAGTGCTGCAACGCGTAGCGCGTCGCCGGATAAGCCGTGCCGCCGAAGCTCAAGATGCCGATCTTCTTGCCCTTGAGATCAGCGGCACTGTGAATTCGCGGCGAAACGTAAAGTGTGTAAGGAAAAATCCCCAGCGTGGTACTGATCAGTTTGACGTCGCCGCCTTTGAGCGCCGCGTTGATCGCCGTCGACCCGCCGGTGGTCGTGATCTGCACATCACCGGAGACCAGCGAAGTGATGGTCTGTGTACCGCCGGTGAAAGTGACCGGTAAAACTTCGATCCCCAGCTCTTTGTAAAAGCCTGACTCGAGAGCCGTCCACAAAGACCACTGGCTGACGCTACGCAGCGTGGCAACGATGACTTTGTCCTGCGCCGCGACGCAGTTCGCAACACCGAGGCACAAGAAAAAAATCAATGACGCGGCCTTCAGCTTCACAGCAGTCCTGCACCGAAAGCACGGCTCAACGTCTCGGGGTTTTGCCATGAGCGTTCCCTCGACAGCGGATTCTCAAACGACCTTTTCCAATAGCTGGAGCCATATCGCAAGACCGGAAGAGATGTACTTTCGGTTTGTGCTTGTGGCGAGCAGATCAATTCCAGCCATAAAAGTTGCGCGGATTGTTCTCAAGAATCTTAGTTCACGCCGTATCCGAAATTCGTTGATCGTTGCGTCATAGATGAACCGCGACGCGCTTGATATTTTGGCAAGGAGAACTTCAAACTCTTCCGAAGCATCGCCTCGTGGAAGACCGCCGCGCTGGCGTCTATTGAGCCCAGGCCTTGCGTACCTCCTGGCTTGAACTGATCAGCCCAAAGTGAGTAGCCATGTTCTTGAGCGAGAAGCGCTGGAGGTCCAGGTCGTACGCACCAACACAGTCCGCCAAAACCACCGCGTAGTATCCGCGCGCAAAAGCGTCTCGCACACAGGCCTCCACGCAGCCATTGGTGGCGACGCCGGTGAACAGGAGTGTCTTTGCGCCGAGCCCCCTAAGCATGGCGTCCATTTTCGGGTTGGTGAAAGCGCTGTGATGCCACTTCGGGATGGATGTTTCCCCGGGACGTGGCGCGACGAAGTCGCAAATTTCCCAACCCCAGGTTCCCGGGATAGTGTACTTGGCCCCACCGAGCCCGACCCGCCGGCGGCGCGCCAGAATCGGCCCGTTGTCGTGCTCGGCGTCGGTCTGCGCTTGGGTGTAGACGACGGGCACACCTATTGCCCTGGCGGCTTCTAACATCTGCCGCGAGGGCTCCTTCATCGCCTCGATGGTGGAAAGGTCTCCCTGCATCCTCGCGCCGCCTGGAGCGCAGAAGTCGTTTTGGATGTCGACCATAACGAGCGCCGTGTGGTCCGGCCTCACCATGTCCACTAGCTCGGGCCACACTTCCTTGACTTGCGGCTCCCACGGCTCGACTTCCGGATCGAATTCGTAGTCGGCGATAACCCGCTTCTCAAAAATCGGACGGCCGACCTCTGCGGAGACCCGCTGGTGCAGCGGGTGATCCGTGTAGCGCTTTAAGCTTGCCAAATCCTTCACGACGGCCACCATAGCGTGAGTGAACTCACTGTCACCGCGCAGATCCGGCCCCATTGACCAACTGAGCAGCTCCGGTACAACGTCTTTCATTGAGTTGTAACCCGCTACCATAGCGTCAATCTTCTCTTGCGGGGTGCCGGGTTTGACCTTGAGAAGGACAACATGTTTGATCATCTCAACCTCCGAAAATTGTTTGGCGGCCGGAGGACGAAGGGCGCCTTACCGATCGTGGTCGCCGACCGATAAAATTTCTATTTCGCTCTAGCCCTTTGGCAGAATTTTCGCCAGCTTTTCTTTGAGGGCAGCCGGCATAGCCAAATAATCGGTGATCAGTTTCTGGAGTTCCGCCGCGCCCGTCGGATTGATGTCCAGCTTCACCCTGTCAGCCTCCGCCAGAAACTCTTTGTCCGCCATCGTCTTGACGAAAGCAGACCGCAGTGCCGCCACGCGATTGGTGGGCACGCCGGGCGGCAGGAAATAGGGCCTCGTAAATAGATTGGGGACGACGATCCCAGAGCGAAGCAACTCGCGCTGTTCGTCATTCTTTGCGAAGGTCAGAATCATTGGGACATTCTGCCGTGGCAGGCCCGCCAGCGGCTTGTCGGTAAGTTGTCCGATCAGCAGCCACTCTCCGCTTTCAAATTTTGCCAGCGTCCGCGCTTTGTTCGAGGACCAGTCATTATACTGCCCAGCGACCTCGTCCTGATCCATAGCCAGCTCCACTGCAGCGGTGGTCTTGTAGCCGCTCACTACCTTGACGTTGGCGCCCAGGACCTCGCGAGTCAGCAGCGAAGCCGTGTGATTGGTGGTCGCGGCGCCGGCGTCTCCAAGAGTTAAGACCTTACCGCCCGGCTCCAGCAACTGCTCGAATCTGGTGATTGCGGAGGCTTTCGTCATTATCAGCACAGAGTTCTCACTGTTCGGCGCGCCGAGGTAGATGAATTTGCTCGCATCGAACTGGACGCCCTGGTGGCCCAATAACTGAGATCGAGCAATTCCGCCGATGATATTGGCAATTACGGTGCCGTCCCTGGGCGCCCGACTGTAGATGTGGCTCGCGGCTACCAGGCCGCCCGCGGCCGGCATGTTATCGACAATGATGCTCGGTTTCCCGGGAATGTATTTGCCCAGGTGCCGCGCGATCGCGCGGGAGTAGACATCAAAGCCGCCGCCCGCGCCGTGTCCAACAATGAGCTGAACGGTTTTCCCCTGGTAGAAATCAGCTACGACCTTCTCGTCAAAGGGCGCGGACATGTCCGCAACAAGCTTGCCGGGCTCGGCGGCGGGACTCGAAGCGGCCGTCAGGGCCGCCATCGGCAGCAGAGCCTCGATCAAGCCGAACAACGCCATAGTCGCCAGGCTTTTTTTCATATTGCTGATCCTCTCCGCTCGGCAGAAGATCATGAGTAGTCACGCGCTTGCCATTCGTCCGCCGAAACTCAAAATTGCCCGGCGCACTGTGCCTTTCGGTGTAGCCCCGGGGGAACATAGGACTGCACGCCGAATCGTATCATCGATGGATTGGGTTTTAAAACGACCTTTTCTATGGCCAGAGCTATAAGGGAGAACCGGCAGAGTTGTCAATCTCTTTTCTACTTGATGAACAAATGAGGCAGCGCATTTTCTGGGCGACGTTTTTGACGCCTGTGGAGTGGAGCAGACCGATAGCAAAGCGGCGTAGGCGCGACATACTTTCGCGGCCGAAGCCGACAGAGGACCTCCGCATTCAGCTTCGCTTGCGCATTGCTCTGCTCGATAGCCAAAGAAAATAGAAAACAGGCCACGCTGTCAACTTCGCACCGGCACGATGGATTTACAGATCCCGCTATCGTTCTTGGCGGGCGCCAGGCCCAGATGGCTAAGAAATTTTAACGGTCGACCGCTTGAAATGCGTCCCGTGAAAACAGTTATGAGCTATGCGGAGACTCGACCCCTTTAGACCGACTGTTAGACCGACCCCTAGATTTCGCCTTCAGATTTCGTTCGAGTCAAGCCCCTTCAGCCGGGCCCGGCCACCTCTCCGTATCGCGGGAGCTTTTTTTCTTGTGTCTGAGCTCGCTAAAAAACTTGCTCAAGAGCTCAGCACTCTCCTGCGCCAAGACGCCACCGCGTACCGGCAAACGGTGGTTAAGTCGGGAATCGTCACAGAGCTTGTAGAGCGATTCAACCGCTCCTGCTTTCGCATCTAAGCAGCCAAAGATCAGCCGGCCGATGCGCGCCTGGAGGATGGCGCCGACGCACATGATGCAGGGTTCGAAAGTGACATAGAGATCGCAGTCGGTCAATCGCCAGCTGGCGCGAAACGTGGCCGCCTGTTCGATGGCGCCGATTTCGGCATGCGCCAATGGGCTTTGCAATTGTTCGCGGCGGTTAAAGCCCGTGCCGATGACCTCACCGTCCCGGACGATCACAGTCCCCACCGGAACCTCACCGCATGCGTAAGCGTTCTGCGCTTCCTGTAGCGCCAAACGCATGAACGCTATGTCTTGCGCAGCCTGTTCACGCAGTGGGTCATCTTGCGCGGCTGACTCTGAATCCTTCAACATGGAACCTGAACGCGGGACAAAGTTTGCTTAGGGATGCATGTACTCGATCGGCGGCGGTTCGATATCGGTGACCACCTCGGTCACTCCGGGAACGGCCTTGGCAATGCGGACGATTTCTTTTTCCAACTCCGCGTCGGCGAGAATGCCGGTAATGCTCACCCGCCCTTCGTCGCTGCGCACGTTGAGCACGATGTTGCGGGTTTTCGCCGAAGTCACAAGCGCGGCTTGGACGCGGGCGCTGACGGTCAGCTCGCGAAAGGCTTTTTCGCTGATCGGAGTCGATTGGAACTCCGCCCTTTTGGTTGCCGTAATGATCATGTCGACCGCCATGTCGACGCTCACGCGCGTGGTGTTGATGACGAGATCGTAACCCTGGGGGTCGAGCCAATCGACGCTAAAAAGCGATCGCAACCGGCGGCTGCGCACGCGATCGAGATCTTTCAAATATTGACGCGCCCGCTCGGCATCCATCCCTTGGCGCTTGTTGACCTGGTCGATGCGAAAATCCATCGACGCCACCGTCAGCACCTTCAAGACATGGCCGACGCTGGGGAAAAGCTCCTGGCCGGCGCGGCCGTGGTACACCATGTTGCCGCTCTGCGCCACCTCGCACATGGCCGCTTGCAGGGTGATGCGATAAAGCCGCGCGCTTTCGAGCCAGCGTTCCCACCAGCGCCCTTCGGTCTCCAAGACCTCGGTGAACTTGGCTTCTGGAATGCCGTAGCGTCGGCTCGCCTCGATCAGCACCTCGCGATTGATGCAGCGGTAGCCCAGTGCAGCGGCAACTTTGTCGGCGATGGCACTCCCGCCGGTAAACGCCGCGTGAGAGATGGTTACGATGGCCATAACGTGACTCCTCCAATTTTCTAGGAAACCGCCGGTTTTCTCTGAGATCAGTATGACCTGAATTCATCGGTGTCAACTGACGCCGTATAGGCGCGCGCAATTGTCCCATAGAATCTTTTTTCGCGACGCGCTCGTCATATCCACCGCCATGAAATGATTGACCGCGTCGGGCCAATGGGAGTCGGCATGCGGATAATCGGTAGAAATCACCACGTTGTCGTCGCCGATGCGCTTGACGACATCGCCGACCAAATCCTCCTCGACGTCGACCGAGATATAGCATTGGCGCAGAAAGTAATCGCTCGGCTTCATGCTCATCGACTCATTGCAGTAGTCTTTGCGCATTTCCCAGCGCTCGTCCAAGCGATACAACGCCCACGGCAGCCAGCTGCAGTTGCCTTCGAGAAACGCCACGCGTAATTTTGGGAAGCGCTCCAAGACGCCGCCGGCGCAGAAACTGCCGACCGCGAGCATGAGCTCGATCGGATTGCGAAAGGCGTTGATCAGCACCGCTTCGTTGGCGTGGCCTTTGAAGCGATGGACGACTTGATCGGTGTTGGGATTGGCCGCCGGATGGAAACAGATCGGCACGCCGAGTTTTTCGGCTTCGCGCCAGACCGGGTCGTAGTAGCGGTCGTGAATATGCTTGCCGTTGGCCGGCTCGGGCACCAGGCATAGACCGATGGCACCCAGCTCGGTAATCGCCCGGCGCGTCTCGTCGACGGCCATGTCGACGTCGTGCAGCGTGATCAGCGCCGAGGGCCGCAGCCGCTTCGGATCGGTCTTGCAGAAATCCGCCATCCAATTGTTCCAGGCGCGGCAAAGATCGTTGGCGTACTCGGGCTCCAGGCTATCATCGCAGTGCAGCGGAAACGTGCGGAACAACACGGCGATGTCCAAGCCTTCGACGTCCATGGCTGCCAACTGCGACACCGAGTCGTAATCGCGCGCCAGCGGTTTGGCGTAGCGATGGGCCACTTCCGCCTCGCCCGGCGACGATTCTTGCACCGCGCTCTTCGGCGCCGTCGTGCTCAGCACTTGGGTGCCCGACGGCCGCAGCGGTTTGCCGTTGGCGAGGGAGAACTTGATCTGGCCGTGGCGCTTGCGCGGCTCGCCGCGCGGAATCCGATCGCCCCACTTGGGGTCCATGTATTTCAGGTAAAGATCGTGAGGCTCGAAGACATGCATGTCGCTGTCGAGAATCTTGTAACCGTCGCGCGCCATGAAGAGCACCTCCAATATTATTGCTTGATTCTTCTTGGCCTATAATCTTCCGCGCCGGTCCTGTCAACTGAATTTCTTGCGGGCAATGCTAGCGGAAACGCCGCCGAAGTTGCTTGACAAGATTGCGGCGAGCTGCAAAAGATTTCGCAGCAAATCCTGCGCAGCGAGCGAAAGTGATGGAGGCTTCGATGCTCACAAGAATGAAAAACGGCTTGGTGCTCACGTTTTCGGCAGTTGCCATTTTACTAGGCGTTGTCGGTCTCGGCACGGCGCAGACGCGCATTTCCGTCGGTGTGACCGAGACCATCGAAACCCACAACCCCTACGGCGACAGCGTTTCGCTCTTGTACGGCATTTGGAGCGAGATCACCGGCCCATTTTGCACCTACAACTACGGCAAAGGCGATTTCGAAGGGCGCCTAGCCGAGCGTTGGAAGGTGGAAAACCCGACCACCTGGCTTTTCTATTTGAACAAGAACTACAAGTTCAACGACGGTTCGCCGGTCACCGCCGACGACGTCATCCACTCGATCATGAACCGCGTGATCAAAGACCCGCAGTCAAAGCAGAAAGCCTCCGTCGCCCCTTCGGTCGTGAACGTTGAAGCGGTCGACAAACTGACCGTCAAGGTGACCACCGACAAACCGACGGCGCCGCTGCTGTCGTTTTTTTGCGACCGTTTGATCATTACCAGCAAAGCGATGTTCGATAAGTACGGCCGCGACGTCGCCGACAAGGAACATATGCTCGGCGCGGGGCCCTATCGCTTAAAGGAGCTGATTCCCGGCCAGCGTTTGGTCATTGCCAAGAACCCCAATCACCCCGACGCCAAGAGAAACCCGCGCGCGCCCGACGAAGTCGTCTACCGCGTCATGCGCGAGCCCGAGCAGCGTGTGACCGCGCTATTAAATGACGAAATCCAAATCGGCCAGTTCGTGCCGCCGCACATGCGCGCCCGTGTCGAGGGGAACAAAAACTTGAAGATCACGCCGGTGGATTCGGTGGAGATCATGTTTCTCGCCATGCAGCCGAAGCCGCCGTTCGACAAGAAGGAAGTCCGCCAAGCGGTTTGTCACGCGATCAACCGCGATCAAATCATCGGCACGCTCTTGGAAGGCTTTGCCAGCCGGCTCGACGGTCCTTTGGGGCCGGGACAATACGGCTATGATCCCAATCTCAAGCCAAAGCTCAACCACGATCCCGAACGGGCAAAAAAACTCTTAGCACAAGCCGGTTTCCCCAATGGCATCGATGCCGAGCTACAAACTCCGGTGGGCCGCTACACCCTCGACAAGCAGCTCACCGAAGCGATGATTCCGATGCTTAACAACGTTGGCATTCGCGCCAAGCTCGCCACCCCCGAATGGGCGACACTGTGGGCCAACGTGCAAAAAGGCACCGTGCCGTTCTACTACATGGGCCGCGGTTCGATCCAAGACCCGAGCGCCGCGCTGCATCAGTATTTTCATACCGGCGAGACGCCGCGCATCGGCTACTCAAATCCGAAAGTCGACGAGCTGCTCGATAAAGAACAACAGGAGTTCGATCCAAAGAAACGCCGGCAATACTTGTCGCAAGCCATGAGCATCATCACCGAAGATGCGCCGGCCTGTTTTATGTGGCGCCACAAGCTACTTTGGGGCATGAACAGCCGCGTCGATTACAAGCCACTGCCCGACTCGCGCATTTATGCCATCGACATGACGGTGAAAAAGTAGCGGATGGGAAGACCTCAATGGCCACTCAGATCATCGACGTTCACGCCCACCTCTACCCCGCCGGCTGTTTTACCGAGGTGTTGCGCGACCGCAGCGAGTTCAAGCTGCTCGACAACCCGCGCGGGCAACAACTGCTTTACCGCGGCAGCCACGTGATGTCGTTGCCCAGCGAGCAAGATGATTTGACCAAGCGTCTGGCTTCAATGGACGAAGCCAGCATAGAGACGGCCATTCTCTCTGTGGGTGCGCTGAATATCGGTTGGGCGGGCAGGCGGGAAGAAGCCGCCGCGCGGCTGATCAACGACGGCCTCGCCGCTGCTTGCAAGCAGCATCCGTCGCGCTTTCGTTTCGTCGCCGTGCTGCCGACGAGCAACCCAGCCGAAATGACAAGTGAGCTGGATCGCGCCCTCGCCCTTGGCGCTGCCGGTGTCGGCATCGCCACCAACATCGGCGACTTTCAGTTGCACGCACCGGAGGTGCGCCACTTCTGGCAGGAAATGCACCGGCGCGAGCTCATGGTGCTGGTCCATCCAACCACGCCCTGCGATGCGCCGCAGAACGATCCGGGAACGTTTCTTTCGGTAGGATATCCTAACGAAACCGCCATGGCAGCGACCAAGCTCGCGCTCACGGGCGTGCTCGCCGAGTGTCCGGACGTCAAGATCGTCTGGTCGCATCTGGGCGGCGGCCTGCCGATGATCCTGGATCGCATTGACCGCGGTTATCAGCGGTTTTCCAGTTGCCCGCATCCACCGGGCTTCTATTTGCGCCGCTGCTACTTCGACACCGCTTGCGCCCACGTGCCGGCGCTGCACTGCGCCCGCGCTACTTGGGGAGTGAACACACTGGTCTTCGGCACCGACGTGCCCCATGTGCCCAACACCGAGAAAGAAACTTTCGCCGCCCTGCAGCAAACTGGCTGGGTGCAGTCAGAGTTGGACGATATTCTTGGCGGAACGGCGAGGCGCCTGATGGCGTAGGCCCGTTCAACGGACGCACCAAAGGAGCTTTTTATGATGGTCATGCCCTACGGCGACGATCGCCTCATATTGATCCTGCAAGTCGATCATTCCAAAGTCACCGGCTGGTTCGCGGCCCATTGGGGCAACGACAACTTCGCTCGGCCATCGCCCTACGCTGCGATGGTCCTGGCAGCACAAGAGCATGACACCGGCTGGTGGGATTGGGAGATCAAGCCACAGCTCAATGCCGAAGGCTTGCCGCCCGATTACATCGGCAGCATCAAACACCTAGGCGGCAAAGTCTGGCTCGATTTCTATCGCCACGGCATCGAGCGCCTGGCCGAGCAAGACAGCTACGCCGGCTATATTGTTTCGCTTCATTCCGATGGCCTGCTCACTCAGGGACGCGGCCTCTTGCCGTACATGCCGGATTACAAAGTCTATCCCGAGGTTTTGGAGTTTCTCGCCGAGCAGGAAAAGTATCGCGCTGAACTCATGGAACAACTAAAAGTCTCGCCAGAGTATCGCGACCATCTCTCCGATGAACAGCTCTGGACCAATTTCAAATTGATGGAAGTCTACGACCAGATGGGCCAGTTTGTCTGCAACCGCTATCCGTTCAACAACACCGAGCGCAAAAATGGCCCAAGCAACACCATGAGCAACGTGCCGACGCCGACGAAGCCCGGGAAAGAAGACACGATTCTGACTTTCAACATTAAGGACGAGAGCCGCGCCGTGGTCACCCCCTACCCTTTCGATATCGACCCGCTGCCGGTGTCGTTCCAAGCGCGGGTTATGCCGAAGCGTCCCTATGGCAATCAAAGCGAGTTTCTCGGCGAGTACTACCGCGCCGAAAAGATCACGATCAACTATTCGCTGTACTCGCATTAATCTAGATATTCTCCCCTTTTAGAATAGGAGGATTCCATAGTGCACCATCGTTATCAGTCAACCCCAACTCGGATGATGATCCTCGCGGCATTCGTCGCTGCGCTGGCCACGCCTAAAGTCGGCTTCGCTCAAGCCAAGCCTCTTACGAAAGTGCGGCTAGCCACCTCCACAGCCGGCCTCGACTTCGCGCCGATCTGGATCGCCCAGCGCAAAGGCTTTTTTAAAGAAGAAGGCCTCGACTTCGAGCATATTTTGACCACCGGCGGCGCCGTCACCATGGCGGCGCTGATGAACGGCGAAGTTCAGTTCGTTTCCACCGCGGCCTCCGACGTCCTGGTCGCCCGCGCGCGCGGCGACCGTTTGCAAGCGGTCGGCATTTTTCCGGCATCGCTGGAATGGCATATCGCCACCAACAACAAATGGATCGAGAGCCGCGGCCTGAACAAAGCACAGGTGGCAAAGATGACCGTGGCGCAAAAGGTCCAAGCGCTCAAAGGCACGACGATTGGCGCCGCCACCGTCGGCGGCGCACCGGCACAGGTGGCTCGCTATCTTTTGCGCCAGAACAACTTGAAACCCGACGCCGACGTGCGCTTCGCCGCCGTCGGCGCCGGCGCCTCACGCGTCAACGCGCTGAAAAACGGCCAGGTCGATATGATCATCGGCGGCATTCCCGATACCGAGCAGCCCGAGCTGGAAGGTTGGGGCGTGACGTTCATACGCTTGGGCCACGAGATCGAAATCTTCAAAGATTACCCGCATGAATCGGTGCACGGCATCGACAGCTACATTCGCGCGAATACCGATACCACGCGCGCGTTGGTGCGCGCCATCGCCCGCGGCAACAACCTGATCATCGACAACCCGGCGGAATCCGACGAGTTGCTAGTCAAGCAATTTCCCAAAGTCAGCCCCACCGTGCTAAAAACCGTTATGGCGCGCAGCCGGCCGACGTTTCGGCGCAACCTGCGCATGACCAAGTCGGGCTGGGATAACATGCACAAAGTGATGGCGGCCGTGGGCTTGCTCAAGTCCGAGCTGAATTTGAACGAAGGCGAAATCTGGACCAACCAATACTTGCCGCAATAGAAGACTGACACGTTAACGCCCTTCGATGCACGCTTCGCGCTGCACGGGGCGAACGGAATTTCTTGCCCATATTTAGCTAAATTCGATGGATCTAAAGACCGCCGCGCCCCAGGCGCAAACCAGCGCCAGTGAATCCGCCGAGGATCAACAATCAAGAGACACCCAGCTCAACGGCACTCGGGCGTTTCTGATTGCGCTGCCAGGTCTGGTCACGGCGATTTGCTGGGAGTTTGCCGCCAGACAATGGCCGGATGTGGCACGGCTCGTCAGTCAGCCAACTGAAATCACCCGCGGCGTGTTCGACGTCATCGTCACCGGCACCATCTGGCAACACTTTCAGACGACTTTGACGGAGATGGCGGTGGGCTATGTCATCGGTGCGATCACGGGCGTCGCCCTGGGCTTTCTCTTTGGCCGGGTGAAACTGCTCGGCGATATTTTCAACCCCTACATCACGCTGTTCAACGGCATTCCCAAAGTCGCCCTGGCGCCGGTGTTCGTCATTTGGTTCGGCATCGGCATCGTGTCGAAGATCGCGATCATTCTGACCATGGTATTCTTCGTGGTCTTCATCAACACCTTTGCCGGGCTGCGCTCAGTCAACGAAGAGTACGTCAACATCGTCCGCCTGATGGGCGCGAGCCATTGGCAAGTCGTGCGCGAAGTATTTTTGCCGGGCACGCTGCCGTTTATCATGGTCGGCCTGCGCGCCGGCATTCCGTTTTCGGTGATCGGCGCCGTCGTCGGCGAATTCATCGCGGCGACCAAGGGACTCGGCTATTTCATCAACTACCATCAGGGCACCTACGACACCAATGGCATTTTTGTCGGCGTGACGATTTTGGCAATTCTCGTGGTCGTCCTCGATTGGCTGCTGTCGTTGGTCGAGCGGCGCTTACTCAAGTGGCGTCCGGAAGTGGAAGCGAAAAGCGTCGGCGCCTAGAGATCCTCGATTTGGCATTACATGCTCACTCCGAAGCCGCCTCCGATGTCCCGAGTAGCGTGGGTAGGTTCCGTGAAATCGGTCAGCGCGGAGCGCGTATCGAGGGAAGGGTCACTTCTTTCCAAAGATTCTGCTGAAAAACCAAGAATGCTTCGTCAGGCTCAGTATGAACGGACTTTTTAATGAACGATTTCAACTCCGATTCCGTTCGTCCTGAGCTTGTCGAAGGACTCCGGATGGGTTTTCAGCAGAATCTCCAAATATCCAAAACTAAATGCACCCGATCATCGACATCACCCATTTGACCAAGCGCTACCACTCTCGCGGCAGAACTGTATCCGCCTTGCAAGATATCAATCTGCCCGTCGAGCAAGGCTCGTTCACCACGCTGATCGGACCGAGCGGCTGCGGTAAGAGCACGATTCTAAAAATCATTGCCGGCATCGCCCTCCCCTACGACGGTCAATTGCGCTACAAAGGCCGCGACATCACGGCGATGAACACCGACGTCGGCTTCGTCACCCAGGACAGCAATCTGTTTCCATGGCTCACGCTGATCGAGAACGTCGCGCTGGCCCTAAAAATTCGCGGCTTGCCGGTGGAGCCACGACACAGCGAAGCCCAACGTTTCATCGACATGATGGAATTGAGCGGCTTTGAACACCATTACCCACATGAACTTTCCGGCGGCATGCAAAAGCGCGGCTCGATCATCCGCACGTTAATCTACAACCCGGAAGTCATTCTGATGGACGAACCCTTTGGCCCCTTGGACGCGCAGACTCGGCTGCTTTTGCAGGACGAACTCTTACGCATCTGGGACCAAAACAAGAAAACGATTCTCTTCGTCACCCACGATCTCACCGAAGCGATCGCGCTATCCGACAAAGTGGTGTTAATGACCAAACGCCCCGGCACGGTCAAGCGCATCTTCGACGTGCCGCTGCCGCGCCCGAGAAACGTTTTCGAGATTCACAACGAGCAGGGTTTCAGAGATATCTACCACGAAATCTGGGAGAGCTTCCGAACCGAGATAAAGATTTAGGAATTGCCTCGCGCAGGGCACGCAGAGTACGCAAAGTTCGGAAACATTTTCTTTGCGTCCTTTGCGCCTTTGCGCGAGGCAATCCGACAATCCGCGCTATTTCAACAGGTAACCGAACATCTCGCGCGCCTTGCGCACGACGTCCTGGCTCGGTGCGTTGACCTTGGGGAACTTATCGCCCCATTCGAACGGACGGGTGGCGTCGATGATCATTCGCGAATTGGTGAAATCTCTTACCTTGCGCTGCTCGGGGGTCAAACGCGGGTCGGCGGGTGTGCTACGCATGCGCGAGACGATGTCCACCGAAGTTGCCGGATCGTAGCGCGACAGCATTGCCCACATGAGCTGGTCCAAGTTGGACACGTCGATATCATCGTCGACGACGATGATCATCTTGCAGCCGTAGACGCTGGCGCCGCAGCTCGAAGCCAGCGTCGCCGCCTGCTTGGCATGGCCGGGGTAGCGCTGCTTGATCGCCATGGCGATCAGCATGCGCGAAGCGCCGATCTCGTGCGGCCAGACCTGCGTCACGTCCGGCACGCCGGCGTTACGCAGCTCCTGCTTTAACATTGCCGAGCGCATGATGGCGCGGTAGCGCGCCATCTCGTCGGAGCCGCCGCCAATCGGCGGCACGCCGAGAATGATCGGATCGTTTCGATGGTAGACGGCTTCGATTTCCAGCACCGGTTGGGCGCTCTCGTCCGACGCATAGTAGCCGGTCCACTCGCCGAAGGGGCCCTCAAACTTGCGGTTGTCATTATTCAAAAAGCCCTCAAGAACGATTTCCGAATTGGCGGGGAACGGCAGCCCGGTCACTTTGCCGCGCACACATTCGACGGGTTTGCCGCGCATGCCGCCGACGATATCGTACTCGCAGACGCCATAGGGATGCTCGGTGCCGGCCATAAAGAAAAACAGCGGGTCGCCGCCTAGCACAAGCGCCAGCGGCATTTTTTCGCCTTTACGGAAATATTTTTGCCGATGCATGTAGCCATGCTTGCCCGGCACCATGAGCAGACTCACGGTTTTCTTGTCCTGGATCATCGCACGGTAGCAGCCGGCGTTCACCCATTTCTCGTCGGGATCCATGGTGACCGAATAGCAGCCGGTGCCAATGTAGCGGCCGCCGTCCGCGAGGTGCCACTTCGGCGTGGGAAATTTCAAAATGTCGATGTCGTCGCCACTGACGACGTTCTGAAAGATCGGCCCGTCGTCAACGTAAACCGGCGCCAGGTTTCTTGGCGTCTTCTGATAGTGATCGAAGTAGGCATCGCTCAATTCCTGCTTCGTCAAGCCCTGAGGGAAACCGAAGGTCATCGCGCGCCGCTTGCCGGCAAATGTATTGATGATCACGCGAAACCCCTTCGGGCAACCCGGCACTTCGTCGAAGATCACCGCCGGCCCGTCATCGGGCGGCACCACGACGTCGGTGGCGAGCCCAATGCCCTCCTCCCAGGTGGCGCCGAGCACGGTTTTTAACTCGCCCAACTTCTCGGCCTCCGCCATCCACTCGCGCAGGTCGGTGAAAGCCAGGTGCGGCTGTATTTTTGAGCTATCGAACATGGCAGCTCCTCAAACTATTTCTTCTACACTCGCGCATCAGGTTTGCGCTAGCGATTGGCGACAATCATCGATTGTCCGGTTTTTTCCTGGCCCGCCAGTTTCTTTTGCAGGGTTTCCGCTTCCGCGCGGCTGGCGAGCCGACCCACGCGCACGCGATACCAACGCTTGCCCTTTACGTCGCCGCGCACGACGAAAGCGTCAAAGCCTTTTTCCTTGAGCCGCGCTGCGGTCAGGTTGGCATCCTTTTCGTCCGGGTAAGTGCCAACTTGCACGGCCCAGGAGCCGCCCTTCTTAACTTCCGCGCTGGCCGCTGGCTCGCTTTTGGTCTTTTCGCGCACCTCGCGTCTTTTCTGTTTGCGCGATTTTTTTTCCGTCTCTTTCTCTTTTGCTTTCTCTTTCGCTTCCTCAGGCAGCTTTTCACTGGCCTTAGCTTCGACAAGTTTGCTTGGCGCTGGCGCAGCCGCGAGCGGCGCCGGCGCCGCGCTGGCAACGCTCTTCGCCGCGCCGACGTTCACCGGCACAGTCACTTTGTTTTCGCTATCCACTTCGGGGAACCAGGCGTTGGCTTCCTGCACTAGCGTCAGCTCTAGCAGGTAGCTTCCGGGTTGGTCCGGCGCTTGAATGTTGGCCCGCAACTGCACGGATTCTCCCGCCTTCACATCGTTGGGCAGCGCCGTGCGCAGGCCATCGAAGACAACAACCTCTTTCTTGCTGTTGAGCCAGTGGTAGGAAAAATTGACGGCATACTTGCCTTTTGCATTGGCCTTGCTCGGCCAGGTCATCGTGCTGCTGTTTTTGAAAGAGACCTCCGCCGTCGTCTTCTCGCCAACGGCCATCTCTCTAGGAACGTTGTGCTTTTCGAAAGCACCTTTGAGTGCCACGGGCGGCAGTTTTCCCGCCTCGCGCGGACCGCAACCCACCAAGGTCGACACCAGCGTCAACCACAACAACCACGACGGCGCCTGCTTATGTGCCATGTTCGTCCTCAGCGGATTATAACGCGTAGAGCGTTTTGGGATTGTCGTAGAGAATTTTCTGGATCGCCCGCTCCGTGAGTTCTCCCTTGGCGGCACGTTTCTCGAGCTCCTTGCGAAACTCCAGTTCCATGGATGGATCGCGGTGCGTGTAATCCGAACCGACAATCAGGTTGTCCTCGCCGACGCAGCGGAGAATATACGGCAGGTCCTCATCAACCTGACAGGTAATATAAATGCGGTTATCCTTAAAAACATTGCCAGAGAGCTCGAGGTCCGGTATGCCCAACACCCCAACCGTCTCGCGGCCCTGTTGCCTAAACGCCTGGCGGCGCAGATCGTACTCGACAAATGGCGCCCACATGGAGCCGGCTTCGATGGCGCCAAAGCGCAGCTTGGGAAACCGTTGCGGTATCTTGTGCACGACCAGGCCGATGATCGCGTTGATCACGCCCGCTTTGGTGCGCATGAACTGCCCATGGGAGAACTCTCGCGCCGGAGAAAAGTCGGGAATGCCGGAACCGGTGTGAATGCAGACGGCCAGATCATATTTTTCCGCCGCCGCGAAGAGTGGATCGAAATAGGGATCGGCGGGATACTTGTTCGCTTCGCGATCGCCTTTCTTAAGCACGCCGCAGGCACCGTGTTCTTTGGCCCAGCGCAGCTCGCTTTCCATGTCATCCATTTTCATCACGGGCGGCATGCACACCCAACGCAGCCGGCCGTTGGACTTCGAGCAGCGATCGCCGAGCCAGCGATTGTAGCTCTTGCGCATGGCCGTGCTGACTTCGGGCTTTTCGGTGGCCTCCATCAAAAATAGCGTTGGGTAGATCACTTGGACATCGGTGCCCAGCTCGTCCATGTGTTTCAAACGCACGTTGATATCCAACAGCTCGCGCGATTCGACCACGGTACCGGAGTCTTTGTCGCTGCGGACAAAGCGGACTTGGCGCCGCCCGTCGATCACCCAGTAGCGCGCCGGCGGCAACTTCGGATCGGGATTGGTTGGATACGTCGTCGTCGGCTTGTATGGCAGGTCGCTCTCCGGCATGTATTCCCAGGTCGCATCGGTCTCGTCGATATGTGTGTCAGCGTCAATGATTCCCACGGTCAAACTCTCCTTGAAAATGCAGCAATGCTAACTTTTTTAGTATGGTTTAGGGCAAGATGAAAGAGGGGCGGCAGTGCGGCAAATCCATGCACCACGCTGGGCACGAAGATCACGAAGGAAAAAGATAAAGACTTTTATCTTCTTCCGAACTTCGCGTCCTTCGTGGTGAACAGTGGTGAACAAAGGTTTTCGACTTTGCGCCTTTGCGCGAACATATTCCGACCTCAGAACGCGTAGAGCGCTTTCGGATTGTCGTAGAGAATCTTACCCACGGCCGACTTCGGAATCTCGCCATTGGCGGCGCGCTGCTCCAAGAGCGCGCGAAATTCCAACTCCATCGACGGATCGCGGTGCGTGTAGTCGGAGCCGACGATGAGGTTGTCTTCGCCGACGTATTTCAGAATTGACGGCAAGTCCTCGTCAACCTGGCAGGTAATGTAAATGCGATTGTCTTTAAAAATATTGTTTTCGAGCTTGGTCTCGGGGCTGCCCAACACACTTCTCCGCCCGACGCGGTTCTGCACCCGCCGGCGCATGTCGTAGTCGACAAAGCTGGCCCACGAAGCGCCCGCCTCGACCGCAGCAAAGCGCAGCTTGGGAAACTGCTGCGGAATATTGTGCACGATCAAAGTCTCGATACCATTGATCGTCGGCGCCTTGGTGCGCCAAAACTGCGCCAAAGAAAAATCCTTCGCCGGCATAAAGTCCGGCGTCCCCGAGCCGGTATGGATACAAATCGCCAGATCGAGCTTCTCCGCTTCTTCGTAGAACCGGAAAAAATAGGGATCGGCGATCCATTTGCCGGCCTCGCGGTCGCCTTTCTTAAGCACGCCGCAGGCGCCATGCTCCTTGGCAAAGCGCAGCTCCTTGATCGCCTCGTCCATGTTGTGCAGCGGCGGCAGGCAAACCCAGCGCAAACGGCCACCGGTTTTGCCGCAACGGTCGGCGAGCCAGCGGTTGTAGCTCCGCCTTAGCGCAGTATCGACCTCCGGCTTCTCCGTCACTTCCATGAGAAACAACGTCGGGTAGATCACCTGAATGTCGGTGCCGATCTGGTCCATGTGCTTGAGCCGAACGTTTACGTCGAGCAACTCGCGCGACTCGACCACCGTGCCCGACTCTTCGTCGCTGCGAATGAAGCGCAGGTTGCGCCGCCCATCGATCATCCAATAGCGCGTCGGCACCTTCGTTGGGTCTGGGTTCGGCGGATACTGCGTCGTCGGTTTGTACTTGAGATCGTCACCGGTCATGAACTCCCAAGTATCTTCGGTTTCATCGATATGTGTGTCAGCGTCGATAATGCCCATGGAACTCTCCTAGTTAAGGGTTCAGCGCCTAGCGTCTGGGGTTTGGCGTTTTCGGATTCCGTTAACGCTAGACCCTAGACGACAAACGCTTATCAAATATCCCCAAACTGTTTGCGCCCCGTCATCTTCTCGTTCATGGCCGGATCGAGATAAATCGTCGGCCCGCCAAAGCCTTCGGCGCGGTTGCCAAGCAGCGCCAGCACCGTGTCGCCGTTGTTCTTGATGTTGTAGTCATATTTTGCCAGCAGCAGCACGACGCTGCCCTTTTCGACCTTGGTCGTGCTGCCATCGCCATGCTCGATCACGCCCGCGCCCTCGATTACGGTAAACGTTTCATTTGTCTTGCAGCGTCGCTAGTTCCATGAGGTGCCTCCGCTCTGCACTCCCATTCTTATTATGAATAAACCGAACTCTTCAAGGTTATCGACCAACCGCAATTGCATCTTCGTAGGGGCGGGTCTCAGACCCGCCCGCAGGCGAGGTTGTGGGAACCCCCACCCATGCCCCGCCTGGGCAGGTTTCAAACCTGCCCCTACAAATTTCGGATGCTAATCACACGGCACCGAACAATTTCACCGGGTTATCATACAGAATCTTCCGTTTCTGCTCTTCGGTGATGTCGCTTCGCGCTACCAGCTCCTGCGCGGCGTTTTCACGCCCCTCGCCATGCGGATAGTCCGATGAGAACAGCAGTTGATCTTCACCTAACATCGCAATCTCTTCTTTCATCAATGGATCTTCCATTTCGCCGCAGATGAAGAAGCGGCCTGACTTCAAATATTCTTTCATCGTCCGCTTGGGCATTTTGGCTTCGAGCACCGGCGGCTGGATCTCTCGGTCGCGCTCGATGTAGTGATCGATGCGCCCGACCTGATAGAACAGCCACTCGGCGCCGAACTCCATAAACGCGATGCGCATGTCGGAATAGCGATCGAGAAAACCATGGCCGAGCAGCGCGACAAAGGCCATCTGCGCCGGCAGTGCCATGCTCAGCGCGTGGGCGTCGAGAAAAGTCTCGACGCAGGGATCGAAAGCCGGAAAGCTCGCCGCCATGTGCACGCACAGCGGCAGGTTGTAGCGCGCAAACTCATCCCAGAAGTCGTTGAACTCGTCATCGCACAGCATCTTATCGTAGGCGGTGCCAAAGACGACGGCGGCGGAGGCACCGAGGCGCGACATTTCTTCCAAAGCTGCGATCGATTCACGCGGATGGCGCAACGGAATCAAACCAGCCCACTTGAGCCGTTTTGAATAGGGTTTGGTTTGCCTCGCGATGAAGCGATTAAAAGCACGAAACAACGCTGCTTCGAAGCGCGCATCGGCGGTCCAGCGGGCGTAGAGCGTCGATGGAAAAAGAAACTGCACATCGATGCCAAGCTGATCGAGATCGCGCAGGCGCGCCTCGGGATCGACGACAGTGAGCGAACCGCGACTGGGTCCTTCGACCACCCAGCGTGGCGCAGTCGCCGGCTGTAAACCTGGACCGAGCGCGTGCGGCTCCATGCGCCCGTCCGTAAGCCATCCCGCTGTAAATTTCGCCAGCTCGCCGCCGTCATGAATCAACGCCGGCCGTGGCCGCCGCGCTGCGAACTCTTTCGGCAAGTCCGCCCACATCTCCGGCGCCACGTTCACATGGGCGTCGGCGTCGTAAATTTTGTAACCGTTGATCATGGTTTGCCTCCTGGCCAGTCGTTCTGCGCTCTTAAACCACGGTGGCGAAACGGCTGTCAATCGGGAATCGTGGTTGGTGAATCGTGAATCGGAGAAGGTGTCCTCATCCGAGTAACCCCCTTTTTGGAAAAGAGGGGTAAGGGGGGCAGAGAAGCTCGTGACTTTTCCACATCGGTGGAAATACTTGAACTACGAAAAATCCCTCCTAACCTCCTTTGCGGAAGGGAGGAACCGGAACAACGCATTGACTCCCGTCGCGCCGCGATGTTAAGCCAAGACAAATCATAGCCAGCGCGCAAACTCGGAGGATTTCTCATGCTAGACGGAGTCACAGTCATCGATGCCGACGGTCACGTTTTAGAGACCGACGCCGAGATGGAGCAGTATTTCGACGGCGATTACACCGGTCACCGCCGCACCGGAACATTTTCAATCTTCCCTTCTCTCGACGGCTGGCCGCGCGGCTTTGTCCGTGGCTTGAACAAAGTCACCAAAGTCGACGTGAATAGTTGGATTCAATTCATCGAAGGCTCGAAGATCTCCGCCGCGGTGCTCTACCCCACCGCCGCCCTCTCGGCTGGGTTGATTCAGGACCACGACTGGGCCTGTGTCGTCGCGCGCATGTACAACAACTGGCTCTGCGATCGCTATTGCAAGGTCGACAAACGTTTGAAAGGCGTGGCGCTGCTGCCGGTGCAAAATCCCCAAGAAGCAGCTAACGAGCTGCGCCGCTGCGTGAATGACTACGGCATGGTCGCTGGCCTGCTACCAGCCGTGACCAACCTGAGCAAAGGCTTCGGCCACCAGGATTTCCACCCGATCTATAAAGTAGCCCAGGAATTGAACGTCCCGCTCACCGTTCACGGCGCCGTGAGCGCCAACTTGGGTTTCGATTTTCTCCAGACCATGTCGATGATCCATACGTTGGAGCACCCCATCGCGCAGATGATCCAGTTGACCAGCATGGTCTTGGACGGTGTCTTCGACCTGTTTCCCAAACTGCGGGTGGGTTATCTCGAAGCCGGCGCCGGCTGGATTCCCTATATGATGGACCGCCTGGACGAAAAAGATCACATCGACCGCAAACGCAAACACTTCCCCCTGAGCGTTAAACCGAGCGAATATTTCAAGCGCGGCAACATTTACGTCACCTGCGAAACCGACGAGAAGACATTGGACGTGGTCGCCCGCGAGATGGGTGAAGACTACATGATGTACCCCACCGACTTCCCGCACGAGCGCGAAGCCGGCGTCTTCGCCAAAGACATCCCGGAGTTCTGGGAGCGGACGGATTTATCGGAACGAGTGAAACGAAAAGTGTTTAGCGAAAATGCCAAACGGTTTTATAATATGGCTTGATTCTTTTCACCACGAAGACGCGCAGAGCACGAAGGAAAGAACCAGAAGCTGAAAAATAATCTTCTCCGAACTTCGTGTCGTTCGTGCCTCCTCGTGGTGAGTCAGACTTATCCGAACTTTGTGTTCTCTGCGTTCTTTGCGGTTAAATCTCTCCTCAGAACTTCTTCGTCACGCCGCTCTCTTCCAACCGGCGCGATAGCGTCCCATCGATAAACTGTTCCGGCTTGGCATTCGCCGCTTTCGCATTGGTCGCCGCGAGTACTTCCAAGATGGGTCTTATCCCACTCGCCGTCGGTCGCAGCGTCGGACTATAGACATCTTTGTTGTCGGCGTAGGTATTTTCCAGGATCGTCCGGTCCTTGATCTTGGTGTACTTCCCCATGACGCGCATGGCGCGTTCTCTGTCGGTGCGAAAAATATGCACCCCTTCGGCGACGGCGTTGAACGCCCGCTGCGCACGGTCCGCGGAGTCGCGAATGAAAGTCTTGCGCGTCGCCAGCACAAACGACGGATACTCGACGCCGGCGCCATTCCAGATTCTCTTAAAACCCATCGCCTCGCCGCGGTAGGTAAACGGCGGCGACAACATCGCTCCTTGCACCTTGCCGGCTTGCATCGCTGCCAGCGATTCGGGATAGCCTCCCGAGCCGATCAGCGGAATATCTTTAATCGGTTCCAGCTTTGCCTGGGCGAAGGCAACTTTGGCCATGTAAGCCGTGCTCGACGCCAACCGAGTCACCGCCACGGTCTTGCCTTTGAGATCTTCAACTTTATTGATGCCCGAATTGGCACCGACCCAGAGACTGATCGGCGTCGTGTTGGAAATGAACCCAGCCAACGTGAGATCGGCACCCGCCAAGATGCCGGCAATGATCGGATCGGCGCCGCCGTAGATGAAATCGATTTCACCCGCGATCAGCGCGCTCACCGCGACGGCGGAGCCGCCGATGTAAACCAGATCGGCGTCGGTGCCGTGCTTCTGATACAGCTTCTCATCGGTCGCAATCCACACCGGCGTGAAGATGCCGCTGACAGAGCTATAGGAAGCGCGGATCTTGTTTTGAGCGTGAGCCGCAGAAACGACGACAAGAACACAAGCAACGACAGAAAAGACTTTCAGAAGTTTTTTTAACGGCATTTTCACCTCGAAATAATTTTGTCGGAGATCATAAGGAGCAGTCGTCCATCTGTCAATTGAGCTTTGTGATCGCAACCGCATTTTGCATGTAGGGGCAGGTTTCAAACCTGCCCGCGCGGCGCGGGGTGGGGTGCCTCCGAACACGCCACCCTAACCACTCCCGGGGCGGGTTTCAAACCCGCCCCTACGTCGGATTCAACCGAGGCGGTACTGTTTGGTCCCAAGATTTCTTCAGCTTGACGTTGCCCGCCAATCCTCGCTACATATCACCTGAACGCGCGGAGGACTTATGCCTGGAATCATCGACGCCGACACCCACATCGCCGAATCGGAGAGCATGTGGAAACACTTCGATCCGAAAATGCATCACCGCCGACCCGTGATGGTCTCGGCGCCCGATGACACGCTCTACCGCGACTTCAACGTGCTTTGGCTCATCGACGGTAACATATACCCGAAAGCCTCCGGCAAAGGCGGCTTTCGCATCATCACGCCGACCGCATCCAAGCGCGAAATCAATCGCACCGACATTGCGCTCGGCTGCCGCGAAATCACCGATGTGCCCGCGCGCCTTGCCGACATGGACACGGCAGGCGTGCAAACCCAGGTGATCTATCCGACGTTATTTTTAATTGACGTCACCGACGACAAAGATCTTCAGATCGCGCTGTGCGGCGCTTACAACAAATTTCTCGGCGAGGTCTACCGCAAGTCGAACAATCGCTTGCGCTGGGTCACGGTCCTGCCATATCTATCGGTCGATGAATCCATCGCGCAAATGCGCGAGGCGAAACAAAACGGCGCCGTCGGCCTTTTCTTTAGCGGCATCATGGGATCGCTCACGTTGAACAATCCGCATTTCACACCGATCTATGCCGAAGCGGAAAAGCTTGGCCTGCCGATTTGCGTCCACACCGGCCAGAGCTGCCGCCACCTGCTGGAGTTTTTCGATCTAGAATTGAACGGCACCTTTGCGACATCCCATTGCCCGCCAATTATTGGTTTTCGCGATTTGGTCGCGGGCGAAATCCCGGAAAAATTTCCCGATTTGAAGTTTGGTTTCTTGGAAGTGTCGGCAAGCTGGGTGCCGTTTCTCTACCATCACTTGAAACGCTCAGCGCGCCCACGGCCGAGCTTTCCCAAAGCGCGCTGGAAATTTAGCTCATGCGAAGAGCTGTTTCGTGAATATCGCATCTACGTCGCCTGCGAAGCCGACGAAGACATCCCCTATTTGGCGGGCTACATCGGCGAAGACAACTTGCTGATCGGTTCCGACTACGGCCACAACGACCCCGCGGAAGAGAAGGCGTTGGTTCAAACCATGCGCTCGCGGGAAGATTTGTCGCCGGCGTTGGTCGAAAAAATCATGTGCGAAAATCCCAAACGGTTTTACGGCTTGGCATGAATCGGCGAATTTAACGCATCGATGTAGGGGTGGGTCTAAGACCCGCCCGCGTGCGGTGGCGGCGGAGATGCAGCCCCACACCACCGCCCGCGCAGGTTTGCAACCTGCCCGTACATTTGGAAGGCGGAGAGCCTATGATCGTTACAATAGTCATCGCTGTGATCCTGCTTCTGCATTCGAACCTCTGGGCGCAGGCGCCATTCTACCAAGGCAAAACCATCACGGTGATCAGCTCCTCCAGCACGGGCAGCGCCTACGACATTTACGCTCGGCTTGTGGCCCAGTTCATGGGCAAACATATCCCCGGCAACCCCGGCTTCGTCGTCCAGAATATGCCCGGCGCGGGTTCACTGATCGGCACCAACTATGTTTACGGCCTTGCCAAGAGCGACGGCACGGCGATCGGCGCGCTGCAGCCGTCGATGTATTTCAATCAGCTGCTCAAACAGCCCGAGGTCAAGTACGACTGGGCCAAGTTCAATTGGCTCGGCAGCTCGGACAAGTCGGAGAGTTTGCTCTACATGCGCGCCGACTTGCCGTACAAGACGCTGGCCGACGTGCGTAAAGCCAAGGAGCCGCCCAAATGCGGCTCCACCGGCCCCGGCACCTCGGGCACCTACTTCCCCAAACTGCTGGAAGAGCTTCTCGGCACGAAATTTACCGTCATCTCCGGCTACAAAGGCGGTGCGGAAATCGATCTCGCCGTCGAGCGCGGCGAGCTGCATTGCCGCGCCTTTACGATTCAGGCGTATCATTCGAGAGAGCCTTACCACACCTGGCGCAAGAAAAATTTCGCGCGGATTTTGATGCAAACCGGCCAGAGCCGCGACCCGCGTCTCGCCGACACGCCGACGATTTACGAGTTGATGAACGAATATAAAACTCCCGAGGCGCAGCGCCGCCTGCTGCCGTTGATCCTAGCCGCCAACGACTTCGGCCGCCCCATTGTTGCGCCCCCTGCGGTCGCCCCGGCCACAGTGAAAATCCTGCGCGACGCACTGATCAAAACCTTGGGTGATGCTGAACTGCTGGTGGAAGCAAAACGAAAAGACCTCGACATCACACCCACTCCGGGTGAAGAGCTGCAAGCATTGGCGAAGCAGGTCGTAGTACAGCCTGCAGACGTCGTGGCGCGGGTAAAGACGTTGATGGAATAACGCACGCGAATCACGTGACGCATTTCGTAGGGGCGAGTCTCAGACCCGCCCGCGGCGCGGCGGGGACTGCATGAAGAACGCCCACCCCCAAACCCCACCCGGGCAGATCTCAGACCTGCCCCTACATCGGATTCTCGTTGAATAGCGCCTGGCAGGCTCACAACTCCGTGAACGTGGTTCGGCATAACTACGAATGCATCGCTTTCCACACCGGGATAATGTTTTGGTAATTCTTCCCATGTTTTTTGAATCACACGGCCGGCATCGTTCAAACTGATCTTTCCATCCGAAACCTCGCCAAACAGACAGGCGCGATCTTGGGCGACGATCGTCACAAAATAGGCACCGGCCTCAGCGTAGTCGTAACCACGCAGCCGTATCGACTTTCGTTGCGGTCTGCTTCGCTTGTCGTCCATCGCGGAATCACTAATCACAAACAGGCGTCACTGCAACCCATCGCCGATTCCGACGTAGGGGCGGGTGTCAGACCCGCCCGCGGCGGCGGTGGCGAAAACCCCACACCACCATCCCCGGGCAGGTTTGAAACCTGCCCCTACGTTTCAGGAGGTCTACACGTTCAATCTGTGCGTCTTGATGTAGGGGCAGTTGCCCGTCCTCTACCCCCGGGAAGGCACGGGGGCCTACCCCTACAAATTCGCGATGCTTGCCTACGCTGATTGCTTGACAACCAAACCCGTGCGGCAATATTTTTGAACCGTCCATTCAGGAGGTTTCCATGTTTGACGTAAAAAGCATCCGCACTTTCGCCATGAGTGTTAAAGATCTTAATCGATCGGTGGAGTTCTACACGAAAATCCTCGGCGGCAAGATCACCAAGACCGTTGAACCAACCGAAGAGCAGATCAAGAACGGCCAAGTGAAAGAAATCGACGTGCGCCTGGGCAATTTCGAAGTGCATATATTCGACGGCTCCAAAGGCCCGCGCGCACCCGACCCGCATCACACGTTGAATATCCCATGGCAGGAAAAAGACAACGCGCTAAAAATGGTGATGGACGCCGGCGCCATCGTCGAGAAAGTCCGGCCGCACCGCGGCACGGATAATTATTCGATCAATGTCTTCGACCCCGACGGCAATCGCTGGGAGTTGTCCTTCGCCAAAGAGAATTAGGAATATCTCGCGCAGAGAACGCAGAGGCCGCAAAGGTTCCGGAATGTAGGAGCGGGTCTCAGACCCGCCCACGGGCGGCGGCGGAGTGCGGGGGGATCAACCGCCCCATCCCGGCCCGGGCAGGTTTTAAACCTGCGCCTACATCGGAACCGAGGCGGCGTTCAAACAGTTGGCCTCGTTGATAAGATGAGCTCAGACTTCGTATTTCGATCCGCGAACCTCCAATCCGATCTCGAAACTCTCTGCACCTTCGGCGGGCGCTTCGCGGGCAGCGACAGCGAAGCCAAAGCGCGCGACTTTCTTAAAGCTCGACTGGCACAAGCCACCAGCCGGCACGTCGATATTCACCGAGTTCCGTACAACGGCTGGTCGCGAGACTCCTGGGCTTTGAAACTCCTTGCTCCTGCCCCCCTCACCCTTCACTCTCATCCTCTGGTTCGCTCGCCATCGACACCGCCCGAAGGGATTGAAGCCGAGGTCGTCGATCTCGGCCGCGGCACGCTCGAAGATTTTGAAGCGCACGGGTACGAAATAGCTGGCCGCTTTGTGCTCGTGCGCCACGAGTACATGTTTTCAACCACGCACATTCATCGGCGCGTGAAATATGGCTGGGCGAAAGAGCGTGGCGCAGCGGGGTTTCTCATCGCCAGCCACATTCCAGATGACATCGTCGTCACGGGTTCATCCGGCGGTGAAGATATTCCTGCGCTGGGAATCACCCACGAAGGAGCCGAAGTCTTGGCGCGAGGTGACGCCAGCTTTCCGCGCATTCATCTCACTGTGAAAACCCGGACCGGCTCCGCCACCGCAGAAAATCTCATCGCCGAAATGCCCGGCCAAACGGACGAGTGGGTCGTCGTCTGCGCCCACTACGACGGCCACGATCTGGCGCAGAGCGCCATCGACAACGCCACCGGCGTCGCCGCCGCGCTCACGGTCGCAGAGACATTCGTGCCCATGGCCGCGACACTGCGGCGCGGCCTGCGTGTTATCTTCTTCACGATCGAGGAATGGGGCTTGTTGGGCTCGCGCGCATACGTCGACGAATTGAATGAAGCCGAACGGCGCAAGATCACGCTGGTGATCAATTTGGATTCGTTGGTTGGCGGTTCAAAACTGACAGCGCTAACGAGCGAGTTCGAAGAGCTAAACGCTTTTGTTGACCACTGCGCGCGCAAGAGCGGCACATCGATCGCAACTCATCCACCGATGATGGCCAACTCCGATCATTACAACTTCGCCCGACACGGTATTCCGGCACTGCGGCTGGTTTCGGGTTTCAACGAGCCGGATTCGGATTTGGGTTATTTGCTCACTGCGGGAGACACATTGGACCGGATCAATAAAGACCAATTAACCGCGGCAACCAAAATCGCAGCCAGCATGGTGCATGAAGCCTGTACGCACCAAGGGATCATCGCGCGGCACAAGGAAAAAAAAGCGCGGGTCTAAGACCCGCCCCTACATCTGAATTATTTTTTGCGCTTTTTGCGTCTTTTGCGGCCATTCTCCGATCCGAATCGGATCTTACTTTACGTTCCTTGCGCACTTTGCGGTTAAATCCTTCCGAGTCCCGGGCGCGATGAATCGCGCCCCTACATCCGGATTATTTTGCGCCTTCTGCGCTTTTTGCGGTTAATTTCCGAATCCGAGCGCGCAACCCGCGCCTTTGTGCCCTTTGTGGTTAATTCCTAATTGTATTTCTTCAAGATCTCACGTGCGATGACCATGCGCATGACTTCCGACGCGCCTTCGGTGATCAGCCGGCTGCGCTGGTCGACGAACCATTTCGCTAACGGCAAGTCCAACGTCAAACCAATGCCGCCGTGAATTTGCAGGACGCGGTCAACAACCCGGAATGACATCTCGTCGGCGAACAGTTTCGCCATGTAGGCTTCTTGGCGAATGTCCTGCTTCTGGTCGTTTTTCCACGCCGCTTGGTAGACCATCAGACGCGCGGCGTGTAGCTCGACGTACGAATCGGCGAGCTTAAACGTAATGCCCTGCCGTTCCGATAACGGTTTACCGAACGTGATGCGCTCTTTCGAGTAGCGAGCGCCCATCTCAATGCAGCGCTCGGCGACACCCAGCGCACGCGCGCCGTGCTTCAAGCGGCCGATGCCCAGCCATTTTTGCGCCAGACGAAAGCCGTCGCCTTCTTTACCGACAAGGTTCTCAGCCGGTATTTTCATGTCGTCGAAGGTGATGTGCCAAGGCTCCTCGCCCATCATGGTTTTGTAACGCGTGACAAGATTCAGCCCCGGCGTTTTCATGTCGACCATGAAACAAGAAATGCCGCCGTGCGAACCCTTGGCCGGATCGGTCACCGCCATCAACTGACCGAAGTCGGCATCGCCGGCACCGGTGATAAACCGCTTGGTGCCGTTGATGACGTAGTGATCTCCTTGCCGTACCGCGCGGGTTTTCATCGAGCCGGGGTCGGAGCCGGCATCCGGCTCGGTCTGCATGAAGCAAAGCTTCTTTTCGCCCGCCAGCACCGGGTCCATGAAACGTTTCTTCTGCTCGGGATTGAGCGCGTAGAGGATCGGCCGCACCTCCGGGCCGAAGATGCCCTGGCCGCGCGACGGCAGCGCCACGGTGCGCGACAACTCTTCCCAAACCAAAACTTGCGCCAAACTACCGAGCCCGCCGCCGCCGAATTCCTCCGGCACGTCGAACATCCACAACCCCATCTCCCTGGTTTTCTTTTCTAGCTTCTCGCGGATGTCCTTCTTCAACTCCATGTTCTCGATCGTGTGCATCTCGATCGGGATCAATTCCTTATCGACGAACTTCCGCACCGTGTCTTTGAGCATCTGCAATTCATCGGGCAAATTAAAATCCATCTTGAACCTCCATTTTGGATTTTAGCTTTTGGATTTTCGATTATCGGATCAGACGCTCAGATCACCCGACTCCGATTCCGACAATCCAAAATTGTCTTAGTTCTTGTCGACCTTGTACGATCCCAACCCCGGCCGGTATTCCTTGCGAGCAAACTGCTGCAAGCCCGGGCGTCCGCCGATGGCGGCTTTCGCCTTATCGGAGATCAAGCCAGAGATTTCGTAGGCGACTTCCGGGTTCGAATAGAACGTGTAGTACCAGGCTTCTTTAACAGCGTTGAGCGCCGACGGCGCTTTTTCCTTGAGATTGTTGGCGATTTCCATCACCTCTTTGTCGAGGTCGGCGCGCGGCACGGCTTTGGTGATGAGGCCGATGCGTTCGGCTTCTTTGGCCGTCAGAGTCTTGCCGGTGAGCGCATAATAGAGACCATGTTTCGGCTGCAGGTGTTCGGTCAAAACGATGGTCACTTCGCCGCCGGGGAAATGGCCAAAGTTCACTTCCGACAAACCCATTTGCACGTCGTCCGCGGCGATCGCGATGTCACAGCCGGTCACCACGGTGAAACCGCCGCCGAACACCCAACCGTTGATTTTGGCGATCACGGGTTGCGGCATTTTGCGCAATATTTCGTTTCGCCATTGGCGCGATTTCTCACGGACTTCATCGCGCACGCGGTCGGGCTGGGAGTCCATTTCAATAAAATATTGCTTCAAGTCCTGGCCGGCGCAGAAGCTCTCGCCGGCACCGGTGATGATGATGACGCGGGTGTCTTTGTCGTAGCGCAGGTCGGTCAAGCAATCGTACATGTCGCGGTGCAGCTGCGGGCTCATCGCGTTGCGCTTCTCCGGCCGATTGAGCGTGATCGTCGTCACGCCATCTTTCTTATCGACTAATAGGGTTTGATAGTTGGCCACGGCACTTCCTCCTAAAATGTTTGTAAACTCCTCAAGGTCCTACTCTAGTCGCGCGCAACGTGCAAGAAGAATGGCGACCAACCGGTCAACCCTAAAAAACCTGGCGATTGTCGCTGCTCAGCGCTTTACGACCACGTCGCGCAGCAACTTTTTCCAACGCTCTTCGTTGCGCTCGTACTGCTCAAAGGTGCCGCCCTTCTCGGGGTACCAGCGCTTGAAGCCGTAATCCTTCGTCGGCGTAGCGAAGCGGAAGCGCTCTTCCATGATCTTTTGCCCCTCGGGGCTTAGCAGGAAATCCGCCAGCAACACGGCACCATTGGGATTGGCCGCCACCAGCGGCAGTGCTACGCCACCCGCGTTGGTCGGATTCAAGTCCAGCGGCACCCACTCAGTCGGCGCGCCTTTCGGCTTCGCAGCCAGCACATGATTGCGAAAAATCGAGATCGACATCGGCATTTCGCCTGCCGCCATGAGCTCGTGGATCGCGCCGCCCGAAATCATGTGCATCTTCATCTCGATCAATCTTAACTGTTTAGCAAACTCTTCACCCTTCGCTCGGATCACCGCACCGATAAACCGCACCCCGGTGGAGTCACCGCTGACGCCGATCTTGCCCTTGTTCTCGGGCTTGACCAGATCGGCAAAACTCTTAGGGACCTCGTTGGCTTTGATCAGATTGCGGTTGTAGCCCAGGCTAATGATCGACTCGCGATCGGTGGTCCAGAGCACCCGGTCCTTGTCCGCCTCTTCCTTGGAGTCAGCTGGGTAATTGACCAGGTATGGCGAAAAATAAGGCGTCAGCAGCTTGCTATCGCGCAAGACCATCAGGGTCGGCGGCGTAGTCTCGTAAATATCCGCGAGATTTTTCTTGGCCTGCACCTCGGAGAGAATCCGGCGCGTCAAATCGTTGCCGCTGGCGCGGTACGTCTCCAGCTTGACGCCTGGATACTTCGCTTCAAAGACATTGGCGATGTCCCGATGCGCAGTCAGACTGGTGTACCAAACGAGCCTGCCTTCTTTCTTTGCGCCCGCGAAGAGCATCTGCTCGCGGTCGGCGCCGCGGTAATTGGCCAATTCAGCGAGAGACTTGCTTTGCGCATTGAGCCACGACGGCGCCCCCAATAACGCAACCAAACCGAGAATCCCCGCGTACGTTCGCATTCCGATCTCCTTACTCCTCACTATTCACTCCTTACTACTTCATTACTTCCTGGTAATTTCCTGCAGCAGCTTCTTCCAGCGCTCCTCCGCCTTCTCATACTGCTCCAACGTCTTGCCCTGTTCCGGGTACCAGCGCTTAAAACCGTAATTCTTGGTCGGCACGGCAAAGCGGAATTTTTCCTCGTAAATCTTTTGCCCTTCAGGACTCAACAAAAAGTCGATGAACAACAAAGCCGCGTGCGGGCTATTACTCGCCGCGGGCAGGCCAATGCTGCCAGCGTTGGCCGGGCTCAAATCCAGCGGCACCCACTCGGTCGGTGCGCCTTTGACTTTGCCGGCCAACACGTGATTGCGAAAGATCGAAATCGACATATGCATCTCGCCGGCGGCCATCAGCTCATGCATCGCCCCGCCGGAGATCATATGCGCTTTAATATCCAAACTCCGGAGATTTCTGACGAACTCTTCGCCTTTCGCCGCGACCATCGCACCGATAAAGCGCACGCCGGTGGTATCGCCGCTGACACCGATTTTGCCCTTGTTTTCCGGCTTGGCGAAGTCAGCAAAAGTCTTTGGCACCTCTCCGGCTTTCATCATGTTGCGGTTGTAACCAAGGCCGACGATCGACTCGCGATCGGTGGTCCAGAACACACGCGTCTTATCCGCTTCCTCTTTGGAGTCGTCGGGATAATTGCCGAGGTGCGGCGAATAATACGGCGCAAGCAGCTTGTGCTCGCGCATGATCATCAAGGTCGTCGGCGTGGTCTCAAGCAGGTCGGCAATGTTGCGCTTCGATTGCGCCTCCGAGAGCATCCGCCGCGTCAGATCGTTGGGTGCGGCGCGATAGGTTTCGACCTTGACACCGGAATATTTCGCTTCGAAGACGTTGGCGATATCGCGATGCGCCGTGAGACTCGTGTACCAGGTGAGCTTGCCTTCCTTCTTCGCGCCAGTCAGGAGCATCTGCTCGCGATCGGCACCGCGGTAGTTAGCGAGATCGGCAACGGAACGGGTTTGGGCGGAGGCGGAGGAGGACACGCAGAAAAACAAACAGGCTGCAAGTAACGAACGACTTCTCATTCTTTCTACTCCAAGAATTTTGCCCCCTCGGGGAAGCATGCGGGTTGACTCCGAGTTCCCCTCTCTGGAAAAGAGGGGTTAGGGGAGATTTGCGAGGCGCGGTCGGAGAGACGCATTATTTTTTGACAGCCTCCCCCGAGGCGGGGGAAGAAGTAAAAACCGCTCATTATTCCAAGACCCCGTCCGCTTTATGCGCGGCGATCGTCGCGGCGTCATAGCCTACCACATCGCGCAGCACTGCTTCCGTGTCTTTGCCAAGCACGGGGAACTCCCAACGGCGCGTCAACTTCGCATTGGTAAAGTGCAGCGGAAAACTCGGCAGCACGACTTTGCCCAAGCGCGCGTTTTCCACTTCGACGATGAAGCCGCGCTCTTTTAACTGCGGATCGTTCACTAAGTCTTCGCCCGTCTGCGCCACGCCGCAAGGAACGCCGGCTTTTTGCAGCTGATCGCGGATTGCAAACGTATCGCGAGTTCTTGTCCAGGCGGAGATCGTTTCATCCAGCCCTGCGCGGTTTTCTAAACGCGCGCTGTTGGTGGCAAACTTTGCATTACCCGCGATCCCTAGAATATTCGCCAGCGCGTTCCACTGCTGCTCGGTCTCCGCGGCGATGGCGCACCAGCGATCTTCCCCTTTGCAGGGGTAGACATTATGCGGCGCCACCGCGCGCGAGATATTGCCGATGGGCTCAGGATTTCTCCCGCTCGATGCGGCTTCCATCAAGTTGGCGCCGATCATGAACGCGGTCGCTTCGGATTGACCGAGATCGACGAACGCGCCCTGCTTCTGCCGGTCGCGATGGAGCACCCCGGAAATGATAATGATCGCGCACAGCACGCCGGTGACATAGTCGGGATAAACCAACTGCGCCCCCACCGGCGGATTGGTCACGCCTGGATGGTTCCACATATAGGTCAAGCCGGTGAAGGCGGTGATGTTCACACCGACCGTAGAATAGTGCCGCTTCGGCCCCGTCGTGCCGAGCCCGGGCATGCGCAAGTTGACGATGTCCGGCTTCACCGCGCAGAGCTGGCGGTAGCCCAAGCCGATGCGGTCGACCACATCGACGCTGTAGTTGTCGAGCACCGCGTCGGCCTTTGCAACCAGATCGTGCAGCACGCCCTGTCCCTTGGGATGTTTGAGATTGACCGTGAAGGAGCGTTTGTTGCGGTTAAATTCCAAAAAGCGCGGCGACAGGTTGGGATCTTCGCCGGTGCCGAAAAAACGAAACGGGTCCATGCCGCCTTTGCTCGACTCTATTTTCATGACGTCGGCGCCGAGCTCAGCCAAAATCGTCGTGCCATAAGGTCCCGCAAGCACGTGGTCAAAACTGACGATACGCATGCCGTCGAGCGGGCCGTTGCCGCTAGTCGCTGTCGACTTCGGCGACTGAGGCGCCGCTCTCTTTCCGCCGATATCTTTCCAACCATCGAGCAGCGGCACGCTGCCCACCTCCGGACGGCTGCCGTCGATCATGAACGGCATCGCCGGCTGCTTGGCGCTGCCGAAACCGGCATGCTCCACTGCCGTCATAAATCCACGGCCCTGCACATGCTCGTCGTTGGCGAAACCCATCGGCGTATTCACCGGCACGCAAGGAATGCCTTTTCCCTGGAGCAGGTTAGTAATCTCCGCCATGGTGAACTTGCTGAGAAACTTCTCCACTTCGGGATTGAGCTCATCGGCATGCTCACGCCGGTAGACGTTGTTCAACCAGGCGGCATCGTCGAACACCGGCGGGTGATCCTTCCACACGTTCAAGAACAGCTTCCAGTGCTGCCGCGTAACGTAGAGATAGACGAAGCCATCTTTGCACGGAAAGATTTTCGCCGGCGCCACCGAGCCATGCTGGCTGCCGGCGCGCTTGAGAATCTGTTTCTCGTTGGCCCACAAGCGAACGATATGCTCATGGGTTCCCAACGTTTCCTGCATCGAAGTATCGATGTGATCGCCCTGGCCGGTTCTCTCGCGGCGATAGAGCGCCGCGAGCACGCCAGCCGTCGCGAACAGACTGGCGAAATAGTAAGCCTGCGACTCAGGGGCCCTGCATGGCGCCGTGGCCGGATCGCCGCAAACATAGAGAATGCCGCTCTCAGCCAAACCGACCAGATCGTTGTAGGCAAAATCTTTCTTCGGCCCGGTCTGACCGAAGCAAGTGATAGAAGCCATCACGACGCCCGGATTCACCATTGCCAAATCTTTGTAGCCCAAACCCTTTGCCGCCAACTCACCCGGCTTGAAGCTCTCGATAACAACATCAGCGGATTTCACCAGCTCACGGAACGCCGCGCGCCCCGCGTCGCTTTCCAGGTCGACGACCTTGCTGTGCTTGCCGGCATTCAAATGCGCAAACGTCGCGCTCAACTCCGCGCCGTTTGACGATTTGATAAACGGCGCGAGTTTGCGCACCGGATCGCCGCCAGGCGGCTCGATCTTAACCACTTCCATACCCAAGTCAGCCAAAATGCGCCCGCACAACTGGCCGGAGAGACCGGTCAAATCCAACGCTCGATACCCTTTGAGAAATGCTCCACCCATTTATCTCTTACCTTTGGTGAAATAGTTTAGTGCAAGATTATTATTCACCACGAAGACACGAAGATCACGAAGGTAAGAAAAGAAATGAAATGAACAAAATCTTTTTCCGAACTTCGTGTCCTTCGTGCCTTCGTGGTGAGGCGGGCTCCTCACCCGCCGACGTAGCGCGTTCTCATCTGATTCAGGATTTCCGACGCCTGCGTCACCATGCGGTCGACGATCTCTGCCGCCGGCACGTTGTTTTTCTCCTCGCTCAACATGCCCGACACCTGCCCGCCGGGCACGTGCAGCAGATCGACGCGGTCCGCCGCTTCGGCGGCGCGCCGCACTTCGTCCATGGCGTTGCCCTGGTATGGAGTCGGCATCGCCGGCAGACCGGAGTCCATCCACTCTTTGATGACCGCGCTCTTGTAATGGCGCGCGTAGTGGCCGCTGGTGTAGGCCGTGCGCACGAAGTCTTCCGACGTGCCTTTATAGATTTGCTGCTTGTAAACCGGATTGATGCCGCCTTCTCTAGTCACGAGAAACGTCGTGCCGCACCACACACCCACCGCACCCAGCGCCAGCGCCGCTGCTACACCGCGGCCATCAGAGATGCCGCCCGCCGCGACTACCGGTTTCGGTTTCACCGCGTCGACGATTTGCGGAATCAGCGGGAAGTTGCCGATCGTCCCGGTGTGGCCGCCGGCTTCATAGCCTTGCGCGATGATCACATCCGCGCCTTTGCGCGCGTGGCTCAGCGCGTGCTTCACCGCGCCCGCCAGCGCCATGACTTTGATGCCGCGCTCGTGCGCCAACGGCACGACTTCGGCGGTGTCGCCCAAGCCGATGATGAGAATCGGCACCTTCTCTTCAAGAATCACTTTCAGCTGCTCGCGCGTCGCCGCCGGAGTTTTGACCCAGCTCTTGCGATCGGGCGGCACCGGCTTCAAGCCAAGTTTCGGAATCATCTCATCGTTAAACTTGGCATGTTTGGGATATTTTTCCTGGATCTCCTTGCGTACTTCATCGGGGTCAGGGATTTTGACATCTTCCATTTTAGGCAGCGTGATATCGACGCCAAACGGCTTGTCCGTCAGCTTGCGCACTTCGCGAATGCGCTCGCGAATCACTTCCGGGCGAATCGAGCTGCCGCCGATGCAGCCCAACCCACCAGCATTGGAAACCGCCGCCACCAACGCCGGCGGCGTGGTCAATCCCTCTTTGTCCCAACCCATGCCCGCTTGAATGATCGGATATTTAATATTCAACAAATCACACAAGGGTGTATGCAAACTCATAATTCCAACTCCTTTCGAAGACGGACCCGTAGCTGTGCTCAGGGTGACAGCAAACGAAACGCACCGACCGACAACCTTGAACTTTGAACGTTGAACCTTGAACGGAAATTATTTCTTCCGATCCTCCGGCTTCACATAGCCCGTCGTGCCGCCGCCTTTCTGCGAATGCAGATAGCCTTCGACGTCGCTCAGCGGATTGGTGTAGATGCGCATGCGGTGCGACACCAAATCATCGGTTTGCAGTGCCATGTCGAAAGGCAAATCCTTTTCCATGTACGCTGCAATCTTCGCGCTCTCCAGCGTCGCGAAGTTGCGCGAGCCCAACTCTTTCGCCAACTGCTCGACGGTTGGAATCAACTCTTTATCGGGCACGACCTCTGAAACCAGACCGACCCGCTCCGCTTGGGCAGCTGTCATATTGCGGCCGGTCAACTGAAGGTAGAAGGCCTTTTTATATGGAATGCCGGTGTGAAATAGCGTCGAAGTCGCCACCGCGCCATAGCTGCCGCGGATCACCTCGGGCATGCCGAACATCGCCGACTCACAGGAGATCGCCAAATCATGGGCGTTGAGCAGCGCAAAGCCGCCGCCCAGGCACCAGCCATTGATCGCCGCAATCGTCACCTGCGGCATGCCGCGCAGCACACGCACGATCTCATAGGTCGAGCCGCCTTCGTCCCAACGGCGCCGCTTGCCCTTCCAACTCTCGCGCAGATCGTAAAGATCCAGCCCCGAGCTATAGGAATTTCCTTGGCCCGTCGTGACAACGCATTTGATTTTTTCATTCTCGCGGATTTCTTTCAGCACCGCGATCATTTCGGCCATCAATAACCGACTCAAAGCGTTCTTTTTCTCTGGCCTATTGAACGTCAGCCAAGCAACTCCGGTGCTTTCATCAACTTTGGGAATAATCGTCTTCATCTCAACCATAAGCTTTCCTCCATTTTGCGCGCTTCGATCTACGATCACTATCAAAACTTGCATGCAATCATCAACTGTAGGGACAGGTCGCGACCTGTCCCTACGTCTCACGCCCATTCAATCAGAGCCACTTCGCTTTACGGAACCGGAAGAACAAATAGAGGTCAATCAGCACCATCACGATCAGCGTCACAGGATAGCCGTGAATCCACTCGATCTCCGGCATGTATTTGAAGTTCATCCCATAGATACCGGCGACCAGGGTCGGCACGGCGATCAGCGCGCCGTAGGCAGCGAGCCGCTTAGTCACTTCGTTTTCCTGCAACGAGACCAGCGACAAGCTCACGGAGATGGCCGTAGTTACCATATCGCGCAAGCTATCGATGGATTGATTTAAGCGCACGAGATGATCTGACACGTCGCGAAAATAATCTTGCAGGCCCAACGCCAACTGCGGCACGCGGCCGCCGTGCAGGCGGCCGATCGCTTCGAGCAAAGGCTCCACGGCATGTCGCAGCGTCATCAACTTTTGCTTGATGCCGTAGAGCGCCTCGATACTCTGGCGCTCGGTCTGTTTGGCAAAGATCCGCTCTTCCACTTGTTCAAGCTCGGTTTCAATGAAATCCAAAATCGGAAAGTAGCGGTCCACCACCGCGTCCATCAGCGCGTAAAGCACGTAGCCCGAGCCATGCTTGAGCAGATCGGGCTCACCTTCGCAGCGCTTACGCACATCAACAAAGCCGCGCTCAGCGCGGCTGCGCACGGAGAGAACATAGTTGGGTCCGACGAAGATGGCGACCTCGCCGACTTTCAACTCCTCGCCGCCATTCTCAATCATGTGCAGCACGACAAACAACGATTGGCCGTACTCTTCGATCTTAGGCCGCTGGTGGCCGTGGTGCGCGTCCTCGACGGCGAGATCATGCAGACCAAATTGAGCTTGCATCGCGGCAAGCTCTTCGGGCTCAGGGTCTTTGATCGCAACCCAGACAAAACAATCTTTGCGCTGAATGTAGGAATGAATCTCGCTTACCGGTATGTCGGCGAGCTTGCGGCCGTCTTGGTAAGCGACGCAGTTAATCAGCATGAAACATTAATGGATAATTGAAAATGGATAATGGATAATGCTCGGAATCACGATCCGAAAAGTTATCCATTGTCCATTATCCATTATCAATTTCTCTTCACGATATTTGGATAATCCACCATATCGCGCTGCCCGCTGTTACGGTAAAGCCGTTTGCCAGCGCGCGGGTAGTCGACGACATCTTGTGGCAACCGTTGCCCGATAACCAAGCAAACGAGGGGCCCGGTGCCGTCGTTGATCGTCTCATGCGCCGGCCCACCGCCGGGGAGGCCAATGAAATCTCCCGGGCCGATCTTGTGCTTCTCCTCGCCGATCACCGCCGTGCCGGTGCCCGACAGCACGTAGATCGCCTCGTCTTCATACTTGTGGCAATGATACTCCGACGAGCGATCGCCCGGCGCGATCGTCATCATATGCACACCCATATTTTTCAAGCCCGCGGCGTCGCCCAGCGACTTGTTGATGCGCTTGCACGCGGGGTTAACGAAATGGACACGCTCTTCGCCTTTCATGGCGGCGATGGCTGCGGCGGATAGATACATCGTACACCTCCCGTGTTTTGGAACATCTATCTAGTCTACTCGCTAAGTAAGAACGGAACGACGACCTCCGCAAGTTCTTCCGGCTTCTCATGCGGAATATGATGCCCCGCCCCTTCGATCGGCACGATCTGGGCGTTGGGAAACAACTGCGCGCGGTGGCCGCGCACCGATTTCATGAAATCGCTCTCGGTGCCGTAGACGAAAAGGATCGGACACTGCAATCGCTTGATGAACGCTTCGATCTGCCCTTCCGACATCGCCGTGGTCGTGCGGTAGCGCAGGATCGGATCGTGCTTCCAGCGGTAGCGCCCGCCTTTGAAATAGGCGCCATGCTCCGCCATGTGCAGCGCCGCGCGATCGGGAATTAGCGGAAAAGTCTTCTGAATCGCTTTGGCGGCGGCTTGCACCGTCTCATGCGGAAACGGAATTTCGATGTAGTCGCGCCCGCTCAAACGCTCGGCGATGATGTTCGGGACTTCTTCGTCCGCGCGCGCAAAAGGCCCCAACGATTCAAGCAGCACCATACGCTTCACACGCTCGGGAAAGGTGCCGGCGTAGAGCAGACACATGCTGCCGCCGAGCGAATGGCCGATGATCGTCACCGGTTCTTTGTCGAGATGCTTCAACAGACCGGCAAGATCGGTCAAAAAATCTTCATGCTGGTACGCACGGCTCAAACCCAACCAGTCGCTATCGCCGTGACCGCGCAGGTCGAGAGCAACAGCGTGCTTGATCGGCACGCCGCGCCGCCTGAGCGCGTCGAGAAAATGATCCCAACTGCGCCCCTGGTCGCGAATGCCGTGGACAAACACGTAGGTATGTTCGTTCGGATCACCCCACTCCCAGTAATGCAGCTTCAAGCCTTCGTGGGTGAAGTAACGCCGCCGTGGATCTCCCTGGTGAGCTTTGCCGTGGGCTTTTGCCGCAACTTTCGGTTTTTTTCCGGTCGCGACCCTGACCCGGGTCGTTTTGGACTTTGCCTTGGTGGTTTTTTTCTTAACCGGCTTTGCTTTCTTCTTCATTGGAGCCCTTCTACACAAGTGAAATTACATCTGGGCATATAACCACGGGCAAATTATTTCTTGCAAGCGGAAAAGCCGACAGCGGCAGGTTCTCCCTGCGACGTTGTCAAACTTGATGGGACGGAAAGCGTAGCAGCCCACAGGATGGGCACGCAGGCCCACCTGTACTGGAAGCATCCATGGAGGTGTGGATTCCGGCAGTCCGTGCCGGAATGACAATTATTCTTTTTCCGAAGCTCTGCGCGCTTCTGCGCCTCAGCGCGAGATAATCAAGTTCCCCGTTAGTGCGTTGCCGTAGCGACTAATGTCGTGCAACCGAAAGCCAGCGCAATCGTGATCCGACCGATCGGTCCAATGCGACTAACCCGTCCAATCACTTCCTCTCCTCTTCAATGAACTTCTGCACAAAGGTCACGATCTCCGGCGAGGCGCGCAGCACGCGCTCGCGCAGCTTTTCGCCGTCCTCGCCGACTTCGAAGCGCGGCTGGAAGCGCATGACTTTTTTCGCTTCGGCGATGAATTCTTCGTCTTTGGCCAATTGGGTGAACGCCTGGCGCATCGCCAGGATCGCTTCTTTGGGCGAATTGGGCGAGAGCAACGCGACCCGATTAAGATTCTGGCTCGCCATGTTGGCGGCCTTCAACACCTCATACTTAATGCCCGTCGGCGGCTTGCCGTAGATCGACGTGTAGACCTCAGTAAAACCCATCAGCTCCGGATAGTCCGGGCTTTTGCGCATGGTGCCGTCGGGGGCGATCACGTCGTGGTAATAAAGCGGCGTGACCATGCCGGTTTTGACCAATTGCGGCTCGACCACGCCGCGATAGCCGGGAATATTTTCGTCATGATACTGAATCTCGTTGCGCTGCACGGCTAGGCGCGCGTCGTTGCTGCTGTTGTAGCCGGTGACGTAGTCGTATTTCACGCCGAGCACATCGAAGGCCAGGCGAAAGCGCAGGTCCTTGTTGCTGTCAAAGCTCAAGCCGCCGGCTTTGAAGCGCTCGGCTTTGACGATGTCCTGGGGCCGCTTGATCCCGGGCGGCACGTCGGAGCGGATGTAGCAGACCGTCACACCCTGCACCGAGGCGATGAACGGCACTTTCATGAGATCGACGCGCAGCGTCGAGCTTTTCATCATCTGGTGATTATAAGGTCCTGTAAAATAGCCGAGGGTCAACCCGTCCGGTTTGGAGCGCTCGCCGAGGAAATTGATGCCGGTGACACCGCCGCCGCCCGACATGTTTTGCACGACGATGGTCGGATTGCCCGGCACATGGCGCGCCAGATGGCGCGCGACGATGCGGCCTTCGATATCGGTCGGGCCGCCGGCCGAGAAGTTGATAAAGAAAGTGACCGTCTTACCTTGGTAATAGGGGCGCTCCGCCGCTGGCAGGTTCGTTGTGATCACGCTCAGGCCGGCGGCGAACAAGAAAATCCGTAGAACGGTCGACATCGTGGACACCTCCAAAATCTTCGGTTGGAATCTGAGAGCTCTCATTATTTCCTTACTTCCTCGACGTATTTGCGGACAAAGTCAACCACCTCTGACGGCGCCCGCAAAACTTTGTCGCGCAGCCGCTCGCCGTCCTCGCCGACGTCGAAGCGCGGGTGAAAGTGCATGGCTTTCTTTGCCTCGGCGATGAACTCCTCATCATTGGACAGCGCAGTAAAGGCCTGGCGCAGAGCCAGTACAGTCTCTTTGGGCACATTCGGCGCCAAGATCGCCACACGGCTTAAATTCTGGCTCGCCATGTTGGCCGCTTTAAGCACGTCGTACTTGATCCCGCTTGGCGCCTTGCCGTTGATCTGAGTAAAAACTTCGGTGAACGAGTCATCCGTGGGGCCGCCCGCCGCGTAGTTGATCAGAAAAGTAATGGTCTTGCCCTGGTTAAATCGGCCGCTCCGCGGCTGGCAAGTTTGCGGCGGCGGCGCTCATCGTTGCGGCGAACAAGAAGATACGGCGTAAGGTCGTCAACATCGTGAAACCTCCATAACCGTTAGATGGCCAATGAAAGTTGTCACTATTTTCTGACTTGCTCAATATACTGCCGCATGAAATCGATGATCTCGTTGGGCACTTGCGTAACCTTTTGCTTGAGCCGCTCGCCGTCCTCGCCGATCTCAAAGCGCGGGTGATAGCGCATCACGCGCTGCGCCTCGGCGAGAAATTCTTCATCTTTGGCCAGCGCAACAAAGGCCTGGCGTAGGGCGAGCACCGCTGCGGTGGGAGTACCGGGCGGCATGAGCGCGACGCGATTCATATTCACGCTGGCGATGTTCGCGGCTTTGAGCGCTTCGTACTTGATGCCCGACGGCGGTTTGCCAAAGATCTGCGTATAGACCTGCGTAAACGAGCTGAACTCGGGAAAGTCCGGGCTCGGCTTGAGCACACCGTCGGGGCTAAAGACATCGTGGTAATAGATCGGCGTCACCATGCCGGTTTTGACCATCTGCGGCTCGACCACACCGCGGTAGCCCGGAATGTTTTCGTCGTGGTACTGGATCTCGTTGCGCTGCACTGCCAGGCGCGCCTCGCTGCTGCTGTTGTAACCGGTCACGTAATCATACTTGAGTCCGAGGATGTCGAAAGCCAGGCGAAAGCGCAGATCTTTGTTGCTGTCGTAGGACAGACCGCCGGCGCGAAACCTCTCGGCCTTGACGATGTCGGTGGGCTTCTTGATCCCCGGCGCCACGTCGGAACGAATGTAACAGGTGGTGACGCCTTGCACCGAGGCGACAAAAGCAAACTTGCCGACGTCGGTGCGCAACCCCGGCGTGCGCATCATCTGCTGGCTGTAGGGGCCGGTGAAATATCCCAAGATGGAGCCGTCGCGCTTGGCCACTTCACCCATGAAATTGACTCCCGTCAGCCCGGCCGCGCCGGGCATGTTCTGCACGATCACCGTGGGAGTGCCGGAAATATGCCTGGCGAGATGCCGGGCGATGATCCGCCCTTCGATGTCGGTGGGTCCGCTGTTAGCGAAGTTGATCAGGAAGGTGATGTTCTTTCCTTGATAAAAGGGCCGCTCCGCCGCAGAGCTTGCGGCAGCGGAAAACCAGCAGCCCAAAAACACGCCAAACCATCGCAACGAAGCAATGTGTTTCATCGGTCCTCCTACGGTTTTTTTTCGTAAAGTGGAACCCTAAACTTAGCGCACACCCAACTCCGCCTTGGCATCGCGCAGATAACTCGAATCGACGTACTTGTTGCCATTGGGCACCGGCCCCTTCGACTGCGATGCTTCCCAATAGATCTGCGTCGCCACGTTCATCCCTTCCAGGTTAATGCTGGCGTCGTTGGGCCAAATCTTATGCTCGATGTAATATTCCCAGCCGCGCCTGACCTGATCGGCAGGCAGCTCCAGCTCTTTTGAAACAAACGCCACCGCCGCTTCTTTATTGGCGTAGAACCAGCGATGCACGTTGATCATCGCTCGCATGAAGCGAACGAACAAAGGACGATTTTTTCTGCCACGCTGCGTGCAACGGTAAACGCGCCGAACTGATAGCTGGGGATCGCATCGACGAGCCGCCCGACGCCGTGATAGCCCTGATCGGCGGCGACAAAATTGAGCGGCACACCCAAAGCCGCCGCATGGACCTGACCAGCAGCGAGCGCCGCCAAAGTCGGCCCGGCGCTGCCGGTGGCAAGGATCTGATAGTCGCGGCCGTACTCGAAGCCTTTCGCTTTGAAATAACGGCGCAGGGCAAAACCCAAGCCCGAAGTCGCGCTGGTGGCGCCAATGATCTTGCCGCGCAGTTCATTCAGCGTCGCAATGTTCTTGCTGGTCATGATCACCTGCGACAACCCGTTGATCGTCCCGCCGATCATCGTCACATCGATGCCGCGCTCCACCGCGGCGATATGGGCGTCCGAACCAGAGGCTGACACATAGACTGATCCGCTGATCACCGCGGCCAGTGATTTATCCGCGCCGCGCACATAGATGAGCTGCGGCTCCAAGTCTTCCTTATCCATGAAGCCAAGCTTGGCCGACGCCAGCATGGGGCCGTAGCCAAGGCTTTTGCTGGTGATGCTGTAGGGAAATTTGGTTTTGCTTTGGGCGAAGCTTGTTAGCGGTGCCAAGACCGTCAGAAGCAGCGATACGACACTAGCAATCTTCATGGAGGACAAGTACCTCGGTGACTATTTGCGCGTCAAGAAGAGCGGGCACGATAAATCGCACCTCCACATTCTGAAACATTTTTGCGATTTTTGCGTCTTTTGCGGCCATTCTTCTTCTGATCCACTCGCAAAGCGCGCCTTTGTGCCCCCTGCGCTCTTTGTGGTTAAATCCTCTTCCCATGCCACCCATCAAATTTGGCGTCGGTCTCTACGGCACCGACAGCGCGCAAGAAGCGGTCAAACTCGGCCAGCTCGCCGACGAACTCGGCTACGACCGTTTTTGGATCGGCGACTCGAACATGATCTGGCGCGAGCTCTACGTCCTTGCCGGCGCCATCGCAGCGACGACCAAACGCATCGCCATCGGCCCCGGTGTGACCCATCTTGCCGGGCGCCACATTACCGTCACCGCCAGCGCTATGGTGACACTGCACGAACTATCCGGCGGCAGGGTTTTCCTCGGCTTCGGCGTCGGCGCCAGCGGGCCAGCCAATATCGGCATGAAGCCCATCGGCGTCGATGAGATTGAAGCGAATATCGAGACGCTGCAGAAGCTCTTTGGCGGCGAGTCCGTTGAGATCAACGGTAAGCAAGCAAAATGCCTGTTCCCCTGCGGCTCCCTGCCAATCTACATCGGCACGCGCGCGCCGCGGGTGATGAAAATGGCGTGCCGTGTTGCCGACGGATTCATCCACTCCGGTGAATCTCCGGTACTCCAAGAACTTGTGAATCAAATTCGCGGCTATACACGCGAAGCCGGCAGAGAAAGCCACTCGGTTGAATTCGTCTATAGACTCCCGTGCGCCATCGACAACGATCCCGCCACGGCTCGTGAAGCGGTGAAAAGCGTCGTCGCCCGTACCGCGATGACGCAACTCGGGCGGCTCTACGATCGCGACAAATTAGACAATGAAGATGACCGCCGCGCCATCGAGCGCATGCGCCGCGAGTACGATACCTACCATCACATGGATGCCGTCCATAGTTATCTGGTGCGGGATGAATGGGTGGAGCGGTTCGCACTGGCAGGAGCGACGGATCGGATCAAAAACAAGGTTCAGGAGTTCGCCGACGCCGGCATCGACGAGTTGACAATCATTCCATGCGGGAAGTCACGGCGAGCGGTGATTGAGAATTTTGCAAAGGCTGCCATCGCCCGGTCGTAGGGTGCGCCGCGCGCACCGAATTCGGAGATGGCGCGCACCCCGCACCCTACAAATTCATTTTGCGCCTTTTGCGTTTTTTGCGGCCAACCTCCGACTGGAACGGCTATTTGGAGAGTTCCTTCGTCGCCTCCCGCAGAAAACTCTGATCGACATATTTTTGCGGCGGCGGCAGCGGTGATTTGTTCTGGGTTTGCTCCCAATAGACTTGGGTGGCGAACTTGACGCCTTCGACGGACAGATCACCATCGCGCGGCCAGATTTTCTGTTCGGTGTAGTATTCCCAACCGCGCCGCGCATATTCCGGTTTCATATCCATCTCTTTGGCAAGAAACGCGATGGCGGCTTCCTTGTTCTCATAGAGCCAGCGGTGCGCAAGGATAATCGCTTTCATGAAGCGCACGATTACCGGGCGATTCTTCTCCGCGAGTGAGCGATAAACCGCGAGCCCGGCCACCTGATAATGTGGCACCAAATCGGCAACGCGGCCGATGGTGTTAAAACCCATGTCAGCGGCGGCGTAGTTGAGCGGCACGGCAATCAACGCTGCGGTGACCTGACCGGAAGACAGCGCGGCGAAAGCCGGTCCCGACCCGCCGGTGCCGATGACGGTGTATTCTCGCGGCTCGATGCCTTTTTGCTTCAGCGCTTCGCGCATGCCGATGGTGGTGCCCGAGTTGACACCGGTGGCACCGATAGTGGCACCGCGCAGATTCTCGTACGTCTTGATGTTCTTGGAGCCCATGATGAAGTGCGTCAATCCATTGATCGTGCCGCCGATCATGACCAGATCGATGCCATTTTCCTTCGCCGCGATCGGACCGTCGGCTCCCGATGACAAGACTTGCACAGAACCGCCGACCAGCGCCTGCACCGATTTGTCCGAACCGCGCACGACGACGAGCTGGACGTCTAGTCCCTGTCGATCGAAGAAACCTTGCTTGGAAGCGATCCAGAGAGGGCCGTAGCCTAGCGTCTTACTGGAGACGGCCATGGGGAATTTGATTTTTTCTTGGGCGTGCAGCGGCGTACAAAAAACGACGAAGAGTGTGAGGAGAAGAGCAAACAAAGAGAAACTGGCCATTACGTTTTCCTCCGTTCTCTGCACGTCCAAACGTAGGGTGCGCCGTGCGCACCACTTCCGGAAACGGTGCACATGGCGCACCTACTGCCTCCGTCAGCCCTCGGGCGTGATGAATCACGCCCCTACACCGAATGCCCTTTGCGCTTTTTGCGGTTAACTCTTAGCTCAGTGAGCCGCTACGAACATCTCACGCACTTTGACCTTGTTCACCTTGCCGACCTCGGTGTGCGGCAGCGACTCGACGAAATCCACTGTCTTTGGAACTTTGTAGGCGGACAATTTGTCTTTACAGTAGCTCAACAGCTCAGCGCTTTGCATTTTAGCGCCGGGCTTGAGCACGATGATCGCCTTTAACGCTTCGCCCCACTGCGGATCGGGCACACCTATCACAGCGGCTTCAAGCACGTCGGGGTGGCTATAGATCACGCTCTCGATTTCCAAGGGGTAGATGCTGATGCCGCCGCTCTTGACCATGTCTTTTTTTCGGCCGGAGACAAACAAGTAGCCTTCTTCGTCAAAGTAGCCCAGATCGCCGGTGTAGAACCAGCCGTCGCGAAAGGAGGCGTTGGTGGCATCGGGATTCTTGTAGTAGCCGTGGGTCGCCAACGGGCTCTGGCAGATGATCTCGCCCACCTCGCCCACTCTCACTGGCATGCCGGCGTCGTCAACGACGCGCAAATCGACGCACCAGACAGGGCGGCCGGCGGAGTTGGCTTTCTCGGCGGCATCGCCAGGCTTGGAGATCGCCATCTGACCGGAATCCGTCGAAGCATAAGTACGATAGACATTGGGCGTCAAATTTTTCTTGAGCGATTCCAAGATTGCCGGATGGACTTTGCCGCCGGTGATCGCTAGACAGCGCAACGAGCTGGTGTCGTATTTCTTCGATTCCAGCACATGCAGCATGCGCTCGCACATGACCGGCACGGCGCCGACGTAGGTGACTTTTTCCCGCTCTATGGTCTTCAGCACTTCTTCGGCGTCGAAGCGCTCGTGCAAGATCATCGTACCGCCGTAGTAGATGATGCCCAGAGTAAATGAACGACCCGCATTGAAATAAATCGGCGAAGATAGAATCGCCTTATCGTGGGCGCCGAGCCCTTTTTCGATGGCGTTATTAATGCAATGAAATACAAACGTCCGCTGCGTCGCCAGACAGCCTTTGGGAAAGCCGGTGGTGCCGGAGGTTAACAGAATCGCGAAGGGATCGTCTTCGCTTACGTGAATATCTGGCTCCTCCGAACTTTGCCCATTCAGCAAGCCGCCGTAGCTCAAGTCCCCTGAGAGCGAAACTGATTTGACGTCGGCAAGATTCTTAAGCTTCTTGGCGTTCTCGAACTCCTGAACACAGTCTTCTTGAAGAATGATAAACTTGGGCTCCAGCGCGGCAATCGTCGAGCCCATCTCCAGCGCTTTCCATTTCACATCGAGCGGGATGGCCAACGCGCCGATTTTTGCCGTCGCGAAAACGATCTCCAGATGCTCGATCCGATTGCCCACCGACAACGCCACGCCATCACCGCGTTTGACGCCGATCGATAATAAACCGCGCGCAAGCTGATTCACCCGCGCGTTCAAATCAGCATAGCTGATCTCGCGAAAGCGATCCTTCGCCGCGATCTTAACCGGAAATTTCCAGGCGTTACGGCGCAAGCCGTCGCCCATTAGCATTGGTACGAAATTCATAGCGTCTCGGGTCCAGCGTCTGGTGTCTAGCGTTTTCCGGATTCAACCCCAGACACTAAACGCTAGACGTTTCTTATCTCCCTTTCCAATTCGCCGGCCGCTTTTCGACAAACGCCTTGGGCCCTTCTTTGGCGTCTTCGGTCTGCATCACCATGCTTTGTAAGTCCGACTCGTAGCGCAGCCCCTGTTCAAAGGTCATATCCATGCCTTTGTAGATCGCGTCTTTGATATAACGTAGCGCGAGCGGTGCGCCCTTGAGAAACGACTGGGCCAGCTTCTCGCCCGCTGGAATGAGTTGATCGTAGGGCACGACTTGATTGACCAGACCGATGCGATGGCACTCGGCGGCATCGTACAATTCGCCGGAGAGACAAATCTCCAGCGCTTTTGGCAAGCCGACGATGCGCGGCAGACGCTGCGTGCCGCCGGAGCCCGCCATGAAGCCCAACCGCACTTCGCTAACGCCGAGACGCGCACCCTCAGCGGCAATGCGAATATCGCAGGCCAGGCTCATGAGTAGACCGGTGCCAACGGTATACCCATGACAGAGCGCCATAGTGACCTTATTCATCGCCGCGATCGCCGGCGCCGGCGTACCGGGGATGGCATTGAACTTATCCTGGCGCGCAATCAGCGGCGAGGCCGGCTCCGCCGTCCCGGCTTCGTTCGATTTCACCCGGTCTTTGATATCGCCGCCGACGGAAAATGCCCGCTCGCCGTTGGCCTTGAAGATGACGACTTGAACGTTGGGGTCCTCTTCCGCGTCTCGGCAGTAGCCAACGATGGCTTTCACCATGTCGCGGTTGACCGCGTTCAATGATTCGGGACGGTTTAACGTGATCCACGCGATTTTGTTTTTAACCTCGTAGAGAATTTTTTCGTCTGGCATTTGGATTCCTCTGTTGGATTTATTTCATCGAACCATGCAGGGGCCGACATGCGTGTCGGCAATCTGGACGGGCGACCGCCGGTCGCCCCTACATCGCTTTTATACCCTATTTAATAATCTTACTCGCCCGCGCCAGCACATCTGGCGGGATCGTCACGCCGATCTGCTTGGCGGTTTTCAGATTGACGATGAAATCAAATTTCGTCGGCTGCTCCACCGGCAGCTCCGCCGGCTTGCGCCCCTTGAGAATTTTATCCACAAATGTGGGTGCGCGACGGAAGAATTGAATGGGATCGGGCCCGTAGAACAGCAAGCCACCCGCTTCGGCGAATTGAAATCCATCCGAGATTGTCGGCAGACGATTTTTGACGGCGAGTTCGGCGATGCGCTGACCCTGCCCGAGTACGGCGGGAAAAAGCGTCTGAATGATCACAGCGCCGACACCGTCTTTCTTCATCGTCGCAAAGGCGCTCTCGATTTCCTCGACTCCATTCAATACCCGCGGCTTAAACCCGATCTTAAAACTCTGGGCTGCCTCCTGCGCTTCCTTAACGAACTGCCGATGAGCTGGATCCGGTCCATAGGCAAGAAACGATATTTGAGAAAGCTTTGGGAGAACTTCCCGCAGCAGCTCCAGACGCTTGCCGGCAAGCTCGGGCAGTATGTTGGTATTTCCTGTGATGTTGCCGCCTGGCTGGGCAAGGCTAGCGACAAAGCCGCTCCCTACGGCGTCCGCCGTGGTGACCATGACAATGGGAATCGTTTTGGTTGCGTTCTTTGCCGCGCTAACCGCGGGCGTGGCTGTCGCCGCTATGATATCGACTTTCATGGCGACCAGTTCGTCTGCAAGCGCCGCCAAAGTTTCAATCTTATTTGCCGCCCAACGATACTCTATGGAGATCGTCTGGCCATCAATGTAGCCAAGCTCGCGCAGTCCTTGCACAAAGGCTTCATCCCTCACGCTGAGCTTGGCAGATAGCGAAAGGTAGCCGATGCGAGGGACTTTTCCCGTCTGCTGCGCAAGAACCGCTCCGTCGATGACGACGGTGATAGCGATAGCGAAAATTCCAACCCATTTTTGATTTTGGATTCTGGATTTTCGATTGCCAGACCGGAACCTTGAAATTAGCACCCGTCTTCTCAGCCGTTTATATGTTTCTCTCAACCTAAACATCCGATTATCCAAAATCCAAAATCGCAAATCCAAAATTCTTCATCTCCCTTTCCACACCGGCGCGCGCTTCTCGGCGAACGCGCGCGGGCCTTCTTTGCTGTCTTCCGTCGTTCCCACCAAGGCCGAAAGATCGGACTCCAGGCGAAATCCCTCATCGATCGACAGCTGGATGCCCTTGGTGATCGCTTCCTTGATGAACATCACCGACATCGGTGCGCCTTTGAGGATGCGGCCGGCCAGCTCTTCCGCCGCCTTCATGACGTCGGCGGCGGGCACGGCGTGGTTAACCAGTCCGAGCTTTTCCGCTTCCGCTCCGCTTACATTGTCACCGGTCATGCAGATCTCCAGCGCCTTGGCGACGCCGACCGTGCGGGCAAGCCGCTGCGTGCCGCCGGCGCCGGGGATGATGCCGCGCTTTACTTCGGCGAGGCCGAGTTTGGCGTCTTCGGCGGCGATGCGCATATCGCAGGCGAGGGCAAATTCCAAACCGCCGCCGACGCAATAACCGCGGATCGCCGCGATCGTCGGTTTGGTCAACGCCGCCACGGCGCGGGTCTGCGTGTGGATACTCAGGCCCGACAGTTTTGCCGCGCGCCGCTCGATCGGCGAGATGCCGCCTTCGGCGCGTTCTTTCAAATCCATTCCCGCCGAGAAAGCTTTCTCGCCGGCGCCGGTAAAGATCGCGACACGAATGCCAGCATCCTCTTCGACCATTCTGCAAGCATCGCACAGCTCGCCCGCCATCTTGCGGTTCACCGCGTTCATCGACTCGGGCCGGTTAAACGTCACGTAGGCAATCTGGTTGCGCACTTCGAATAACACATGTTCAAAAGCCATGGCTGTTTCCTTTCTACATGCCTCTGCTTTTTCGCTCTTCTCTGACGCGATCGAGAAATGACAAATCCAAAAACTCGGCGGGCTTCAGGCCCAGCGGCGCCAGTTCTTTGTCGTTGACGATCAAATTCTCAATCGACTTTGCCGAGATCATCGGCAGCCCCGGCGTCATTTGACTGTAGGCGCGGCGCGTCTCTTCCAATTCCTCACGGCTCCTCGACCGGTAATACTCGCCGAGATATTGATAGACTTTTTCCTTATTCGCTTCGTCACGGTAAAAGTCCATACCGTCAGCCAGGCCGCGCACGAAGTTTAACACCGTGTCGTAGTCCGATTTGATGAACGAGCGAGTCGTCAACGTCGCCGAGATCGGATACTCGAACTCCTGCTTGGACAAATCGATGTGCATCGTCATTCCCGCCTTGCGCGCCATCAGCGTAAAGGGCGGCTGCACGACCGTGGCTTCGAGATTACCTCCCGTAATCGCTGCCCAGCGGTTGCCCATATTGCCCGCCGCGATGATCGAGACATCCTTGTCGGGATTGAGTCCCAACTGCCGCGCCGCGTGGCGCGCGATGAAGTCGGAACTGGCCCCCAGCGCGCTGACGCCTATGCGCTTACCCTTGAGATCTTCGGTCCGCTTGATGGACGGAATCGAGACCAATTGATAATCGAGCTTGTTGCCCACCGCCGCGATGGCGACGAGGTCCTTGGCACCGCGCGCCCAGGCGCGCATCCCCGCCGGCCCGCCTTCCATACCGATGAACAACTCGCGCGCCAACATCGCCTGAATCGCCGCCACACTGCCGGCGATATGCACCGCGCGCAGACGCAGCCCATGCTTCTCGAACGAACCGGACTTATGCGAGACCCAGAAAAAGCTCGTTGAGCCGCCGATGGGATAGGAGACCGTGATCTCGCGGAGGGGTTTGGGTTGGGCGGACGTGTCGCCAACGAAAGCCACCGCAATGAAGAAAAACGAGAAGACTAGAGACCGACAAATCTTCGTCATCGCTGCTCCCTCGCATGCCCTCGTGAATCAACACTTGAAGCGGCAATTCTTACCCTCGCCCTCTGGGAGAGGGTAGGGTGAGGGCGCTTCAAAGCGTCACTTATACGCTCGAGTACACCGGTCGTGTTCGTCAGCACTTCATCATTCCAGAAACGCAAAACGCGAAACCCTTGGCGCTCAAGAAACTGCGTCCGATCACGGTCTTCGGCTAATCTGCCGGCGTGCTGGCCGCCATCCAACTCGACGACGAGAGCTCTCTCCACGCAGCAAAAATCGGCGATGAACGGACCGATCGGATGTTGTCGCCGAAATTTTGCTCCGAACAATTGATTCGCTCGCAAGCAGGCCCAAAGCTTCTTTTCCGCGTCGGTTGTTGCAGATCTGAGCTTACGTGCGCGGAGTTTTTGATTTTGTGAATATGGCAGCACGAGCGTGCCCTCACCCTAACCCTCTCCCAGAGGGCGAGGGAACTTCGGAATCATGCGTCTTTGATTCCGATCGATGGTCTTCAATCCAAAATCCAAAAGCGGCCCTGCGGACGGAAATCCAAAATCGTTCAGGCCAGCTCAAAACACGGCAGCTTAATTTCCGGATTGTGCGTCTGCTCGAATCTCACTTTCACCCGGTCGCCCATCTTCACTTTTTCTTTGTTGTCACCGAGCAGTCTACTCTCAATGATCACACCTTCGTCGAGAATCACATTGATGTAATAAATCGGCGCGTCTTCTTTGAACGCCGGGTTGCGCGGCACACGCACCAGCGTGAAGCTATGGATTTTGCCGGTGCCTTTGGCTTCGAACCAATCGACTTCGCCAAAGCAATCGACGCAGGCGATGCGCGGGAAGAACTGCACTTTGCTGCAGCTTTTGCATTTCTGCAGTAGAAACTTATTGTTTTTCGCGCCCTCCCAAAACGGCCGGTCGACCGGGTTGATCTTGGGCAAACTTTTTTGCGGTGCTCTTGCTTCAGCCATTACTTTCTCCTTTCCAGGACCATGGCGCTGGTCGTCCCGAGGTTGCGCCCGTAGTTGAGCCAGCCGATGCCGGTGACCAGTGCGCGCTCGGCTTTTTTCACCTGATGACCTTCGGCTTCGCCGCGCAACTGCCGCAGCGCTTCGACGACATGCAAAAATCCACCGGCGAGCCCTGCCTGTCCCACAGACAACTCACCGCCGCCGGTGTTGACCGGAAAATCACCGTTGTAGGTCAGGTCGTGGGCATCGACGAACTTGCCGATCTCGCCTTTTTTGCAGTAGCCGAAGTCTTCGATCTGAATCATCACGGCAATCGGGTAGTCGTCGTAAATTTCGAAAATATCGATGTCCTCGCGCTTCACCTCGGAAAAAATCTTTTCACCGACCACTTTCATGCCGAAGGTGGTCTTTTCCGGCAGCATGTTAGCCACTTGATAGTGTACGCGCTCGGCGTCAGTTACCAAGTACACCAACTTATCGGTGATCTGCTTGGCCTTTTCCTCTGATGCAATGATCAGGCACTCTGCCCCCGAGCACGGCATGACGCAATCGAATAATCTGATTGGGTCGGAGATCATGCGCGAATTCAAATAATCCTCCATGCTCATTGGCACACGGAACAGCGCTTGCGGATTATTGAGCGCGTTGAAGCGCTGCGCGGTGGCGACCCTGCCGGTCTGCTGCAGCGTCGTGCCGAAGTTCTCCATGTGCAAGCGCTGGATCAGCGCCATCAAGGAATTCGGCCCGCCGTAGCCGTAAACGTCGACGAAATTGCCGCGCTGATATTCCAATGGCCGCTGGTGCGCGACGCTCCGGTCAAACGAATTGCCGGCAAGCAGCAGGGCGATATCGAGATGGCCGCATTCGATGGCATCCGCCGCCCGGCTCACCGCGCCGACGCCGCTGGCGCCGCCGTAGTCGGCGTTCAACACCCAGCCGAGCTCAAAGCCCAACTGCTCCGCCACGTGCGGCGCGGTGTCGGGACTTGCTTGGGTCGTCACCGACAGGCCATCGATATCTTTCTTCTTCAACCCGGTTTGATTCAACGCCGAGCGGATCGCCTTGGCATATTGCCCCAGCAGCGACTCCTCCGAGTTGCGCGAATACTCCGTCGAGCCGTAGCCGACTAGACAAGTTTTCCTTCGTTTCATGCTTGCTCCTTCCTTCGTCACTGTTTCGAGTTTCGGGTTTTGGGTTCAACTCGAAACTCGGAACACGAAACCCAAAACGAGCGATTACTGGCCTTGTAGGAATCGCTCTCCCTTCGTTCGGTTCATTTCAGACTCCTGCCCATACAACAACCGCATCATCCTGGTTTCTCGATAGAACGTTTCAAACGGAAATTCTTTGGTTACGCCGTAACCGCCGTGGAATTGGATCGCCGTGTCGGCGGCATCGAAGGCCATTTTTGCCGCGCGCTTTTTTGCCAACGCGGCGGCGTAAAAATAGGGCAAATCGTTGTCGGCATGCCATGCTGCGTCAAGTGTCTGCCAGGTGGCGGTCTGTAGATCGATGGACAAATCTGCGAGCTTGAATTGGATCCCCTGGCGCTCGGCCAAGCGCCGGCCAAACGTGACGCGATTCTTGGTATGTTCTAAGGTAGTGGCAAGACACCTCGTGGCAATGCCGAGACAGCGCGCCGCGATGCGCAGCTGCTCAGCGGCGACGAGTTCCGCAATTTCCGACTCGAAGCCCAGCAAACGATCTTTGGGCAGCTTGCACTCGCGCAAGATCAACCGGCCCACCTGCGCGTCGATCGTCAGATCGGTTTCGCTGTCGACGGCCACGCCGGTGGTGGCACGATCCAAAACAAACAACCCCGCGCGCTGTGAGCCTTCCTCGCGCGCCGGCAGGAGAAATATCTCCGCCAGCGGATCAAACACGTCGAGCTCGCTGTTGCTCAGAACATAGCCGTCTTTGGTTTCACGAAAGCGCGTCGTCAGTCCCTCGAGTGCGCCGCTCTGATGGAGCTGAGCGAAGGCGAGCGACAGCGCCATCTCACCGGCAACCAACTTTCCGCTATGCTCGCTGCGCGCCATCAGCGCCGGCACGCAAGCCGGCGCGATCGGCAGCACCGTGCGACCAAACTCACGGTGGATCAAAACCCGCGCCACCATCGACAGCGCTTGACCATCCGACGCCTCGGGTATCTCTAATGAAAAGAGACCGATGCGCCGCGCCATTTTGGTGAGCTGCTGCGCCAACTGCGCATCGAGCTCGCGCAGCGGCGGATCGCCCGGCGGCAGAAATAGTTCGTTCTGTTTGAGAAAAGCCCCCTCGCGCGTGATCAGCTCGCGATTGACGAACTGCCGCGCGGTTTCTTGAATCAGCTTTTCTTCTTCTGAGAGGCGAAATTCCATAAAACTTTTTCACCACGGAGGCACGAAGATCACGAAGTTCAGAAAGCGATTTTTCTTTTTGTCTTCGCGATTTGTTTACCCTGAGCGGCAGGGGCGGCGCGATAAATCGCGCCCCTACATCCTAATTCTTTTTTTTGCGCCTTTTGCGCATTTTGCGGTTAAATCATCCGTTTCCGAAATTCTCTCACCCTACTGCGGTTCCAGCGGTCCCACGCCGGCCCGATACAATGCCCGTTGAATGATATGCCGCTGGATCTCCGACGGGCCCTCGATAATCCGCCGCGCTCGGGCGTGGCGGAAGGCGCGCGCGACCACGTATTCTTTGCGCAGCGCTGCGGGCCCGAGCGCTTCCAACGCGAAGTCGATGATCTTGTGGAGCAACTCCGTTCCAAACAGCTTCACATTGGCGGCTTCGACGCGCACGTCCATTTTTTGATCGGCCTTCCAGGAGCCCAAATAGGTCAGCGTGCGCAGCGCTTCGAGCTCGCCGAGATAGTGCCCGAAGATTTCCGTGTACTTCGCCGCTTCTTTTGGGTCGCGGCGCACCTGGTTGGCGACCACGCGTAGAATCCGCTGCGCCTGGCCGTGGGCGCGCATGCCGACTTGAAAGCGGCGCGCGCCGAGCCAAGCCTGATTCAGCGCCCAGCCGTTGCCGACTTCGCCCAACACTTGCGATTTGTGCACGCGGCAATCTTCGAACAGCAATTCGCAGGGCTCGGTGCCGGCGATGGTGGCGATGCTGCGCACGACGCGATAGCCCGGCGTGCCGGTTTCGATTAAGAAACATGTCACGCCTTCGCGGCCTTTGGTGCCCGGCAAGCGGGCGAACAACTGCACAAAATCGGCCACGTCAGCAAAGGTCGGAAAGACTTTGCTCCCATTGATGACGAAGTAATCGCCATCGGGCGTCGCCGTCGTCTCTAGCATCGAAGGATCAGCGCCCGAAGCCGGCTCGCTTAAGCCAAAAGCCGAAGTTTTTTCACCGCGAATGCAGGGCCACAAGAAACGATCAATCTGCTCGCCCTTACAATTGAATAAGATGTTCGAGACGTGGTTGCCGAGCTCGAACGGGATCGAGCTCTTCTCCAGCTCCTCGGTCGCCGCGATCATCGCCAAGTTGCTGACTTCCAAGCCGCCGTAGGCTTTGGGAACATCGAGATACCAGAGCCCTTTGGCTTCGGCCTTCTTCTCCAGCCCTTCCATCAACGCTATGTAGCGCTTCACTTCCGGATCGCGGCTCAGTTTCGCCCGGCTTTTCCAGCGCGTGCCTTCGAAAATGTCGGGTGCGTCAGTAAATTCCGCTTCCAGCGGAACCAATTCATCGCGGACGAACGCCGCCACGGTCTGGCGCAGGCTTTCTTCTTCGGCGGTGAGATGAAAATCCATCGATGGCGGTACTCCCACTGTTTGCCTTAACACAGATTAATTTTTGACAGCAACCCGTTTTTCACAAAACCCGCCTTTCCGATTGACCCACGATTCCGCGCTATGTTAATTCGTTCGCTGCGGCTGATATCCGCCGAGTCCTTCGACAGGCTCAGGACGAACGGAAAAAACCATAGACCGGCGAATAAATCCGTTCATGCCGAGCCCTTCGGCTTGGTTCGCCACCTGCCTGTCGAAGCACGCTCCGCTTGTTTAGGAGCACTATATGTCGAGCCCTGATTTTGCCAACGCAAAAATCATCGACGCCGACGGCCATGTGCTGGATCGCGAGGCCGAACTGCACAAATTTCTTTTCCGCCATACCGTTGGACGGCGCTTTGAAACTTTGCTAGATTGCGTTGCGCTGATCTACGGCGGTATTCCGGAACAGTTTCCGCGCCTGCGCGTTGTCTTCCTCGAATGCGGCTGCGGCTGGGTGCCCTACTGGATGGACCGCATGGACGAAGAATGGGAGAAGCGCCGGAGCGAAGCGCCGCTGTTAAAAATGCGACCCAGCGACTATATGAAAAAGGGCAATTGGTTTTACGCGGCGGAGCCCGAGGAAAGCACTTTGCCGTTTTGCTTGGACAAAGTTGGCGAGGATACGATTTTATTCGCCTCCGACTATCCGCACTGGGACGGCAGCTTTCCTTCATATGACGTCGACGGTAGAGGGGCGCAGCGATATCACGGCGGCGCAAAAAGCAAAGAGCATGCGAGATAACGCCATCAAGCTTTATGGTTGGCATTAGCAAGGAGTAGATAGGTGAAACTTAGACCCGCAGCGCTGTTTAGCCTTGTCGCACTGATTTTCTTTTGCGTGTTCGTTTACAACGCTCAGGAGTGGCGCTTGCAAGCGAGACTGTATCCCTGGGCGATCGGTATCCCGATGCTGATCCTCGCCGTCATCCAATTCGTCATGGATTTGAAAGGTGTCAAAGCCAAAGAGGCCGCCGACGCGCCGATGGACTTTCAGTTCTCCGGGCAGAAAGAGCTGCCGCCTGACGTTGTGCGTAAACGAACCATCACGATGTTTGCATGGATGTTTGGCTTTTTTGCCATGATTTATTTTCTCGGCTACGTGATCGCTATTCCGTTAATGATTTTCACTTATCTAAAGTTTCAGTCCAACGAGAACTGGGTGTTATCGACCACTTTGACCGTTGTCGCTTTCATCTTCTTTTACAGCCTCTTCGTCAAGCTGCTTAATCTGCCCTTCCCCGACGGCATGATCCAGACCTGGCTTGGCATCGGCGCGTAGTAAGCGCCGATGGCCAAGCAGCTGCTTGATCGATTTCCATCATTCCCGCTTGTCTAAAGAGTTTGAAAGTTTAAAGTGACCCTACCGAGGGGGAGGTGTCTTCGATGCATCGGTCTCGAAATTTCATATATCGCGCCGGCTGGCTCGCCGTTGCGTGTTTGACGCTTGCTCTCGGCATCGCACCCTCGCTGCATGCCCAGACCGACGCCTATTACGCCGGCAAAACCGTACGCATCGTCACCGGCTTCACACCGGGCGGCTTTTACGACCGCTGGGCGCGGCTGCTGTCGCGCTACATGCCCAAGTATATCCCCGGCAATCCTAACTTCGTCGTGCAAAACATGCCGGGCGCTAGCTCGGTGATCGCCGCCAATTACGTCTACAACATCGCCAAACCGGATGGGTTGACACTCCTGGTACCCATTAACAGCCTCTATTTGGATCAGTTAACCGGCAGGCCTGAGGTAAAATTCGACGTGCGCAAGTTCGAGTTCATTGGCACCCAGGAAAAAGCGCCGGTCATGCTCTATTTCCGCGCTGATACGCCCTTCAGAAGCGTCGACGATATCATCAAAGCCAAGGAGCCGCCCAAGTGTGGATCCACCGGCACGGCCAGCACCGGCTACCTGCTGGCGCAAATTATGGACGAGGCATTCAAAGCGCGGATGCACACGGTTACCGGTTACCAGGGCGGCACCGAGGTCGATATCGCCGTGGAGCGCGGCGAGATCGTCTGCCGTGGCATGGACATAGCCCCCCACTTTGGCCGGGAGCCCTTCGACACCTGGCACAAGAAAGGCTTTGACCGGCACATCATTCAAAGCGGCACCAAGCGCGACCCGCGCATGAGCGATGTCCCGACCCTAACCGAAGTGATGGACCAGTATAAGACGCCCGAAGTCGTGCGCCGTACGGCGCGCATCATCTTGGCTAGTGGCGAATTCGGCCGGCCCATGGTCATGGGACCGGGCAACAAGCCCGAGCATCTAAAGCTCATGCGCGATGCTTATGCGCGTGCCATGCGCGACCCAGGGCTCATCGAGGAAGCTAGAAAAGGCCAAATGGATATGGAGTACACTTCTGGCGAAGAGCTCAATAGTCTGCTGAGGGAACTAATGGGCCAGCCGCGCGATGTTAATGAACGGGTGAAAAAGATTTTGACGCAGTGAGGAGATCTGGGAATGAAATTTCCGTTCAACCGTTCAACTGTTCAACCGTTCAACGTCTTCACACTCGCTCCACTGTTAGCCCTGAACCGACAAAAGTTTGCATCCATAGTGAACGCAGCGATTTCCGACTTCCTCGCCCTCTGGGAGAGGATAGAGGTGAGGGCACGCTGTGGCACGATCCTGTCGCGCTTCGAAACAGCCCTCACCCTAACCCTCTCCCAAGGGGCGAGGGAACTCGGCCGTTGCGCCTTAAGCCAAATTATCGTCGGATTGGGGTTAGCTCTCGCGCTTTTGAATCCTTGGCACCTTGAATCGGCGTCGGCCCAGCAGACGCCATTCTACCAAGGGAAAACCGTCCGCATCGTCGTCGGCTTGACGCCCGGCGGTTTCTACGACCGTTGGGCGCGGCTGCTCGCGCGGTTCATGCCGCTTTACATTCCCGGCCACCCGAACTTCATCGTGCAAAACATGCCGGGCGCCGGCTCGATGATCGCCATGAACCATGTCTACGGCGTCGCCAAACACGACGGCCTCACCTTGGTCATGCCTAACTACGGCGTCTACCTCGATCAGCTCGCTGGCCGCACAGAAGTCCAGTTCGACGTGACGAAAATGCACTTCATCGGCTCGCCGGAGAAAAGCGACATCGTGCTTTACGCCCGCGCCGACGCGCCGTTCAAGACGATTCAAGACATGCGTAAGCTCGCCGAGCCGCCCAAGTGCGGCGCCTCCGGCACCGCCAGCGCCGACTACCTGATTGCCAAAGTTCTGGAAGACACCCTCGGCGTTAAGATCAACTCCATCCTGGGCTACGCCGGTGGCAACGAGATCGATATCGCCGTCGAAAAGGGCGAAGTCCAATGCCGCGGCATGACCATCGCACCCCATTTTGGCCGTGAACCGTTCGATAGCTGGCACAAGAAAGGTTTCGACCGCCATATCTTGCAGACCGCCGAAAAGCGCGACCCGCGCCTGGCTGACGTGCCGACCATCTATGAGATCTTCGACGCCGAGAAAACACCGGAGGAGAGCCGCCGCGTCGCCGATGTCATCCTGCGCGGCGGCGACTTTGGCCGGCCGATGCTGGTCGCGCCGGGCGTTCCGGCCGATCGAGTGAAGATGCTCCGCGAGGCCTACGTCAAAGCTATCAGCAACCATGAGCTTTTGGCGGAGGCTAAAAAGTCGCGCATGGATGTCGAGCCGGTGAGAGGTGAGGATTTGGATGCGCTGGCGAAACGAGTGCTCAACCAGCCGCCGGCGGTGATTAAGCGGGTGAGAAAGATTCTTGAATGAAGGTTTTCGGGTTCTAAAATGGACGATGTACCGAAGAGCCATCCGGAGTCCTTCGACGAAGCTCAGGACGAACGGAATCGGAGTTGAACTCGTTTGTGAAAAAATCCGTTCATGCTGAGCCTGTCGAAGCATTCTTCGGTTTTTCCGTAGAATCTGCCAAGGAGTTCCGATGAGAGTTGCGATTCTAGCCATCACCCTGTTGCTCTTAGGTGCAGCAAAGCTTCCCGCCCAGACCCCCTACTACCAAGGCAAACAAGTTAGGATCGTCGTCGGCTTTACCAGCGGCGGTTTTTACGACCGTTGGGCGCGGCTGCTCGCGCGCTACATGCCCAAGTATATCCCAGGCAACCCTGCGTTCATTGTTCAGAACATGCCCGGTGCAGGTTCGGTGGTGGCAACCAACTACGTCTACAGCGTCGCCAAATCTGACGGGCTGACCATCGCTTTTCCCAGTAACGCCATCTACCTCGACCAACTGATCGGCCGCGCCGAGGTCAAATACGACGTCAAGAAATTCGCCTGGATCGGCTCGCCGGTCACCGAACCGATGATCTTTTACGTGCGCAGCGACTCACCGTTCAAGACCATTCAGGATGTAAAGGCCGCCAAGGAGCCCGCCAAATGCGGCGCCACCGGCACGGTGAGCAGCGACTATATACTCGGTCGGCTTTTGGAAGAGACGCTGCCGCCGACCAAGATCAACACCATTCTGGGCTATCCGGGCGGCGCAGAGATCGACATCGCGGTGGAAAAAGGCGAAGTCCAGTGCCGCGGCATGACCGCTTCGCCGTTCTTCGGCCGCGAGCCGTTTCTCTCCTGGCAGAAAAAGAATTTCGTTCGGGTGCTGTTTTTCACCGGCAACAAGCGCGACAAGCGGCTGCCCGACGTGCCGACGCTGTATGAAATCTTCGACAAAGAAAAAGTCTCCGAAGACCGGCGCCGGGTCGCCGAAGTGATTCTTGCCGCCGAAGAGTTTGGCCGGCCCATCGTCGCCGGCCCTGGCACCAACCCCGCCCATGTCCAAGCGCTGCGCCAGGCCTTCGAACAGTCGATGAAGGACCCCGAGCTGCTGGACGAAGCGAAGAAGCAGAGAATGGATGTCGATCCCGAGAGCGGCGAGAATCTGGAGAAGCTGGTCACCAAGACGATGAATCAGCCGGCGGATGTCGTCGCCCGGGTCAAGAAGCTTTTGGGAAATTAGTTGACTAGGACTTTGGTTGTGGCAGAGTTGTCGCGTCGAACCGACCTTTTACTGGAGGTTATGTAATGAAACGAATGGCACGGTTGATCGCTTTGGCGGTCTTGTTCGTTGCGGCGTCTCGGGTTCATGCACAGGAACCTTTTTACAAGGGCAAAACCATAACGATCATTGTCGGCACCAAGGCCGGCGATGTCTACGATCTCTATCCGCGCCTGGTCGCCGAGTACTGGCCCAAGTACATCCCCGGCAATCCCAACTTCATCATCCAGAACGTCGCCGGCGCGGCGTCGCTGATTGCCGCCAACCAGGTCTACAACAACACCAAAAACGATGGCCTGACCCTCGGCGCCATCTATCCAGCGCTCTATTTCGACCAGCTCATGAAAAAGCCGGAAGTGAAATACGATGTGTCCAAACAGCCCTGGATCGGCAGCACGGTGACCTCGAACCATCTCATGTACATGCGCGCCGATACACCCTACAAAACCACCGACGATGTGCGCGCCGCCAAGACCGCGCCCAAGTGCGGCGCCAGCGGTGTGGCTTCCACCGGCTACTACATGCCCAAGCTGATGGAGGAAGTGCTCGGCACCAAGTTCGATATCGTCTCGGGTTACCAGGCCGGACAGGATATAGATCTCGCCGTGGAGCGCGGCGAAATCCAATGCCGGGCATTTACGATTACCGCCTTCCATGCCCGCGAACCATTCATCTCGTGGCGCAAGCGCAACTTCGTCAACGTGATCATTCAAACCGGCACCAAGCGCGATCCGCGCCTCAAAGATACGCCGACGATCTATGAGCTCATGGACAAATACAAAACCACGGACGCCGGCAGAAGGCTCGCCAAGGTGATCTTGGCCTCCGGCGATTTCGGCCGTCCCATCGTCGCCGCGCCGGGCATCCCCGCCGACCGCTTGAAAATTCTGCGCGACTCCTTCAAGCAAGTATTGACGGACCCTGCGTTCTTGGCGGAAGCGGAGAAGCGCAAGCTGGAGATCGACCCGACCTGGTATGATGAAATGGAGCAGTTGGCAAAAGACGTGATGGCCACGCCGGCGGACGTGGTGGGGCGGATGAAGAAGCTATTGGGAGACGGTTAAATTGACCACAGTAAGGAGAATCGTTGCCGTGAAAAAATTATTTTTTTTGTCAATGCTTTCGATCCTGTGCGTCGGCTCGCTGGCCCAAGCCCAGACGCCTTTTTACCAAGGCAAGAACGTCACCATCATTGTCGCTGCTAAAGCTGGCGATGTGTATGACTTATATCCGCGACTCCTCGCCGAGTATCTGCCCAAACACATGCCGGGCGCGCCGAACATCATCGTTCAGAACGTCGCGGGGGCGGCGGGCTTGATCGGCACCAATCAGTTTTACAACACTGCGAAGCCGGACGGTCTGACTTTCGCGGCAACCTATCCGGCGCTTTTTTTCGAGCAGCTGGTGGGGCGGCCGGAAGTCAAGTTCGACTGGAGCAAGTTCATCTGGATCGGCAGCCCCGTGAGCTCGGCGAGCCTCATGTATATGCGCGCCGACACGCCCTACAAGTCGGTAGAAGACATTCGCACTGCGTCCTCGCCGCCTAAATGCGGCGCCACGGGCGTTACATCGTCGGCCTACTACATGCCCAAGCTCATGGAAGAGGCGTTCGGCACCAAGTTCGACATTGTCTCGGGATATGTCTCGGGCTCCGACATTGATCTCGCCGTCGAGCGCGGCGAGGTGCAGTGCCGGGCGTTTACGATCAACGCGTTTTTCGCCCGCGAGCCCTTCATTACCTGGCGTAAGAAAAACTTCGTCAACGTCTTGTATCAGACCGGCAGCAAGCGCGATGAACGGTTGAAGAACGTACCGCTTTTCAACGAGCTGATGGATCGCTACAAGACGCCGGAAGCGACGCGCCGATTCGCGAGAACGGTTCTAGCCTCCGATGAGTTTGGCCGGCCGCTGGTCTTTCCACCAGGCGTGCCGGCCGACCGGGTAAAGATCATGCGTGATGCCTTCAACAAGACCGTCGCCGATCCTGAGTTCCTCGCCGAAGCAAAACGGCGCCGGCTCGACATCGACGCAGAAGCCGGCGCGGAGCTGGACAAGCTAGCCAAAGAAGTCATGGCCACACCGCCGGATATCGTCGAGCGGGTGAAAAAATTGATCGGCATGTAGTTGCATCGTCGACGGATCGTGCTAATGACGCAGACCCCCCTCACGAATTTTCTTATCCCCTCTCCCCTCGCGGGAGAGGGTTAGGGTGAGGGGAACTAACAGCACAGGACCAATTTCCCATGCCGACAAACCACCCAAGAGCGAAGCTAACCGCTTCGCTCTTTTTTTTCGCGGCCCTCTTTCCGATCCGGTCGGACCTTCAACAGGCGTCGGCCCAGACGCCCTTCTATCAGGGTAAGACCATCACCATCGTTGTCGGCTCCTCCACCGGCGGCGGCTACGATCTCTGGGCACGGGTGCTGGCGCGCCATCTCGGCAAGCATATTGCCGGCAACCCGACCATTCTGGTGCAGAACATGCCGGGCGCGGCCTCCATCGTCGCGGCGAATTACATCTACGGCGTCGCCAAGCCTGACGGCCTCACCCTCGGCGCACTTTTGCCGGCGCTCTACTTCGACCAACTGGTCGGGCGCAAGGAAGTCAAATTCGACTTCGCCAAGTTCGGCTGGGTCGGCTCGCCGGAACAAAATGCGATCATGCACTACATGCGCGCCGACTCTCCCTACAAATCCATCGACGACATCCGCAAGGCCAAGGAGCCGCCGCGCTGCGGCAGCTCCGGCACCGGCACCACAGGATTTTACATTCCGCGTTTGCTTGACGCGGTGCTGGGAACCAAACACGTGGTCGTCAGCGGCTACCAGGGCGGTTCGGAAATCGATCTTGCGGTGGAGCGCGGCGAAGTCCACTGTTGGTCGCCGCTGATTGCGACCTACTTCGGCCGCGAGCCCTACGTCTCGTGGCACAAAAAAGGTTTCGTTCGCGTGATCATGCAGAGCGGCACCAAACGCGATCCCCGCCTCGGCGATGTGCCGACCATTTGGGAGTTGATGGATCAGTTCAAAACCCCCGACGAAGGCAGGAGGCTCACCAAAGTTATCTTCGTCGCTGCCACCCTAGGCCGGCCGATCGCCGTGCCGCCAGGAACGCCTCCCGATCGTTTGAAGCTCTTGCGCGAGGCCTATCAGAAAACCCTCAAAGACCCCGAGCTGATCGCCGAAACCAAACGGCAGCGCTGGGAGATCGATGCCGTCACCGGCGAGGAGATGGAAAAGCTCGCCAAGGAAGTGACGTCGCAGCCAAAGGAAGTGATCGAAAAAATGAAGGCGGTGTTGGGAAACTGAGATGAATTTTGGATTATCTGCCAAGGTCCCTGCAATCCGATACCGCGTTGGTAAATTCGTACTTTTGCTCGTGGTGCTTGGCTTTGAACTGTTGAACCCGTTAGACCTTGAACGGGCGGCGGCGCAGGCGCCGCCCTTCTATCAAGGCAAAACCATCACCATGGTCGTCGCCTCCACGACCGGCGGCGGCTACGATCTTTGGGCCAGGCTCGCGGGACGCTACATGGTCAAGTACATCCCCGGCAATCCGACCATTGTTACGCAAAATATGCCGGGCGCCGGGAATATCATCGGCGCCAATTATGTCTACGGCGTCGCCAAGCCTGACGGTCTGACGTTGGCTGCAGTGAATCCGGCGCTTTACTTCGATCAATTGGTCGGGCGTTCGGAAGTCAAATTCGACTGGGCCAAGTTCAACTGGATCGGTTCGCCGGAGAAAAACGACGTGGTCTCCTACATGCGCGCCGATCAGCCAATCAAATCGATGGACGACTGGCGCGCCGCAAAAGCGGCGCCCAAATGCGGCAGCACCGGCACTGGCAGCACCGGTCATTACATTCCGCGTTTGCTCGAAGAAACTTTGGGCATCAAAACCCAGATCGTCGCCGGCTACCCCGGTGCGGGAGATATCGAGCTCGCCATCGAGCGCGGCGAAGTCTTTTGCTGGTCGCCGCTGTTGGCCACGTACTTCGGCCGCGAGCCCTACCGGCGCTGGCACAAATCGGGTTACGTCCGCGTCCTGGTGCAGACTGGCGCCAAGCGCGATGCGCGTTTAAAAGACTCACCGACGCTAAATGAGCTGATGCAGCAGCACAAGACTACTGAATCCGGCCGCCGCATCGCCAAAGTGATTTTAACTGCGGCAACGTTGGGCCGCCCCATCGGGGTAGCCCCCGGCGTGCCGGCGGATCGCGTAAAGATCCTGCGCGATGCCTATGCCAAAGCGCTTGCGGACCCCGAGCTCATCGCCGAAGCGACCAAACAAAATTGGGAGATCGACGCAACCAAAGGCGATGAGCTGCAAACGTTGTCGAAAGAAGTGATGAACCAACCCAAGGAAGTCATCGAGCGTATGAAGTGGGTGCTGGGACGGGAGTAGCTCAATTTTGGATTTTCGATTTTGGATTGTCGGAGGGCTTGCGCATGAGATATGGCGTCGTCGCAGTATGCAACCTGCTCTTCCTCTTGGTCTTTGGGTTTTGCGGTCCCGGAGCAGCCCTGGCGCAAGCAAACTTTTATCAAGGCAAAACCATCCGCATCATCGTCGGCAATCTTCCGGGCGATACCCATGATCTTTTCGCGCGCGCGTACTCGCGCCACATGGGCAAGCATATTCCCGGCAATCCCAACATCCTGGTGCAAAACATGCCGGGCGCGGGCGGTATGATTGCGGCCAATCATGTCTACAACGTCGCTAAGCCCGATGGCCTAACGCTCGGCTCGCCGTCGCCGGCGCTTTACTACGCGCAGTTGATCGGCAGCAAAGAAGTCCGGTTCAACTGGCCGCGCTTTAACTTCATCGGCTCACCCGAGCGCAACGGCCACTTATTGTTCATGCGTGCCGATTCGCCGTACAAGACTCTCGACGACATTCGCAATGCCAAGGAGCCGCCCAAATGCGCCGCCACCGGCGTCGGCACCAGCGGCCACGACGTGCCCAAGCTGCTCGATGAGATGATCGGCTTGAAGTTCAATCTAATCACCGGCTACCCGGGCGGCGCCGAGATGGACCTGGCCATCGAGCGCGGCGAAGCGATCTGCCGCGCCATCACCATCGCCGCGTTCTTCGCCCGCGAGCCGTTTCAAACCTGGTACAAAACCGGCGTGGTGCGCATCATGCTCCAGACTTCGCGCCAGAGAAATCCGCGTATTCCCGACGTGCCGACGATCTTCGAGTTGATGGAGCAGCACAAGACGCCGGAGGTCAAGCGCCGGCAAATGCTCGTCTACCTCGGCGTCGGCGGCTTTGGCGCCTGGCCGATCCTCGCCACACCGGATATTCCGGCCGAGCGCGTGGCGACACTGCGCGAAGGTTTCAGCAAGACGATGAAAGATCCGGAATTTCTGGCCGAAGCGAAAAAAGCCCGCTGGGAAATCCGCCCCACCGCCGGCGAGGATTTACAAGCGCTGGCAAAAGAAGTAATAGATCAACCGCCGGAAGTGGTGGAGTGGTTGAAAAAATTGTTGGCGAAATAACTTTAAGCGAAAAGATCGGACAATGACACAAGGTGTAAATTTCTTGTCTAACCGGTTAATCAATATTCTCAGTGTTTTGGTTATCGCCTTCGGAGTTCTAAACCCTTGGACGCCTCAATCACTATTCGCCCAGGCCGATTTCTACCAAGGCAAAACCATCCGCTTCATCGTCGGCTACCAGCCTGGCGACTCGCACGACCTGTGGGCGCGCACCTACGCGCGCTTTCTCGGCAAATACATTCCCGGCAACCCGACCTTCGTCGTGCAGAACATGCCCGGCGCGGGCTCGATGATCGCGGCCAATCACGTCTACAAGCTCGCCAAGCCCGACGGCTTGACGCTGGGCTCCTTCGGCGGCGCGCTCTTCATGGCACAACTCACGGGCGGCAAGGAAGTGCAGTTCGACTGGCCGAAATTTTCCTGGCTGATGACGCCGGAGCGCGGCGGCCACTTGCTCTACATGCGCACCGACAATCCGCACAAGACGTTCGAAGACCTGCGCAACAGCAACGATCCGCCGAAGTGCTCGGCCACCGGCGTCGGCAGCACGGGCTACGACGTTCCGCGTCTGCTCGAAGAGGCACTCGGGTTCAAGTTCAAAGTCATCAGCGGCTACCCCGGCGGCGCCGATCAAGACCTGGCGATGGAACGGGGTGAGATTCACTGCCGCGCTTTCACCATCGACGCGTTCTTCGGTCGCGAACCGTTTTCCACCTGGATAAAGAAGGGCTTCATCCGCGTTTGGCTACAAACCGAAGAGAAGCGCAATCCTAAGCTGCCCGAAGTGCCGACGATCTATGAATTGATGGATCAATATAAAGTTCCCGCCGCCAAGCGCCGGCTCGTCACAACCTATCTGGGCATCTGGGGCTTCGGCTCCCGCCCCATCGTGTCGTCGCCCGGCATCCCGGCCGATCGTCTAAAAATCCTGCGCGAAGCCTTTGAAAAAATGTTCAAAGACGCCGAGTTCGAAGAAGAGCTCAAGAAACGCAAATGGGAAGTAAAGCCGGTGCGCGGCGAAGAGCTTCAAGCGTTGGCCAAAGAAGTAGTGAACCAGCCGCCCGACGTCGCCGCGGCGCTAAAACGAATTTTGAGCCATTAGCGCAGCAACCGTAGGATGGGTCGAGCGCAGCGATACCCATCTCCTTGGAGACTGTGTCGCAATGTGAAAATTCTCCGCTTTGTCATCCTGAGCGCCAGCCAAGGATCTGCTTTTCCGCGCAGTTGCTTGATGCAGATTCTTCGCCTTCGGCTCAAAATGACAATTGCGACACAGTCTCCTAACCCGGTGGGTATCGGTGGACCTCAACCCACCCTAGGTCTTGGCGAAATAAACTTATGCGGAGGCACGCATGAGACTTTTTTCGTTCAACCGTTCCCGTCGAACCGCTCAGAAACCCACAGTTCGACCGCTCAAGTTTTTCGGATTTGTCTTTCTGACGGTTGAACTGTTGAGCGGCTTGAACCTTGAACCGGTGGCGGCGCAGACGCCATTCTATCAAGGCAAAACCATCCGCGTCATCGTCGGCTACCAACCCGGCGACAATCACGATCAATGGGCGCGCACCTACACGCGCTACATGGGCAAGTACATTCCTGGCAACCCGACCTTTCTCGTGCAAAACATGCCGGGCGCCGGCTCGATGATCACGGCCAATCATATGTTCAACATTGCCAAGCCCGACGGATTGACGCTCGGCTCCTTCGGCGGCGCGCTGATCATGGCGCAGATCACCGGGCGCAAAGAGGTGCAATTCGATTATCCTAAGTACGGCTGGATCGGCACGCCCTACCGCGCCGGCCACGTGCTGTTCATGCGCAGCGACTCGCCGATCAAAACCATCGAGCAGTTTCGTCAAACCAACGATCCGCCCAAATGCTCGGCCACCGGCGTCGGCAGCACCGGCTACGACATCCCGCGTTTGCTCGAAGAAGCGCTGGGCATGAAGTCTAAAGTGATCAGCGGCTACCCCGGCGGCGCCGATCAGGACCTGGCGATGGAACGTAACGAAGTGCAATGCCGCGCCATCACTATTGACGGTTTCTTCGCGCGCGAGCCATTCATCAGTTGGCACAAGAAGGGCTTCGTGCGCCTGTGGCTGCATACGGAAAAGCAGCGCCACGCCAAAGCCCCAGATGTGCCGACGATTTTCGAGCTGATGGATCAGTACAAGATCGCCGATAACAAGCGCCGGCTGGTCAACACTTACTTAGGCCTGTGGGGCTTCGGCTCCATGCCGATCGTTACGACACCCGGCGTGCCGGCGGAGCGGCTCCAGATATTGCGCGAGGCGTGGAAAAAAGTTTTTGCCGATGCCGAATTTCAAGACGAGAGCGCCAAGCGCGGCTGGGAAGCGCGGCCCGTGTTTGGACCGGAGCTTGAAACCCTGGCCAAAGAACTCGTCAACCAACCGGCCGATGTTGCGGCCGCAATCAAACGGCTGCTCAGTCAATGAGTGACGGGTGCGAATTCTTGTCTAAACCTGCGGTAATTTTGCAAATTTCGGTTGACGCCTCCGTCCAGATGCGGTAATGAGCATGAGCCGCACCCACTGCGGCGAGGAGCGATTTCATGCTTGAAGCGTTTGTCATAGGATTCTGGAAAACGGTGGCATGGCCGGCCTTCGGCTACATGCTGATCGGCATTGCCATCGGGTTCTTTGTCGGTCTACTTCCCGGCATCGGCGGGCTATCGACGTTGGCGCTGATGCTGCCCTTCTCCTACTCGATCAAAGATCCGATCTCTGCGTTCGCTTTTCTGCTCGGCATGCTCGCCGTCACCGGCACCACCGGCGATTTAACCTCGATTTTGTTTGGGATCCCCGGGGAGGGGTCCTCAGCCGCCTTAATACTCGACGGCTATCCCATGTCGAAGAACGGCGAAGCCGGCCGCGCGCTCGGCGCGGCGATCATGAGCTCGGTGCTCGGTTCCGTGATCGGTGCTTTGTCGTTGGCATTATCGATTCCAATCATGCGCCCACTGGTTTTGCTATTCGGCTCTCCTGAGCTGTTTATCATCGCCATCATGGGCATCACGTTCATCGGCACGCTGGCTGGTCCGTCGTTGATCAAAGGCCTCTTGGCCGGCGGCATAGGTCTGATGCTCGCCGCCATCGGCGTAGATCCACAAACCGGCTCGCTGCGCTACACCTTCGGCACCCTCTATCTGTGGGACCGTCTCGACTTGATTCCGGTGGTCGTCGGCATGTTCGCCATTCCTGAGATCGTCGACTTGGCGGTGCGCGGCACCAGCATCGCCAGCGGCAAACAAGAAAAATTGACCGGCGTCATGGAAGGCGTCAAAGATACCTTCCGCCATTTCTGGCTGGTGGTGCGCTGCAGCTTGATCGGCGTCTACTTTGGCGTTTTGCCCGTGCTCGGCGCCAACGTCGCTCAATGGATCTCCTACGCCCACGCGGTGTCGGGACTGAAAGACAAGTCACGCGCCGGCAAAGGCGCGGTCGAAGGTCTCCTCGGCCCCGGCGCGGCAAACAACTCGACCCGCGGCGGCGATTTGATTCCGACGATTGCATTTGGCATCCCCGGCAGCGGCTCCATGGCGCTGCTCTTGGGCGCGATGTTGATCGTTGGCTTGAACCCTGGCCCGGAAATGCTCAAGTCGCGCCTCGATGTCACGTTCTCCATGGTTTGGGTGCTCATCCTCTCCAACCTGATCGTCGCCGCCCTTTGCTTCCTGATCCTCAATCACCTAGCGGCGCTAACTTTCATTCGCGGCTCGGTGCTTATCCCATTCCTAATGTTCCTGGTTTTCATCGGTTCGTTTACCGCCAACAACGATCTCGCCGACATCATCGTTACGCTGATCTTCGGCGTCATCGGCTACTGCATGGTGAAGTTTGGCTGGCCGCGGCCGCCGCTGATCCTTGGCCTGACGCTTGGCAAGATCGCCGAGAACTATCTGTGGATTTCGACTGCGGCCTACGGCGCCAAGTGGCTGCTCTTCCCGACGGTCATGGGCTTAATCGCCTTGACGATATTCACCGTTGCCTACCCCACGATCAAAGAGCGCATGGGCAAAGCCAAGTACGAACGGCCGGAAGACGCGGTGTGAAGGCCCCGGCACCTTGCCGCTCCATCTCGTCTAGCGTTTAGCGTCTGGCGTCTAGGGTTCTTCGGAACTCGGACGCCAGATTCATTTTAGGGATTATCTGCGAGTTCCGGCCGCAACAAACGCCAGACGCTTGACCCCAGACTCTAAACGCGTTCTTAGCCATTGACAGCCACTCATCATCGGTGGGATAACCATGCAAATATCGGTCGGTTCTGAAGGGAGGACACCCAATTATGGCTCATGACTTAGTCATCAAAAACGGCACGGTGATTGACGGCAGCGGCAGCCCGGGATTCGCGGCGGATGTGGCGGTCGATGGCGACAAAATTACCGCAATTGGCAAGAACCTCGGTGGCGGCAAAAAAGAGATCGACGCCAAGGGCCACATCGTGGCGCCGGGCTTCGTCGACTCCCACACTCACATGGATGCGTTCGTCGTGCAGTATCCGAACGGCAACCCGGTGGTGAACTACGGCGTCACCAGCATCGTCATCGGCGACTGTGGCGCCTCCTGCGCGCCGGTGCCGCCCAAGCCAGAGCCGCGCAAAGTGCTGGTCGAATACCTGCGCCGAGTGCTCGACAAATATGTCGACGACAAAGACTGGCGCTGGAACACCTTCGGCGATTACTTGAACTATCTTGAAGGCAAAATCGCGATTAACTGTTTGCCGCTTATGCCCCACTCGCCGGTGCGCTTGACCGTCATGGGTGAAGCCGCCTACCAGCGCGCCGCCAACCGCGAAGAGTTGGACGCCATGAAGGCCATGGTGCGCGAAGGCATGGAGCTGGGTGCCATCGGCTTTTCCACCAGCCCGCGCGGCGGCCCAGCGATTCACGCCGGCACGCCGAGCACCTTTGCTGAGCACGACGAAATCATCGAGCTCGCCAACATCGCAGCGGAATACAACGGCTGCTTCCAGTTCAACGGCTTCCAGATGGTCTTGCAGCCGGAATCCGGCGTGCCCGAGATGCTCACCAAGATCAAAGCGCTGCAGATCGGCAACGAGTTCCGCGTCCGCCCCGGCGCCAAAGCAGCGGGCATGGCATCGATCAAGTACATGGAAGAAGCGCAGAAGCGCGGCCAAGATATCTACGGCGTCGTGATTCCGTACCAGCACATCCGCCGGTTTAACTTGGACGATTGCTTCCTGTTCAACGGCCTGCCGACCTGGGAAGCGATCAAAAACTCTTCCGACTTAAAAGCCAAGCTGCAGGACCAAGCAACGCGTCGCAAGATCGAGCAAGAGCGCATCGCCTGCCAGGGCAAGTTGGAATTCCCCGAATGGCACGGTTGGGACCGTGTGGTGTTCGAGCACTTGGAAAAACCCGAGTTGAAGAAACTCGAACAGAAGAATTTGGTCGACGTCGCCCGTCTCACCGAAAAAGAACCGGTCGACGCCTTCTTCGACCTCTGGATCGAAGACAACTTCAACTCGCAGATTCTCTATCACGGCTTGGCCAATGCCCATCCCGAGCTGCTCGCCGAAATGATCAAGTCCGACACCAGCCTGATCGGCACCGACGTAGGCGCCCACTTGGATCGCTTCTTCTGGCATGGCGCGCCGACGAAAATACTCGGCTACTGGCGCCGTGAGAAAAATCTCATGAGCCTGGAAGCCGCGGTGCACAAACTGACCGGCTACCCGGCGAAGAAGCTGCGCCTAAACCGCGGCCTCGTGCGCGAAGGCCTGCCGGCCGACTTGACCGTCTTCGATGCCGACAAGATCGGCGATCTAGTCAGCGAAAAACTGCCGGACATGGTCGACGCCAACGAAGTCCGGCGCCATCCGCCAGGAATGAAGGCGGTTGTCGTCAATGGCACGACGGTCGTAGAAGACGGCCAGAACCACGACGTCTTCCCCGGCAAAGTGCGCCGCCAGCAGCTCTGCATTAACTAGTTCACGCTATCGATCCTCTTCCCTCTTACTCCGCCCTCTCCCGCTGGGAGAGGGCGGGAGGACGGCGAATCTTTCGAATCGTTCACAGCCTTACGAGAGAATCACTATGGTAATCAAAACCTGCGCCATCGACATTCATCATCACTACATCCCTGAAATGCTGCTCGAAGAAGCCAAGAAACGCGGCCAGCACTTGGGTGTCACACTCACGGAAAAAGACGGCAACCGCTCGCTCTCCTTCGCCGGCGGCCCGCCGTTCGTCCTCCATCCCGAGCTGCCCGCCATCGATGAGCGCTTGAAGATGATGGCCGACTCCAAGCTCGCCATGGCCGCGCTCGAAGCGCACACCGCGACGCTGGGCTATCGCCTGAGTGGCGAACAGGGCGAGAACTGGTGCAACGTCTACAACGACGGCATTGCGGAACTAGTAAAAAAATATCCCGACCGCTTCGTCGGCATGGCCTCCGTGCCGCTGCAAGATCCGGTGCGCGCCGCCAGAGTGTTGGAGCGCGCCGTGCGCGACTCGAAATTCAAAGGCGGCTACATCGGCACCAACGTCAACGGCGACTATTATGGCACGGATAAATATGACCCCTTCTGGGCCAAAGCCCAGGAACTCGACGTGATGATCGTCATGCACCCCGAAGACGTCGCCGGCGCCGACAAGATGAACCCGTATGGGCTAAAGCTCATCTGCGGCAACCCCGCCGACAGCGCGTTGTGTTTCGGCTACATGACCTACAGCGGCATGTTCGATCGCTTTCCCAATCTAAAACTGTGCATCCTCCACGGCGGCGGCTTCTTCCCCTACCACCTCGGCCGCTTCGACCAGGGCTGGAAAGTCCGCGCCGGCTCCCGCGCCGCGCAGGCCAAGATGCAACCCAGTGCCTATCTGAAAAATATCTACTACGACGACATGATCTACCGCTTGGACACGATCAAATATTTGATCGGCCTGGGCGGCATCTATCACATCATGGTGGGGACCGACTATCCGTATGACTTGGGTGATTGGGACGCCGCGAAAAAAGTCGAGCAGCTCGACATTCCGGATGCCGATAAGATGCTGCTGCTGGAAGGCAACGCCAAACGTTTGCTAAAGCTGTAGACTCTGTGCCGTACGCGGGGCGACCGAGCGGTCGCCCCTTTTTCGCCGAACCGTCTGTGCTGCGAGCCATTCGATTCCGACTATCGCCAAGCCCTGGATTGGCTGGCACAAAAGCGCTTGCCCTCTATCTCTTCAGTCAGTCCGACGACACCCTCAACGCCAAAGAACAGGGGCTGCCGGTGCGAATCCTCGACACTAGCCCGAATTATTCATGCGACGAGGAAAACCCATGACACTGTGTCGATCGAAGTGGAACTCTGGAGGAGCGAAGCCATCAGCGCAAATCGTTCGGTTTAATTCGCCGATGCTTGGCATCTCTTCGACCTTTTCACTGCGATTCGCAGAGCAGCGACCGCCGGTCGCCCCTACAAGGCGGCGTCGAAGCGGATATCTGTTGCCTTCGCTCCGGAAGAGTTTCACTTCGATCGCGCCGCAGCGATGAATAGTCCGGGCTAGCACATTGAAAGAAGGCGCCGGTCTCGACGCCATCGGCGGCACTTACAGCTTGATGGACAAACCGGCCGACCCCATCTTGGTCGTAACAGCGCTATGGGTCTGTAGCCTTGTTTCACTTGTCGTTAACCATGCGCGCCTGACGGGTCGCGCCCATAACACAATCACGCTTGTATCCCTGCACGGCTGCGCTAGTCTGGCAGCTAACCCATTACTCAGGAGAGCTTAATGGCCGACCCTACCCTTGTCTGCCCGCAATGCAGAAATGAAATCAAGCTAACCGAGTCGCTCGCCGCGCCGCTGCTCGCCGACGTGCGCCGGCAGTTCGAGCAGCGCCTGGCCATGAAAGACGCCGATGTCGCCAAGCGCGAAAAGGCGATCCAGGAGCGCGTTGTCGCCCTGCAAAAAGAAAAGGAATTACTCGACCAACAAGTGGCGCAACGGATGCAGCAAGAACGCACCCGCATCGCCGCCGAAGAGCAGAACAAAGCCAAGCTCGCCCTCGGCAACGATCTCGCACAGAGAACCAAAGAAATCACCGAGCTCCAAGAAATACTGAAACAACGAGATGCAAAATTGGCGGAAGCCCAACAGGCGCAAGCCGAGGTTTTGCGCAAACAACGTGAGCTGGAAGACGCTAAACGCGAGATGGAACTAACCATTGAAAAGCGGGTGCAAGCCGATCTGGCAATCGCCCGCGAGAAAGCCAAGAAAGACGCCGAAGAAGAACTGAAACTCAAGGTTCTGGAAAAAGACCAGACCATTACCGCTATGCAGAAGCAGATCGAAGAGCTCAAGCGGCGCGCCGAGCAAGGCTCGCAGCAATTGCAAGGAGAGGTTCAAGAGTTGGAGCTAGAAGCGCTGCTCACGTCAAAGTTTCCTCGCGACACCATCCAACCCGTGCCCAAGGGCGAGTTCGGCGGCGACGTGCTGCAGCGGGTCGTCGGCCCGGCCAATCAGGTGTGCGGCACCATATTATGGGAATCGAAGCGAACCAAAAACTGGAGCGAGGGCTGGCTGCCCAAGCTGCGCGAGGACCAGCGCGCGGCCAAGGCGGAGATCGCGATCATCATTAGCCAAGCGCTGCCCAAGGACATCGAAAGCTTTGGCTTCATGGACGGGATCTGGGTCGCCGATCCGAAAGTCGCATTGCCGGTGGCCTTATCACTGCGCCAAACCCTGATCGAAGTCGCCGGCGCGCGGCAAGCATCACAGGGTCAACAAACGAAAATGGAAATGGTCTATCAGTATCTAACCGGCCCGCGCTTTCGCCAACGCATCGAAGCCATCGTCGAGGCTTTCTCGTCCATGAAGGACGATCTTGATAAGGAGCGCAAAGCGATCAACCGCCAGTGGGCCAAGCGCGAGGAACAAATTGAGCGCGTCATGCAGGCCACCGTCGGCATGTACGGAGACTTCCAAGGCATCGCGGGACGCAACCTCGGCACGATCGACAGCTTGGAGTTTCAAGGGTTATTGGAAGGTCAAGTGGACAACACTGAGCCCGAGCCACAGCAGGGGTTGTTCAAGTTAAAATAAATTCACTCTGATGGGATGTACACTTACGATGCTTGACAAAAAAGTGCTCACACAAACACTGGCCGCGTTCACAATTTTCACCGCAACGGCACCTGCGTGGACGCAGGGGCGCCTCGACGCCGACTCCCTGAGACTATGGGGCGGCGCCTATTCAACCAACTGTGCGAACTGCACAATCAAGTTTTACGAAAAGCTCGGCTTTGCCATGACCGGCCAGATCACACCTTATCGAAACGACGCCACGCTCTCGAACTACGAAATGGCGCGCGCCCTCCGCTAGCGCACGCTCTCCGTTGGCACGACAAGGTTTGACAGCCGTTTCGACGCGGACGTATAGTCCAACTAGCCTCAATCCACTGAAAAACCGCAAGAATGCTTCGACCGGCTCAGCATGAACGGATTCTCGTTGGACGATTTCAACTCCGATTCCGTTCGTCCTGAGCTGGTCGAAGGACTCCGAGTGGATTTCAGCCGCATAACTTTCAATCTGGAGGAAAAATGAGCCGCTGGGCTGAAGTCGAAAAGCAGTTAAACGTGATGTGTAACGAGTGGTACCAGACACCGGAGATTCAGCGCATGCTGAAGGTGCCTCTCACCCCGGAGCGTCTCGCCTTTCGCCATTTGCACATGAGTTTTTTCAGTAATAACCGGCGCGACTGCTGGGCGGCGGTGGCGTCAAAGGCGCCGCTCGATGTCAAACGGGCGATTTGGGAGCACGAGAAGGAAGAGCTGATTTTCGATCCGCGCCTGGGCAAAGCCCATGTCACCGAAGAAGACCTAGGGACAAAGAAAGAGTCGGACATGATCCCCGGCGCCCGCGCGGCGTTCTACGCCTGGTTTCACTGCGCGCGGGAAACACCCTGGCTTGAAGGCCTCGCCTGCTCGCACATCCTCGAACGGCGCAACAACGACCAGATCGTCACCGGCGGCACGCTTACCCAGCGATTAGTGGAACGCCAAGAAAAAGAATTGGGCATCAAGAAAAAACAGCAAGACATGAACGTGCAAGTGCATCTGATCGCCGACGTCGACCATACCGATTTGCTGCAGGAAGTTTTTCACCGCCACGTCGTCGATCATCAAACCGTGCAGCAAGTGCTGCGCGGCGCTGAAGAGTCGCTTGCCATCGAGCGCTGTTTTCACGGCGCGGTAGCGAGCGCCATGGCGGAGATGGACTGATCGGAATCGGTTTCGGGTTTCGCGTTGCGAGTTTCGGGTGTTTCGGATGGCAGATTTGACTTATGTTCAGAGCAAGAATTTGTTCCTTGTCACCCTTCCGTAGTTCATTTCGTGAACAGGCGATAAATCACCGAGATCTCAAATGCAAATTCGTCACGGCCTGATCAGCGCCGACTCCCACATCGTCACCGATAAGAATGCCTTCCTCGATCGCATGTCGAAGGCGAAGTTTGGCGACCGCATTCCGCAAATCAAAGAGGCAGAAAACAAAGGCCAGCAAGTCGATCGCTGGTTTGTCAACGGCAAGCCGCTGCGCACGCGCGGGGTGGTCAACTGCCCCGCGGTGATGGGCGATCCCGATCGCAATCTCTATCCGCAGCGCTGGGATGAGGTCCCATCGAAAGCTTGGATACCTGCGGAGCGACTCAAGGCGCTCGATGCTGACGGCATCGACGCTGAGGTTCTCTTTCCCAATGACCCCAGCTCGTTTCATCAATATAACGATCGCGAATTCGAGCTCGCCTGCATTCGCGCCTACAACGACTCGACGGCCGAATGGGCCAAGACCAGCGACCGGTTTATCGCGTTGGCGATGATTCCCCTGCTCTGCGGCATGGAGACCAGCGTCGCAGAAGTGAACCACGCGGCGCAGAGCGGCCACCGCGGCATTGTCATGTTCGCGCTGCCGAGCCTCATGGTCGAATCGCTACCGCACATCAGCGATCCCTATTGGTACCCCCTTTGGGAAGCATGCCAGGAGACGGAATTGCCGGTGCACTACCACGCGTCCGCCGGCCTGGCGCGCAAACTGACTTTTCCCGAATGGGACGGCTACACGCCCTATCAACAGCACGCGGCGTTCACCGTGCCGACGTCCGCATGGCCGGCGCAGATTATTCCGAACATGATTTTCTCCGGCATCGCTTATAAGTTTCCCAAACTAAAATCGGTCTTCGCCGAAACCGGCATCGGCGCGGTCAGCAGCGCGCAAGCCGCCTGCGATCACGAATGGGAACGGCGCCAGCTCTGGCGCCACGGCTTGGATCGCAAACCGAGCGAAGTGATTCGCGAGCAAGTTTATGTGAACTTCTGGTACGAAGAGGCCGGCATGGAGCTGCGCCACGCCATCGGCATCGACAACATCATGTGGGAGTCCGACTACCCGCACATCGCGTCGACGTACCCGGAGTCTTGGAAGTTTGTCGAGCGGTCGCTGCAGGGAGTCGTCGAAGACGAACGAAAGCAGTTACTCTACGGCAACGCCCAGAGGCTGTACCGGCGCTAGAAATTTCTTCGGAATGGCTCGCGCAGAGACGCTGAGGGCGCAAAGTTAAAGGACTTTGTAGGGGCGGGTCTGAGACCCGCCCTCCGAATCTCTTCGTAAGGTGCGCCGTGCGCACCAAGGCCCAAACCAAATTCTTGGCTCTTAACATGACACTACGAGAGTCTCTGATCAGCGCCGTCGATCACGTCATTGAACCACCGGACTTGTGGACCCGGCGATTGTCGAAAGTAAAATTCGCCGAGCGCATGCCACACGTTGAGAAACTTCCCGACGGCTCAGACTGTTGGGTCATCGATTGTCGCAAGTATCCCCTTTCGGAAACGCTCAACGTCGGCGCGCTGCTCAACGATCGCGCCATAGCGGCTACGCAATGGAGCGATGTTCCCAAAACTGCCTACGAGCCAGCAGCCCGCAGCGAAGCGATGGACCAAGATGGCATCGCCTATTCCGTTCTCTACCCGACCCTCGCCGGATTTTCCGGCGAGCGCTTCGGCGCTATTGCCGATCCAGAATTGGCGCTCGCCTGCGCGCAAGCATACAACGACTGGCTGATCGAGGAGTGGCACGCGAAAAATTCACGATTCATTCCGCAGAGCATCGTCCCTATTCATCCCATAGACGCAGCGGTCGGGGAAATCCGCCGCGCGGTTGGCCGGGGGCATCGCGGACTGATTTTTCCCACGGCACCCATGCAGCTTGGCACTCTGCCGCACATCAACGCTTCTGACTACGATCCCATCTGGGCAACTTGCCAAGACCTTGATGTACCCGTCTGCTTTCGCGCCGGCTCGACTCCGGACTTGTTTCAGTTCCCGCTGCCGCCCCATATCGCACCGGAGCTGGCTGCGGCCATGCGCGCGGCGATCCGCCCGGCGAGTGCGGTCTTCGACCTGACGAATATTCTGTTCTCGCGTATCCTATTGCGCTTCCCCAAGCTCAAAGTCATCTTTGCCGAAAGCAGCATCGGCTGGGGCACGTATTTACTCGAATACGCGGATCACCAATATGAACAAGACCACTGCAACTACGAGCTCAAGCCATCGGAGATGTTTCACCGCCAGTGCTATCTGACCGCCTGGTATGATGAAGTTGACATCAACTCACGCCACGTCGGCGTCGACAACATTCTCTGGGCGACCAATTTCCCCGCGGCGAACTCTACTTGGCCCGACACACGGCAATTCACCGATCGCCGTTTTGCGGGGATGGAAGACCACGCACGCCGGCGCATCCAACGCGACAATGCGGCCAAGCTCTACAAAATTGCGGCTTGAAGGAGAATCGCAGATGAGCGCTCTAGATGATTTCAACCGCGAACTGGCGGACAAACACCTGCTCGGCTTTTGGAACGCCGGCAATATTTCGGAGACCTACGAACCGAAAGCTTCCTACGAGCCCTGCATTTGGCGCTGGCAGGATGTCCATGGCGGCCTCATGAAAGCAGGCGAACTCTTGACCCTCGAACAAACGGCGCGCCGGTTCATCGGCTTTCACACACCCAATAAATTTCGCACCACCCACACCCTCGCGATGGGCGTGCAGCTCGTCAAACCCGGCGAAGTTGCCGAGGCGCATCGCCATACGATGGGTGCCATCCGTTTTGTCATCCTAGGCGGCGGCGCACAGACGACGGTCAACGGTGAAGCGTTTCCGATGGCAAAAGGCGATCTGATCACCACGCCGAACCGCACCTGGCATGATCACTTCAACGGTTCGAAGCAGCCCATCGTCTGGATCGACGGCACAGATTTACCGATGGTAAAATTTTTCGAGATCGGTTTCGGCGACATGTATCCAACACTGCAGCAAGAAGTCTCTAAGCCGCGTGACTACGCCATTCATGAGCTCGGTCCGGCGCGGCCCGCGTGGGTCAGCGCGGATTCGGTGCAACCCCCACCCTACCGCTACCGCTGGAAAGACACCGAGAAAGCGCTGATGGCGCTGGGCGAGCGCCCGGGCGATCCATGCGATGGCATTGTGCTGCGCTACATCAACCCGGTAACCGGCGGGCCTACCCTGCCAACGCTGTCTTGCGAAATTCACATGCTCCGCTCCGGCGAGCAGACCAAGTCTCACCATCATACGAGCAGCATGATCTACCACGTTTTCCGTGGCAGCGGTGTCACCACGATCGGCGACACAAAGTTCGAATGGAGCGAGGGAGACTCGTTCACAATTCCACAGTGGCTATGGCACAATCACGCCAATCGATCGAAGGACGCAGCGCTCCTATTTGTCATGAGCGATAAACCCGTGTTAGATGCCCTGGGGTTTTATCGGGAAGAGACTCGAGAATAGCAGTTTCAGGAACTCCCATCGAAGAAAGGTGGCGAAGTGCTATACAACGACGTGCGCGAGTGGATGGCCAAAGTCGACGAATTCGGTGAGCTCAGAACCGTCGAGGGCTGTGACTGGAAATATGAAATGGGCGCGGTGGCTGAAGTCTACGCGCGCAACCCGCCCTACTCGGCGATTCTCTTCGACAAGATCAAAGATTATCCCGCCGGTCATCGCGTGCTCGTCGGCGTGCATCATCAATCGCTCAAGCGCCAATGCCTGACGACGCATTTGCCGCTGGATTACAGCCGCGACCAATTTATTCAAGCCTGGCGCCAACGCTTGAACAATCCGACTTATATTCCGCCGCGCGTGGTCAACAGCGGACCAGTCCTGGAAAACGTCTGCGAAGGCAAGGATATCGACCTGCTGTCGCTGCCAGTGCCGCACTGGCATGAGGGCGACGGCGGGCGCTACATGGGCACAGCCCATCTAGTCATCACGCGCGACGTGGACGAAGGCTGGGTCAACATCGGCTGCTACCGCGTCATGGTGCACGACAAAGACACGCTGGCGCTTTACATCTCGCCCGGCAAGCAAGGCCGCATCATCCGGCAAAAATATTTCGATCAGGGCCGGCCCTGCCCCGTGGCGATCAGCTTCGGCGACGATCCGCTCATGCTAACCGCTGCGGCGAACAGCCTGCCCTGGGGCAAATCCGAGTATGATTACGCCGGCGGCATTCGCGGCCAAGCGATCGACGTGGTGCTTGGCAAGCACACCGGCCTGCCGATTCCCGCCTTCTCAGAGATATCCATCGAAGGTGAATGTCTGCCCGACCATCAGCGCCCCGAAGGCCCCTACGGCGAATGGACCGGCTACTACGCCAGCGGCGAGCGCACCGAACCGATCATCAAAGTGAAGCGGCTCATGCACCGCAACAACCCGATCCTCACCGGCGCGCCCTCGTCGCGCCCGCCTGCGGGCTCGGACGACACGCTGATCCGCTCGGCGTTTATCTGGGACCATCTGGAAAAAGCCGGCGTCCCCGACGTGCGCGGGGTTGCCTGCTTTCAGGGAAGATTTTTTACCGCCGTGTCGATCAAGCAGCGCTACCCGGGTCACGCAAAGCAGGCCGGCTTTATCGCCGCACAATGCGGCGCCGGCGCTTACCTTGGCCGCTACATAGTCGTCGTCGACGACGACATCGACCCGTACGATCTGAACGACGTGACCTGGGCCATGTGCACCCGCTCCGATCCGCAAGTCGACACCGATTTCATTCGCCGCGCCTGGAGCGGCCCGCTCGATCCAGTCATCCCCAGAGATCGCAAAGGCTTCAGCACCCGCGCCGTGATCGATGCGACGCGGCCTTATGAATGGATGAAGGATTATCCGGTGGTGTCGGGATCGACGCCGGAGATGAAAGAACAGGTTAAAAAGAAATATGGAAAATACTTTGCATAGGAAAAGACCGTAAAGGGTAAAGGGTGAGGGGTAAGGGGTAAGGGGTAAGGGGTAAGGGGTTTCGGATTCCGGTCGCCTGACCGCTTACGCTTCACCCCTAACGAGAAATGTAATCATGCGAAAATTTAGCTTTGTTGCATTCACTTTGTTGGGGGCGATCGCTTTCGCCACCTCCTCCCCTGCCCAACTCGTCCGCGTTGGCTACAGCGGCACGGGAGTCGCGAAGAATCTGCACAAGACCATCGAGCGCGCGGGATTGTGGAAAAAGCGCGGGCTCGATGTGCGGCTGATTTATTTCACCAGCGGCGCGACCATGGCGCAGGCGATGGTGGGCGGCGATTTGGACTTAGCCGACTCCGATGTGCCGGCGATGTTGAATGCCGTTTCCGCGGGTGCTTTGGACGGCAAGCTGATCAGCGTCTACGTCAACCGATTTCCGTTCGCCTTCGTGGTGCGCAACGACATTAAGACTTGGGAAGATCTGAAAGGCAAGCAAGTTGCCATCAGCCGCTTTGGCTCGTCTTCCGACGTAACGACTCGCATGCTGTTACGCCAACAGAATATCGATCCAGAAAAAGACCTTCGCATCATCCAGGCCACCGGCACCACCCGCGTGCCGGCGATGGTCGCTGGCCAAATCCATGGCACACTGCTCGGCACCTATGATGTCCCGGTGGTAACCGAGTCCGGTTGCTGTCGCGTCATGGTCGATATGCTGGAGCTGCCCATCGACTACGCCCGCTTTGGCCAAGCCACACCGACGGCGCTCTTGCGCACCAAACGAGAAATGCTCACGCGATTCGCCGAAGGCTTGATCGAAGGCATTTACGTTTTCAAAACCAACAAAGACCTGGCTCTGTCGGTGCTGCGCGCCGAAGGCATCAAAAGCCCGGAATTCAGTTATCCCCGCGTTGCCGCGGCGATGCGCGAGCGGCCGATGCCCGAAGTAAAAGGCGTGCAGGCCGTGATGGATTCGGTGAAAACAGCCAATTCGAAGATCACCCAAGCTAGAGACGTGATGGACGGCAGTATCGTCGAAGAGCTCGACAAGAGCGGGTATATTAAGAAATTGTACGGGAGATAAGCCATGGGTGAATCCCAAAACCTGCTCATGACCGAGTTTCTCTCCTGGGTTGCCACGCGGCGGCGAACATACGACGAAGCAATGGCCGCTTGGCAGAGCCATTGTCCGCGCGCGACGATCTGGGAAGATGCGATCACCGATGGATTGATCGAGCTACAGTCTGGCGGTCATGGTCACGACGCGGATGTGGTACTGACGGCCCGCGGCAAATCGTTCCTTGCTCGCCTTGACGGCCGTTGATGTTTCCTTCCACCCTGCTCTTCGGTGCCACGTCGATCCTCGGCTTCAGCATCGCCAACTTGTTTCCCCAGACCATTCTGCCGTTTGTCACGAGGGCCAATCGTTCGAAAGCAATCCGCACGTGGCCGGTCTTGAACCTTGAAGATCCTAACTGGCCGGCAACGGTCTTCGCCAAACATCAGCCCGACGTTTTGCTGCAGTGCCACGCCGTCTGCGATGTCCCGCGCTGCGAAGTCGCGCCCGAGTGGGCGCGCGAGGTCAACATCGTTTATCTCAAGCGTGTGATTGACGCGTTGCCGGACAAGACGAAGCTTGTCTATGTATCTTCGGATCATGTTTTTGGCGGTGACGGCGTCTACGATGAAGCATCGGCCCCCTGTCCCATCAGCGTCTACGGCCGCACCCGCGTCGAGGCCGAAGAGATGGTTTTGCAACGTGCGGGCTCCCTCGTGATCCGCGGCGGCTTGACAATTGGCCCTTCGCCCAACGGGCGGACGGGTCATTGGGACTGGCTGCGCTATCGCATCGGCAAGAACCTGCCGGTTACCATCGTGCACGACGAATATCGGTCAGTCGTTTGGGCGGATGATTTGGCGCTACGCGTGATGCAATTGGCCGAGAGCGCTGAAACAGGCGTTCGCCATGTCGCAGCCACGCGAGCGATTTCTCGCGTCGAGCTAGCCGACCATTTGCTAAGTGTCTTCGGCAAATCTGCGCACTACCGGCGCGAAAGCCGCTTCGAGCGTAGCGCCCCCCATCTTGGCAGAGTCGAGTTGGCGAGCAGATATCGCGGTGAGCTTTACAATCCTCTCTCCTGCGTGCTTGATAGTCCGCGCCCAGTTACACTGTCCGATCCGATCGCTGACGCACTATGAACCGGGCTTGGCAAACGTTTGTCCTAGCAGCGCTCGCCAGTGCGGCTATCTGGGCTCTGACGCCATGGCTGTCCGACCAGCGCGAGCCGTGGGACGTTGCCGGCATTTTCTATTACGCGGCCCTATTTATTGCCGGATTGATCGCGGGACTGCTCCAGCCCAGACCGCTCTGGGCTCACTACTTTGGCTCAATCGCCGGCCAAATCGGCTATGAGCTTATTTTCCTGCGCGTTGGGCCATTGCTTGTTATCGGTGCGATCCTGCTGTTCTTCTACTGCGTTTTCTACCTAGTCGGAGCCTACATCGGAGGCTACGTTCGCAAACGATTAAAGCGCCAAACCGGCAACGACGGCACGTAATCCCCAATCCAAAATCCAAAACCTGTGGAGAGCGAAGTCGAACCATCGAAAATCCAAAATTGCTTACTCTAGTCCTAACACTCGCGCCGGCACCTTCTGCGCCATGGTTTTCACTTCGTCGACAGTCATGCCGTGAAACAGCAGTTGCCCGACGAAGGCACGAAACGTATCGGCGGGCAAAGTGCCAAACGCCTGGCCGCCGTCGACGGTCATAGCACAGCGGTCGACGCCGACGCCGCGCGCTGACTCGATCAGCGGTTTGGGATTTAGTCCTGGACGCCATACCAACTCGATCGCCGCGCCTTGGTCCGCCATCCGTCGGCGCAGCTCGAGCGGCGTGTCGTCGCGCACGTGGCTGACGACGATACGCTTGATGCCGTGGCGCTCGGCTTCGGCGACCAGCTCCAGATGCTCCTCGACCGAAACATGGCCCGTCGCCACGACCATGTCGTTGGCTTTGGCGATGTCGAGGATCTCGTGCATCTCCGGCAAGAGCTTGCCTTTGTCATCGACGATGACGAGACCTGGCCGGCCGCGCAAGCCCACCGGCGGCCGCGCTTCCGAGCCGCCACTGCGCCGCCCCGACGCGTGGTACTCGGCGTTCCAGGTCGGTGCGAACAAAACTTTACAGCCAATTTTTGCGCCGACTTCAACCGCAAAGGGATTCAAACCGCCGAGGGAATAGTTCAGCACCACGGTGCCAAACAGACTGACCTCGGGAAACATCGGCTGAATGGTTTTCACCAGCGCCCCCGTGGGCCAGTGATGGCTCTTCATCACGACCGCGCGCATGCCCGCTTCTTTGGCTTGGCGCGCTGTGCCGATGCCGTCCAACCGGCGCGCCACGGCGAGGTCGTTGGTCGGCGGCATGTCGGGACCGAAATGGACATGCATGTCGATGGCACCGTGCATGACTTGGTCGATGACGGCAGCAAAGTTTTCCTGGGTGAGCATTCTGAGTTCCTTTCCTTTAGTGCTAGCTTACGCGCTCCATAGCAGATTCCCACCGCCCCGAAAAGCGACATCTTGTTGCCCCGTCGACGCAGTGGTAAAAACAAACCAGAAAATGACCGCGCCAAATAATGACGAACATTTTCTTTGCCTGCGCGCCTCGCCCGGCAAAATGGACGCCCTCTGGGCCGGCGGCTGGCGCCACTTCGGCATCATCTTTGTCCGCTACCGCACCGCGCTGCACGGCGATAAGTTATACACGGTATTGCCATTGCGCGTCGACGTGCAGCGCTTTCGCTTAAGCCGCAGCCAGAAGCGAGTGCTGGCAAAGAACCGCGACATAGAAGTGGTCCTGCGCCCCTCCTTCGTCGACCGGGCAAAGGAACGGCTATTCGCCAACCATCGAGTGCGCTTCAACGACAATGTTCCCGACTCGTTGTTTAATTTCCTCTCGCCCAACCCCGCAGAAGTTCCCTGTCCAAACTTAGAGCTTTGCCTCTACCGCGCCGGCCAATTGCTCGGGGTCACCTTTCTCGACATTGGCGAGCAGGCGACCTCGGCGGTCTACGCCATCTTTGACCCCAAGGAAACCCAGCGCAGCCTCGGCATTTTCATGATGCTCCGCTCCATTGAGCTGTCGCGGGAGCGCGGCTGCCGCTACTACTATCCCGGTTACGCCTACCGCGAGCCCTTCACTTACGACTACAAGAAGAACTTTTCCGGTCTGGAGCACCTCGATTGGGAGCGCGGCTGGCTGCCCTATCGCCCAAGCGAATAGCCTAGCGCGCCGGCAGCGGCCCGCCCTCGGCGTATTGCTTGTACAGGGCGATCACTTCAGCATCGCGCGGCAGGTCTTTGACGACCTGTTGCACCGCTTCGCCGGTTAACGGCGACGGTTCGCGCCCCATGAGTTTTTTGAACTCTTGAATGAAGGCGGCATCTTTGAAGCTTTGCGCCATGGCGTCGCGGAGGATCTTCACCAACTCCGGCGCCGTTCCCGGCGAGACATGGTGCGGCCAGCGTGGCACCTGAAAGGCGCGAAACAACTCTACGGCTTTGCGCTCGCGCTCGTTCTTGGCGAAGCTGTCGAGATCGGGCAAGCCTGGTAAGCGCGAGTCGAAGCGCCCTTTGGGATTGGAGATCGTCGCGTGAAACGCCACCTGATCGCGCAGGTCCTTGAAGACGCTGTCGATGTTGCCGCTGGTGCGCAGGTCGAGCTCGCCATTGTTGAGCGCTATGTCCATCTCGGGATCGTTGAAGCCGACGACAAAGCGCGGCTCTTTCAGGTCTAATAAGTGGGCGAACATGCGCCCGGTGATGTAGACCGAGTGGCCGACCGAATGGGCCCCGACGCGCAGGCCGCGCGCAGCGCGCAGCTTCTCAAGATTATCGATACTGGCGCTCTTGCGCGAGAAGAACGCGTAGGGATTGCCGGTCTCGGTCGAGCCGAGATAGATGAACTTGTCGATATCGTAGTTGCTGCCCGACAGACCGAGAATCGGCCCGGGAATCATGTTGCCTGCCGAGGCGATCTTCAATCCGTCCGGCTTCACCGTGTAGAAATAATTGGCCGCCTTGCGCCCCGACGCGCCGTCCATGAACTCCATGACGATATTGGGGTTCCCCGGAATATATTTTTTCAGAAACGGCATCAGCGCGCGGGATTGAAACTCCCCCGACCCGCCGGCGCCGCCGCCGCGAATAATCGTGATCGTCTTGCCAGCGTAGTACGGCGTCTGGGCTAAACATTGACTCGTTAACACGCCCCACAGGCCGCAAAGAACCGCCATGGAACGAATGACAATTGCCACCTGCATTTTGATCTCCTGTTCAATTGTTGCAGTTAACTCTTGACGCCCAACTGCGCTAGAAAACCACTCTTTTTCAAATCGTCGACAAAACGCAGGTCGAGAATATCCTCCGGTTTGGCCTTGGCGGCTTTCGGTTCGATCTCCGCCTGGATGTCGAGAATATTGCGCAGCCCTTCCACGGTCGGATAGGTGTCGTCGACGAGTAGGTCGCGATACGCTGCGTAGGATTTCTCCAGCACGGTCCGGTCTTGTCCCCTGGTATATTTTTGCAAGACCTTGATCACTTCCTCTTTATGGTTTTTGTAATAATGCACCGTCTCCGCCATCGCTCGCACCAGGCGCTGCACCATATCAGGATTCTCCCGAATGAGTTTGCGCGAGGTCACGGTGCAGGTCAATTGAAAAGGAATCTTCAACTTGGCCATGTCCAGGATCACCTTGAGGCCGCCCTTCTCGCCCATCAATCTTTCTGCTTCCTGACCGACGGTCCACTCCAGTTGACCTGAGGTAACGGCGGTAACCCGCGCCGAACCGGCGCCGACGGTCACTGCTTTGATATCGCTCAGCGACAACCTTTGCTGTCTCAAAGCGAGGCGCAAAGCAAAGTCGGCCGCCGTCCCAGGAATGTGGATAGCCGCTGAGCGGCCGCGCAAGTCCTCCACCGATTTGATCTCAGGCTTACCGATAATGTAATAGGGCAGCGTATTGGTGAGGCTGTTGACAATCGCGATATCGCCGCCCGCTAGCTTGCCGTAGAGCGCCGAGGTGCCCACTGCTCCGACGAAGGCGACATCGCCAGCGATCAAACTCTGCACGCCGCGGGTGCTGCCGCTAATATAAATCAGCTCGATGTCGAGGCCATGTTTTTTGAACAGGCCGCGCTCCTTGGCCACCCAGTAGGCCGGCGACGCATTGGCCGAGTCGGAGATGTAGGCCAGCAGTGACGGCTTTCGTTCGGCAGCGAGCGAGAGCCCGGTCCAGGCGGTAATCCCAACGCCAACCCAAGCGAAGATTCGTAAAAATCTGGTCTTCACAGCTACCTCCGTTTTAACGGTCGCCTTTGACTCGTAGGGCAGCGGATACACCGGGTCAACACGAACAATTTATCGCTCCCCGCATCCGGTTCATGATATGACTGGTCTTGCAGCGCACATCAATAACCCTGGTTACAGGAGGTTACAATGAGCGACCCTACCGGCAAGGCTCGCGCCCTGGGCATCAATCACGTGGTTCTCGAAGTCGATGACTTGAACAAAGCGCTGGAGTTCTACGGCAACCTCTTCGAATTCACGCTGCGCGGCAAGAGCGAACACAACGCGTTCATCGACCTCGGTGATCAGTTCATTCAATTGACCTTGGGCCGCACGCAGATCGCCGACACCAAGCGCCACTTCGGCTTGGTCGTCGACGACCGCGACGCGGTGCGCCGGAGAATGGAACAGCTCGGCATTAAAAGCATCAACGACCGCTTGAACATCCTCGACCCCTGGGGCAACCGCATCGAGATCGTCCCCTACGACGACTGCCAATTCACTAAAGCCGATCACATCTTGAACGGCATGGGCGTCGCAAAGATCGAGAAGACAGCCAGCGCCACCGAAGAGCTGAAGAAAAAAGGCATGGCGCCCGAATAACTCCATTTGTTGAGCAACTTACTCACAGTTTTGAGTAATTTGTCAGGCAGTCCGAATTATGATTCCCCACCCGCGAAAATGAAGACAGCACGAGCCGCACGATCCCAAATCCCGGTACTCCACCGCCGACCCGAGCCGCTCCCGCTCCTTCGCTGGAGCCACATGCGCTCGCCACTGGGCCGGCTTTTCATCGCCGTCAGCGAAAAGGGTTTATGCGCCATCGTATACAGACAGCGCGAAGACAATTTCGTTGCTGATTTAGATTCGCGCTCGACGTTGAAGCGAGACAGCACCGCCACTGCCCAAGTGGCGGCGCAGATCGAAGAATATTTCGCCGGCCGACGTAAGAAGTTCGCTCTACCCCTCAAACTCTCCGAACTCACGTCCTTTCAACGCCAGGTCTTGGCCGCAACGTCGCGCATCCGCTTTGGCCAAGTATGGACTTATCAGCGCGTCGCCCAAGAAATGCACCGTGCTAAATCGAGCCGCCCGGTGGGCCAAGCTCTGGGCCGCAATCCGATTCCCATCGTTATTCCCTGTCACCGGGTCATCGCCAGCAACGGCGGTCTCGGCGGCTATTGCGGCATCTCGGGACGCGAGCTCAAGCGCTGGCTGTTGCGCCATGAGGGCGTGCGCTTGTGAGTCAAACCGCGCCGGCCTCGTCCTACCAAACGGCATCGCCGCTCTTGATCTGGACGGCGCTGAGCGCAGTCTATGTCATCTGGGGCTCGACCTATCTCGCCATTCGTTTCACTGTGGAAACCACACCGCCCTTTTTATCCGCGGGAGCTCGTTTTGTCGCCTCGGGCATCGTTCTTTACCTGTGGCGGCGATGTGCCGGCGATCCGACTCCTTGCAAGCTCGAATGGCGCAATGCGACCATGATCGGCATTCTACTCTTGGTCGGCGGCAACGGCGCGGTAGTCTGGGCCGCGCGCTATATACCGTCGAGTCTCGCCGCACTTTTGGTTGCCACTTGTCCGTTGTGGATGTTGCTGTTTGATTTTCTCCGGCCTGGCGGAGAAAAACCTGGTGCCCGAGCATTGACAGGTATTCTGGTCGGTTTTCTCGGCGCTTTGCTATTGATCGGCTGGAGCGCGGACGGCACCAGCGAGAAAAGTTTTATCGGCGCCGTGGTCGTCGTCCTCGGCTCGATTTTCTGGGCGAGCGGTTCGATCTACGGCAAGACCGCCAAGCTCCCTCCTTCGCCGCTACTAATAACGGCCATGGAGATGCTAACCGGCGGTGCCGCCCTGCTCCTCATCGCTTTTGTCATTGGCGAGGTGACCACGTTCCAACTCGCCGCGGTCTCCTCACGTTCTGCCTGGGGCTGGCTCTATCTCACCGTCATTGGTCCCATCGCGTTTGTCTCCTACGCCTGGCTGCTGCGCAACGCGCCGATCCCCCTCGTCTCGACCTATTCTTACGTAAATCCGCTAGTGGCGATCTTGCTCGGCTACTTTCTCGGCAAAGAAATTTTCGCGTTGCGAGTCTTGCTTGCCGCAGCCTTGGTCATTGGTTCGGTGGCGCTGGTGAGCGCGCGCAGGGCGCACTAGGTGATTCCAGATTACACATTACAGATTCCAAATTATCTGATATTACCTCGCAGACTATAGTTACCAAAACTCGACAAGATGACTTACAAGCATTTCGAAGATTTGCCGGTTTGGAAAGACAGCGCTGAACTCGCACGCTTAGTCTCTGAACTGACCGAGCACGCATTGTTTCAGCGACACTATGGGCTCCGCGATCAATTGGAGCGAGCGGCCTTATCTATCTCCAATAATATCGCTGAAGGATTTGAACGAGGGACCAACAACGAGCTCCTTGCTTTTTTGTACGTCGCCCGCGGCTCCGCCGGCGAAGTTCGCTCGATGCTTCGGATTCTAGAATTATGGGACAAGTTTACGGAACTCAGACCCAAAGTCGCAGAGCTTCGGACGCGAACCGAATCGATCTCTCGTCAGCTCCACGGCTGGATTGAGCAGCTTAAGCGCTCGGGTTTCACTGGCCAAAGACATCTCAACGTCGTAAAACCAAACAAATCAACGCGTTCGTCTGGCATGCCTGCCAAACCCCACAAGGAGCGCTGATCCGAAGCATTTCAATCTGGAATTTGGAATCTGGAATAGGAGGCTTTATGCCCATTATCCTGTATCACGACGTGCCTTCTACCAACTGCGACCGAGTCAAAATCGCTCTTGCCGAAAAGGGACTCAAATGGGAAGGCGTTTGGGTCAAGCTAAGCAAGAGAGACCAAAAGAGTCCTGAGCATCTTAAGCGCAACCCGTACGGGAAAATCCCTGTTATCGACATCGATGGCAAGATGCTGTTCGAATCGTGCATCATCAACGAGTATCTCGACGAAATCTATCCCAATCCGCCGCTGCAGCCGAAAGACCCCTACCTGCGCGCCCGTGGACGAATCCTCAACGATTATTTCCTGAATTACATGCACGAGCCCTACTGGGCATTGCGCGGCGAGATGATGAAGAACGAAGCGGAGCGCGATCAGAAACTTGTCGCGGAAACGCGCAAAGAAGTCATCAACCGGCTGCGATACCTGGAGCAGGCCCTCGGGGACCAGCCGTTTTTTCTTGGCGACTATAGCCTCACGGACATCGCTCTACTGCCCCGCTTTCCAAAAATCGCACAGTATGGTGCGCTGCCGGGCGACACGCTGCCGAAGCTTACGGCGTGGTTCGAGCGCATGAAACAACGGCCGGCGGTGCAAACCGTCCTTTGAAACGGACTGCTTAAACTAGTGATTGACTCGGCTCGACCGAACCGATAATCACGCAGTTCGGAGGTATTCGCCCATGAGAAAAGGTTTGCGGCTCTCCCTCTTAATCGCCGGACTGCTGCAGGGCTCGCATCTGCTGGCCGACGACTTCTACAAGGGAAAGACCGTCCGCGTCATCGTCGGCGGTACCGCCGGCGGCGGATTCGATGTCTATACCCGAGCGATGACGCGCCACATGGGTAAGCACATCCCCGGCAACCCCAGCTTCATCGTCGAGAACATGACTGGCGCGGCAACGCGGATCGCAGCGAAATATATTCACAGCGCGGCGCGGCCAGACGGGCTCACCTTCGGGATCATCAACGGCTATCTGATTTTGAACCAGGTGCTCGATCCCAAGCGCTTCGATTTCGACACGCGCCAATACGAATACCTTGGCGTGCCGGTGCAGGACAACGTCGCGTGCGTTTTGCGCAAGGAGACCGGCATCACCAACGTCGAGCAATGGATGGGGGCAAAAACTCCCGTTAAAATGGGCGGCCTCGGGCCGGGCAACAGCACCAGCGACGCCGTGCGCATCGTCAAGGAGACGTTGAATCTGCCTATTCAATTGGTCGAAGGCTACAAAGGCACGGCGGATGTGCGCCTGGCCGCCGACGCCGGCGAGCTGGGCGGCGCCTGTTGGGCGTGGGAGTCGATCCGCGCCACTTGGACCAAGGCACTCCAGTTAGGTGAAGTGACACCGATCTTGCAGATCCCGCCGAAGAAACAGCCAGACTTGCAGCATGTGCCGCTCGCCCTCGACTTGGCTAAAACCGAAGACGCCAAACAGATCATCCGCGCCGGCGGCATCGTGCCGAGCGCCATCACCCGCGTCTACGTCATTCCGCCTAAAACACCCAAAGCCCGCGTCGAGATTTTGCGCAACGCCTTCGCCGCCACATTGAAAGATTCCGCCTTCCTCGTCGAAGCAAAAAAAGGCGGCCTGGAAGTCAATCCTCTGGGCGGTGAGGAAGTGAAAAAGACCGTCGACAGCCTGTTTGCGCTCAATCCACAGACCATCGCCAAGCTGGCGAATATTCTGGCGCCCAAACAATAGAAGATCGTAAGGGATGGAGGGTAAGGGGTAAGGCGTTTCGAATCTGAAACCTTCACCCTTTACACCTCACCCCTGACGTCTCTTTATCTTAATGTTTCCTTCAACTTCGCCACTACCGGCGCCGGCGTGGAGAACATTCTTTCGATGGCGCTGGCGATCTCTTCGCCGGATGCCGAGGCGATTTCCAGGTTGGCTTTGTTGGCGTCATTCAACAGGTCGGGATCTTTGACCGCCTGCGCCAGCGCGCGGCGCAGCACTTGCACGCGCTCTTTCGGTGTGTTCGGCGGCAGCGAGTAACCATACGTGATCGCGCCGGGTTGATGCACGCCGGCTTCGATCAGTTGCTTGGCTTCGGAGCTTCTGGCAAAGTTAATCGTCAGCGGCACCTTAGGCAGATCGGCGTGGGCTTTCGGCGCGCTCTGAAGCATGATCACGGCTTGGCCTGACTCCACGGCGCGGCGCCAGGTCGACTTCACCGAAACCCAAGAAAATCCGCACAGCCCGTCCATCTCACCCGACTCGACGGCCACGCGCATGTCGGCGGTGCCCTTGTAGCCGGTGACCAGACGCATCGGCAAACCGATCGCTTCTTTCAACACCTTCGCTACATCGTCGGTGGTGGAACCCGGCGCGCTGCCGGCGAGCTTGAGCGGCGTCTTCGACGCGAGCCACTGCTCGGCGTTGGCGATGCCGGTGCGCTGGTGCAGCACGCACAGATCATGGTTGTAACCGGGCGCGCCGATCCACTCCATCTTGCGCGCGTCGAAGTTGATCCCCTGGGCGCCGACCAGCTGACCGAGGATCTGGTTGCCATTGAACGCGCCGATGGTGAGCCCGTCCGGTTTAGCAACGCGATAAATATGATTGGCGCTGATCAAACTCCCCGCGCCCGGCATGTTGTCGACGACGATTGACGGATTGCCTGGTATGTACTTGCCCATGTAGCGCGCGACTGTGCGCGCGAAGGTGTCGAAGCCGCCGCCGGCTGAGAAGCCGACAACGATGCGAATCACCTTGCCACGGTAGAAATCCTCGCCGCTCGATGCCGCAAAGATTGCTTTTGGAATACCCAAGACCAAAACCAGAAACACAGCGCTTGCGATAGTTAGTCTCTGTTCCATGCCGCCTCCCTTTGGCTACCCCACTTAACCAAGAGCCGATGTCTCGTCAACCGCTGATTTCAAGCGATTGGACGTTGACAAGTAAGCCATTACCACATAATCACCAAAACTCGGAGGAGCTGCGATGAAGTTTCTCGTGCTAGGCTTAGTTATCCTTCTATCCGCTGCTGCTGCGTCTGCTCAGGACTTTTACCGCGGCAAAGTCATCCGCGTCATCGTCGGCGGTAGCCCGGGCGGGGGCTTCGATATCTACACCCGCGCCATGGCGCGCCACATGGGCAAGCACATTCCCGGCAATCCATCGCTGATCGTCGAGAACATGACCGGCGCGGGCACATTCATCGCGGCGAAATATGTCCATAGCAGCGCCAAACCCGACGGCTTGTCGATCGGCATGTTTAACGGCGGGCTGATTTTAGGGCGCGTGCTCGGCATGAAGGGAATCGACATCGACATGCGCGAGCTGGAATACCTCGGCGTGCCGGTGCAGGACAACCCGGTCTGCGCCGTGAGCAAGGCGAGCGGCGTCACCCACTTCGAACAATGGGCGGCATCGAAGGCACCGATCAAGCTCGGTGGCCTAAGCCCCGGCAACAGCACGAGCGACGTAGCGCGCATTATTCAAAGCGCGCTGAATCTGCCGGTGCAGCTTGTCGAGGGATACAAGGGCACTAACGAGATCCGCCTCGCCACCGACGCGGGCGAGTTGCACGGCGCTTGTTGGGCTTGGGAAACATTAAAAACCGCTTGGAGCAAAGCCCTCGGATCCGGCGACATGAATGTGGTCCTGCAGGTTACGGCGAAAAAACTTCCCGAGCTGCCCAACGCGCCCTTGGCACTCGATCTGGCAAAGAGCGAAGAAGCTAAACTCTTACTGCGCGCTGGCGCCATCGATCCGGCGGCGATCGTGCGCGTCTACGTGACCACGCCAAAGATTCCGCGTGATCGACTGCAGATCCTGCGCACAGCGTTCGCCAAGACGTTGACGGATGCGGACTTTGTCGGCGAGGCAAAGAAAGCCAATCTCGACATCAATCCACTGACCGGCGAAGAAGTGAAAAAGCTGGTCGACGATCTTTTCAAACTTCCAACGCCTTCAAAAAATAAGTTGATCCAAACGCTAATCCCCAAATAATTGAAACAATCTTTTTAGGGTGCGCCGTGCGCATCATCGAACCCGGGGCCGGTGCGCCCGGCGCACCCTACGGGCAATGAACAAGGACATGGAGAATGACTCATGAATCTTAAACTGCGCGTGCTTGCATTGAGCACTTTATTGGGTCTCGGCCTGACGACAACGCGGCACAACGCCGAAGCTGCCGAATTGAAGCCGGAGCGCAGCAAACTCGAAGTCGCCATCGCCGCCACCGGGCCGCTCTACCTGCCGCTTTTGCTCGCCGCTGACGCCGGTTACTTTGACAAGCGGGGTCTAAAGGTAAATTTGACCACGCTCAGCGCTACTGCGTCGGCGCAAGCGCTGCTTTCCGGCACGGTGGACATTTACCAGGGCGGCACGGCGACGATACACGCCAACGTCGCCGGCTCCGACTTGATCTACATCGGCGCCGCAGTCGACAAGAGCACACTCGTGCTCTTTGGCCAAAAAGGCATCACCAAGTTCGAAGACTTGCGAGGCAAAGCAGTGGCGACCACGTCAGTCGGCGCCTTCGGCGAGATCGCCATGCGCAAGTTTGCCAAGGAACGCGGCATGGAGGTTGGCAAAGACATCAAGCTGCTCTACCACAAGGGACCGCCCGATGCGCTGCAAACGTTCATGCTCAACAACGCCGATGCTTTAATCGTCACGCCGCCGCAGACCGAGATGGCCAAACAAAAAGGCTACCCAGTGATCATCGATTTTTTTCAACAAGGCCTGAAAATCATCGGCCCCGGCACTGGTGTTGCACGATCCTTCGTGCAGAAAAATCCCAACACGCTAAAAATCTTTTTGATGGGCTATCTCGACGGCATCAAGCGCGCCATTGACGATCCCCAAGCGGCAAAGCAGGTCGAATCGCACTACACCAAAGTCACCGATCCGAAACTTTTGGAGGACAGCTACCAGGAAGGCAAGAAAGTTTGGAACAAGGACATGACCATCGACGCCGACGCGATCAAGCTCGTCCTCGAACAATCGACCGTGGCCGGCGCTGCGAATCTCGACCCCAAACGTTTCTTCGACAACACGCTGATCCGAGAAGTGAACCGCGACTACGCGTCGAAACTATTTCCGGGGCAGGTGAAGTAACTAGGCAACAGGCGTGAGAAAGAGGGGCGCGACAAATCGCGCCCCTACATTCGGTTTCTATTTTGCGCCTTTTGCTCTTCGATCCAATTCAGGGTGGTGAGTCTATCGAACCACGCTTTTGCGGTTAATTCTTCCCGAGCGTTAGTTCGTCGCCCCACCATTCGTAAAGCGCAGCTTGGCGGCCTGCTCGACGTAATATTCGCCGACCTTTTTCGGCAGCAGTCCTTCATGGACGAGCTTGAATGCTGCATTCTTCACACAATTGACGTAAGCCACCTGGGTCATTCTTTGCCCCGCTTTTAACAAACCCAGCCGCTGCCACGCCTGCGCTACTGTCTCGCGCTTGTCGCGCACGCCGTTGCCGTTCATGTCGACCAATTGCCCGCGGGCATCGAGCGGTTCGAGATTGACGCCGTCGAAGCGCGCAAACTCGGTCTCTTGCCCGCCTCTTCTCGCGGGGTCAACGTCGCGTGGAAAAATGTGATAAACGCCCAGCGGACAGGCTACTTCCGGCAAAGCGATACCTGGGTTTTCGTTGACCCCGTCTTTGTTGAGATCACCCAACTCCATCATGTCCACTTTGCTGGGCGGAGGTGCGATATCGCGCTCCACCCAAGCATCGAGCCGATCGATCAATGCGTCATAGAGCCCGGTGAGGTCGAGGGTTTGATTGACCAGGTCGGGGCGCGACACCTGGCCCGCGTCGAAGTGGCTCACGCCGCGAAATTCGTAGACGCGATGCTTCGCGCCAAGACCTTTTTCCCGCAACAATCGGGCGTTTTCCCGCTTATTGGTCAGAAAATCGTTGGTGTCGCCGAGGTACAGCCCATGGGTGGTATCGATCTGTTTGACGAAGCGCTTGCGCTCTTCGTCCGTCGTGAAAAGAACATCCTTGCCGTCGACGGTGAGCTTTGGCAGCCACAGACCGCCGCCGGCGTCGTCGAGCAAGAAGGCGTCGAAGAGCGCCCGCCCATCGCTATCGACGTTGGCCCCGGCCTGGTAGTTGACCTGCCGGCCCCAAAAGCCGCCCGCGGAATGGCCGTAGAAATAGATCCGTCTGGGGCGCGATCCCGCGCGCTGAGCGATCATGTTGCGCGCGAGCTGGGTCCAGGAAGTCAAAAGCCCGGCATGGGAACTCAGGTTAAACCCCTTGAGCGCCGTGCCATCTTCCAGCGTCACCGTGGCGTCGCCGCGCAAACGGTCCGAAGTTCGCATCGTGTGAGCGACGGCGTAGCCCTTGTCGATCATCAGCGTCACATAGCGATTGACGTTTTGCCGCTGGTTGTACTTTGCGTCGGGGTCGCGCGGCAAAAGGTGTCCCACCGCGCCGTAGGAGCCCGCGCCATGGGCGGTGATGTAAAGCTTGCCGTTCCAGTGACGCGCATCCTCGGGGTAAAATATCGTTAGACCATGATTGGTCGCTGCCTCGTAGCGCGCCACGCCGCGGGCGCGCGGTCCGCTGAGCCCCGATTGTACGAAAACAAACTCCGGGCCATCGGTGAAATATGCCGCCCGCGATCCCTTCTCGCGCGACGCCCAGCCTTCCACGGTACCGCTCAGGCGAACCTCGACACGGCGAAATCTCTGGCCTTTGATGTTGAAAACCGTTTCTTCGGAGACGATGTGGCAGAGTTCGATGCCGACGGTGTGGCCCAGGGCCTGCCTCGCCGCAGGAGCAAATTCATTGCAGGGCGCGGCGTCCTTGAATTTATCCCCGGTCTTTTCCTGCGCGCCGGCGACACCAAGAACGGCCCAAAGGACACTCAATACGGCCAAGCATGCGACTTTATTCATAGGGAATGCCTCCTAGAACGAACCTATTCTGCTAGCTTAAAAATTGTCAAGGCGAGCTGAGTTCCTCCGCTTCGCAAAATCGACTGCTTCTGCTATGGATTGAAACCTAATTATTTTCACAGGAGCAGACTCATGCGTATCATCGACGCCGACGGCCACGTATTAGAAAGAGACATTCCCTGGGCGGATTTGCTCGAAGCCCCCTACCGCGATCGCGCGCCCAAAGCCGTCAAAGACAACCGCGGTTTCACTTTCGTCATGATGGAAGGAAAACTCACGCCCAAGCCGGTTGGCAAAGCGTGCAGCTTCGTCGGCGCGCCGCGCAGCCACCATCCGCAGGCCACCACGGGCATGACCGATCCCGTCGTGCGTTTGAAAGATATGGACTTGGAAGGCATCGACACCGCCGTGCTCTTCGGCACCTCGCCGTTCTTGAGCCTGCCCTTCGTCGAAGACAAAGATTTGGCCAGCGCGGTCGCCCGCGTCTACAACAACTGGCTGGCTAAATATTGCAGCGCCGATCCGCGCCGCTTGAAAGGCGTCGCCGCCGTGGCGATCCAAGACCCGGTCGAAGCGACCAAAGAATTGCGCCGTGCGGTGACCGAATTAAAATTCGTCGCCGTCGCCGCACCGCCGGTCTCCGCGTCGAAGAAAAACCTCGACGACCCCGACCTCTACCCATTCTTTGCCGAAGCCGAAAAGTTAAACGTGCCGGTGTGCATCCACGTCGGCGCCGGCGACGGCGTGCCAGCAGCGACTGAACGCTTCGACCACCCGCTCTACACCCACGCCATGGCCCATCCGTTCGAGCAAATGATCGCGACCTTGTGCGTCGTCTGTGGCGGTCTATTAGAACGTTTCCCCAAACTAAAATTCGCCTTCATGGAAGCTGGCTGCGGCTGGGTGCCCTACTGGATGGAGCGCTTGGACGAGCATTACGAAATCTTGCAGCCCACCGTCCCCTGGCTAAAAAAAGCTCCGAGCGAATACATGAAGAGCGGCCAGATGTTCTACGCCTTCGAGATGGAAGAAAAGATGCTCCCCTATGTCGCCGAGTTCGTCGGCTCCGAGCGCCTCGTCTTCGCCACCGACTACAATCATAGCGACTCCAAATTCCCCCACACCGTAAGTGAAGTGATGGAGCGCAAAGATTTGACCGACGGCTTGAAGGCCAAGATCATGGGCGAGAACGCGGCAAAGTTGTACAGCTTGTAATCGCGCGCCACTGCACGCTTCGACTTGAATCGCAGCCGCCCTACTTCGACTTGGCGGCAAAGACGTTTTTGTAGTCCGCCCAGGCCTGCGGCCCGGCGCGATCGAAGACTTTGTCGCGCAGCCCGCCGGCGTATTCGGCTGGAATGTAGTTGATCTTTTCCGTGTAGGAAGGCTTCAAGCGCATCCCCTTGGCCTCGAACTCGTCGGCCAATTTGAGATTGGCGAGCACCGAGGCGAGCTCCGCATGATCTGTCCACATGGCTTTGTAGGCGATCTTGCCGTGCTTATCGACGATATAAATCATATTGGGCAAAGAGCCGTAGGCCCGATGCACCGGGCCGTCGAGATCGTCAACCAACAGGACAGATTCAATACCGTCTTGCTGTCGGCAATCGCGGGCAAATTTTAGCTTTTGCTCCCAGCTCCTGTGCGCGCCATAGTTTTCTCCTGGATGCGGCTCGCGCACGTAGATCGTGAAAAATTCAAATCCCCTCTCGCGGTATTGCGCATATAGCTTGTTCAAGGGCGAGACCTCGCCCACAAACGGCGGTCAGGTAATACTGCCAAATTCCAGCAGCAGATGTTTTCGGCCCCGGAATGCAGACAGACGAACCTTCTCGCCGTCAACCGTAGGCAGCTCAAAATCTGGCGCATCCTCACCGGCGCGCAAAGCGGCCTTAAACTCGCCCGACATACCGGCGCTCTCAGAACGGGAAAACGCTTCGTAGTTGTAGCTATCGGAAATGTTTCTGCTCTCCGGTTTAGCCATCGTCGGTGGTCCTCCTATACGGCTAGTAACACATCTCGCCAAGGCGGATTTACCCCGGCTATACCTCAATTTGTTTTCTATAGAATCTCAATTCTCACCGAACCTCGGCGCGGATCGCTGATTTAGCGGTCTCCCAATCGGTGAAATGACCTTTCCCTCTGCGATCTTATGCCGGCGCTCTTCGAGGGCGTCTCTGTGCCACTCCGGTGACTCGAAGGAATCCGGAGAGCGAGTAAGCTCTTCCCAGAATAATTCCATCGCAGCAAGCTTTTCCTGCTGGGTCATGTCATTAAGAGGAAAGTTAACTGACATAGCCGAATTATATACCTCAACGCACTCACGACAATTTTGCACCATAACCCATTCGCTTCAACCGTCTACCGCCCCAGCTCCGCCCCCACCTGCCGCGTCAGTGTGAAATCGACCAGCTCGGAGGGCTTCATGGCCATCTTTGCTTTGGTTTGCTCGGCGATGCGGTTGAGCTCGATGTGAACTTCTGGATCAGTCAGCCAGAGCGTGGGATTGAGCGTTTCCATAATCGCATCATATACCGATTCGGAAACGTCTTTGTCCATCTTGTACTGGCGCATAATGAACTGGACCATGTCCGCACGCCTTGTCCGGGCGTAATCCACGGCGCGGAATACCGCACGAATTGCGCGGCGTACTTTGGGTGCTTCTTTCTCGAGCTTTTCTTTAGTCGTCACAAGTCCGGTCGTGGGGGATACCGGGATCACATCGCTGGTTTTGACCAGGTCGCGATAGCCCATCCGTTTGGCGAGGATGCTGTAAGGCGGCGTCAGCGCCACGGCGGCCATGCCGCCTTGCTGGAGGGTGAGAAACCCATTGGCGACGTCGCCGGTCGACACGAGCTGGACGTCCTTATCGACACCGGATGGCTTGAGCGCTTCGAGCACCTGGTAGAACTGCGTGCCCCAGTTGCCGCCGACGCCGATGGTCTTGCCGCGCAGATCTTCGACACGCTGAATATTTTTCTGCGCGACGATCCACAAATCGGCTTTCTTGGTGATGTTGAGGATCATCTTCAGCGGCGCGCCATTGACCGCCGCGCGCAGCGCCGAGCCGCCGGCAGTGGTGAAGTCGATACTGCCGGTCACCAGCGCCGCGATGCCGGTGTTGGTGCGCATGACGATGATTTCCGCGGTTAGGCCTTCCTTGGCGAAGAAGCCCTCTTTGGCCGCTAGCTGAACGGGCCAGGACGCCAGTCCCGGCGACGATGGAGCGATGCGGAGTTTTTCCTGAGCGCACACATGCCCGGCGCTATGCGCCAGTGCGATAAAAAAGCACAAAGCAGAGATGGGTCGCATGAGACAATGATATCGTCTAATGTCTAGGGTCTGGCGTCTAGAGTTCCCTGCCCCGCAACACTAGACTCCAGACTCTAGCCGCGATGGGCGAAACGTCACAGTCCATACAATGCCTTGGCATTGTCGTAGAGAATCTTGTCGATAATCCGCGGCTCCACCTCGCCCTTCTGTTTCAGCGTGCGCAGTGCTTCGATCTCGGACGAGGTGTCGTTGTGGCCATAGTCGGAACCGATGACGATGTTATCTTCGCCGGAATATTTCAGGACCTGCGGCAAGTCGTCGTCGGTCTGACAGGTGACCCATACATGGTTATCGCGAATCAAATTGCGCGCCACCGAATTGTCGGCGCGCTCGAAGCGGCGGGCGATCTCCACGGCCATGTACGGGATCCACTGAGCGCGCACTTCGATGAAAGCAAATTTCAGGTTGGGGTATTTTTTCGGAATGCCATCGTGCACAAGCGAATGAAAACCCGACAGCACCGGCGCCTTGAAGCGCATGAAGCCGCTCTCGCCGTCGAACATTTCCATCCAATCGAAATTGCCGGTGGATGCATGCACGCAAACGGGCAGCTCGGCTTTCTCCGCCGCGGCATAGATCGGATGAAAGCGCGGATGGCTCAACCGTTTGTCGTCGATCAAGCCGCGCAGAAAAATGCCGCAGGCGCCGTTGGCGCGGGCGAATTCGATCTCCGCCACGGCGCTGGGAATATCGATCACCGGTATTTGACCGATCCATTCCAGCCGCCCCTCGCCTTTGGCGCAGATGTCGATCAACCAGCGGTTGTAGCTCCGGCAGATCGCATTTTCGACTTCGGGTTTGGTCGTCAGGGGCCGCAGAAAGAGCGACGGATAGAGCACCTGAACGTCGATCTCCAGCTCGTCCATGTGCTTTAGCCTGCCCTTGATGTCGCGCATCTCGATGATATCGAGCGGCAGACCTTTGTCGAGATTGACGCCGCGGTGAAACACCCGGCCGTCAATCAGCCAATTCGACGGCCGACCACCACCAGGCGTTACCATGTAGGGACGGATTTTAGGGTTTTCGACATAGGACCAAGTCTGATCGCATTCGATCACATGGGCATCGGCATCGATGGTGGGCATGGGGATTCCTCCAAGGCGTTTTGCCACTGGGCGATGGTAGAAAATACCCTTAGCCGCAAGCCCAGGTCAAATGAAAGATGCGCTGATACAGGCGCTTGGCTCTGCCGGAAAAGTCAGGGTTGAGTGAAGCAGAGCTGCCACTGGATCGTCAAATAGTTGGAAGTAGAAGCAAAGACAAGGTACATTTGCATCAAATGACCCAGGAGGACTTATGAAGGCTCTGACACGAACCCTATTCTAACAGTTGCGCTGTTGCCATTGGCGGGCTGCCCTAGAAAAGCTCCAAAAAGAAGCACCCAAAGTACGCCGCGCAATGAAGGCGGTCGCATTGGAGACATAACAACTTTGCCGGGGAGCAGCGCGCAAACTACGATGGTAGGTGAGGTACGTGACGTCGTCACCTCGGCCCGACAGATCTAATTGCGCACAGATGCCGGACGCACTCATAAAATCGACTACGACAATCGCACCCGCGTCATATTCCAAAACAAGGAATATTCGCCCACCAACCTGGAGCCTGGCGATTACATCGACATGCGAGTTTACCAAGAGAGCTCGGGACGATTGTATAGCGATGAGATTCGCGTGCGCCAGTCTTCTCAAGAGCGGGCAGCCGCGGCCCCAGCCGGAGCCCTTAGTCGATCGCTCATCGGCGACGTGGTAAGTCACGACAACCGAACCAATCTTTTCGAGCTCCAGACTAACGGCGGTCGGAAGTGGACGCTCGGCTACCATCAGACCACGGAATGGAGAACTCGCGGCAAGGTTACGGGAAGCTTTTTTCTCAACCCAGGTGACTATGTTGCCGTCACACCGCGACGCGATAGCCAAGGAAGAATCTGGGCCGACGTCATCGACCTCCGGCAGAATAGACAAGAGCGCAACGCGGGAGCCATCGGGGGGCTGGAGCGTTTCGAGGGCATGGTGGAGTACTTGGATCGGGGGCGTGGGCTCTTTGAAGTGCGAAACGCGCAGAACCGGCTGGTCATCGTCACACTCCCCTTCAATCCCAAACAAGGCGTTAACGATAGATTCACCCGCCTGCGCGTCGGCGAGCCAATACGAATTGAGGGGCGGTTCCTTAACAATGATAGGCTTGAGCTGGAGAATTTTCTATAGAACCTGACACGTGGCCTCGCACGCGCGTGTTGCCCAGTGCGTGCGAGGCCACAGAGTATTAGTGCAAAATCTGCTTAAAGAAATCGTTGCCTTTATCATCCACTAGAATAAACGCGGGGAAGTCCTCCACTTCAATCTTGTAAACCGCTTCCATCCCCAGCTCCGGATACTCCAGCAGTTCGACTTTTTTGATATTCTCCTTGGCCAGGATCGCTGCCGGGCCGCCAATTGACCCAAGATAAAAGCCGCCGTATTTCTTGCAAGCGTCGGTCACTTGTTGGCTCCGGTTACCTTTAGCGAGCGTGATCAGCGCTGCGCCGTGGGACTGGAACAGCTCAACGTAGGAGTCCATGCGGCCGGCGGTGGTGGGGCCGAAGGAACCAGATGGCAAGCCTTCAGGTGTCTTGGCCGGGCCGGCGTAGTAAATCGGATGGTCTTTTAGATACTGCGGCAGCCCCTCCCCTTTGTCCAAGCGCTCTTTCAACTTCGCATGGGCGATATCCCGGGCGACGATCATGGTTCCTTCCAGAGACAGCTGGGTTGTCACAGGATATTTCGTCAGCTGCGCGAGGATCTCCTTCATCGGCCGATTGAGATCGACTTGGATAACGTTCGCAGCAAACTTGCCGCGATACTCCTCCGGGATCAGCCGCCCCGGCTCACGCTCCAGCTCTTCGAGCCAGACGCCGTCTTTATTGATCTTGGCTTTGACGTTACGGTCCGCCGAGCACGACACGCCCATACCCACCGGGCACGAAGCGCCGTGGCGCGGCAAGCGGATCACGCGCAAATCCAGCGCGAAATATTTGCCGCCGAACTGCGCGCCGTAGCCCGATTTGTAGGCCTGCTGCAGCATTTTTTCTTCGAACTCGACGTCGCGGAAGGCGCGGCCATGGGCATTGCCGGTGGTGGGCAGGTGATCGAGATAACCTGTGGTTGCCAATTTCACCGTCTTCAAACAGGCCTCAGCCGACGTGCCGCCAATGACGAAAACCAGATGATACGGCGGGCAACCCGCAGTGCCGAGGGTTTTCATTTTTTCGGTGAGAAACTTTTCCAAACTTGCCGGATTTAAAAGCGCTTTTGTCTCCTGATAGAGCATCGTCTTATTCGCCGAACCGCCGCCTTTGGTAACGAACAGGAACTGATACTCCATGCCGTCGGTGGCCATCAGATCGATCTGCGCTGGCAGGTTGGTGCCGGTATCGACTTCATCCCACATATTCAGCGGTGCTGTCTGCGAATAGCGCAGGTTCTCTTCGGTATAGGTTTTGTAGATACCCTTGGCGATATATTCTTCGTCCTTCACTCCAGTCCACACCTGCTGGCCCTTCTTGCCAAACACGGTGGCCGTGCCGGTGTCTTGGCAAAACGGCAGGATGCCTTTGGACGATGTATCCGCGTTGCGCAGCATCGCCAGCGCGACGTACTTGTCGTTTTGCGACGCATCGGGGTCTTTGAGAATCGCCGAGACTTTTTCCAGGTGCGCGGTGCGCAGGAGGAACGAGACATCGCGGATCGCCACGCTCGATAAATACGTGAGGGCTTCCGGTGCAACCTTGAGTATCTCCTTACCTTCGAACTGAGCTATCGAGACATGCTCTTTGGTGAGCAGCCGGTATTTGGTGGTGTCTTTGTCCAATGGAAGCGGATCTTGATAAACAAATGGTGGTGTCGCCATAAGCTCCTACCTCAATAATTTTGAACCAATCCTAGAGGAAAAATTTTCCAAAGTCGATGTGTTCATCGGTCTAGCGGGTTACCAAACAGCTCGTGGGAATGCTTCGACAAGCAGCACGAACGGACTTTTCGCAACACTTTCAACCTCCAATCCGTTCGCCCTGAGCTCAGTCGAAGGGCTCGGAAAAGCCCCGTACCAACGCGGGCGCTCACAGCGGGTCGGCCTAGAAAATTTGCCAAACTGATCGCTGGCGCTTGTTGACCTGCTAGAAGCCGTCATTTACCGTGGACGGGACCCGGAGGGATCGCTATCGAAAAATTCCACACCTACTGTGCCATGTGCACGTCGCGCTGCGGCGTCGTCGCCACGGTCGAGGACGGCCGCCTAATGCAGGTCAACGCCGATCCTGATCACCCCAACGGTTGCATCTGCGTCAAAGGCGCCGCGGCGCCGGAGATTGTCTACTCACCTGATCGCGTGCTGCAGCCGCTGGTGCGAACGCGTCCCAAGGGCGACCCAAATCCTGGTTGGGTGCAGATCACCTGGGAGCAGGCCCTCAATCTTGCCGCGTTACGGCTCAGTGACATCAAGGACAACTACGGCGCGGAAGCGGTCGTCTTCTCGCGCGCGACCACGGCGGGCAGCGCCGCCATCGATTTTGATGGCTGGGCGCAGCGGTTGGCCAACGCCTTTGGCAGCCCCAATTTTCTGACTTCGAACCACATCTGCACCTGGAACCGCCGGGTCGGCTCCAAATACACCTACGGCAGCCCGATGCCGCTGCCCGACTTCGACAATACGAGTTGCATGCTGATCTGGGGCGTCAATCCTCCCGCGACATCGCCCGCGCAGGCGGTGCGCATTAGCCGCGCGCGCAACCGCGGCGCTAAGCTTGTTGTCATCGATCCACGCAAAACGTCCTTGGCAGCGAAGGCCGATTGTTGGCTGCGCATCCGTCCAGGCAAAGACGGCGAGCTGGCGATGGCGATGATTCATGTCTTGATCGACGAGAATCTCTATGACGCCGAGTTCGTGCGCCAATGGACCAACGGGCCGTTTCTCGTGCGCGATGACAATCAGCATTTACTGACGGCGGCCGACGTGCGCGCGAACGGTGAGCGAAATACCTGGATGGTGTGGGATGGGCACGACGGTTTGGTGGCGCATCACAAAGCTAATGCGCCCGAGATAGTCGGGAATTTCACGATTCGACTGCGCGACGGCTCCGAAGTGACCTGCCGTCCCGCGTTCGAAGCTCTAAAGCAAGCCGCCGCACCATTCGCTCCGGAACGATCGAAAGAGATCACGAGCGTGGCTGCGGCAGAGGTCCGCAAAGCCGTCCACCTGTTCGCCCAAGAAAAGCCATCGAGCTACTGCACCTGGGTCGGCCTCGAACAGGACAACGACGCGCTGCAAACCAACCGCGCCGTCTGCATCTTCTACGCCCTCACGGGACAATACGATCAACGCGGCAGCAACGTGCTGTTCGCAGCGACACCGACTAACTCAATCAATGGCCGAGAACTGCTTTCCAAAGAACAAGCAAACCTGCGCTTGGGCCTCGACAAACATCCGCTCGGTCCACCGGCCGATCCAGGCATCGTTCAGGCCGCGCAGGTCTACGACGCCATCCTCACGGAAAAACCCTACCCGGTAAAAGCTATGGTGCTGTTCGGCAGCGATCCGCTGCTCGGCCATGGCGACCCACTACTCGGCAAGGCGGCGCTTGAAGCCCTCGATTTCTACCTCCACGTCGACACGACGATCAATCCAAGCGCTATCTTCGCCGACCTGATTCTGCCCGCAACGACCTGTTGGGAGCGCGAAGCCCTGATGCCGTCGTTTGAGATTGCGGAGGATACAGTCAACTGGGCACAGCTACGGCCAGCGGTCGCGAACCCCGTCGGCGAGGCGCGCTCGGAAGTGGAAATCGTTTTCGCGTTGGCTAAGCGACTGGAATTGGAGAAACCGTTCTTCCACGGCGACAACGACTCTGCGTTAGCCTACCAGCTCGCACCGTCCGGCCTCACGGTAGAACAGTTGCGGGCAAATCCCACCGGTATGCGCGCCGCGGTGAAGACACGCTACAAAAAACACGCGGAGATCGAGCCGGCTTCCGAAGCGCCACGTGGTTTCGCTACGCCCACCGGCAAAATCGAAGTTTTTTCCACGACACTGAGCCAAGCGGGTTACCCGGCGCTGCCTCGGTTCGAGTTCAGCACAGTAATGGATAACGAGTATCCACTGACGCTGACTTTTTTTCGTGACATCCACTTCTGCGATGAACAGCATCGCAACATTCCGCGCCTGCGCAACGCCGTCCCCGAGCCGTTTGTCGAGCTGCACCCCAATACGGCCGGTGCGAGAGCCATTCAGCAGGGCGACTGGGTCAGCGTCGAAACCAAGACCGGCAAAGTGCGGTTAAGAGCAAAGCTCAACCCGTCACTTCACCCTGAGGTGGTAGCTACAGTGTACGGTTGGTGGCAGGGCTGCGCAAAATTGCAGCTGAGCGGCCACGATCCGTTCTCGGCCACCGGTGCAAATACCAACTTGCTCGTTCCCAATTCAGACAATGACACCCAAAGCGCCTCCGTCGCGCATCGCGGCCAGCGTTGCAGAATCAACAAAATCTAACGGGCACAAGCTCCACAAGTAGAAAAGAATCTGAGATTAGCGCGCAGTATAAAAACTATTGAAGAAGCCGCTCTGTTCGAGAGCGCGCACAATGGACGCATCGAACTGATCGTCCACAGAAAGCGGTTTGACATTGGGCTCCGTCTTTTCCATGAACGCTTTGGCCAACGCAATCCCGGCGCGGTTTGGATATGGAACGCGCGGAACATACTTGATGTAGGTCTTTTGAGTTTCTTCACCGACCAGTGGATCGTCGATTTTCAAGCGTTCTTTGATGACCTTTTTGGAGAATGCTAGATCATTTTTGAAAACTGCGATGGACTCGCCCATAGCGCGGACGAAGTTGCGCACAACTTCAGGATTTTTTTGAATGAATGACCGCCGCGTCACCACACCCGCAGACTGGTAGTCGGGAATGACTTCGGCCAGATCGACTAGCTCGCGAAATCCTTCTTGCTTGGCCAACGCCAAAGTCGGCAGCGAAATCGGACCACCGAAAATTTTCTTGCTCTGCATGCCCGAAAGTATCGGCGGCACGCCACCCATCTGGATAATCGGCACATCCACTTCGGGTTTCAGCCCCCATTTGTCGAGGGTCAAGCGCAATAACAAATCAGTCGTCGAGCCGTAGCGGCTCACGCCCATCGCTTTGCCTCTGAGATCCTTGGGCTCACGAATCTCCGGTCGCACGATCATCGAGAACGGCGGCTTGGTAACTAACCCGGCGATCATCACCGTATCGTTGCCTTGAGCATTAACGCGCATCACCGGTTCGATGCCCTGGACGCCGATCGGCGTCGTACCACTGAGCAGCGACTGCATGGCCGCCGCGCCAGCGATGTAAACCAGCTCGACGTCAAGCTCATATTTGGCAAATATCCCCTTGTCGACCGCGATCCAAGGAATCACTGCCGAGCCAGAAATAGAACTGTAAGCAACCCGCAGCTGGGTTTTGGCCGAGGCAGCAAAAACCTCCCCGCAAACCAGACCGATCAGCAATATTGTTGCACCGATCGTCCTAAACTTACTTTTCTGCCACGAAAAACTCATTCCGAACTCACGCCTCATGCCTGTTGCCTCGCGCCTACTTATGAAACTCCTTCGTTCCCGCATAGGCCCGTGGATTGACCAGCGCATGCTCTTCCTGCATCAACCAGGCGACTTCCGCGGCCATCGGCACGCTTACGGCTTCCATCGACGAATGCGCCGCCATTTTGCAATACCTCAGCGTTGTCTTATCGAACTTGCCGATCTCCTCGCCCCACTTCCACGCCTCGTCCTGCAACTTTGCATGGGGAACGACGCGGTTGATCAAGCCGGCGTTCATCGAGCGCACCGCGTCCCAGTTCTCGCCGGTGAGAATCATCTCGAAGGCAAACTTGGTCGGAATCAACGTCTTAAACATGGTGGCGATGATCGGATAGGGCAAAAAGCCACGCTTGATTTCCGGCAGGCCGAACATCGCTTTGTCCGACGCTATCGCTAAATCGTGGGGCAAGAGCAGCGTAATGCCGCCGCCAAGACAAAAGCCATTTACGACGGCAATCGTCACTTTTGGAAAGGTGCGAATGGTTTCGGCAACGTGATAGGCGCGCGGCTCTTTGCGCCGATCCTTGCCACGGTTCTGCCCCCCTTCGGTGGGAAACTCTGACAGATCGCGCCCCGCGCAATAGGCCACATCTCCAGCGCCGGTGGTCAACACCGCGGCGATTTCGTCGTTTTCGCGCAGTTCCTCGAACACAGCCAAGATTTCGCGAATCGTGTCACGGCTGAGCGCATTGCGCTTCTCGGGTCTGTTGATAGTAATCTTCGCCACCGCACCGCGGGTTTCTAAAATGGCGTACTTGCCCTGCTTGATCATGGCCTGAACCTTTCTTGTGTAAAGCTTCTACGCGCATAACACCGACCACCGCACGCGGTCAACCGACACGCCTTGCAAGCGGCCGGAGCATCGGCTATTGGCAAACAAGACTATGAACCGTGAGGCGTGAGGGGTGAGGCGCGAGGCGTCCGGAAACTTCTTACCCCTAACGCCTTAGCCTCACGGGATGCATATGAACATCGGCGAATCCCTGCCACGCAACGCCCAGCACTTTCCCGACCAGCGCGCCATTGTCGACGCGCACCGATCGGTGACTTATGGCGAATTTCATGAACGGACCAACCGGTTGGCCAACTACCTGCTCGCCCAAGGTGTTGTCAAAGGCGATTTGGTCGGACTCTCCATCGGCAGCCGCGCCGAGCATTTCGAAGCGATCTTCGCCATCGCTAAGGTTGGCGCGCTGGCAGTTCCGTTCGATTTCAACTGGAGCCCGCCGGAATGCGACGCCATGGCGCGCTTCTTTGCGCCCAAGGCCTTCTTCATCGAAGCGCGCAAAGAGACCGCGGCACTGCTCAAGATTGTCGCAGAACAGGTCAAGCATGGGGCGCTGATCGTAGTTGCCGATACGACCCCGAGCGGCATCATTGGTTTTGAGAATGCCGTCACGCGGGGATCACCCGATGATCCTCGAATCGCAGTCGCCGGCAACGATCTGTTTCTCCTAATGATCACCTCCGGCACGACGGGCTTTCCCAAAGCCTGCAGCATCAATCATGAGACATATTCGCTGCGCTGCCTCAACTACAACATCGCCAAAGGCATGAACCACAATGAGCGCGCCTTGATGGCGCTGCCGGTGCACTTCAACGCCGGACGCGGCTCAGTGATGGCGATTCTCTATCTCGGCGGCACAATTATCATCCACGAGAAATTCGAAGCCGAGCGATTCCTACAGACTATCGAGCGCGAGCAAATTACCTACACGATGCTTGTCCCGCTGTTATGCGAACGGCTGTTGCGCTCGGAGCGTTTGCCGAAGTATCGCACCTCATCGCTGCGCTTCCTCGGTATCACCGGCGGCCATTTGTCTAAGGCGCTTGCGCGCGAAGCGCGGCAGCGTCTCAGCCCCGGCGTCTTCGAAGCCTACGCTTCCACCGATTGCGGCCAGATCACCAGCGTCGATGCCGAAGACTGGGAGCTGCACGGGGACACTGTCGGCAAGCCGATCTGGTGCGTGCAGACACGGATTACCGACGACGACGGCAACGAACTGCCTCAAGGCGAGCAAGGCGAAATCTGCGTGCGCACACCGCTGGCGATCCAGGGCTACTACCGCAATCCGCAAGCGACCGAAGAATTTCTCGCCGGCGGCTGGTGCCATACCGGCGATGTCGGCTTCCTCGACAGCGAAGGCTATCTGCACATTTCCGGGCGCAAAAAGAACATGATCAAGAGCGGCGGCATCAGTGTTTTTCCCGACGAGATTGAAGAAACTCTACGCAAACACCCAGCGGTGGCCGCAGCTGCCGTGATCGGCTTCAAAAGCTCCGACTGGGGCGAGACGGTTAAGGCATTCATCGTGCTTCATGGCGAGCAGCGCTGCGATGCGGAAACCCTGATAGATTTCTGCAAAGCATCGCTTGCCGCTTACAAGGCGCCGAAAGTCATCGAGTTCGTTATGGCCTTGCCGCGCACCGGCCTCGGCAAAATCGATCGCGGACAACTGCAAAGCACGATCGGGAGATCGACATGAGATTGCTGTTCACGCTTTTTTCCATTGCTGCACTTTTCGTAAACCACGCAACAGCGCAAACGCCGGCCCGAAGCGCTGCAGAGCTGGCGAAACACATGGGGCCAGATCGTGAGAAACTGCTACATGACGGCGCGAAGAAAGAAGGCAAGCTGGTGTCAAGCAAGATCCAGATCGAGAATCCATTTGACCACCGATGAACGGAATTGTTACAACAGATCTCGCTAATAAGGATGACCTATGACCGCGAACAATGCGCCCCAATTCGGCATCCGCAAGAACATGAAGCTCGTCGGCCGCACCGACATTGCCGGCGGCGGCCAAGTCGTTGTGCAAGATGGTTACGCCTACGTTGGCCACATGGACCCGCCGCATGGCACATCGATTGTCGACGTGCGCGATCCGAAGCATCCAAAGATCGTTGCGTCCATCGAAATTCCCCAGGGCGTGCACTCGCATAAGGTGCGGGTCAGCGGCGACATCATGCTGGTGAATTTGGAGAGATACCGCGGCAAAGAGCGTTTGCCGACCGGGCTAAAAATCTATGACGTCTCGAACAAAGAAAAGCCGCGTGAGATTGGCTTCATGGAGACCAACGGCGGCGTGCACCGCTTCACCTACGATGGTCGCTACGCCTATCTATCGGTCCATGTCGAGGGCTACATCGGCCGCATTCCGATGATTGTCGACATGAAAGATCCGACCAAGCCGACGGAAATCGGCCGCTGGTGGATGCCCGGCCAGTGGATCGGCGGTGGTGAAAAGCCGACGTGGGAAGGCACCGCGCATCAGTGCCACCATCCGATTCGCTACGGCGATCGGCTTTACGTGAGTTACTGGCACGGCGGCTTTGTCATTCTCGATATCAGCGACATGAGCAAACCCAAATTCATCAGCGGTCTGAACTGGTCGCCGCCCTATCCGTCGCCAATTCATACGACGCTGCCGATTCCCTGGAAGTTGGCCGGCCGCGACATGATGGTCGTGGTCGATGAAGAGGCCGGCAAGCGCGCGCCGACACCGCCGGCGTTTATGTGGATGGTGGATATTACGGACGAAAAAAATCCGGTGTCGGTGTCGACCTTCAATCCAGACGGCGCCCGGGACATCGCCCCCGGCAATCAATATGGCGCGCACCAGCCCGCCGAGCAGGTCTACGACAACAAGATGTTTGTCACCTGGTTCAGCGGGGGTCTGCGTGTGGTCGACATCACCAATCCCTATGGATTAAAGGAGCTGGGCTACTACGTGCCCAGCCCGGGCGCCGGACAGAAAACGGTCAAGAGCAACGATGTCTATCGCACCGACGATGGCCTTGTGTACTTGATCGACCGGTTGAACGGACTGGAGATTCTCGAATACCAAAACTAACTCGGCAACGGTGTGAGACAACCGTTTGTTGTCTTATTCCTTTGCTTTCAGTTTGCTGTCGTTATCCTTTAAAAATTGGCGAATCTCGTCGGTATAATCGAGCAAGCGGTGCCACTGTTCCTTGTAAAGCGTCACTGGAAAGCGGCCCAGGCCATAGAGCGAGAGCCCGCCCTTCTCGCCGATCTTCAAGCTCAGCTGTCCCGGCTTTTTCCGTTCCACTTGATCGCGCAACGCCTTGTTCTCGGCTTCGAGACGCGTTAGTTTCTGTTCCGCGGTTTCTTCAGCCATGATTATCCTCCGAAAGTTCGTTGTTTCAGCGCTTTCCATATCCGAAACTAGCGCGAAACGCGAGCCAGAACACAGACGGCCACTTGATCATCAAACTAAAGTCGGACTATAAAAAGGAAACAAAAGATTGCAGCGGCAATCGAAAACTCGTCATTTGGAGGAAACAAGAATGAGCGCAAAACTGGGAACCAGAATCATCGACGGCGACGGTCATATCATGGAAGACAACGCCGGCATCATCGCCCACATGGAGGGCGCCTATCGGGAGATCCTCGGTCGCAAAGGCATGTGCTTCCCGCCTTTGGACCATCTCCACGCGGGACGCGCCGTGGAAACGCCGCCACAGCGTGATCAACGCGCGCCGGTGGGGCCGAAGGGCTGGCTCGATTTTCTCGACGACGTCGGTATCGAGTGGACGGTCATGTACCCCACCCTAGCGCTATCCTATGGCAAAATCGTCAGCCGCGACTACGCCGTCGCCGTCTGCAAAGCCTACAATGATTGGCTGTCCGAGACCTATTTGAAGTTTAACTCGCGATTTAGATCCATGGCGATCATTCCCATGCAGGACCCGGAAGAAGCCGCCAAAGAGCTTAACCGCGCCGTCACCAAGCTCGGTATGTTGGGCGGCATGATGCCGTCGAATGGCTTGGCGCAGCCGCTCGGCGCCAAACAATTCTGGCCAGTCTATGAAGAAGCCAATCGGCTCGGCTGCTGCCTAGCCGTGCATGGCGGCGCCCACGATCGTTTCGGCATGGATCACATGAATATGTATGTGCCGGTGCACGCCCTCGGCCACCCGTGGGGGTTAACCATCAATTGCGCTGACATTCTTTACAACGGCATCTTCGAGCGCTTCCCGCGGGTGCGCATCGCTTTTCTCGAGGGCGGCGTCGCCTGGCTGTTGCTGCTCCTCGAACGGCTGCACGCTTCCCATGAAACTCACTTTCAACATATTCCCCAGGGTGAATTCGGCGTGCGCGAAGAAGACGACCCGGGGAAAAAGCTCAAACAGCTGATCAAAGATGGCCGCGTCTATCTCGGCATCGAGACCGAGGAGCTGACTTTGCCTTTCGCCATCAAGGCGGTCGGCAACATGCCGTTTCTTTATTCGTCGGACTTCCCGCACGAAGTCACCAACGAAAGCTGCAAGCATGACCTTGGCGAGCTAATGGAAAGCGACGAGATCTCGAGCGACGACAAGGCCGCCATGCTTTGGCGCAACGCCGAGACGTTCTATAAGCTGCCGCTCTAAACCACGTCACGCTGCCTGGCGCCGTCAGCATTGTTCCAGCAATCCTGAAGGGCGCCAGGCACGCGCTGTTGCTAACCTCAAGAAAGGATTTTTCTATGGCTACCTGTCGTGCCGCCATTATTACTGAACACAATAAACCGTTATCCATTCAGCAGGTGGAGATTCCCACGTTGGATCGGGGCTCGCTGCTAATCAAGATTTCCGCGTCGACGCTCTGCGGCACCGACGTGCATCGTTGGCACGGACCGCTCGGCGATAAAGACACACTGCCGATCATCACGGGCCATGAACCCTGCGGCACCGTCGAAGATATCGCCGGCGAGCGCACCGACATTCTCGGTCAGCCCGTGAAACGCGGCGACCGCGTGGTCTGGAGCTACGTCGCCTGCGGCTCTTGCTATTATTGTTCGGTTGCCTGCCAGCCCTGTATTTGCCGCGGCCGCGCGTCGTGGGGGCACAATCGCAGCGATCAACATCCCTATCTACTCGGCAGCTGTGCCGAATATATGTATGTGCCGCCGGAATGTTTGATCATCAAAGTGCCCGAAGACGTGAGCTCCGCCTCCGCCGCCGCTTCGGCCTGCGCCTATCGCACGGTCATGCACGGGTTCGACCGCCTGGGCGCAATCAAATCGCACGAGACCGTCGTCATCCAGGGCAGCGGGCCGCTCGGCAACTTCGCCACCGCGGTGGCCAAAGACAGCGGCGCCAAAAAAGTTCTGGTCATCGGTGCGCCGGCGGCGCGCCTTGAAGTGACCAAAAGAATGGGCGCCGACGCAGTGCTGAACTTGGAAGAAGTGACCGATGAGAAACTGCGCCGCCAATGGGTGCGCGACCAAACAGCCGGGCGCGGTGCCGACGTCGTCGTTCAGGTCGCCAACAACATGGCCGTGCCGGAAGGATTGACGCTTTTGCGCGACGGCGGCCGCTACTTGAACATCGGTGCCGGCGGCAAGGCTAACATCGCCGTGGAAAAAATTCCCCAAGAAATGCTCTTCATCACCGTGCGCTCCGGCGAGCCGCGCCACTGGCTGCAAGCCATCGATTTTCTGTCGTCGCGCAGAAAGACCTTTCCGTTCGAAGAAATGATCACCAAGAGCTACAAGCTCGATCAGATCAACGAAGCGATGCAGGCGATGGCGAGCTTTTCGGTGGTCAAAGCCGTGATCAATTTCTAAAGCAACGATCGAGCGCGATCTAAATGAGAGGAGCCCACCGAGGCTCCTCTTTTTTTGGCCAAGAAAAATCCAACCGTCAGAGCGGCGGAATAAAATCCCGATCGATCAGACAACCATTCATCGACCGGCTCGCCGGACTCATCAGATAAAGCATCGCCGCCGTCATGTGATCGGCGCCGCGAATATGGCCGGACTCAAGTGACCGCTGGATGTACTCAGCGCTCTTGCCGCGCCGCCACATCGGCGTGTCAGTGCCGCCCGGCTCAACGGCGTTGACGGTCACATCGAGGTTTAGTTGTTTCAATTCCAGCGCGAAGGTTCTGGTCAGCGCCTCGACGCCGCCCTTCGAGGCCGCGTAGGCAGAGTTGGTTGCGTTGCCCTTCACTTGGCCCGAGGAGAAGTTGACGATGCGGCCGTAGCCGCGCGCGATCATGCTGCGCGCAACAGCTTGCGTGCAGAGAAAAGTCCCTTTCAAATTTACATCGATGATGTGATCCCAAGTCTCCTCTGGGATTTCGAGCACTGGATGCTTGATCATGACGCCTGCGCTGTTGATGAGAATATCGATCTTGCTGTCCGTCGCGGAAATCCGTCGCACGATGTCTTCAACTTGGCTGGGCCGCGTCACGTCGAGACAATCCCCGCCGCAGCGATACCATCGCTCTTGAGTTCAGCAACAGCCCGTTCGATCGCACCGCCGTCGCGCGACGCAATCCAGACTTTGGCGCCGGCTTTGCCGATCGCTTGCGCCATTGCTCGGCCTATGCCAGTAGCGCCGGTTATGAAGGCGATCTGGCCCTGCAGGTCTACCTGTCGGTTCATCATCTTCCGATGTTTAGCCCACATCCAAACAAATGGATAGGGTGCACCGTGCGCAGTGATCCGAAACGGTGCCCTACAAACTGATTGTGAGTAGCAATTCTATGGGGAGGAGCGAGTTAAAACTGAACCGTAGTGATTAGGCTAACAGATTTCCGCCATCGGCACCGTGAACCAGAACTTACTGCCCTGCCCTGGCTCACTCTCGACACCGATGCGACCGCCCATGAGCTCGACGAGCTGTTTCGCAATCGATAGGCCCAAACCGGCGCCTTCGTAGGAGCGGCTGGTGGAGCCGTCGGCTTGCGTGAAGCATGAAAAGATCGCCTCTTGCTTGGCACGCGGTATGCCAATGCCCGAGTCTTTGATCGTTACAAAGAGTGAAAACTCCTCCGCCGCCGCGGCTTTCTTTTTGCCGCGCCGCACCGTTTTGGAGCAAATCGCGCCGCGGTCCGCTTCGACGACAATCTGACCGGAGTCGGTAAACTTGACTGCGTTGCTCAAAAGTTTATTCAGCAACTGGCCGAGCCGTTTATAGTCGCATTGGACCTTGAGCGGCACTCCCTTGTTAATTAGCAGTTGAAGGCCCAGCCCTTTGTCCTGTGCGCGGCGCACCCAGGGCTCGATGTGCTTTCTCAGAAACGCATGAAATTCGAGCGAATCAGCTTCGAGTCGGATCGAGCCGGCATCGAGCGCCGCCATGTCGAGAATATCGCCCATCACCGTCATCAACCCTTCGGCCGACGACCGCAAGGTCTTTAGATACATGCGTTGTTCTTCGCTGAGGTCGCTCTGCGCCAACAGATCGGCCATGCCGAGCACGACGTGAATCGGCGAGCGCAGCTCGTGGCTGGTGTTGGCGAGAAATTCCGATTTAGCCGCGCTGGCAGCTTCCGCTCTGATCTTGGCATCGACGAGTTCCAGCTCAACCCGCTTGCGCTCGGTTAGATCGATGCCGTAGCCACGCACCAGCTTGGCGTGCGGCACCGGTGTAAGCTTCCATTCGTAGTAGGTGTCGCCGAGTTGCACTTCGACGCCGGCCAGTTCGTTCTGTTGCTTTAGGCATTGGGCCGTCAGTTGAATAATTTCGGCCGGCAAGATCGCCGGCCGCGCTTCCGAGCTAAAACCAAAGCGCTGCACCAGCTGCATCATCGCCGGGTTGGCGTGGATCATATTGCCGTCGGCGTTAAGCTCGACAATGGCGATGGGACTCTCCTCGGCAATGCACGCCAGACGGCGCAGGTCCCTTTCCAATTCGAGCTGGCGGGTCAAATCTTTAAACGTGAGGATCACGCCGGTACCGCCGGCCGTCGGAAACGGCGTGCAGCGGAACTGCACCGGCCGCAGGTTGTCGTCGCGGCAGCGTACCCACATGCGGCCCTCCGGCTCCAACGTGCTGCCACTCAACAGGCGCGTCACGGGACAATCGTCGGCGGGCTCGCCGGTATCGTCCATGCGGCATTCGAGAATGTCATGCACCGGATGGAGTTGGATGCTTGCGGTGCTCCAACCGAGAAAGAGCTCAGCTTGTGGATTTAACGCGGCGATGCGCCCACGCGCGTCGGCCACCAATGCCGCCATCGGTAGGGCATCGAGCAGAGCTTGGGCAAAACTGCGGCGCGGCTCGTCGGCGACTATCGTCGATTCTGTTTGAGCCAGAAGATTCATCAGCTAACCAAGTTGCCGGCTGCCAGTTGCAGATGTGCCATGATGTCGATGCGCTCTTTTCCCGGGTCGAGCACGCGCACGATTTTCCGTTCGACTGGTCCCGGTTCGGCCAAGCTCACCACCGCCCCTTCCTCTCCTTCGGCGGCGCCCGGCCAAGCAACGATGCGCAGTGTCGGCTTCAGACTGTCGACGCGGTTGGCGGCGATCACGATGCCGCGCTCGCCGGTATTGAGTTCGACCAGGCTGCCAATCGGGTACACGCCCAACGCGCGGATGACCTTTTCGACCAAAGAGCGGTCGAAGGCGCCGCCCTGGGCATCGATATAGATCTGCCGCAGCACTTCAATCGGTTGCAGCGGCGAGTGGCTGCGGCCGATTAACATTGAATCGTACGCATCGGTGATCGCGACGATCTGACTGTAAATCGAAATTTCGTCGCCCTTGAGCTTCGCTGGATAACCGGTACCGTTAACCCGCTCGTGGTGTTGGGCAACGATGAGCCGCGCGGCTTCAGGAATGTTTTCGCTGCGCTGAATGACGTTCAAGCCCAGTGTCGGATGCTGCTCCATCAGCCGGCGCTCCGAGTCGGTGTAGAGATCGGTCTTGCGCAGCAGATTACGCGGCAGCCGGGTTTGGCCAACGTCGTGGAGCAGCGCGCCAAAACCAAGCACCGGGTTGTCGGTCTCGAGACCCTCTGCGGCGCCGACCACCAGCGACAGCACGCAGACATTCACCGCGTGAGCGAACAGATCGTTCTGAAAGCGGCGCATCTGGGTGAGGAGCAGACTGGCATCGGGCGAGCGCAGAATACAGCCGGTGATGTCGCTGACGACTTTTTTCGCCACCTGCGCCGGGATCGGCGCGCCGCGGCCGGCGCCGTCGAATATGCTTTGCGTTGCCGACAGCGCTTCGTCATGAACCTTGCGCGCCACTTCGAATTCTTCGACTAATATGCGAAACGAAACTTCGCTGGCGGTGCCGGAACGAACTTCGATGGCGGGACGATTTGACGGCGCGGGCTCATTCTTGGCTTCGACCGGTGCGCTGCTGCCGGGCTCCAGATTGACACTGCGGCTGGGGTCAATTACCACCTCGCGGATGCCGTGCTTCTTGAACAGCTCGATGTCGTCGCTGTCCTTGATCAGCTTGCGATGGAACAGAAACGGCGTATCGATCCACGAACGATCGAGACCGACCACGTACATGCCGGGCTTCACTTCTGACAACGGCACCCGTCTGGTCGCGTTGACCTCTTGCTGAGGATTGGTCGCCACTACGCTTTCCCCAAGCTACCGATTCGCCAGTGTGTCTGCATTGCTATTTCCACTGCCAGAATGGTCCCCATGCTCTCTCATTGCGCGCGCGGCGCGGACACCATCGCGTGCTAATAGAAGCTATCGGCAGAGATTTGTGAAAACTAAGCGAAATTTGACGGCGCAACGCCACTGGCGGCCAGCCGGCGCAGAATGGCGTTAAAGCTCAAAATTAGACCGAGTATGGGGCGTGGCAACTCGCAAAGGTCAGCCAAAAGGACATGCGAACAATCAATTTTCCAAAAGCGGCCGAAGTTTTTGTATCGTGTCTGCGGACGGCACGCCGGCTTCTTTGATGATCGCTTCCAATTCCTCGCCCGATGCGGGCGTCAGGTCCAAGCCCTTTCTCTTTACCTCTGCGATCAAGTCAGGGTCTTGCATCATTTTGTTGAAGCCCTCGCGCAGCATTTTTAACCGTTCCATGGGCATGCCCGGAGGGCCGAAGAGCGGCCGGCCCATATCATCGGGCAGCGCCAACAACTTGGCGCTGCGCCGCATGGTGTCGCTGACTTTGTGTTTATCGAGCAGCTCCCACAAGGTCGGCACATTGGCCATGCGCGGATCGCGCTTTTTGCCGCCTTGAACCAGCACCCGGACAAACCCGGTCTTGGACCAAGTGCGCGCCGGCTCGCTGCCGAAAAACGCTTGAATAGTACCGCTCCAGCATTGAATCTCATTTTTCTCGATGGCGAGATTGGCATCCGCTGCTCCCGGATAGCCGGGCACCATCGTCAACTTCAAACCGAAGGAATCCTGCAACAGCCGTGGAAAATAATAAGCCGCCGTGCCGATGCCAGTGGAGCCGCACTTCGGCGTTTCGCTTATCGTGCGCATGTCTTCCAGCACTTTCACGCCGGAGTCAGCACGGATGTAAAAGATCCGATCGGTCTTTTCCGGCGAGCCGATGTAGCCGAACTTGAACCAGTCGAACTTCACTTCCTTCTTGCCGGCAATCTGGTCGATGTACATCGCCGGACTGACCACACCCAGAGTCAAACCGTCCGGCTTGGCCACGCTGTAAACATAGTTCGCCGCAATCATCGACCCGCCGCCGGTCATGTTCTGCACAACAATCGTCGGATGACCGGGAATGTATTTGCCGAGATAGTGCGCAATCACCCGCGCCCACACATCGAATGCGCCGCCGGCGGCGAAGCCGACGCGAATCTGCACTGTCTTGTTTTGGTAAAATGGCGTCTGGCCAAAAAGCGGCGCTACCATCAGCAAGAAAAATCCCGTCACAAGAAAAATCCGGCGCATCTCACTCTCCTCAGTAAAGTGCACCGAACTTAGCCGCTAAACGGCGTTTAGTAAACCGTTGGCGAGTAGCGCGAGCGTTGTAGTCTGCGCGCCGCCCAGCTATGCTTGGCGTTTAACTCGCGAGCAATGGAGAGAGGACTGTCTGCATGTTAAGAGCCGGTATCGTCGGCCTGCCCAACGTCGGCAAGTCAACGCTGTTTAACGCTGTGACCCGCACGCGCAAAGCGGAGGCGGCCAACTACCCTTTTTGCACCATCGATCCCAACGTCGGCATGGTCACCGTGCCGGACGCGCGGCTCTATGATTTGCAGACAATGGTCAAGACCAACGTTGTCATTCCCGCAGCGATCGAGTTCGTCGACATCGCGGGGTTGGTCCAGGGTGCGAGCCAGGGTGAAGGTCTGGGCAACAAATTTCTCACCCACATCCGTGAAGTGGACGCCATCGTGCAGGTCGTGCGCTGCTTCGACGACCCCGATGTGCATCACGTGTCGGGCAGTGTCGATCCGGTGCGCGACATCGAGGTGATCAACACCGAGCTGATACTCGCTGACTTGGAATCGGTGAGAAAACGGCGCGAGCGCATCGGCAAAGACATCAAACGGGGCGACAAGACGGCCGCAGCGGAAGACGCCATGTTGACGAAAATCGAAGCGACACTCGACGCTGAAAAACCCGCGTTGTTGTGCCAGCTATCGCCAGAAGAACGAGCCCTGTCGCTGCCGCTCTTTTTGCTCACCGACAAACAGACCATCTTTGCCTGCAACGTAAAAGAATCCGATCTCGCCACCGCGGATCAAAATCCCTACGTGCAAAAAGTCCGCGAATACGCCAAGACTCACCTCGCCTGCGAGGCTGTGGTCATCAGCGCGCAGATCGAGAGCGATCTCGTCGATCTCGAGCCGGCAGAGGCACAAGAATTTCTCAAAGAGCTCGGTGTCCAGGAAAGCGGCGTCGGCGCACTGATTCGCGCCACTTATCATCTCCTTGGCTTGCGCACTTTCTTCACCGCCGGCGAAAAAGAAGTGCGCGCCTGGACCATCCACGCCGGCGACACCGCACCCAAAGCCGCAGGCGTGATCCACTCCGACTTCGAGCGCGGCTTCATCAAAGCCGAAACCGTCGCCTACGACGACTTGATTCAGTGCGGCTCAGTGGCCGCCGCGCGGGCCAAAGGATTGTACCGAATGGAAGGCAAGGAGTATGTCGTCGCCGATGGCGATGTGATGCTGTTTAAGTTTAACGTATAGCCAAACAAGATCTCGGAGTCCTTCGACAAGCTCAGGACGAACGGAAACGGGAGCGATCCGTTGCGACGCCCGCCGCAGCTTACTCCCCTCTTCCTGTCAGTACGTTGAACGGCGCCAGGAGGAGCTCAGTCCAGCTGCGCCCACTCGCTGAATTCTTCCAAGCCCAGATTCTTTAAAGTATCCATATACGGCCGGCCGGTTTTTTCGTGACGGCCGGAGAGTTGGTAGTACTCTCGGACCATTTCGGGGAGCCATTTGGCGATGGTGAAGCCTTTGTATTTACCGTCGGGCACCGGATCGAGAAAGCGCTGGCCCACTTGCTGCCAGTCGTGATCGGCGACCCAGCCGCGCTGGGTGGCGAACAGGCTTTGTAGAATCGCGCTGCGCTGCCCGGCGAGCATCGCTTCATCGAGGGTAAAATTCCAGCCGGTGGTTGCGTTGAAGGAATCGATCACACTGTTTAGGCCGTCCGGTTTCATGTGCATCTGGGCGAACCAGCAGCCGCCCATGAGGCCGACAAATTGGCGGTACTGTTCGCCGATCACGTTGGACTGCGGCCAGCCCTTGGGATCGTCGCGGTCGAGTGGACCCCATTTCTCGCGGTATTTTAAATCCGGCGGCGGATTGGGCGTGCCGCCGCCCTGCGGCTTCATGCCGCCGCTGGCGACGATCTCGCGCAGCATGTTGCTAAAATGGGGCCGCCAATCGTGCATCGCCGGCACGCCGCGCTTGGTGTGCACGACCCACTTGACCGCGTCGCCGCCGATGGCCTCGGCGACTTCCAGCGGCCCATCGGCGATCAAGTTGCCCCACTTGCCCTGGCGCCGCGCAGTCATCTCCAGCAACTTATCGATCGCCTCGACGTTGCCCCATTCGAGGCGCAGGCCGTCGCAGTCTTTCTCTGTGACCAAGCCCTTTTCGTAGGCCTCGAACAGCACACCCGCACCGAAGGAAAAATGGCCGCATTCGATGCCAAGGTCGTTGATGCGCTCGGCGAGATAGAGCGTCGCGTTGCCTTTGACGCCGAGGTTCCAAAACGTGTCGAGCCATTCGGCGCCGGCGTTGAAATGGCCGACCTTACCTTTGAACTCGCCTTCGCCCACTTCGACGTCCCACGGACAAAGCCGCGCGCACTGAAAGCACGGCCGCTGCGTGATCCGGTTTTGATCGAAGCCGGCGTTGTGCTCCGCCGCCAGCGTGCTTTGGAAATTGTTGTTGGGCAGCGCTTCCAAGTGACGCGCATGGCCGGTGGTGTAGCGGTCTTGCACCGAATAGAGCTGCAGCGTCTTGCGCCAGCGCAGCCCCGCTTCGATCAACTTCGCTTTATCGTGCAGCGGCGGCCGCTTGGTGCCCCAAACGACGATCCCCTTCAAGTTCTTCGAGCCAAAGATCGCCCCGCCGCTATGCGACGCCGAATGATTGTAGTCGTTGCACAGCATGGCGGCGTGAACCAGATGCTCCCCTGCCGGGCCGATGCCCATCACCCGCGCGTCTTTGATACCTACCTCGGCGCGCAACAAATCTTCGGTATCGCGTGCCCCCTTACCCCAAAATTTCGCCGCGTCGCGCAACTCTGGCTTGCCGTTGTTGATGAATAAATATTGCGGTTTCTTGGCTGCGCCTTCGAGAATAATGCCGTCGTAGCCAGCTTGCTTGAGATAGGCCGCCCAGTATCCGCTCGCCGCGCCGCGGCCCAGCGAATAGTTGGTCATGGGGCTCAAGAACACGGCACAGACCTTGGTTCCCCCCGGCGTAAAACCGGTGCCGGTCAGCGGCCCAGTCATCATCACCATCTTGGCCGCCGGATCGTAGGGCTTCACATCGAGCGGCAGCTCACGCATGAGCATATAAAGCGCCAACGCCTGGCCGCCGATAAATTTCCGCAGCACCGCTTCCTCGGGCAAATTTTCATCGCGCATCGACCCCGTCGTCATATCGACACGCAGCAGCTTGCCCATGTAGCCGCCGGGGATACGGGTGGTGCGGGGGGCGGGAAATAATTCGCCTGGGTTTGCCATGACTCTACCTTCTGAGAATTATGAAAAACAGAAACGCGGGAAACCGAAAGCGGAAACCTGAACGCGAACCCCGATGCTCCGAAATTTCCGTTTTCCGCTTTCATAATTCATCTTTCCTACTTCGTTGTAAACGCTTCTTTGACAAACCAACTCTCCAGCGGAATCTCCTTCTTCACCAGCCCTTGCTCAATTTGATAACGGTTAAGTGCCTGCAAAGATTTCTTGTCGCCCTCGGTCAACACGCCGGCGTAGGGGTCGTAGCCCAGCACGTCGCGTTCTTTGGTGTAGCCTTCGGCGTCGCCCGGTTTGAAATACTTCGGTGCCATGCGGTTGGCTTCGCGAAACGCCTCGATGATCTTCGCGGTAACGTCGGGATATTTTTCGACCGTCTCTTCGCGGATCGCCATGATGTGGATGATCGGATAGATCTGCGTCCGTTTAACGTAGCGGATAATTTCCTCCGTGTCCTCGAAGAACGGTTTCACGCCGGGATATTGGCCCATCGCCGCCGGCAGGCTGCCGCCGCCAAACAGTCCCGTGTAGCCGGAGTCGCCTGCGACCAGTGCCGCACCGAGATTGCCTTCGCTCAACAAGCGCGACAGATGCGGCTTCTCCTGGCCAAAGGGCGGCGGCGGATCGAGCCGTTCAACTTTCACCGGCAGCTCGTTGCCGATGTAAACTTCTTGGCCCGAGACAAACCAGGCAACATCGGTAGTTTTAATATTGTGCTCGTCCAGCAGATAGCCGCGCGCCCAAGAGACGGCCGTGGCGCCGTAGCGAAACGCGCCGACCTGCTTGCCTTTCAACTCGCTCGGATGATTCACCTTGCCAGCGCAGTGAAAAATATTTCGCTGGCGCGGCCCGCGCTGAAAAAAGATCGGCAGAGCTAGAAACGGCTTGCCCTTCTCCTTGGCGCGCATCAACGTCGCCGTCGACATCTCAGCAACGTCGAACTCACCTTGAACAAAGCGATAATGCATCTCCCCCGGCGTGTACTTGTCGCCGACATATTCGAGATCGTAGCCGTCGAGGGGAATCAACCTGTCGATCAACGCGCGATTGCGCGGGTTCGGATTGGTCGCAAAAGTGATTTTCGGTTTGTTCGCCAAGTGTAGTGCTCCCGTAAAACGTCAAACTACATTTACACCACGAACGACACGAAGAGCACGAAGGAAAACATTATTCGTTTCCGAACTTCGTGTCCTTCGTGACCCTCGTGGTGAGTCCTATCCGAGATATCGCCGCAAAAACTTCAGGCCCCGCGCCCAGGACTCTTTATCCGACCTCTCTACATAGCGATCCGGATGATGCGGGTCCATGAACGAGTGACTAATGTCTTTGTAAACGTAGAACTCGTGCGGCTTGTTGTACTTGGTCAATTCCGAGTCCATTTTGCTCGCGTGCGGTCTTCATATCCGACAATTCTCCATTTTCAATTTTCCATTTTCAATTATTTCTTCCAGATCGCCTCGTAAAACCCGCTCTTCTCCATCTCGTCCAAATATCCACGATCGATCAGTTGTGCCACTCCGAAACATTTTCAATTTTCCATTATCCATTTTCCATTTTTGCATCACGCCAACGGATTCTTACAGACGACATTCAGCAGCGCTTGCCGCTTTTCTTCCTTCACGACCTTTAACGCCTTCGTAATCGCGTCCGGTAACTGAGCCGGATCTTCCACCCGCGCGGCGTAGGCGCCGCAAGCCTGCGCGGTTAATTCAAAACTCGGCGACGGTGTCAGATCGGTGCCGGGGAAATTCTTCGTCCGGGCGGCGACGCCGTCCGGAAACAGCCCCCGCGCCGCGTTCAAGCTCGCGTTCCAGGCCTGGTTGTTGTAGATCACCGTCAAAAACGGAATTTGATATTTCTGCGCGGTGAAGTGGCAAGCCGTCGGCGCGCAGAACATGTACGAGCCATCCCCTTCCGCAGCGATGACAGTCGCGTCGGGATTACCCAGCTTCATGCCAATGGCCGCACCCAGCCCCCAGCCCAAATGGCCGGCGAGCGGGGTATTAAACATCGAGCCGGGACGGTTCAGGTGAATGACCTCAGCCAACTTCGAAGTGATCGTCTCATTAGCGATGATCGTCTTGTCGTCCATGGCATCGGCAATGCACTTGGACAACCAGAAGGGGTGGATCGGCGTTTGAGTTTTCACCGCATCGACGCTGGCGTCCATTTCTCGGATCATGTCGTTATGCTCCGCCTCGATCTTTTTGCGCCGCTCGTCGAGCTTGGCTGTGATACTCGTCTTAGAGGACAGCTTACTCCGCACGATTGCGATCAACGCCGGCAGCGAAACTTCCGAGCAGCCAGTAACCGGCAAATCCGCCGGGAAACCCCAACCGGGAATCGCGGTAAACATCGGATCGCGTTCCAGGTGAATGATCTTCACACCGTCGCGCAAAACATTCTTGTTGGGCGGCTCCCACGGCACGTCGGTGTCCATGAAAAACAACACCTCGGCTTTACTGACGTACTTCGTCACCTGCGTGCCAAGATGCATCGGGTGATCAGTTGGGAAGTTGACATAGGTCAATTGCTGCACGACGGGAATCGCCAGCAACTCGCTCAATTCAACTAGGGATTGCACGGCTTCGGGATTGCGGCCGAGATATTTCGTTACAATCAGCGGACTGTCCGACGCGATCAACCAGTCGGCGATCTTCTCCAACGAAGCATGATCGGCCTGCGCCTTGCTCGCCAGCGCCAGCGCATCGGGCGACAAGACTTTTGTCGACTCCATCGCTTCGGCCAACCACTCGCGCGGCAGCGTCATATAGACCGGGCCGCGCGGCTCGCTCATGGCGATCTTGTAGGCGCGCGCCACTGTGGCTGCGAGATTTTGGTTGGTGCGAATCTCGTAGTCCCACTTGACGAACTCGCGCACCACCGCACCCTGATCGCGCGACTCCTGGCGCCAGTGGATATTTTGGCTCTTGCCGCCGCGCAGCTCGCCTTCGGTGATCGGCGTGCGCCCGGCACAGAGAAACAGCGGGACATTTGCAGAAGCTGCATTGATAATGCCGCCCAAAGCGTTCGCCGTTCCCGGTAGCGTATGCACCAAGACCATCTGCGGCTGCTGTGTGACGTTGTAATAACCGTGCGCCATCGACACCGCCGCCAACTCGTGCGGCACGACAATCGGCCGAATACCGCGCGGATCTTCTCCGCCGGTCTTGGCCAGCGCTTCGATGATCGGCCCATGATCGGTGCCGGTGTTGGCGAACATATATTTCACCGAACCGAGCGCTTTCATCTGTCCGAGAAAAGCTTCTGCACCGGTGGACACGGGAACGGTTCTCGCGGCTGTCTCCGCCACAGCTGGCTCCTTTCGCTGCCTAGGTTGCGGGGCGATGCCGCCTAACTCTCGCAAGAACCGGATTTTTTTTCAATCAAAATCTCTGCTCGCTCGATTCGAACCACAGAGCCCCGGAAACGTGGTTTTCTTAGATAAGCAAGGTCTGATATGCAATCGCGGTAAGAATTCTAGGAACTTACTATGTTGAGGATTTTCGTCGATTCATCGGCTTGCGCTAGGCCGTGCGAACAAGGGAGACCTTTGTCGCCCCTTGCCACATCACAATGCCTAGCTCAATCATAAATACTCGTTCTCCAAAAAGCCGCAGCCAAGCCGATTTGGGACCAACCGAAGGCTGGAGCTATCCCTCCGGCATGGTCTGGTGCCCGATGAAGATGAGCGGCATGGCAATACTCAAATGCGCAGAGCTACAAAACGCCTACGTTTGCCCAGAGTGCGGCGGCAACAAAGATTTGCCGCGCGCCAATGCCGGCGGTGCTGGCGCGGGAAGTCAAAACGTACCCGACCACATTGACTTCTCACTAACGAATTCCCTAGTAGCCGGCGCAGTTGTCCCACAGGATCTTGCGCTTTTCTTCGTCGGTGAAAGGCAGCTTCAAGAATATGTCGATGGCGTTGGGAAACCGGGAGTCTACATGTGGATAGTCGGTGGACACAACGAGGTGATCGCATCCTAACTCGTCGACGACGCCGCGAGCGGTGCGTTCCTCGGGTTCTACCGACACGATACAATTTCTTTTGAAGTACTCGCTGGGCGCCATGGTCAAGGCCTTGGCCCAGATGTCGCCGTCGAGCTCGGCGGCTTCGTCTAACCGCCATAGAACCCAGGGCAGCCAGCTACAGTTGCCTTCCAAAAACGCCACCCTGAGCTTAGGGTGGCGGGCCAAGACGCCGCCGGCGCAAAAGCTTCCGACGGTCATCATCTGTTCCAGCGGTTGGGAGTACACCCTGCGCAGCATGAAGTTCGGTTCGAATCGTTCACCAGGATTGTTGACGCCGCTGCGCGTGGCCTCATGGAAACCGCGGGGAAGGTCCAACTCTTCAAACGTCGACCACAGAGGTTCGTAGTACTCGTCGTACCAATTCTTGCCGTTGAACAGGTTGGCGCGCATAAACGCCGCCTTGAAACTCAGCTCCTTTGAGCAGCGGCGCGCTTCTTTGATCGCTTCGTCGATATCGAATGGCGAGATCATCGCGGCGCCGTAGAGCCGCTGCGGATTCTCACTGCAGAAATCGTAGAGCCAATTGTTGTAAGCCCGGGCGATGGCTGCCGCGAGACGTGGCTCCATGTTGGGTTCCGCTAGAGCGATGAGTCCGCGTGTGGGGTACAGCACAGCGACGTCGATGCCTTCCACATCCATCGCATCGAGCTGAGATTTGGCGGACCAGCCATGATCGGCGTAGTGGCGAAAAATGGCTTGCTTGCTATCGAAGTTTTTACCGCCGTCGGGCGGTCGCCGGCTCAGGTCCCGCGACGGATTGTGTCCCCAGGGTTTGCCGTCGGGGTGGACCATTCTCAGCTCTCTCAAGTTGCCGCTGGTGAGGCCTACCGGAGCAAACGCTTTGAACTCAGAATCGATATAGCGCTGCCAGAGATCGGGCGGCTCCATCACATGCATGTCGCTGTCGAATACTTTGAATCCAGCTTTGGCCATAGCGTAGTGCCTCTGCGAATGAATTTGGTTTTTCATTACTCCAGCCATAGGAAAAAGTCTATGTTGCGATGATTGGCGATCCAGAGTTCGGAGTATCTCGCGCAGAGGCGCGGCGGTGAAGCGGAAGCCGCCGCGGCAAAATAAAGTTTACTTCACTGGCTCCGCCACGAAGATCGGAATCGTCCGGATCGCTTGAGTTTTAGCTCGATACTCCACAAACCGTGAATAGGTAGCGTCGGCGATTTTCCACAAGCGCTCTCGCTCCGCCGTGTCGGTGACTTCGCGCACCCGCATCGTCTGCACCGACGAAAGATCGCGCAGCTCAACTTGCGGATTGGCGCGCAGGTTGTAAACCCACACGGGATTCTTGGGTCCTCCGCCCATCGAAGCTATCAGAACGTAGCTCTCGCCATCCTTCACCCGCATCAGCGGTGTCTTGCGAATGGCGCCGGTCTTGTTGCCGCGGTGGGTCACGATGATGACCGGCAGGCCGGTATCGCGCAGCGTGGTGCCCTCGGCGCCGTTGGTTCGCTCGTATACCTCGACCTGCTCGCGCACCCAATCTCTGGGACTCGGAATGTATTGCGCCATAAAATTCTCCTCGGTGCTGGGTTTTTTTAACGACCTTTGCTGGGCGGTGACATAACGCAGGAGCGGGAGAGATGTCAATTTCTCCGTGGACTATTTTTCTGAAAGCTCAACCGTAACGGGGCGTGGTGGCCTCTAGCAGCTTATGGTATATCGCCTCAGGTGACTTCAGCAGGAGAATGTCATGGGATCTATGGAAGCCACAGATAGAAAGGTCGAGATTCTTACTCGAACCATTCAACCGGGAGACGGCAATTTATCGGTCGAGGCAGCTCGTTCGATCTTGAACTTTCGGCTTTCGGCAGCGGATTGGGAACGCGTCAATGATCTCGCAGCGAGAGCGCGAGCCGGTACCCTCGCACCCGAAGAGCGCGCGGACCTAGACGAATATGAGCGCATCAGTTGTCTGGTAAAGTTGCTTCAGTCAAAGGCGCGCCTTTCTTTTAAACGAGCAGGACTGGCCAACTAACATCCATGGATAGCGCATTGCAGCAGTTTGTCTGGCAGCGTGCCGGACAGCGCTGTGAATAGTGCCAGGTGCCTGTCAATACATCCCTCCTGCCGTTTCAAATCGACCAAGTCATTGCTGAAAAACACGGTGGCTTAACAACTGAAGACAATCTTGGCCTCAGTTGCGAGCACTGCAATTCTCACAGCCCACCGACCGGAACAGGCGCGCGCCTTCGCTGTTCACTGTGTTCATCTTATGCGCCGCGCCCGTGCCGCTGGCCAACGCAGTTCCGGCTTTCAAAGATATGCCGGCCTGTACCAGCGCGTAGGCGACGCCGATGGCAAACGCCAATGCAACGACCGAGCTACCGATGATCCGCATCGCTTGCATACTCTCGCCGATGCGCTCGGCGCGGGTGTTGAGGCCGAGGGCGACCATCACCATGGTGAACAGAAAGACATCGAACGAAAGAATCGCTGAGCGCACCGCACCGGAGAGCTTGACCAGAGAATTGAAGATGGCAAAGCCGACAAAGCCCAGAATGTACCACGGGAAAGGGATCGAGCCTTCCGTCTGGCTCGCCGTCATACGCCGCCACATGACGCGGATAACGAGCAAGACCGGGATCAGCATTAGCACTTTCATCAACTTGATCAGCGTTGCCGTACCCAATGATAATTCCGACACCGAAGCCGCCGCGCCGTAAACCTGCGCCAGTTCATAAACGCTGGCGCCGACGAAAACGCCGTACCATTCGTCGTCAAGTCTTGGGCAGATAGCCTTCGATGAAAGCGTAGGGATAGAGAAATAGCGCGACGGTGCCGAACATTCAGCAGGTTTTGATCGACCGTGCGATGTTCGTCGCAACGCGCCTGCCAATCGTCGCGGTAGAACGAGTGCACACAGAGCAGGCTCAGCATCTGATTGCCCCGGATCTCTCTCAGTTTGGCAACCAGGTCCCGTGACAATTCCGTTTGTCTGAAAAGCGCGGCGCAGCGGCATCGAAGATGACCGTGACGTAGCCACGTGAAAACTCGACGTCGACGACTTTGCCGTCGCGGACGCTGCAAGAGTAGACGCCTTGCTCCTCGGCTAGCGAGAGGTTGTAACGGCCAGCTTTCAGGTGTGGGTCGGTCCAATGTTCGCCTGCACTCACGGCGTCGGTCAAAGCGATAAGAGCCACGGCTGCCACCGTCGCAATGTTCAGCGAAGCAACATTGTGCAAGCTGCGTCTGAGGGCTTGGTAGGGTTTCATCGCCTTGTCTTCCCGTCAATAACTATTCGCTCTTCGCTTGTTCACGTATGCTGTGGGCAAACTGCAGCACTGCACCCGCCATCGCGGAGTTTCCCTGTTCCAAGTGCAAGCCGGCCAATCGATCCAAGGTATCCATAACTCGTGGGTCATCGCTGCCGAGGTGGTGCATGAAGATGATAAGAGCGCGATCGTGGAGGGTTTCCGCTTCGGCGTAGCGCTTTTGTCTTTGAGACACTCCCGCCAAGTCGATCAGCCCGTCGGCAACGCCGAGCTCTTCCTCACCGAAATTATTTTGCAGCAATGCCACCGCGCGGCGCTGATAGGAACGCGTTTCCAACGTTTGGTCATGCTCGGCAAGTAGCCGGCTATCGGTTCTCGCCTGTGCGCCCAGATCCAAGCGCGCTATAGTTGCCAGCAGTGCAATCGCGCAAAAAATCATGGCTACGTAGAGACCGAAGCGACAGCCAAGAACCACGTATATCGATCTTCCGCGGCGCACCGGCGCACGCCACACAAATTCTTCTTGCCGGTCGGTGGCCGCACCAGCAAACCAACGTCGTTTGGCTACTTCAGAGTTTGGCGCATGCATAACGACCCCTCCTCCGGGCTTGACCTTTTGCGGGACTCGAAACAAATCAACGGGTTTTCGCGGGTGGGAGCGTTACACAGGAAACGATGGCGGAGCTTGCGTTACCGCGACGGTAAACTTCGTTTACGTTCTCCCCCTAGACAGGGTTACGGTTGAATGGAATTTATGCGACGCCGACAGACAGCCGGCTAGAGAGCTCGAAACTCAGCGGCAGGTGCGGTTGTAGTTGCGAGAAACGACTCCCCCACTATGTGTGGTCGATTTGCCACACCCTGTGGCAAAATCGCCACTCGGCACGATCTCGCTCATGGCAAGATCACCGATACCCCTCGGCCTGCAAACTAAACAACTGCGCGTAGGTTCCCTCTAGGCGCATCAGCTCGTCGTGGGTTCCCAGCTCCGAGATCGTGCCATCCTGAATCACAACAATCCGGTCGGCCATGCGCACGGTGGAGAAGCGGTGCGAAATCAAGATCGCCATTTTGCCTTCGGTCAGCTCTTGGAAATTGCGAAAGATTTCGTACTCGGTTTTGGCATCGAGCGACGCCGTCGGTTCGTCGAGAACGAGAATTTCCGCCTCGCGCATAAAGGCGCGCGCCAGTGCGATCTTTTGCCATTGGCCGAGCGACAGCTCGTGGCCGCCGCGAAACCAGCGGCCCAACAAAGTTTCATAGCCGGCGGGCAATTCTTCTACCACGGCATCGGCGCCGCTCTTCTTTGCCGATGCAGCAATCCGTTCCATGTCGGTTGCCGAGTCGATCTGGCCGAAGCCAATATTTTCGTGCACCGGCAAATGATAACGGACGAAATCTTGAAAGATCACACCGATGCGTTGGCGCAAATCCAGCGGATCGAGCTCGCGGATATCGATGCCGTCGAGCAAAATCGTTCCTTCACTCGGATCGTAAAGCCGAGTCAAGAGTTTGATCATCGTGGTCTTGCCGGCACCGTTCTGCCCCACCAGGGCGATCTTCTCGCCCGGGCGAATGGTCAATTTGATATGGCGCAGCGCCCACTTCTCTGTCTCAGGGTAGCGAAAACCGACGTCACGAAACTCAACTCCCCGCACGATCACCGCCGGTGCCTTGTGCGGCTCTGCCGCGACGCTCATCTGCGGTTCCAGCGCGAAGAACTCGAACAGGTTGGCCATAAATAAATTATTTTCATAAATGTTGCCGACCGCGGACAGTATCGACTGAAACGTCGACTGACCCTGACGAAAAATCGTCAGATAAAGCGTCATGTCGCCGAGGGAAATCTGCCCGTGCACAGCACGCCAAACGATCCAGGCATAGGAGCCGTAGTAACCCAATGTCGTGAACAGCCCCAAAGCAAAGCCAACCATGGCCCGCTTGACCGCCAACGCGCGGTCTTCGCGGAAGAATTTTTCGAACAGCGTGACATAGCGGCCGACCAGCGTGCTGCCAAGATTGAAAAGCTTGATCTCTTTGGCGGCGCTGTCCTCGGTCAACAGGCGCGATAGATAGTTGATCTGGCGCGTCTCCGGCGCGCGCCGCGTCAGCAAACGAAAGCCCTGCTCGGAAAAGCGCGCTTCGGCGATGAAGGCGGGAATGCTGGTCGCGAGCAGAATCACCACCAGCCACGGACTGAAACCCAGTAACAAGACTGCGAACGAACCCATGGTGATGAGATTCTGGACGATCTGAAACGTGTCGTTGATCAACTCGGTGGGCTTGTAGCCGCCCTCGCGCCGGGCGTTTTGCAGACGATCGTAAAAATCCGGATGCTCGAAATGGGCGAGATCCAGCGTTAGCGCTTTGCGGATGATGTCGGCGCGAATCCGATTGGCAAGCCGCAGTTGAATCAGTTGTTGGATCAGGCGGCGAGCCTGGTTGAGGCCGGCGCCGAACAAAAAAAGCCCCAGCTCAACGACAAGATAACCGAAAACCAGCCGCGCCTGCTGGTCGGTGTCGGCGCCCGGCCGCACCGCTGCGACGACGCCGTCGACGATCAATTTGCCCACCCACGCCTGCGCCGCCGGCAGCAGCGCGCCGCCGAGCGTGAGCATGCCCATGCCGATGGTCGCTGAGCGGCTGGTTTGCCAGACGAGCCGCATGGCGGCGGGTGTGTGCGCAAAGGTGCCGCGCACCTCGCGCCATTTCTGCAGCCACGCTATCACGTTAGGTGCGCCGCGGATCGAAGGGTTGCGCCGCGCGGCTGGCGCTCAGCTCGGCGCAACGATCGAGCAATTTTGCCAAATCGCTTTCGACAATCAGCAGCTCGCGGTGCTTTGGTTTGACGAAATCTTGTTCGAGAGCGTGATTCATGAACTGAATCAAATAATCGTAGTAGCCGGCAACGTTCAGCAGCGCGCAGGGCTTGTTGTGAATGCCCAGCTGCGCCCAGCTCAGCACTTCGAAGAATTCTTCCATGGTGCCGATGCCGCCGGGCATGGCGATGAAGCCGTCGCTCAACTCGCCCATCAGCGCCTTGCGCTCGTGCATTGACTCGACGACGCGCAAGTCCGACAAGCCGCGGTGCGCCACCTCGCGACTGACCAGCGCGTTGGGAATAACGCCGGTGGCATGGCCGCCCAATTCCAAAACAGTGTCGGCGATCACGGTCATGAGACCGACTTTACCGCCGCCGTAAACCAAACCATAGCCGCGCTCGACCAGCGCGCGTCCGAGGGCGCGCGCGGCGTCGGCATATTCAGGCCGCGCGCCATGGCGCGAACCGGTAAAGACGCAAATGTTCTGACAGGGCGGATTCACCTAGTGCACTATCTCACGCTTTTGGTGTAGGAGAGGGACTCACGACACGAAGTTCGGAGAAAACGTTCTGACTTTCTTCTCTTACCTTCGTGATCTTCGTGGCCTTCGTGGTGAATATTCTTACGATTTCCAGCCGATGAAGCTCATCTGCCGGCCGGTCTCGCCGCGCGCGCGCCGGTAAGAATAAAACTGCTCGCCGCTGCAACTCGTGCAGCTGCCGAGGCTATGAATCTGTTTTCTTGGAATACCGGTCTGTTCGAGGATCGCCCGATTGAGCGCCGGCAAATCGATATGCGGCTTGGCATGGCTGCGATCGGTGCAAGCTTCGGCCAACGCACCCCAGCGCTCGCGCATCGGCTGCGCCACCTCTTCGCCAACTTCATAGCAGCAGCGGCCAATCGCCGGGCCAATCGCCGCTTCGATGGCGTCAGCAGCAATGCCATGATTGTCCTTGAACTGCTGCACCGCTTTCGCTGCAATACCGGCCAACGTGCCGCGCCAGCCGGCGTGCACTGCGGCAACTCTTCTATGCTTGGGCGCCAGCAACAGGATCGGCACGCAATCGGCCGTCAGCACGCCGAGAAAGATGCCCGGCTCCGCGGTCACCATGCCGTCGCATTCGCCGGCTTCTTTGATCTTCTTATCCGTCACTTCGACAACGTCATCACCATGCACCTGCTTCATGGTCACGATACGGCCATCGTGGATCCCCACCGCGAGCTTCATATCGCAGACGTTTTCGCTGACGGTCTTGTTATCGTCACCGACGCGGTACGACAGATTCAAACCACAATAGGCGCCGGTGCTTTTGCCGCCGCTCCGTCCCATAAAACCATGCAGCAGGCCTTCGTGCGTTTGCCAAGGGTCGACTTTCAGCCAGGTCATTTCCATGCCGGCAATTATGTTAGGAGCCGCAATGCTATGCAAGTCGTTTGCTGCGGCTTCTGTGACTTTTCGATGAAAAGCATTGACTAACACGTAGCAAATGCGGTAGAGATTTTTTGCCTTGGCGACAATTGCAAGATTTAACTCTCAGAACCTGCTCTGCTCGCACCTTTCGCGCCGGCTGCGTTGACTCAGCGAACTATCTTGCAAAACCAAGCATAACCAAAAGGCACTCGGAGTCGTAGACAAGCGTGAGAGCAACCCTCATGGCCCTTGCTAGGTTTTTCAGCAGGCGCAAAGCGGAAAGCGTTCCCGAGCAATCGAGCTTGAGGGACCGGATCGTTTTCGCCATCGAGACCTATCTGCGCGTGCGCGGCATCAACGAGCTGATGTTGCGCGACACCGTGTTGGTGGTGCGCAAAGATTTTCAGTCTTTCATGATGCATACCGGGCAAGAGCTGGAAAATGCCGACGAAATCCTTGGCGTGTACCGGCTCCAAGACGCCGATTGCTTTGCTGAGTTTAAGAAAATCTATACCGATCCGCTGCTGCGTTCCGCAGCCCTCGGCAAGATAACCCTGGGCCATTTGGCCGATCAGCTCGCCGATCAAATCATGCAGCAATGCGCCGCTGCGCGCGCCCAAGCCGATCAACTGGCTCACTCACCAAAAGAGCAGTTGATGCTGTCAGCCCCCGTAACTGTCGAGACCAAGTGAGTTCGACACACTGGTGTCAGCTCAACGCCCAGCGAAATCTGCGGCGGTTTTTTGACAGTCTTGCGGCGCTGGTTCGCCTAAAGTAGCCCGCACCTCCGGTATTGTTTCCGCCTTTTCCGCGCCCTGCCCGCGCCCAACTCTTGCATTGTTTGGCTAAATAGCCAGAAGATAGCAGATACTCTACAATGGTCCGTTATGGCCGAGGGTCATTACAGTCAAACACTTAAGCAGCCGGGATTCTTCGCGTTTTTTTGCACGCAGTTTCTCGGCGCGTTTAACGACAACTTCTATAAGATGGTTGTTTCGTTGGTCGCATTAAATGCGGTCGCCAACGGCGCCGGCAACTACTATGTCGATTTGATCGCCTTCCTGTTTATCCTGCCCTCGGCGCTTTTCTCCGGGTACGCCGGCCATCTGGCCGATGTTTACAGCAAGAAAAAAGTTTTGGTTGCGGTCAAGGTCTTCGAGATTGTTGTCATGGCGCTGGCGATCGGCGGCTTCATCGTACAACAAATTCAGCCCATGCTGGTGATCGTGTTTCTCATGGGCCTGCATTCGGCGATCTTCAGCCCGGCAAAGTACGGCATTCTGCCGGAGATGCTCCCCGACAAAGAGCTTTCGCGCGGCAACGGGCTGCTCGAAATGAGCACGTTTATCGCGATCATCCTCGGCACATCTCTGGGCGGCGCGGTCTACTCTTCGTGGAAACATGAATTGCCCTGGGTAGGCGTGAGCATGGTCGCCATCGCGATCTTGGGCACGCTGACAAGTTTGGCGATCACCCAGGTGCCGCCCTCCGGCAATTCAAAGCGCTTCAACGCCAACCCCTTCGGCGAGATTTGGCACGGCACCGCTCGGCTGCTCAGCGACAAAGCGCTTTGGTACACCGTGCTCGGCATTTCCTATTTTTGGTTTCTCGGCGCGCTGGTACAGCTCGACATGCTGTTCTTCGGCAAAGAGCTACTCGGCCTCGACGAGTTTCACATTGGCCTGCTCGGCACTTTCCTCGCCATCGGCATTGGCATCGGCAGCCTCGCCGCCGGCCGCCTGTCAGGCGACCACATCGAGCTCGGACTGGTGCCGCTGGGCTCGATCTTGATGGGTCTTTGTTTGTTGCTGGTCGCCTATTCCGCTTCGTCGTATGCCTGGACATCATTCGCGCTGATCTTGCTGGGTTTCTCCGGCGGATTGTTTGCCGTGCCGCTCAATGCCTTGCTGCAACAGCGCAGCAGCAAGGAAGAAAAAGGCCGGCTCATCGCGACTAACAATTTTTTCAACACCGTGGGGATCGCCCTGGCGGCCGCCAGCCACTGGCTGCTGAAGAGTGTGCTGCAACTAACACCAGATCAAATCATCGCGACTATTGGCGTGATCACGCTGGTGGGCACGGCGGTGACACTTTATCTTCTGCCGGATTATGTCACACGCTTCCTGCTCTGGTTGTTGATGCACACGTTTTATCGCATCCGCTACGTCGGCGCGGAAAATCTTCCCGCCGATCGCCCGGCCCTATTGGTTTCCAACCACGTGTCGTTCGTCGACGCGCTGCTCATCGGCGGAGCGCTGCCGCGCTTTGTCCGCTTCATGCTGCACCGCGACATCTACGATCTCAAATGGCTGCGCTGGTTCTTCCGGTTGATGCGCTGCATCCCCGTGTCGGCGACCAACCGGCGCGACATCGTCGAGTCGCTCAAGAAGGCCCGCGAAGAGCTCGCCGCCGGCAATGTGGTCTGCATCTTTGCCGAAGGCGCGATCACCCGCACCGGCCACATCCTGCCATTTAAACGAGGCTTTGAAAAAATCGTCCAGGGCGCCGACATTCCGATTATCCCCGTGCACCTCGATCAACTCTGGGGCAGCATTTTCAGCTTCGCCGGCGGCCGTTTTTTCTGGAAGTGGCCCAAGCGCGTTCCCCATCCGGTAACGGTTTCGTTTGGCAAGCCGGTGCCGCCCAATGCGACAGTCCCGCAAGTGCGCCAAGCGGTCTTGGAGCTGGAAAGTAATGCCGCGCAGTATCGCCGCCACCCGCGCGACCGGCTCCACTTGCGCTTCATCCAGATGGCCAAACGCCGCTGGTTTTCTTTCTGCATGGCGGACACCACGGGCACCGAGTTGAATTTTGGCAAAACTTTGATCGGCAGCCGTCTGATGGCGCAGTGGGTGCGGCGTCACTGCGGCGACGAAAAAATGGTCGGCGTTATCCTGCCCTCCTCCGTCGGCGGCGCGCTGGCCAATATCGCCGTGCTGCTCGCCGGCAAGATTCCGGTCAACCTGAACTTCACCGCCGGCCGCGAGGCAATGCAGTCGGCGGTCGAACAGTGCGGCATCAAGACTATTCTCACCTCGAGAATTTTTCTCAGCAAAGCCAGCTTGGAAAAACTCGACGGCATGGTCTTCCTCGAAGAAGTGCGCAAAGAATTTTCCGGCGCGCAGAAAATCGCCACGCTCTTGAGCTCCTTGCTGCTGCCGTCGCGCTGCTTGGCCTGGCTCCATCGCAGCGGCCAAACAGCCAACGACTTGGCAACCATCATCTTTTCCAGCGGCAGCACCGGCACGCCCAAGGGCGTCATGCTGTCGCATCACAATATTCTTTCGAACGTCGAAGCCATCACCCAGGTCATTCATTTCACCCGCGACGACAAGATCATGGGCGTCTTGCCGTTTTTTCATTCCTTTGGTTTTACCGGCACGCTGTGGCTGCCCCTGCTCGGCGGGTTTGGCGTGGTCTATCACCCCAACCCGATGGATGCGAAAACAATCGGTGAGACCGTCGAGAAATACAAAGCAACCCTGCTGATCAGCACGCCAACTTTCTACGCCGGCTATCTGCGCCGCTGCACCAAGGAAGAGTTCGCCAGTGTCCGCTACGCGATCGCCGGCGCCGAGCGCCTGCGCGAGGCCATCGCTAAAGGCTACAAAGAAAAGTATGGCTTCGATCTTCTCGAAGGCTACGGCTGCACCGAGTTGGCACCGGTGGTGGCGGTCAATCTCCCCGATGTGATTGACGGTGTCGAAAAACAAATCGGCCATAAGCCGGGCACCGTCGGTCATCCGATACCCGGCGTCTCGGCAAAGATCATCGATCCCGACACCGAAGCGCCGCTGCCCAACGGAGAGGCGGGCTTGCTATTGATCAAGGGTCCCAACGTCATGGTTGGCTATCTCGGCCAGCCGGAGCTGACCCAGCAGGTCATGCGCGACGGCTGGTACATCACCGGCGACATCGCGGCCATCGACGAGGACGGCTTTATCAAGATCACCGACCGGCTGTCGCGTTTTAGCAAGATCGGCGGCGAGATGGTGCCGCACATGAAAGTTGAAGAGATGATCAACGCGGTGCTCGGTGACGCTGCGGCCGTCGTCACCGCGGTGGCTGACGAGCAAAAAGGCGAGAAGCTCGTCGCCTTCTATGTGCGCGACGGTATCAGCAGCGACGAGCTCTGGAAGAAACTCAACGACAGCGATTTACCCAAGCTTTGGATCCCGAAGCGAGAAAATCTCTATCCCATCGACACCCTGCCGCTGCTCGGTTCCGGCAAAGTCGATCTGAAGAAAATCAAAGTCATGGCCCAAGAAAACGATAAGGTCTAACATGGTGGTGGACGTTCTCCTCGTCGTATTTGCTTACGCGCTGGGCTGTTTTACGACCGGCTATTATCTGGCGCGTTGGCGGTCTGGAGCGCGCGTCTTTGCCACTTGCCGCCTGCCTGGGTGGTCGCTTGCATGGTGGCGGTGGTGGCTGGCCATATTTGGCCCGTTCAGCTTGGCTTCCGCGGCGGCAAAGCGGTCGCCACGCTACTCGGCACGCTGCTCGGCTTCGACTACAACATCCTCGTGCTGCTGCTCCTGACCGCGGCCGTCCTGCATCTGACCAACAAGAATTTGAACCTGAGCGGCCTCTCGGCCGTAGCTCTGATATCGGTGTTCGGCGCCATCCTGCGCCACCCATGGTTAGAAGTCGTGGGGCTGACGGTGCTTGTGATCATCGTCTTGCAAGCGCACCGCGACGAGATTCGCGAAATTCTTGCCGGCTACGGCTATTTGAAATCCGGGCCTGAGATCAAGCGCTGGTGTATTGTCTCGCGCTGATTGTGCTTTATGGCAAATTCCTAGCTTGAGACCGGCGGGAGATTTTCACCACGAAGGGCACGAAGTACACGAAGGTAAGAGAAGAAATAATAGTAACTTCTTTCCGAACTTCGTGTCCCCTTGTGATCTTCGTGGTGAAAAACCAACGAGCGCATTTGAACAAAAAACACGCTTATTAATGCGACACTACACTAGCTAACCTTGCAAACGGAGGATGGCGTGATCAGCGATGCAAGAATACGTGCCATATTCGACCGGGCGACTGCCGAATTTGCCGACTCGGCAGAATACCGCGAGCTGACCTCCGGCACAGCCACGCGCGATTTCGCGTTCGAATTCATCCGCAATGTTTTTCGCACCCACTATCTTTCATCGCACATCGTCGCTCTCTGCTTCGCCGCCCTGCCGTCGCAGGCCGCGGCGCTGCTGCGCGAAAATCTCCTGGAAGAAATGGGCCACTCCGAAGACGAGCCGCCGCATTCGGCACTGCTCCTGAAACTCGCCGAGGGAGTTGGTTTTTCACAGGCGGAGATCGCCGGCTTGATCGACGACGCGCGCCGGCAAGTCAGTCTCTTTTGCGCCAGCCGCGTGCCGCTGGCGACGCTGCGCGAGATTTGCCTGGCCGTGCTGCTCGAAACCATGTCCTTTGAGTTCATGCTGTCGCGCTGTTCGAGTCAAATTCATAAAGTTTTGCACGAGTCCTACGGCATTCCCAAAGAAGCCTTGCAATGGTTCGAGCTCCATTCCGAAGTCGACATCCGCCACGCCGAAGAGGGGCTCACGGTGATCCGTGATTATCTGGACTTTCATCAAATCGGCGATGCGACTTTTGAGCTGATTCAGCGCAACGGCCTGAGCCAGGTTTTTACTCGGCACTATTTCCCAGCCCAATCGCAAGCGGTGGAGCAGACTCGGCAGTCGGCGCGCAGCGGCGCTGCGATCGAGGCGCTGACGATTTACCGATTGAAAATCCCGTTCCGCCAAACTTTCACTCACGCCACCCAGAGCCGCGACGACAGCGACGCGATTATCGTCAAGCTCAAGGGCTCCAACGGTGAGACCGGCTACGGCGAAGCCCTGCCTCGGCCCTATGTCACCGGCGAAACAACCCAATCGATGGTTGCGCGCGTGCGCGAGCACTTGGCGCCACAGATTTTTTCCAAGCCCTGGACGCCGGGTTGGCGCACTTTCGACGACCTGGCTGCCGTACAGCAAGAATGGACGGCGAGTGAACGCGCCGAAGTCATCGCCTGGAACGCGGCCTTCTGCGCCGCCGAGCTGGCGCTGCTCGACTGGGGCGTCAAATCACTGCGCGTGGCGCTGACAGACTTCCTTCCACCCGCGCGCAACCAAGTTGTCTACAGCGGCGTGATTTCCGCCGACGATCCCAAGCAAGCTGGAGCGCTGGCCAAGCGCATGGTGCAGCTCGGCATCCGGCAGATCAAAGTCAAAGTTGGCACGGAAGCGGACGCGGCCCGGCTCGAGGCGGTCAGGAAAATCGTCGGTGACGATGTCGAGCTGCGCGCCGATGCCAACGGAGTTTGGAATGCAGCGCAAGCGGTGGCGCAGCTGCAGCAGTTGCGGCCGTTCAAAATTGCCGTCATTGAGCAGCCCGTTGCGGCCAACGATCTTACCGGCATGAAACAAGTGCGCCAGCAAACCGGCATCGCGGTCATGGCTGACGAATCGCTGGTGACCCTGGCGCAGGCAAAGCAACTCATCGCACAAGGCGGCTGCGACTATTTCAACATTCGCCTGTCGAAGAACGGCGGTATCACTGGCAGCTTGGCGATTGCGAAACTGGCGCAAGAAGCCAGCATCAAGATTCAAGTCGGCGCCCAGGTGGGCGAGACCGGCATACTCTCAGCGGCCGGCCGGGCCTTGGCGGCGCATGTTCCAGGGTTGCACTATGCCGAAGGCTCCTTCGGCACCTGGCTCCTCACAGAAGACATTACGTTCGAAGATGTTGCCTTCGGCTACGCCGGCGTCGCGCCGCTGCTCAAAAGCCGCGGCTTGAGCGTAACCGTCAAAGACGACGTGCTGGAGCGGCTCGCCGTCGAAAAGATCGAGTTAAAGCGCTGAGCGGATGGACCCTGCATTTCAAGCCGCCCTCGCTGCGAACCGCAACGCCTGGCGTCTGTTTCACGAACAGACCGGCGCACCCAAACAGTCGCAAGAAGATGTACTTCTCAGACTCATACGGCAAAATCAGCAAACCGCTTTCGGTCATGAGCACGGCTTCGCCAGCATCAAGAGCATACGCGACTATCGCAAACAGGTGCGGATTGCCGATTACGAGCGTTTTCGCTCCTACATCGATGACCTGAAAACCGGCGCGCAAAACATCCTAACCGACGAGCCGCCGCTGATGTTCACCATGACCAGCGGCAGCACCGGCGAACCGAAACTCATTCCAGTCACCGAATCGACGCGCGCATCCCACGCCGCGCTTACACAGCTTTGGTACGGCCGCGCCTTTGCGGACCATCCCACCTGCGCCACAGGCAAAGTTTTCGGCCTCGTCGGCGCCGCCGAGGAAGGGCGCACACCGGGCGGCATTCCCTACGGCGCCGCCTCGGGTTTGATTTACCGATCGAGCCCCGGCTGGATTCAGCAGGCACACGCCCTGCCCTACGAGATCGCCGAGATCAAAGACTTCGAAGCGAAGTATTATGTCGCGATGCGTCTTGGGCTGGAACAAAACGTGACGTTCCTCGGCACGCCCAATCCAAGCACGATCCTGCGCTTAGTCGAATGCGCCAATCGCTACAAACAGGACATTCTCAAAGACATTCACGACGGCAGTCTCGCCGCGCGTTTTGATATTGCCGGTGATATCCGAGCCGCAATCGCGTCGAGAGTCTCTCCCAACCGGCAACGCGCCCTAGAGCTGGAAGCGCTGATGCGCGGTGAGGAAGGACTGCGGCCCAAAGCCTATTGGCCCAATCTGGGGCTCATTGGCTGCTGGAAGGGCGGCAGCGTCGGTGTGCGTCTGAAGGAATTTGAAATGTGGTTCGGCCCAGACATGCCAGTACGCGACCTTGGCTACATGGCAAGCGAAGCACAGATGTCGCTGCCGATCAGCGACAACGCCTCAGCCGGCATTTTGGCGATCGCGACCAATTTCTACGAATTCATCCCAGAGTCAGAGATGGGCAGCGCGCATCCAGTGACGCTGACCGCCGACGCACTGGAAATCGGCGTGGACTATTATTTAATTCTCACCACCGCCAGCGGCCTGTATCGCTACGACATCAACGATATCGTCCGCGTCACCGACTTTTACGAAAAGACGCCGGTCATCGAGTTTTTGCGCAAGGGCCGCGACGTCACCAACATCACCGGCGAAAAGCTGCACGTTAACCAAGTGATACAGGCACTGAAACAGGCCCAGGAAACGAGCCATGTCTCCGTGCACCGCTTCCATGCCAGCGCCGATGTCGCACAATCGCGCTACGTCTTTGCGGTGGAGACCGACGCAGCCGCGAATCCGCAAACGCTGCTAGGCTTCATCGGCGAGCTCGACGCCCAGCTCGGCAGATTAAATGTGGAATATGCCCAAAAACGCCAATCGCAGCGACTCAAGCCACCCACACTGTGGGTAATGAAACCCGGATGGTTTGAGCGCAAAATGGCTGCCGCCCTGCAGCGCGGTGCGCGCGACAGCCAGTTCAAAGCCCAGCTGCTCAGCACAACGCTTGAGCCGACCGAAGAAATCTTGAGCGTGGTCGAAGCCAAGCACTCTGCGCCATGACCAAGCACGGCGCGATTCTCGCGCTCCTAACCTTGCTCTTTTCGCTGCGCGTCCTCGGCCAAATGCTGGTGGCATTTTTCGGCGTCGCCTGGCTGCCGCCGATGCCAGCGTGGTTTTCCGGATTGATTCCCTACCCGACGCTGCTCACGATCCAGCTCGTGATGCTCATATTGATGACTAAGATCGTGCGAGATGTTTGGCGCGGCGACGGCTTTTTCGCGCGCACACCCTCGCTCCGCGGTCCGCGGTTTCTAGTTGCTTTTAGTGCGCTGTACGCTGCATCAATGGTTGCACGATACGTGATCACCATGGCGTCGTATCCTGAAATGCGCTGGTTCGGCGGCGCCATTCCGATCTCGTTTCACTTCGTATTGGCAGGGTTTCTCTTTGTTTTAGGTCGCTACTACGGCCGCTCGTGAACGCGAAGAGTGCCATCAACACCCTGTTAAGGCTCGCGCACCGCGCGCTGCTCGCTCACCTTCCAAGCGCCGTTAACCCGCTGCGACACGCGCAAGGTGTAGCGGCCAGGCGCCTGGTAGTCCTTGGTCTCTTTGCGCACGACCACCGGCTTGCCGTTTTCATAGACATATATGTCCGTGCCATAGCGCGTCGCGCCGTCGCGCCAGCTGGAGCGAATCTGCTTACGGGGAGCATCGAATTCCGGCGCGGTGATTTCATTCAGAGCGGCGCTTTCGAGGAAGCGTCCAGCGGTCGGATCGTACAACCAGTTGCGATAAGGAACATTGGGGCCGGCGGGTTGAAACGCGATGATGCGAATATCTTCGTAGCCATCGAAGTTCATATCGAGCGCCTCCAGCGGCGCAACACCCGGATTTAGCGGCGTGTTGGCATCGAGCCCTTCGATGACTTGCACCGGCTCAGTTCGGTTAGCGCGGCGAATCTCAATCTTCTTGACCTGCAGCGTTGTGCCGTCACTGGACTTCTCGCCGATCAAATTAAAGCGAAATTCCGGAAGCGTGGCATGGATGCGCGCACGGATCGCCGGCTCACCGGAGGCTTCGCCTTTGCTCACCGCTGGTAGCGGCGGAGCGGATTCCTGAACTGTAGTTTCATGGCCGCGGCAGCCGCCCAGCAATACAAACCAAACCAGCAACCGGACTGCGCGATCTCGCAACGCCATCTACTTGATACCGAGGACAGCCTTGGCTCTAAAAAGATACTCGACTCGATCATCTAAACCGTTGTAGCCACCGTTGATCGTCCTAGTGACGGCTTTCACATCGTCCTTGTCCGCCAGCGCATTGATGTTGTTTTTTTTCCAAAACCAGCAGGCGACATCAGTCGCAACCAATCGATCGGTGGAGACCAGTTGCGGGTTAGCGACGTAGTCGACGCCGGCGTGCTCGCTGTAGGATCTATAGTTAGCGCGCCCGGTCAACTGTATCAGGCCGCGCCCTTTGAAGCGTTTGCCGTCGCCAGGCTGCGTGTTGCCGAGATCGATCCGTCCTTCATAGGCGGAACCGTCGGCGATCTCTTCAGAATAGCGAAACGATGCGCTTTCATGGGCGATCTGCGCAATAAAATGGGCCATTCTGCGACCCGTCCTGATAGCATATTTTTTCATCGCTTTGACCAGCGGCTCATAGTAAAGATCGAGCTTGGCTGGCAAGGCGCTCGGCATCACGACCGACAGCTTTTCTTTCGACGGTCCCTTGGCCAGCCCCGCCAGCAACGCGGCGACGATGGCATCGCCCGGAGCGATCATGCCGTCCGAGCGAGCAGCGTTCATGATCTTGATTTCAAAACTCTTGATGGCATTGATCGTGTTAGGTCCAATTTTCCCATCGGTGTCCAGCTTCGCGGGCTTGGGGTTGGGGAAACGTCCGATGTTCAGATTGAATAAGATCTGGAACAGCAAAACATCGGTGATATCGTTCCGTCCCCACTGGCCGACGCTTTTGACTATGCACATGAAGAAACCTCCTCCTTGCTGTGCTTTCACCATGTTCAAGAATCAGCCTTGATGCAAGAACGCAAAGAGGACTTGAGCGTTGGAAGTCCGCGAGCGGTATGCCGAAGGTGTCAGGCAGTACTAAGGATTCGTCGGAATCGGTCGCGCGTTAGGCCAACGACCGGACCCAGATCGAAAGCGGCACATACGCCGCCAGCAGGACCCATGGCAGCCAACGCAGCGCGATGCGATTTGCCGCCATCCGAGAATAGGCCAACCCCAGCGAGACAAACGCAACGCCTAAAACAACCAGCGCGAACCCACCCATCACCGCAGCGCGTCCGTTCAGTGGCTTTGGCCCAAAGAAATATCCTCCAAGCTCCGGCCCGCTGACCGCGTCCAAGTGACCGCTTACGATTGCTTTCGCACCAAGCCAAAGAAGCGGCAGCGCAAAAACCGCAACGATGACCAGCACCCCTGTGGTATGCGCCCAAGTTGGCAGTTTGTCGTCCTGCAATTTTAGCCAATTAGCCACTGATTCGTCGCTCCGCTGATCGAGAGAAAACACCCGCAACAAACCCAACCGTAGCTTTATCTAAGAGGCCCCGAGCATTCGATTGTTTCTTCAGAATTGGGCGGACTTCAGAACATAGCAGAGTCCCTTGCAATTGCGTACAGCCACAGGTTTTGTCACACTAACAAAACTTACCTATGCGCACCAAAACCGCCATCATTTCGATAGAAAATCTAACCAAAGAGGCGCTGCCAAAACTGGCGGCGGCGCTCAAGGCCGTACCCGGCGTCGGCACAGTGGACTTTAGCATCGAGCGCAGCGTCGCGGTGCTCGACTTCGACCCAAGTCAATCGCACATCGACGATTTCCTCCGCGCGGTGTTGCAAGCTGGATTCAAGGTTCTTTGAGATTATGTAGATGAGGAACATGCTTCGACGGGCTTAGCATGACCGGAATTTGTCTCCGTTCGTCCTGAGCTTGTCGAAGGACTCCGACGTAACTTTCAGGCACGGAGGCAGCCATGGACGAAGCAGTAAGAAGTTTCCTGCCGCGCTTTCGCTACGGCATGATCCAACCGCGCTCGCACGAGGGGCGCAACCGCGGCACCGGCTATCAGTTTTATCGTCTCGTGCCGCTCAATGTCATGGAATTCACCGCCGTGCTCGGCATCGAAAATTATACGCTTGCCGCAGTCGAAAAGGCACTCGGCAATTATTGGAATTGCGTTGACGCGTTAGTAAAAGAAAAAGTCCAACTAATTATTTTCGGCGGCGCGCCGGTTTCAGCGGCGCTCGGACGCCCACGCGTGCTGGACATGCTGCGGCAGACGCGCGAGAAAACCGGCATTCCCTGCGACGCGCCGTTGGAAGCGCTAATCGCTGCAATGAACCATTTGGGTTTGAAAAAACTCGCCGTCGGCAGCCGCTGGGCCGACGCGGTCAACGATGCACTCGTGCGCTACCTCGCCGACGGCGGCATCGAAGTAGGCGGCTGCACCAAAAGAAATCAATGGGGCGCGGAATCCGCCGCCATGTCGTTGGAAGAGGGATTGACGATGGCGTTAGAAGTCGGCCGGGAAGCCGCGCGCACGTTTCCACAGGCCGAAGCGAATGCGTGGAAATGTAATGGGCGTTCCGGGTATCCATTGAAAGTCTTTGTCCACTGTCAGTCCAAGAAAGTTGCTGGGATTGAGATGTGGGCATGTTTTTAACAAGATGTCATCATAGGTGCCCGCATCTAGTTCTCCAACATCTGCGTAGTCCTTGACAACAATGTTGTATTCGTTTGGTTCATCAGAACTGCCTCGCAAGAAAAATGCTGCATCCCCAGACCATGTTTGATTCAAAATAAGAAGTCTTACTTTTTCTGGACTAGCTTTAACTCCAACTTTGAATTCCATCCGTAGAGGAAAGACAAAAGTTTGC